>Ga0172372_10003202_pt1 | contig 24316 bp, 22 predicted proteins | sample LakKiv5m_2_FD_114544 | JGI IMG/M metagenome (GOLD analysis project Ga0172372, IMG submission 114544) | Freshwater microbial communities from Kabuno Bay, South-Kivu, Congo - kab_092012_9.5m | ecosystem: Environmental > Aquatic > Freshwater > Lake | place: Democratic Republic of the Congo...
CCCAGCCGTTGGAACCGACGAAGATCGACTCGTGGGCATACTGGGTTTGCTGGGCGTACTGGGCTTGCTGGGCGAGAATCCCCGTCACGCGGGTACCTTACTGCACGACCTTCATGACTTCCTTCCGCACGCACTTCCTCACCACTGGCGCCTTCCGGCTCGATGGCGGCGGCATGTTTGGCCTCATTCCGAAGACGATGTGGTCGAAGTGGACCGAAGCCGATGCCGACAACCGCATCGCGCTCGCGACGCGGGCGCTGCTGGTCGAGTCACGCGACGGACTCGTGCTCATCGAGGCAGGTTGCGGCGACAAGTGGACTGCGAAGGAACGCGCCACCTACGCGCTCGCGCCGCGCACCGCGGTCGACGCACTCGCTGAGATCGGTATCGACCCACGCGACATCGCGCACGTCGTCCTCACGCATCTCCACTTCGATCACGCCGCCGGCCTCACGCGCGAGGACGCGGGTACGCTCGTCCCGGTGTTTCCGAACGCGCGCATCCACGTGCAGCGCCAGGAGTGGATCGACGCACTTGCGAACAAGAGCACGATGACGCGCACGTATCTGCGCTCACATCTTGATCCGATCGCGGGCGTGGTCGAACTCTACGACGGCGCCGTCACGCCGCTTGACCGCATCGCGCTCATCCCAACACCCGGCCACACGTGGGGTCACCAGAGCGTGCTCGTGGTTCAACACGCAGACGATGCATCGGCGCCCATCCTCTTCGCCGGCGACGCGTGCCCAACGATCCATCACGCGCATCCGGCGGCGAGCCTCGGTTACGACATGCTCGCCTACGAGGCAATGCTCTCGAAGCGCATGATTCTCGGGCGTGCCCTGCGCGAGGGATGGCTTGTCGCCCTCGACCACGATCCCGAGCATCCACTTGCGCGGCCGACGGAGGTCGATGGACGTGTGGCGCTCGCCCCCTGCTGACCGCTTGGAAGGCGCACGCTTCTCGCACGGCGCGGTGCCTTCCCGTATCCTGTCCCCATGCGTCTCTTCCGCAACGTCCAGCGACAACTTTCCGTCACCGCCGCGCTCGTCCTCTGCAGCGCAGCCTTCGGTCAAACCCAACCGCCGCCAGAGCCCGTCGGCCGCCCAGAGCCCGGCCCGGTCGTCGGCTACATCGTGATGTTCATCCTCTTCGGCATCATCGTGGCCATCTCGCTGATACCGTCGAAGCGCGCGCACACCGATCTCTGATCCCTCGCCGAACCTCCGATCGAACCACATGCAGAAGCGACTCCGACCACTCCCGATCCTCGTCGCCGCGAACATCGCGGCGCTGGGGTTCCTCGCGGCGGTTGAGCTCTCGGGTTCGGCGGTCGCGCAGGCCTTCCGCGTGCGTGGCACCTACAGCGCCGCCTCCGGTCGCATTCCAGGCACCGAAACGCATGCGGTGTACGTGGTTGACGAGACCACACAGGAAGTGATCGCGGTCCAGTGGGATCCGCGCTCGCGGCAACTCGTGGGCCTCGGATACCGAAACATGGCCGCCGATGCGGCCGACGGCGCACGCCCGCGCTCCAACTAAGTCGCTCCGACCGTACGAATCGCACCGACGATGAAGACCACACACGCCATCCTTGCCACGAGCGCCTTCGCGATCACCGCGCTCGCCATCGTCGAGGCAGGGCGCCTTGGTCCGAGCGCCTCGGCAACCCCGATCGGTGCACTTTCGACCGGGGCGAACGGCGTGACGATGCTCACCGCCTCGACCGGCCAGGGCCCCGACGAGGCCCCGTACGAGTCGCTCTTCATCCTCGACAATCGCACCGAGATGATCTACGTCTACGGGATCGAAAGCCCGACCGACCGTCGGCTCGTGCTCCGCTCGTCGGCAAGCCTCCCGGCGCTCTTCCGCGCCGCGCGCGGTGGCTGAGCCCGACGAGATTGACGCGCAACACCCCGCGCAGTAACACCGATGGACGGCTTCCGCTCGATTCCCCTGCCCGCACGCCGACCGGTCGACACGATCATGGCGATGCGTCGCGCCGACAGCTTCGGCAAGCGCTCGATCAAGACGACGAGCAAGGAGTACGCGCTCCGGCTTGCGATCTCGATGACCGACCTCACCACACTCGAGGGGAAGGACTCGCCCGAGAAGGTGCGCGCGCTCTGCCGGAAGGCGATCGCGCCCGCACCGCTCCTCGACCGGGCGCTGGTCGCCGCGGGCGCCGTGCCGATCCCAAGCGTGGCGGCGGTTTGCGTGTACCCGAACCTCGTCGCGGTGGCGCGCGAGGCGCTCGCTGGGAGCGGCGTGCACATCGCGTCGGTCGCGACGGGCTTCCCGAGCGGCCAGTTCCCGCTCGAGGTCCGGCTCGACGACGTCCGCCGCGCGGTCGGCGAGGGCGCCGACGAGATCGACATGGTCATCAGCCGCGGCGCCTTCCTCGCGGGTGAGTACGCGCTCGTCGCCGATGAGATCGCGCGCGTGCGCGAGGCCTGCGGACCGGCCCACCTCAAGATCATCCTTGAAACAGGCGAACTCGAAACGCTGGACGCCGTGCGTCACGCGAGCGACCTCGCGATTCACGCCGCGCTCTCAACCGGCCCCGCGAAGGATGGCGAGGTCTTCATCAAGACGTCGACCGGAAAGGTCACCCCGGCGGCCACGATGCCGGTCGTCCTTGTCATGCTCGAGGCGATCCGCGACGCCCATCGCGAGACCGGTGTCCGCATCGGCATGAAGCCCGCCGGCGGCATCCGGGCCGCGAAGTCGGCGATCGCGCAGTTGGTGATGGTGCACGAGACCCTCGGCCCCGAGTGGCTCGCACCCCACCTCTTCCGCTTTGGCGCATCGACCCTGCTCAACGACCTGCTCCGGCAACTCGCCCGGTTGCGGCGCGGCGGATACGCCGCGCGTGACGACTTCGCGGAGGCGTGAGCTGCGGGGTACGCCGCCGGCATGGCGCGATTCGTCATGAAGTAGTATTCTTCTTTTTAGAATTCAACCGCGACTTCGCCGCGGCTCTGCGCAGCCACGCGACTGAGGCACAGGGGATCGCGCAGGCTCCCCGCGGGTGCGTGCCATCCCAACGCGGTGCGTCGTAGGAAGACCGCGCGGGAGCGAGGCTTCCCTTTCCAGACCGGCCGTCATGCGAAGACACACAGACGCTTCTTCCGATCTACCGCCGGGCTTTTGCGTGCTCTCCGAGCTCGGTCGGGGCACCTACGGAAGGATCCTCCATGTCGAGGAGGAGGAGACCGGACAGGCCTACGCGCTGAAGCACGTGCGCATCGACGCCTCGCTCGACCGTCGCACGGCGGGACTGATCGAGGGTCGCGTGCGCGCGGAGTTTGCGGTCGGGAAGCTCGCCGCGCATCGCGTCCTGCGTCGCTATCACGAACATCGCACCGCGACATCGGACGACGGCTCGACCGATCACTTCCTGCTCATGGAGGCAATCGACGCGCCTCCGCCCACGCGCACGCCGTTTCCTCCGATCGAGACGGTGCAGATCCTCCGGCACGTCGCGAACGCAGTGGTCGCGCTCCACGCGCACGGATTCGTCCACGCTGGCCTGACGCCGCGCGCCCTCTACCTCACAACGCTAGGACGACCGCGGCTCGGCGGACTGGCCGACGTGGCGCGGATCGGCGAAGTCAAGCCGCTCCGCGTCGGCGTTACCGGCTACATCGCGCCCGAGATCGCGCTCGGAACGGCGGCGTCTACGCGCACGGCGTCGTTTCTCTTTGCGACGCTCGCGTACGTGATGCTCGTCAATCGCTTTCCCCGCGCGGTGCGGCTCGTCGGCGCGGCGTCGAGCCAGATCACCGAGGCGATGATCGGTCCCGACGTTCCCCTCCACGAACTGGTGCCCGAGGCACCGGTCGCACTCGACGAGTTCGTGCGACGCGCGTTGGTCGCCGACCCGATGGCACGACCGGAGCTGAACCAGCTGCTCGAAGTGCTCGGGTGGCACGACGCGGATCAGCGCGTACGCACCCACGCCCCCGATGTACCGCGTGCGGAGCAGGCACTTGCGATCGTCCAGCGGTGTTCGCGAAACCCGCGCCTGCCGGAGCTGCGCTCGGACTACGAGTCGCACCGAGTGACACTCGCCGGACACGCCTTCGGCTACCGAGTCGGGCGCTGGCTCGGCGACGGCGCGTGGAGCCGCATCTATCTCGTCGAGCGACCCTCGACCGGTGCCGCCTTCGCGATGAAGCACGTCATCGCGTCGCCGACGCACGGGCGCCGCCCGCACGACCGACTGCTCAGCGAGTGGACGGCGTGCGGCGGGTTGTCGCACCCGAGCCTCCGCAGGCTCCATGCGCTCGAGCATGTCGGTGACAACGCGAAATCCTCGGCGATTCTCGGGCTCGTCATGGAACTGCTCGATGCCACTCCGCTCGAGGAAAAGGCGATGCCGCGCGAGTTCCTCCGGTCGACGCTCCGCGCGGTCGCCGAGGCGCTCGCCTACATGCACGGACAGGGACTGGTGCACACCAACCTCAAGCCACGGGCGATCTTCCTGAGCGAACTCGGCCGGGCGAAGCTCGCCAGCACGGGTCAATCCGTCCGGATCGGGACGCCGCTCGAGCGTTCGCGGTTCGTGCCGGGCTTCGCAGCCCGGGAGGTGGTCTCAGGCCGACCGGTGACCGGGGCGAGCGATGTCTTCGCCTTCGCCGCCACCGCGTTCAACCTGACCACGGGCCTCATCGCCCCGGAAGCCGCGATAGTCGAGACGAAGGGCGCGCCGGTCGCAGCCCGTTTCATCGGCCCGGAGGCTCCGCTCGACCACTTCGAGCCGATGCTCGGGGCGGAGTTCGGTCGCCTAGCCAAGCGGGCACTTCGCTCAAAACCCGAGGAGCGCCCCCCGATGGAGGAACTCGCGCAGGCCCTTCAGTGACGGCGCGAGGGAAGCCGTGAAGGAATCCGTGAAGGAAGCCGTGAAGGAATCCGTGAAGGAAGCCGTGAAGGAATCCGTGAAGGAATCCGTGAAGGAATCCGTGAGGAAGCCCGCGAACGAACCCTCGCGGCGGGTGTCGCCCTCAACCGCGCAACCAACCCGTGACACCAGTCGCGAGCGCCGAATCGGTCTGCAATACGCCGATTTCGCGCGCGTTGACGAGCGATTCTGGACGAAGCGTCCTGAGTTGTCTCGGAAGCCTGTGGGCAATTTCGTTCCGATTTGCCCCTTTGGCCGACACTCGTCCCAAGAAGGCGTCCGAATCGTTATCTTTCCAAACTCATTTCCCGCGGGTTCTCGTCGCCCGCCCGGCCCTCCCGGGCCATGCCAACTGGTGTTGAGTTCAATGTCGGCCCGACGTTCCTTTGACCTCATGCGATCATCGCCACGCGTCATCCTCTCGATGACCCTTGCGGCGCCTCGACCCGCGACGTTCCGTCGCGGGTCGAAGGTCACGCCTGCCCTGACGGAGCGACTCCACGCTGGAAATCACGCTGGAAACCACGCTGGAAACCACGCTGGAAACCACGCTGGAAACCACGCTGGAAACCACGGGGGGAACCGCGCTGGAAACCACGGGGGGAACCGCGCATGAGTGAGACCCCTCCGGCACAACGCAAGGTCGCGAAGGAACTCTTCGGCTACCGCGTGCGCAAGGTCATCGGTGATGGCGCTTGGAGCCGCGTGTACGAGGTCGAGAACACCAAGACCCACACCGCCTACGCGCTCAAGCACGTCATCTCCACTGGCGAGAAGCAGGAGCGCTACCTCGACCAGCTGCGCGCGGAGTGGCGCGTCGGCAAGGCGCTGAAGCACCCGGTGATCCGCAAGCTCGTCGCGCTCGAGGGCGAGGGACTGCTGAACAAGCTCTTCCGTACGAAATCGAGCGAGCTCGGACTGGTGATGGAGCTCATCGACGCGCCGCCGCTGAGTGAGCACGTCAATCGCGGTACGCGTCCGTCGATGCCCGAGTGTCTCCGCATCTTCCTCGAAGTCGCGAGTGGGCTGCTTCACATGCACTCGAAGGGCTTCGTCCACGCCGACATGAAGCCGCTGAACATCCTCTACGACGCGGATCGGCACATGACCAAGATCATCGATCTCGGACAAGCCGTCGACATCGGAACGCAGAAGATCCGGCTGCAGGGTTCACCCGGCTACATCTCGCCGGAACAGGCGACCGAGGTGAAGGACAAGGTGTACGCGCCCGTCACCGAGAAGACCGACGTCTTCAACTTCGGTGCCACGATGTACACGATTCTCGCGCGCGGCAAGTTCGCGCCGCAGAGCCAGCACACGGGCGACAAGCGTGTCCGCATCGAGCCTGAGTTTCTCGGTCCGCGCGAACTGATGTCGCTCGGCGACTCCGAGATCAAGCGCGATCTCTCCGACCTCGTGTCGAAGTGCCTCGTCTTCGAGGGCACCGGGCGCGTTCCGATGGAGAAGGTCGTGCGCACGCTGCAGTCGATGCAGTCGCCGTAACGCCCGCGAACACCCGGCGTGACACCCGGCGTGACACCGACACCGCGCCGTCAGAGTTCCGTCGCGGAACCCGCCCACTCGTCGGTCCACACGGCGTATCCGCCGAGAAACGCATTCGAGTTTGCGCCGAGGATCGCACCCGCGGGAACCTCCTTCAGCGCCTTCGCGTTGCCTCCGCCAAGGACGACCACGTCGGGAAGAAGCGCGGCGCGCAGGAGTTTCACGCACTCGGCAACATGGCCGCGCCACTTGCGCGTCCCGCAGCGTTCGCGGCCATGCACGCCGACGAAATCCTCAAACGAGCGACCCTTCTTGTACGGCAGGTGCGCGAGCTCCATCGGGAGCACCTGGCGCCCGACCACCATCGCGCTGCCGAGACCCGTGCCGAGCCCGAGAAAGAGCATCTTCTCGTTGCCAAGGCCCGCGGCGACGTGGCTTCCGATCGCCTGCATCGCGGCGTCGTTGAGGATCTTCACGGGCACTCCGAACGCCGCGCGGTAGTCGAAGTCCTTCCAGCCCGGCCCGAGGTTGACGGGATCCATCAGTGGTCGTCCCGCGCGGATCGGCGTCGGCAGCCCGATCGTGATCGCATCGACCTTTTCGCCAGCTAGGAGTTCGGGCAGATCCTTCGCCAGCTGCTCCGGTGTGTAGCCGGGGCCCGAGGGCGAGGCGCGCTTGTCGGCCCAGTGCGCGCAGCGCGCCTTGGCGTTGGTGCCGCCGATATCGAGGGTGCAGATGATGCGGGGTGTGCGGTTGCCTGCGGACATGCGGGGAATGTCGGCAAAAAACGCCGCGCGGGTTCAGCCGCGCGGCGCAAGTGGATGGATTTCGAATGTCGCGGGCGGCCCGGCAAGCGCGCAAGCGCTCAGCTCGCCTTCTTCTTTACCGGCAGCTGCACCTCGGACCACTTGATGCGGTTGGCGATGTACGGCCCGTTGTAGTGGAAGGCGCGCACGTCACCCGCCACCTCGTACTCCGGGTACTCCTTGAGCCACGCGTTGAGGAGGCCAAGCCCCTTCTCGACGACGCCGGTGCCGTAGGGTCCATTCATGCCGATCGAGAGCACCTCGACCTCGGGACGGTCGGTCACGAGCACGCTGCCGTCCTTCCCGGTGGGCGCCAGCTCGGTCGTCCGGTAGAGGAAACTCATCGTCCACGACATCGACTCGCCCTGCGTGCGCTTACCCGTCTCCACATCGAACATGTCGCGGTAGTCCATCTCGACGGGGCTCGTCATCGCGATGTCCTTCTTCTTGATGTGGTTGAACAGCGGGAAGAAGCCCATGTTCATGCCGGAGGCCGGCGAACCCGACGAAACAAACTCGGCGCGGCGCACGCTCGGGTAGCGCTTCAGGTCGATTGCGCCCGGCGGCGTCGGCTCGGGGTATCCGGCGGGCAGCGGCGACTCGATGCGCGAAGGGCCGAACCGGTAGACGCCGTCGATGATCTCGATCGCCGCCTCCTTGTCGCCGCCGACGCGCGTGATCAGGCCCGGAGTACGCACCGCCGTCGGCTCGTCGGCCCCCGGCTCCGAGGCGCGGCCCGAGTGGCCGTCATATGCGGGTTGCTCGGCTGCGGCGGCGGCACTGCTGCCCGCCTCGGTGCTCTCGCCGTCCTTCGCGCCATCCTTCGCGCCATCCGTCACCGCACCCGGGGACGCCTGTCGCGCCGCGGGATTTCCCTGCACGGGCTCGGGGATCTTGTTCGGGTCGCTCTCGAACGACGCGCAGGCTGCGATCGGAAGCGTGACGATGGCGAGGAGGCTCTGGAAGAATCGGGTCATGCGGCGGGTTTCGTGACGGACCCGTGACGGATTCGCCGCGGACGCAGAACAAACCTCCTCGATGCGGAAGGCCCCCGGTAGACTCGCCACCCGTGACGACCTCTCCCTTCGCCTACGCCCCCGCGCCCGAGAGCGTGCGGCCGGTGCTGAAGCCCTCCTACGGGCTCTTCATCGGCGGCAAGTTCGTTGAGGCAAAGTCCGGAAAGCGTTTCGCCTCGATCAATCCCGCCACCGAGCAACCCATCGCCGAGGTGGCCGACGCCGGCGCCGAGGACGTGACGCGCGCGGTCGCCGCGGCACGCAAGGCGTTCCCGAAGTGGTCGAAGACCAAGCCCGCCGAGCGCGCGAAGCTCCTCTTCCGGATCGCACGGCGGATCCAGGAGCGTTCGCGCGAGCTCGCAGTGCTCGAGTCGATGGACGGCGGCAAGCCGATCAAGGAGTCGCGCGACGACGATCTTCCGCTCGTCGTCCAGCACTTCTTCCACCATGCGGGCTGGTGCGACAAGCTCGCCTACGCGTTCGCAGGCGCCACGCCGCGGCCGATCGGCGTGTGCGGGCAGATCATCCCGTGGAACTTCCCGCTGATGATGGCCGCGTGGAAGCTCGCGCCGGCGCTCGCCTGCGGCAACACGTGCGTGCTGAAGCCCGCCGAGACCACGCCGATGACGGCGCTGCTTCTCGCCGAGATCCTCGCCGAGTGTGGGCTTCCCGAGGGCGTCGTCAACATCGTGACCGGTGGGCCCGATGCGGGCCGCGCGATCACGGCGCTCGCCGGAAAGGGCGTCGACAAGGTGGCGTTCACCGGCTCGACTGAGGTCGGCAAGGCGATCGCGAAGGCCGTTGCAGGTACGGGCGCCAAGCTCACGCTCGAGCTTGGTGGCAAGAGCCCCAACATCGTCTTCGCCGACGCGGCGCTCGACCAGGCGGTCGAGGGCGTCGTCAGCGGCATCTGGTTCAACCAGGGTCACGTCTGCTGCGCGGGCTCGCGGCTCTTCGTCGAGGAGTCGATCCACGATGACTTCATCGCGCGGCTCGAGCGGCGCATGCAGCAGCTCAGGGTCGGCGACCCGCTCGACAAGAACACCGACGTCGGCGCGATCAACTCGAAGGCGCAGCTCGACACGATCCGCCGCTACCTGAAGGCGGGTGCGGACGAAGGCGCGACGAAGCTTGAGGTCGCGTGCGACCTACCGAAGAAGGGCTTCTGGTGCCGTCCGACGATCTTCACGGGTGTGCAGCCATCGCACACGGTCGCGCGCGAGGAGATCTTCGGGCCGGTGCTTGCGGTGATGACCTTCCGCACGCCGGAGGAGGCCGTCCAGCGCGCGAACAACACGACGTACGGCCTCAGCGCCGGCGTCTGGACCGAGAAGGCCGCGCGCGCGCTTGAGATGTCGAACCGCCTGACCGCGGGCGTGGTGTGGCTCAACACCTTCAACCGGTTCGACGCGAGCGCGCCCTTCGGCGGCTACCGCGAATCGGGCTTCGGTCGCGAGGGCGGCCGCCAGGGACTGTCCGCGTACGTCTCGATCGGAGGTGGACGATGAGCCCAGCGGGTTCTGCACGCGTCGAGGTCGCGAAGACGCTGAAGTTGTACGTGAATGGCGCGTTCCCGCGCAGCGAGAGCGGTCGCACGATCGCGGTGAAAGATGCGCGCAAGCGCGTCGTCGCACAGGCATCGCACGCGAGCCGCAAGGATCTGCGCGACGCGGTCGAGGCCGCGAACGCCGCACAGCCGAAGTGGGCCGCGGCCACCGCGTATAACCGTGGTCAGGTGATCTATCGGCTCGCCGAGATGTTGGAAGCGCGGCGCGCCGAGTTCGTGTCGCTGATCGTCTCGATCGAGGGTCGCTCGAAGGCCGACGCCACGCGCGAGATCGATCGCGCGATCGACCGCTGCGTCTGCTACGCAGGCTGGACCGACAAAATCGCGTCGGTGCTCGGCGGAAAGCAGCCAGTCGCAGGGCCGTACTTCGTCTTCTCGATGCCCGAGGCGATGGGCACCGTCGCGGTGGTCGTGCCCGATGGCGCGCAGCTCCTCGCGATCGTGTCGCTCGTTCTCCCTGTGATCGCCGCCGGAAACTCGGCAATCGTCATCGCGCCGATCGGCTCCAACGCGCCGCTCGCGATTGCCTTTGCCGAGGCGGTGGCGACAAGCGACGTTCCCGCGGGGATCGTCAACGTGCTGACCGGCATGCGCAGCGAACTTGCGCCGTGGATCGCCTCACACCGCGACATCGCGGGCGTGGCCGGTGCGCAGTTGCCCGCCGCCGAGACAGCCGCGCTCGAGGCGGGCGCCGCGGAGAACCTCAAGCGCGTCGCGCTCTTCCGTGATGCACCGAAGTTTGACGACGACGCGTTCTGGCACTCGCCGTGGGCGATCGCGCCGTTCGTCGACATCAAGACCGTGTGGCATCCAAGCGCGTTGTAGCGCGACTGGCCGCCGTGCGGTGAAACAGGCGATGCGTGCCTGATGTCCATCGACCTCAAGCCCATCCTCGCGCTCGTCGCGCTCCTCGCCGTCGAGATCTACCTCGGCTCGATCGTCGTCGAGCGGATGACGATCAACGCGCGTGCGCTGATGACAACCGCGACCGTCACCAACGAACCGCAGTACGTCGTTTCCGAGAGAGTCGGGCGAAGCCTTTGGACTCAAGAGTCAGGCTATCGGTTCGCATACCGCTACGACGTCAACGGCCGCACGTACGCAAGTTGAGGCTTCCATCCTGAGAAGCCTGGTGCGACGACGACGGTCCTTTACGACTCGACCAATCCCGCCATCAGCCGGACGCGTCCCGAGCCAACCGAGAAACTCGCGCTCTTCATGGTCATCCTCGCGCTTGGTCTTGCCTACAACGCGTGGCCCATCGAATGGCGCAGCCTCGTTGGCAGAGGGTAGGTCACGGCGCGGGTGAGGAGAACGCGGGCGAGAAGAAGGTCGGCGACACGATCGAAACGGACGGCATCATGCCATCCGGTTCGAACACGACGATCTCATTCACACCGGCGCGGAGCATGGGTGCCGATAGCCGCAGCGTGCGCCGCAACATCACACGCTTGCCCGTGCCGTTGCCTGTGCCGTTGCCCGTGCCGTTGCCTGTGCCGTTGCCTGTGCCGTTGCCATTCGCCTTGCCGATCCGCGCGCCGCTCACGCCGTCGAGCACCATCGCAGGTGCACCGTTCATGAGGATCGTCGCGACCGCGTCTGCTGGATGATCGACCACCAGTTCGAGCGCGTTGCCCGCGGCAGGCGACGGCAGCGCAAACATCCAGCGGAACCACGTGGGTGCGCCCGATGCAGGCTCCTTCGCACGCCGCGCGATCGGCTCGGCGAGCGACCAGCTCGACGGCGGCTCGACGCGCGCGAACGACCAGCACACGTCGACGGCACCAACGACGTCGAGAAACTCCGTCTCCTTCGCCAGTGCGCGCAAGAGCCCCTCGTCGAGCACGACGTCGCCGATCGGATCGATCACGAGCTCGTTCTCACCGGGCACCAACTTGATGTTGCGCCCCTTCGCGGGCTTCTCGCCCTTCGGCGTCGGCGCCGGGCGCTTCGGCGTGAGCCGCGCGCCATCGAGCTTGAACTCGGTGCGACCACGGAGGTCGACGTCGAGCAGCTGCCCGTTCAGCCGGATCGCGTGGCCGAGCTGATCACGACCCTCGAGCGTCCACCGCTCGGGAAACCGCACGACGACGGAACGATCGCGCGCAGCGAACGTCCACCGCACGGTGCGTCGCCCGGCCATACCTCCGCGCACGTCGTACCCCCACGCGAAGCGACCAATGCGCGTCGCGTCGACGTCGGCGGGCTCGACCAGCTGCGCCTTCACGCCCTTGAGCGGCGCAATCTCCTCGATCGGTCCCCACGCGCCCATGCGCTCGTCGCGATGCCCTCCCGAGGCGAGCAGTCCATCGACGCGCGCCTCGAGCACCCACACGTGCTCCTTGGCGGCGCCGTTCTTCGCGGCGGCACGCGCGGGCAGCAGCGTGGAACGACGCTCGGCGCCGATCCCTCCAAGCATCGAGGCGTGCACGTCGTGCCCAGCCTTCGCCGGCGGGGTGAAGCGCGCGGCGTAGAAACCGTGCATCGACTCGATGCCGTAGGCGCCGAGCGATGCCGGCACGCCGACGCGCGCGAATCGAGGATGCGTTCCATCGAGGTAGCCGGCCTCGACGAGCCGCAACGGTGCGCCAAGCGATGGGACATCGGCGGTTGCGCCCGGTTTGGTCGCTGTCGCGACGGTCTTCACCCGAGCGACCGAGCCATCACGCGCGATGCGGGCGACAAGGGCGCCGGCTCGATCGACGAACTCGATCGCGTCGGCCGCGATGCCCACGCCTTCGGCGACCACGTTCGTCACAAGTGCGATGCGCAGACCGCGCACCTTCGTCAGCTTCGGCGCGCCTCCGTCGGCGGGCACCGTCAGTTGCGCGGTGCTGCCATCGACCTTCACCGAGACCTTCGACCGCGCCGCACCGGCGACGACGACGATGTCGCCGAGAAGCGCCACGAGCGAGCCACTGCAGTGTTCGAGCCGGGATGCGCCGATCGCAAGGCCCGACCCTCGCGCTTCGAACGTCGTGCGGCGAGGCTCCGCATCGGCTCCGGCGCCGGTCTTGCGCGACGCGCGCTTGCCGCCACGCGACGGTCCAGCGGGCGAGCACCCCTCGTCGACGACGATCTCGATCCGTGCGCCGCCCGCGCCCTCGAGCGTCGAGCGGAGGACACCCGCTGCGTCTAGGTCCTGCGCGACCGGAAGCATGCCCGCGATCTGATCGGCGAACGTCGTCGCGAAGACGAGCGGCCGTCGCATCGGAAAGAGGTCCTTCGCGGCGATCTCGGCGCAGCCTCGCGCGGCCGTTGCACCGACGTGGCGCGTCGCGAGCACCTCGCAGACAAAGTCGGCGCGTGCCGCGATCGACTGCGCGACCACTTCGGCGGCGGGGAAATCAGCGTCGAAGAGAAGTACCGGCGGCGCCGACGAGCGTAGTTGACGAAGTTCGCGGGCGGTACGCGCGATGTCGACCGCGCCGCGCCAAGCATCGATCGCGCCTTCGTGCGTGTACCAGCAGTTGTTCGCCGTGACGAGCGGGACATCGATCCCGATCTCGCGCGCGTAGCGGACGAGCGCGCCGAAGTACGCCTCGCCGACGTCGCCATCAAGACATCGCCAGTCGTCCTCGAGACCCACCGCGATCACGGGGCGCGGCTCGTCTCCGCCGGTACGGCTCGCCTGAAGATCGACAAACTGCGGCGCGACCGCCCGCCAGAACTTCGTCACTCGCGCAAGGAAGTCGGGGCTCGCCTCGCGAACGCCCGGCCCGACTCGATCGCGCAGCCAGCCCGGCAACCCTCCCCGCGCAAACGAACCGCCCACGCAGGGACCGATCCGGAGGATCACGCGAAGGCCTTCCGCTCCGGCCAGCCGAACCGCCGAGCGCACGTCGCACGCGCCCTCGAAGACAAATCGGTCGGGTGTCGGCTCGTGCAGCGCCCATGGCACCCGGATTACGACCGTGTTGAAGCCGGCATGGCGCAGCCGGGCGAGTTCGGTCGCCCAGCGGACGGGGTCGATGAGCGTCGCGTCGAACGCCGCTCCGGAAATCGACAGCCGGGTGGCCTTCGTGCGGGCGCCATCGAGGAGGAAACTCAGGGAGTCGTAGGAAACGGCTGGCATCGATGGCAGTTCCGGCGGGCGAAGCGCGTTGTTCGTACCCCGACGCGCTTGGACGCACCGCGGACAGGAAGTCGGACCCGGACTCTCGCAGATTCGTGATGCGCGGGCAAAAAGGGGGGCATCCCCAACCGTGTAGCCGACGAACGACGCAGCGCGTTCGGGGTTTCTCCGGTACACCTTCCCCCGGCCCCCGTTTCAGCCAGAACCCGCATGGATCCCACCGAACCACGACATCGGCGTGCGCTGCCCGCTCTTCTGTTGCGCTCGCACTACGCCGCCCATGCGCGTTCAAGCGTGATCGGCACGACCACACTCCTGGGTGCGGCGTCCCTCCTGGCCTGCGGATTGGGCTGTGAATCAGGCCTTCGGTCGATCGACCGATCGACTACCGCCAAGCTGCGCGAGAGCGCCGAGGCAATGGGTGGTGGCGCGATCTACCCCGAAATCGACCCATCTCGATACGAAAGTGGTTCGTACTTCCCTGATTTCCCGAAGGATGTCGATCGGCCCGCCACCGTCAACCCCGCTGCCAACGAACTGACCTTCGAGGCGATTCCGGCCACGGAAGAAGACGCCGAGAGCATCGCGGCGCGCTTCCGCAAGATGGCCGAAGGCGACCCAAACGCCCGGCTGTTCAGTTTCGATGACTCGGTCGGCTACGCGATCCAGCATGCCGACGAGTACCTGACTGCGGAGGAGGCGTATCTCATCATCGCCATCCGGCTGCTCATCGAGGAGCACCGCTGGACCCCCCTTCCGGCGAACGTGACGAGCCTCAACTTCGCGAGCGATGGCACGAACGGCCGCTTCAACAACGCGCTCTCGATCGTCAACGACCTCGGAGTGTCGCAGCGGCTGCCCTTCGGCGGCGAAGTGAGCGCCGGCTTTGTGGTGGCCGCGACGCAGCAGCTCGACGACTACCTCCAGAACAACGACACCCAGTCGGCCGACTTCGTGCTCGAGGCGGCCATCCCCCTCCTGCGCGGGTTCGGCGACGTTGCGCTCGAGCCCTTGATCCAACAGCGACGCAACCTCGTCTACGCCGCGCGAGAGTTCGAGCAGTTCCGCCGCGACTTCTTCTTCGACCTCGCCAACGACTACCTCGGACTCGTGCTCCAACTGCAGGCGATCGCAAACGCCGAGCGACAGGTCGAGCGGAGCGCCGCAGTCGAGGCGCGCACGAAGGCGCTCGTCGACAGCGGCCGCACCGAGCCGTTCCAGGCCGACCTCGCGATCCAGAACACGCTGTTCGCCCTCGACCGCCTGACGACGCAGCGAGAGGTGTACCGCCTCTCGCTCGATCGCTTCAAGGCGCGCATCGGCATGCCCGTCGACGAGCCGATCGAGATCGAGCCGACGAAGTTCCAGCTGCCGGTGCCGAAGATCGACCCTGAGCGCGCGCTCGACCTCGCGTTCCGCTACCGGCTCGACCTCCAGACCTCGCGCGATCTCGTCGACGACTTCGCGCGCAAGGTCGACGTCGCGCGCAACAACCTGCTCGGCGACCTCGATCTCCTGCTCGCCAACAACCTGCCGACCGATCCGAACGAGCTGCAGTCGGGCCTCGACTTCTCGCCGGGCGACGACGAGTTCTCGGCGACGCTCGTCTTCTCGATGCCACTCGATCGGGTCACCGAGGACCTGCAGCTCCGTCAGGCGCAGATCCTGCTTGAGCAGTCGAAGCGCCAGTACTTCCAGCGGCGCGACGACGCCGCGGTTGCGGTGCGTCAGGCCGCGCGCGGCATCGAGACCGCGCAGTTCAGCCTGGTGATCCAGGAGAAGAACGTCGAGGCCGCGATGAACCGACAGGCCGCGATCGACGCCGCGCCCGACCGCGCGACCGCACGCGATCGCACCGAGGCCGTCGATCAGCTGCGCCGTGCGCAGGACTCGCTCGACAGTGCGCGCAAGAACCTGCAGGTGGCGATCCTGCGCTACCTCAACACGACCGGACAAATGCGCATCGCGCCCGACGGGCGGCTGATCCCGCTGCCCGGCATGGATGTCGGCGAGGACATCGGCCCCGGCATCATCGATACGAGCCCGTGAACGACCGCATGAAGCGGCCATGCAGAGAAAGAGAAGAGTAGAGAACGCCATGCGCGACCGAACCACCATCACCATCGCCCGCTCGGCAACCCTCGCCATCGTCCTCGCGATCGCGGCCATCCCCGCAGGTTGCGGCGGCGGCGACGCGTCCAGCGAGCAGTCGTCGATCGGCGCGCGCGATCTCCACACGGTCGAGAAGGCGTCGTTCGACATGGTGCTCCCTGTCAGCGGCGAACTGGCCGCGCAGCAGCAGGTCGAGATCCGCAACAAGCTCGAGTCGCGTGCGGTCATCACCGAGATCGTGGCCGAGGGCACGCGCGTCTTGAAGGGCGACGTCGTCGTGCGGCTCGCGCAGGAGGAGCTGATCGACAAGATCAAGGATGCGCGCGACAAGGTGAACACCGCGCAGAGCGCCGAGATCGCCGCGAAGCAGGCGCTCGCGATCAAGCAGGGCGAGAAGCAGAGCGAGCTTGACAAGGCCGACGTCGCCGTGCGGATCGCGGAGCTCGCGCTGCAGGGCTGGCAGGAGGGCGAGGTCGTCAACAAGCGACAACAGTTGGCGCTCGCAAAGGAGACTGCGGTCATCAACTTCGACCGCCTGAAGGGGCGCTTCGAGGAGAGCGCGAAGCTCGTCGCGCAGCGCTACATTGCGAAGGACGAGTTCGAGAAGGACCGCATCGCGATGATCGAGGCCGAGGCGAAGGTCAAGCAGGCCGATCTCGACCTTGAGGTCTACGAGAAGTACACGTTCTTCCAGGAAGAGGCGAAGAAGAAATCCGATCTCGACCAGGCGCGCGCCGAGCGCTCGCGGGTCGAGGAGAAGTTCAACGCCGAACTGGTGAAGGCGCAGTCGGATCTCGAGAGCGCCGAGTTCCAGCTGACGAGCGCGAAGGACCGCCTGACCAATCTCGAAACGCAGCTCGGCTACACCACGATCTCGGCCCCGATCGACGGCCTGGTCGTGTATGCGACAAGCATCGACAGCTCGAACGGCGGCCGCGGTGGCGGCGACGCACAGCCGCCGCAGGTCGGCACCGAGCTGCGACCGAACGAACTCGTGATCCTGCTGCCCGACACCTCGCGCATGGTCGCCAACCTGAAGGTGAGCGAGGCGCTCTCCGGCCGCATCAAGCCGCAGCAGGCGGTGACCGTCTACAGCGACGCTCTCCCGAACCAGCCCGTCGCAGGCAGCGTGACCACGGTGAGCGTGCTCGCCGCGAGCGGTGGTTGGCGCGATCCAAACCGTCGCGAATACACGGTGAAGACAGCGCTCACGGCCGATCCATCGATGGGCCTGAAGCCCGCGATGCGGTGCAAGGCCGAGATCCTCCTCGGCCGCGTCGAGGATGCGGTCAACGTGCCGGTGCAGGCGATCTTCCGTCAGGGTCCGGTGGCGTTCGTCTACGTGCAGGACGGCGCGGGCTTCGCGCAGCGTCAGGTCGAGCTTGGCCGCGCGAGCGAGCTGCTCGTCGAGGTGACGAGGGGCGTCGAACCTGGATCGAAGGTCCTCCTCCGCGAACCGAAGGCATTCGAGATCACCTCGAAGCTTGATGCGAGCGTCTTCGAGATGGCGAACGCGACCGCGCCCGGCTTTGGGGGCGGCGCACCGGGCGGAGGACGTCCGCCGATGGGCCGCGGCATGAACGCGAGCCCCGCAGAAGGCGCGGCCCCCGCAGGCGCGAGCGGCCCGCCGGCTGGTGGTGATGGACGACGTCGTGGTGGCGGTGGCGGTCAGGGCCGACCTGCAGGTGCAGGCGGCGAGGCCACGACAGGCGCACCGAACTCCGCGCCACCTTCGGCCACTTCGAACGCGGGCTGATCCCTGCGCTTCTCAGACAGCGTTACGACACGCGGCCCGCGCGCGTGATGTACGCATGGAGCAGCTCGGGGAACTCGGCGAGCGTGTCGACGATCACATCGGGCGCAGGATCGAGATCCTCGACCGGAAGACCGTGGTTATAACCGCCGCGCACGACGATGCTCGGCATCGACGCCGCGCGCGCGGCGCCGACGTCGTTGGCACTGTCCCCGACCATCCATGCGTGACGCGCATCGAGCCGACGCAGCGCCTCGGTCAGCGGCGCAGGATCGGGCTTGCGCGAGGCGAGCGTATCGCCACCGATCACGACCGAAACAAACGGCCTCCAACCGAGCGCGTCGATGATCCGCTCGGTGGGTGCGACAGGCTTGTTGGTGACGATCGCGACGCCAAGGCCAAGTCGCTGCACGGCGGCAAGCGAGTCGCGCGCGCCGGCGAGAGGTACGGTGTGATCGACGCAGACGTTCTGATAGATCGCGCGGAACCGCGGCATCGCGGCGTCGGCGGCGGCGTGGCGCTTGCGGTCATCGGCAAGTCCGGCGAAGCCCTCGAAGCGACCGGCCATCGCGCGCTCGACGAGCATGCGCGCGCCGTTGCCGACCCACGTGGCAACCTGCGCGCGTGAACACTGCGGAAGGCCAAGTTCCGCGAGCAAGGCACGCACAGCCGCATGGATGTCCTCGACCGAATCGATCAGCGTGCCGTCGAGATCGAAGAGCACCGCCTCGGGCGCGGGCGACGCGCAAAGGCGCGCAAGCGCGTCCTCGCGCGAGATCGCGGGGCGAAGTCCGGCGGCGGGGTCGATCAACGTGGCGGCTCCGTGCGACATAGGAGCCATTGATAGGCATCCGCCGCGGTCACGTGCACGGAAAGCGACGCAATCGGCGGTTGATTCGGTAGTCGAGTCAGCGGTCGAATCGGCGCTTTGATCGGGGCAGGATGCGTGTCGGGCATCCGCAGCATCGCGACCGTCACTCCGCGATGGCGGCGACGATGCGGTTCCACTCGGCGTCGTTGGCGAACCTCGCGGGGCCGCCGCGATCCTGCTGGCGCACCACGCGCGAGGGTTCGATCCGGTTATGACGCGCAAGATCGGTTACCACCGACGCGAGGCTCTGCACCTGTGCATCGGTGAGCGGACGTCGCGATGTGTCGCCGATCACGCAGATCTCGATCGCGTCCGGCGTCGTCGCGCCGTGCTGTTGCGCGTTCCAGCGCGGTCCGATCAGGACGGCGCCGTTCTGCTCGCCGTTGCCGTTACCCACGATGAAGTGGTAGCCGAGCGACGGCTCGCCCATCGCGGCGTGCTGGCGCGTGAGATCCTCGAGGTTCCCGACCAGCGAGCCCGACTCGTGGATCACGATCTGCGTCCAGCGCGGAGTCGCGCGTTCGGCAATGTTGACCATCGGTCCGGTCGCCGCGCCACCGCGCCAGCCGTCGGCCATCACGAGCGCGCCACCGGCGAAGGTCATCGCACCGATGAAGACCGTCCACACGATGCCCGTGCGCTTGGGGTGGACCTGCCGCTTCTTGCCCGACTTTGCGGAGCTGGAGGCGGAACGACCGTTCGATTTCGTAGATGGCTTCCTTGCCAAGACGCGACCTCTGAAAGGGTGCGGACGATATTCGGAAATCGGCCGATGCGCGCGCAGCACTGCAGGATTTGACGATCGTGTCAAAAATCGCGGCCGCCGCGAGACGTCCGTCGCGTGGTTCGCTCCGGTCGCGCCGGTCGTGCGGGCAGGACCGATACGGTGTTCGCCCACCAAGGCGCGGACGTCTATGCGCGTGAAAACGTGAGTTGTCGGTGTTTCGACCACGCGCAGCCACTACTGCTGCGACTGCTGCGTGAGCCGCGCGCGCAGCGCCGGCTGCGGCGTGCCGAAGACGTCCGGCTCCTCGAGCGGCGTATACGCCTGACGCATCCCGTCGTGGGTCTCAAACTGATTGCGTGGCATGTCGCTCGGGAAGAGCGACTTCGCGCAGCCGCTCACCAGACCCATCGCGACGACGCCTGCGAGGAGGCCTGCGAGGAGGCCCGCGATGAGGCCCGCGCGGCGGAGGACCTTCGTCGAGATTGGTGCGCCGGACGGCATACGGGGATCCTACCGCGACGGCGGTGTGCGCTCGGGAAGCACCTCGAGGGTGGCCGCAGCGGGGTAAGACCGCCTCGTTGCGCCGTCGGTGAAATCGACCGACACCGACACCGCGCGCGGCCGAGCTTCGCCAGTCCAGCGAAGCGGGATCTCGAGGGTGTAGTGCGTGCCCATGAAGCCCGTCCGGTACGCCGCGCGCAGCGCCTTCGGTCCGAAGGTCGCGGCGGCCGACGGCATCGGCTCCTGCCCGGGGACGATTCCCGCGGCGCTCGCGCGCAGGACCCCAGCGATCTGCAGGAAGCGTCCCTCGCCGTCGGATGGAACGACCACGAGGGTAAGTTGGCCGGTGCCGGGACCAGTCACCTTGACGGTCGAGAGCGACGAGATCGCGACCGAGGCGAGGGCCGGGGTCGACTCGGGCAGTTCGCGAAGATCCGCCTCGGTCAGCGGGCCGTCTGGCGAGGCGCCCGCAAGCGAGGGCTGCGAGCGACGGGCGAGCTCAGTCTCAAGCTCGGCCACCCGTGCCCGCGCATCGTCGCGTTCTTTGGTCCGCTCGATCAGTTCGGCGCGCAGTCCATCGGCCGAGGACGGCGCCAGGATCCGCGGCTGGCATCCGAGCGCCAGAAAGCCCGCCACGCCGAGGATGGCGGAGGGGAGGAAGGCTCCGGGGAGGAAGGCTCGACGTTCACGCTGTTGCATGGCCTCACGCACTGGTCGGTGCCTCCCCGTCGGTCGGTTCGTTGTCGTCATCCGCCTCGTCCTCGCCGATCTCGAGACCAGTCGCGGTCTGGAACGCGAGCTGCTCGAGCGCCACGGTGAAGTCGACGCTGACGATGCCGATCCCCTCGCGCACCTCGATACGGCGGGGTGCGAAGTTGAGGATACCCCGGACGCCCGCCGCGACGAGCGCGTCGGCCACCTGCTGCGCCGACTCGCGCGGCACCGCGACGATGCCGAGATTGATCCGTCCCGAGGCCACGACGCTCGCAAGATCCTTCATCGGCCGGATGGGAAGACCACCGACCTCCTGCCCCGCTAGCGCGGGATTGCCATCGAAGACTGCCGCAATCGCGAACCCCTCGCGGCGAAACCGGTCGTACGAGACGAGCGCGCGACCGATGTTGCCCGCACCGACCACGCAGACGCGCCAGTCGCGGTCGCGCCCCATGATCGTGCGCAGCGAGGCGACGAGATCCGAGATCGTGTACCCGCGCCCGGGGTGACCGAGGTGGCCGCAGATCGCGAGATCCTTGCGGACCTGCGCGTCGGTGAGGCCGAGCGAACGCCCGAGCGCCTTCGAACTGACCGTCGACTCGCCCTGCTCGAGCCGCATGGCGAGTTCGCGCAGATACAGGCTCAGCCGCCGGGCGGCGGGTCGGGGGATGGACTTCCTACCGGGCACGGGGCGCATGGTACGGCAGGGCTTGGTCGCGGACGCAAGGCTCCGCTACCCTCCGGGAATGCACATCGCGGACATCCTCTCGGGAGGCTCCACGTCGATCAGCTTCGAGTTCTTCCCCCCGAAGACCGACTCGGGGTTCGAGGCGCTCTACCGTTCGATCGCTGAGTTCGAGCCGCTTGCGCCGAGTTTCGTGTCGGTGACCTACGGCGCCGGCGGATCGACCCGCGACAACACCCATCGGCTGGTCGTGCGCCTGCGGCGCGAGACGAGCCTCGAGCCGGTGCCGCACCTCACCTGCTTCGGTCACACGAAGGACGACATCCGCCGCATCCTTGAGATGTACGCCGCGGCTGGCGTTGGCAACATCCTCGCGCTGCGCGGCGACCCACCAGCCGGTGCGCGCATCCTCGCGCTTGGCGATTTCCAGCATGCGGCCGACCTTGTCGCGTTCATCCGCCGCGAGGGCGAGCGCCTCGGTGTCAATGACGGTCGCGGTTTCGGGATCGGCGTCGCGGGCTTCCCTGAGGGACACCCCGAGACGCCGAACACGCTCGTCCAGATCGAGCACCTCAAGGCGAAGGTTGACGCGGGCGCCGACTACATCGTGACGCAGCTCTTCTTCGACAACGGTGCGTTCCACGACTGGCGCGCGCGCTGCGACCTCGCGCGCATCAAAGTGCCGATTATCGCGGGGATCATGCCGATCACAACGGCGACGGGTCTGCGCCGCATGGCCGATCTTGCCGCGGGGACGCGCTTCCCGGCGAGCCTGCTCAAGGCGCTCGACCGCTGCCGCGGCGACGCGCGCGCGATCGAGGACGCGGGCATCCACTGGGCGACCGAGCAGTGTCGGGATCTCCTCGACAACGACATCCCGGGCATCCACTTCTACACGCTGAACAAGTCGGACGCGACGCAGCGGATCTACCGCACGCTCGGCGTGCGCGCGCGGTGACGGCGCACTCGATACCCGGGCGACAGCCGCTTCAACCTGCAACCCGCCGCAGCGGTACGTTGCCCATCCCATGCAGCCACACGATGGAACAACGCCCGGCATCGGCACGCGCCTTGCGCACGAGACGCGCGCGCCGTTCGCACACCACGGCTTCGTCAACACGCCGATCCACCGCGGCTCGACCGTGCTCTTCAAAACCCTCGATGAACTCGAGAGCGCCATGCGCGTCGACACGCGCCGCGGGCCGTACACCTACGGCCTGATCGGCAATCCGAACTCGCGCGAGCTCGAGGAACTCTGCGCAAACCTCGACGGCGGCGCGGGCGCCGTCGTCGTCGAGAGCGGCCTCGCGGCGGTGAGCCTGCCGCTCCTCGCGAACCTCGCCGCGGGCGACCACGCGCTCTTCACCGACAGCTGCTACGGACCCACGCGCCATTTCGCAAAGTCGATCCTGCCGCGGATGGGCGTCGAGACCGAGTTCTACGACCCACGCGCAGGCGCCGACATCGCGCGCCACTTTCGTGCAAACACGAAGCTCATTCTCCTTGAGTCGCCGGGCTCGCTCACCTTCGAAATCCAAGACGTTCCCGCGATTGCCGCCGCCGCACGCGCGCGCAACATCGTCACCGCGATCGACAACACGTGGGCAACGCCGCTCTTCATGCGGCCAATCGAGCACGGCGTCGATCTTGTGATCCACGCGCTCACGAAGTACCAGTCGGGCAACAGCGACATCCTGCTCGGTGCCGTCGTTGCGCGCGACGAGGCGCACTGGGCAAACCTCAAGCATCACGCCGAAGCACACGGCCACTACGCGCATCCCGATGACTGCGCGACGTGCCTCCGCGGTATGCGCTCGCTTGAGGTACGACTTCGCCGACACGAAGCGAGTGCGCTTGCAATCGCGCGGTTCCTCGAATCGCGGGCGGAAGTCGCGCGCGTCCTCCATCCGGCGTTGCCGTCGCACCCAGACCACGCGCTTTGGACGCGCGATTTCACGGGTTCAAGCGGTCTCTTCGGGTGCGTGCTCCGGCCGCACCGCGCGGGACGCGCGCACCTCAAGGCGTTCCTCGAAAGCCTGCGCTACTTCGGCATGGGCTTCTCGTGGGGCGGTTTCGAATCGCTCGTCGTCGCAAGCGACCTGCGGCAGTCGCGCATCGCGCCGCCTTGGACCGAGGAAGGCGCACTTCTCCGCCTGCAGATCGGCCTCGAGGACCCCCGCGACCTCATCTCGGACCTCACGCAGGCGTTCGATCAGGCAGCCCGCACCGCTTCGGGTGTCTAGGGGGCGGTGCTACACTTGCCGTTCGCCATCGGCCGGTCGCCGAGGGCCCCAGCGAGCACGCCATGCCCATCACCACCGCCTACGAAGCCAAGATCGAACGTATCTCGATTCTCGACGAGAAGGGCAACTTTGACGAGAAGCTCGGCAAGGGGCTCATCCCCGATGCCGACCTCGTGAAGCTCTACGAGGCGATGTCCTCGTGCCGCCAGCTCGACCAGGTGGCGTTCCGCCTCCAACGCTCAGGCCGCATGGGCACCTACCCGCAGAACATGGGTCAGGAGGCGACCAGCCTCGGCGCCGCCTACGTCCTCCGCAAGGACGACTGGATGGTCACCTGCTACCGCGAGAACTGCGGCCTCTTCTGGCGCGGCGTCCCGAAGGAGGCGATCCTCCTCCACTGGATGGGCGACGAGCGCGGCAACGCGATGCCGAAGCCGCACTGGGTCACGCCGATCTATGTGCCGCTCGGAACGCAGATGCTCCACGCGGCGGGCCTGACGATGGCGGCGCGCTACCAGGGGCTCGACCGAATTGCCTGCACCTTCTTCGGCGACGGCGCCTCGAGCGAGGGCGACTTCCACGAGGCCTGCAACTTCGCGTCGAACCTCAAGATCCCGGTCGTCTTCGTGTGCCAGAACAACTTCTGGGCGATCTCGACCCCGTCCAAGATCAACAGCGCGGCGCCGACCTTCGCGCAGCGAGGCATCTCCTACGGCATGCCGTGCCTCCAGTGCGACGGCAACGACCTCTTCGCCACGGTCTACACCATGAAGAAGTCGGTCGAGTACACCCGCCAGACGGGCCTCCCGTGCTTCGTCGAGATGGTGACCTACCGCCTCG
>Ga0172372_10003205_pt1 | contig 24307 bp, 20 predicted proteins | sample LakKiv5m_2_FD_114544 | JGI IMG/M metagenome (GOLD analysis project Ga0172372, IMG submission 114544) | Freshwater microbial communities from Kabuno Bay, South-Kivu, Congo - kab_092012_9.5m | ecosystem: Environmental > Aquatic > Freshwater > Lake | place: Democratic Republic of the Congo...
AAGCTTTCAGCACCGGCGTCATGAGCCAAGAGATGGAAGACCGGGTGCAAGACGCCTCCGAGCGGCGCGATCCGGTGGAAGCCTTTGTGCGCATGGGTGTGAGTTCGATCGACCGCATGGTGGTGGCCATGGAAGACCGTGCCAGCATCCTCAGCCGAGGCATGGTCATGGTGTGCGGCCTGATCCTGGCCTTCATGATGGCGGGTTTTTTCTCCACCACCATGGCGCTGCAACAAGGCATCAAAGAGTCGACCCGCGAGATGCAGGTGCAGCAACCATGAAAAAGCACGCCCAAACAGGCTTCACCTTGCTCGAGTTGACCGTGGTGATCGCCTTGCTCAGCGCCCTGGCGGTGTCGCTCACCATGGGCATGAATGTGTACTACAAGCGCATGCAAACCCAGTTGGTGGGCAAGCAATACCAGTTGGTCAATGCGGCGGTGGGCGACTACATGGGTGTGCACTACCAAGCCTTGAGCGTCTTGCCGGCGGACTGCGGACAGATTGCTTTGGCCAAGGACAACTCGTTGGCCGATACGGACAGTATTCGCGATGGCCTGTGCAGCCTGAGTTTGCCGGTGGCTGGTCTGACGGTGAATCTGGTCAACGGTTTACAGCCGACCTTGGCAGAACTGAAAAACCTGCGCCTGCTGGACCGTGCCACCAGCACCAGTTTGATGCTGCCTTCCCTGGAGGTGGTGGCGACCTCGGTGTCCGGCGTGGCCAGCAGCACCATGGCAGCACGCAGCCTGGCCGTGCAAATCACCAAATCCTGTCCCACCCCAGACTGTACGGCCGGGGTGCAACTCAGCAGCCTGGTGTTCAATACCCAGCCTTATGTGTTTGGCGGCGACAAACTCAAGCGCTATGGCTTTGATCTGGTGGATGAGCTGCTGATCGCCGCTGGCGCAGACGCGGCTTTTTCGCACCCCGTGGCCGAGGGCGAGAGTAGCGAGTTGCGTGCCAGCCAAGACCTGTATGTGATGAACAACCCGATTCGCGAGTACAGCACCACCCGCTCCAGCGCATTGGGCTTGCCCGGCATCTTGGCCGTGCGCAATGGCTTTGGCAGCACCACCTTGGCCCAGTACGCCCGACGCGATGGCACCAGCAAGGTCACAGGTCGATGGGACTTTGATGGCAACCCCATTATCGGCTTGAGCAGCCTGTCGGCCTCGGGTGTGAGCAGTGTCACCAGCAGCACCACCCATTTGGCCGTCAATGGCATCGCCCAAGTTCAAAGCCTGCAAGCCCACAACATCTCGGCCCTGAAACTGAAACTGCCGGTGGCTGTCCTCGAAGCCGAATGCAATCCTATGCAGGAGTCAATGGGCCTGTCCAGCGCCCACCAATTGCTGGTGTGCGTCGCCAACCAATGGATCCCTTACACCCCTTGAACCGCATGGAGACACCACTGTGAATGCCATCCGCGAATTTGCAAGCAACCCTTTGTTACAGCCCGAGAGCTTGTTTCATGAGCAGCATCTGGGCATGGGCATCCAGTTGCAATTTCGCACTCTGCGGGTCTTGATCACCCACGCCATGCCCCTGAAACATCCCTTGGTACCGGGACAGTTTGTGTTTGGCGTCATGGCCAAGGTCAACCCTTCTTCGGGCGCAGCGCTGTGCGCAGCGAATTTGGCGCAGGAACAAATTTTTGTATTGCGGGTGGAAGACCTGGAGCCTTCGCCCGAGCCTGGCAGCCGTGAACACGCCCTGTGCCAACGCTTGTGGCCGCAGGCCATCCCCCCTTTGGAGGAGTCCTTGGGGGTGCTGCGCTGCGAGGTGTTGGGCGCTTTTGAGGCAGGCCGTTTGCCTGCGGATCCACCGAGTTTTTCCAGCACCATGCATGTGCAAGATGTGGCGCACCGCATGCATGTGTACCGCGCCGACCGCGCCGTCATGGAAACCTTGGTCAACAGCACCGTGCCGCCCCAAGGGCGGATCAATTTTGGCTTGGTGCGCGCAGGGGAAGACAAAAGTTATTTGGCTGATCCGCACAACGCCTTCATCTCGATGATGGACATTCGGGGCAAGCGCACAGCCATGTTTGGCAAAACCCGTTTGGGCAAATCGAATGTGGTCAAACTGATTGTGCAGGGCATGTTGGAGGTGACCGCGCAAGACCCGCATGTGGGGCAAATCATTTTTGACGTGAACGGCGAGTACGCCAACACCAACCCGCAAGACGGTGACTCGGCGATTGCCACGGCCTACAAAGACCGCTGCTTACCGTATTTTTTGAAAAACATGGACGGCAACCCCGATGCCTTGCTGCTGCGTTTTAATTTTTACGAACGCACCCACGATGCCTTTGAGGTGTTGCAGCAATTGCTGCCGCCCGAGCTCAACCAGGTGGACGCACTGCGCAACCTCTACACCTGTAGCCTGCCCAAGCTCGAGCGTTACGAGCACGAGCACGAAGCGCAATTGCAACGCCGCTTGCGCAAGCTCATGCTGTTTTGGGCCATTTTGCACACCGCTGGTTTTGAAAGCGACACCTTGAAGATCAAGGCCTGGTTGCAGTCCTTGGGCTTGAGCCAACCGTTCAACCCTTGCTTTGCACAAAACCTGCGCAAAGCGGCGTACTTGGCCCACACCAAATTGCCGCCGCCATCGGCCCCGTTCAACTTCACCACCATGGCGTTTGAAATGCGCACGATTGCCAGCTTCATGCAGCAATACCCGAACGACCCAGGCTTGAACAGCAATGGCTATTTCATCTTTGATGAAGACGAGCAAATCATGGCCAAATTTTTGTGCGCCGGCTTGGGCGAAGGCCCCGATTTGTTGCGCACTTGCTTGGAGTTTCACAGCCCATCGGCCACCGACTTCACCACCGACATCCTTGAGGGGTTGAGTGCCGCCAAAACCGTGGTCATCAATCTGGGCAGCGCCAACGAGCAGATCATTCGCTACTTTGCCAAGAGCATTTGCTTGTCCATTTTTCGCGAACAAGAGCGCAAATTTGTCAGCAACCAACTGCACGGGCGCTATGTGCAAATTTATTTTGAAGAAGCGCACATGATTTTCCCGCCCAACGCGGGCACGGTGATTGATGTTTATTCGCGCTTTGCCAAAGAGGGCGCCAAGTTCAACATCGGCATCGTCTACAGCACCCAGTCGCCCACCACGGTCAACCGCGACTTGTTGTCGCAAACCGAAAACTTCTTCATCGGTCACTTGTCCAGCGAAACCGAAGCCGACTACCTGAGCTCGGTGCAATCGGCCTTCAAAGGCCGCGAAGACACCATCATGCGCAACCGCACCCCGGGCTGGATGCAAATGCTGACCTATTCGCACCGTTACGTGGTGCCGATCCAGGCGTATCGGTATGAAGGGCGGCAGCAGTTTGTGTTGCCGCCGCAGGTTTAAGCCACAAAACTGCCGCTCTTGCCGCCATGCTTTTCCAGCAGCTTCACGCTGGTGATGGTCATGCCCCGGTCCACCGCTTTGCACATGTCGTAAATGGTGAGCAGGGCCACTTGCACGGCCGTGAGGGCCTCCATTTCCACGCCGGTTTGGCCGTGGGTTTCCACGGTGGCGGTGCAGCGCACGCTTGGCGGGTTGTGTGCTAATTCAAAGTCCAGCGCCACGCGGGTCAGGGCCAGGGGGTGGCACAGTGGAATCAGGTCGCTGGTTTTCTTGGCGGCCTGGATACCGGCGATGCGGGCAATGCCAATCACATCGCCTTTTTTCGCGTTCCCGCTTTCAATCAGCGACAAGGTGGCGGGCAGCATCTGAATCTCGCCGGTGGCGACAGCAATGCGGTGGGTGGTGGTCTTGGGACCAACGTCCACCATGTGGGCTTGGCCTTGGGCGTCAAAGTGGGTCAGGGACATGGGCAATCGTTTTCTAAGGTGAAACTGTGACGGGAGGCTGGTGCAAGTGCCGCCAGTTAACATCATTCCCCCATCATACGGTCCCGCCCTCTTGCACCCATGACGCTCTATGCCCGTTTGCGCCCCATCGCCCTTGGCTTGGCCTGGGCCTGCGCGGTGCAAAGCCTGGGGGTGCGGGCCGAGCCGACTGCATCCCGCTTGCCCAACATCGGCGACGGCAACAGCATGAGCGTGGCGCAAGAGCGGCGCTTGGGCGAGTCCATCATGCGCCAGCTGATGACGGACGCCGATTACTTGGACGACCCTGTCTTGATCGATTACTTGCACGGCATTTGGTGGCCCTTGCGCGATGCGGCCAGTCAACTCGGCCAAATGCCGCCCGAGCTGGCAGACGCTTTCTCCTGGGACCTGCTGCTGGTGCGCGACCAAAGCGTGAATGCGTTCGCGTTGCCGGGTGGTTACATGGGCGTGCACCTGGGGCTGATCGCGGCCGTGTCCAACCGCGACGAGCTCGCCTCGGTCATGGGCCACGAACTCAGCCACGTCACGCAGCGCCACATCGCCCGCATGCAAGACCAACAGGGCAAGCAAACGCCCTTTTTGGTGGGGGCGATGATCTTGGGTGTGCTCGCGGCCAGCCGCAGCCCCGACGCGGCGAATGCCCTGATCATGGGCGGCAGCGCGGGTGCGGCGCAAGGCCAGTTGAATTTCTCACGGGACATGGAGCGTGAAGCCGACCGCTTGGGCTTCAACGTCATGAGTCAAGCAGGGTTCAACACCTTAGGCATGGTCGGCATGTTTCAAAAGCTGGGCCAAGCGGCCCGTTTGAACGACAGCGGCGGTTTTCCGTATTTGCGCAGCCACCCGCTCACCACCGAACGCATTGGCGACATGCAGTCGCGCATCGGCTTGAACCCGTCCCAAGCCAGCCCCACCAGTTTGGAACACGCCATGATGGCGGCGCGGGCGAGGGGCTTGTTGGCCACCCGGGTGGACGCGTTACAGGCCCTGGTCTTGGCCTTGGAAAAAGATTTCAAACCCGAGATGCCCTTGGCGCAACAAGCCGGTTTGTTGTACGCCGCTGCCATGGCCTACACCCAACAAGGCCAGGCCGCGAAGGCGCGGGATGCGGTGACGCGTTTGCTGGTCCTGAGTCGTGAAGACCCGGCCGGTGCCCGCGCCGCGCAATGGTTGGCGCAAGACACCGAGCGCCGCTTGGGCAACCCGCAAGGCTGTGTGCAAGCCCTGCCTGCCCAAACTGAAAACAGACCGCTGTTGCTCTTGCGCACCCAATGCCAGTTGGCCATGCAAGACAACCCGGCGGCGAAAAGCGCGGCTGAAGCCATGCAACTTTGGTTGGCCGAGCACCCGCGCGATGGCTTGGCCTGGGACTTGGTCACCCAGGCCCTGAACCAAAGCGGTGAAGGCTTGCGGGCTTTGCGTGCTGATGCCGAATCGCGGGCGGTGCGCTGGGATGAAGCGGGCGCCATCGACCGCTTGCGGGCCGCGCAAGCCTTGTCCAAACGCCTGAGCCAAGAGGGCCGTTTAGACCGCGCTGGCCAAATGGAATCCTCCATCATTGACAGCCGAATGCGCAGCTTGGAAGCGCAGCGGCGTGAACTCTTGCGCCCGCAAAATTAAGCACCATGAGCAGCATCCACATCACCGACATCGAGTCGGCCATCAACCATTGGCGGGCTTTGAAACCCTCGCCCGATGGTGTGACCTTGGCACCCGAGTTGCGTGCTTTGGCCGAGGTGTACGCCTTGATGATTTACCACCGCCAAGATGAGGCCGCCGAAAAAGGGTTTCCGGCCAAAGCCTATGCGGCTTGGCGGGCGTGGTACGACACCACCTCCGACACGCCCTGCATTGCGATTTGCTCGACCAGCCAAGGCGACCCGTTGTGCAAAGGTTGTGGCCGCACCTTTGAAGAGGTGCAGTACTGGACCGAGATGAGCCCCGGGGCCAAGCGCCAAGTGTGGCGGCGCATCACCTTGCACGGGGATTCATGGCGCTTTAACCGCTACGCCGAACGCGCCCCCGATGTGCAAGCGGCCAAGCCGCCTGCTGCGGCCTAAACCACGTTCACAGTTTTAGACCCTTTTGGCCAAGCTGGCCGCCACGCCCACATAAGTGGCTGGGGTCAGGGCCAAGAGCCGTGTTTTTTCGGCGTCGGGAATCGCCAGTTGGTGAATCAGTCCGTGCAAGTCTTCGCGGGTCACGCGTTGGCCGCGCGTGACTTCTTTGAGTTGCTCGTAAGCGCCGCTCACACCATAGCGGCGCATCACGGTTTGGATCGGTTCGGCCAACACTTCCCAGGCGTTGTCCAAATCCGCATGCAAGGCATCCGGGTTGAGTTCGAGCTTGTTCAGGCCTTGCAACAAGGATTGGTAGGCCAAGACCGCGTAGCCCAACGCCACGCCCATGTTGCGCAACACGGTGCTGTCAGACAAGTCGCGCTGCCAGCGGCTGATGGGGAGCTTTTCACTGAGGTGGCGCAGCATCGCGTTGGACAAGCCGAGGTTGCCTTCGGCGTTTTCAAAGTCAATCGGGTTGATCTTGTGCGGCATGGTGGACGAGCCAATTTCACCGGCCTTCAAACGCTGTTTGAAATAACCCAGTGACACATAACCCCAAATATCGCGCGACAAGTCGATCAAGATGGTGTTGGTGCGGGCCACGGCATCAAACAACTCGGCCATGTAGTCGTGCGGCTCGATTTGAATGCTGTAGGGCTGGAACGTCAGGCCTAAACCCAGTGCATCGGTGGCCGCTGCAGGTGTGTCGGTGGTTTCAATCACGCGCTTGGCAAACGCTTCCCAATCGAAATCGGCACGGGCCGACACATGGGCGTTGTAGTTGCCCACCGCGCCGTTCATCTTGGCCAACAGCGGTACTTGGGCGATGCGTTGACGAGCGGTGTGCACACGCATCAGGACATTCGCCAGCTCTTTGCCCACGGTGGTGGGGCTGGCAGTTTGGCCGTGTGTGCGACTGAGCATCGCGTTGTCAGCGTATTGGTGTGCCATGGCCCGCAGCTTGTCTTGCAAAGCATCGATGCCGGGCAACAACACCTGGCTGCGCATGGCCTTGAGTTGCAGCGCATGGCTGGTGTTGTTGATGTCTTCGCTGGTGCAAGCGAAATGGATGAACTCTAAAGCAGCGGCAAATTCTGCTTGCAATTGGGCACTCAATGTGGGCGCTTGGCATTGGGCTTTGAGCCAATACTCGACAGCCTTCACATCATGGTTGGTGGTTTTTTCAATCTCTTTGATGGCCAGGGCATCCGTGCGTGAAAAATGCTGAATCAAATTCACTAAAAAACGGCGAGCCTCGGCGCTGAAAGGCTTGAGCTCGGGCATGCCGCTGTCGGACAAGGCCAACAACCAGGTGATTTCCACCTGCACCCTGCGGTGCATGAAGCCCTGCTCGCTCATGATCGGGCGCAGGCTGGCGAGTTTGGCGGCATAGCGGCCGTCCAAAGGCGAAAGTGCAGATACGGCATGTTCAGTCATGAATCGATTCTAGGCTGTGCTTTTGTGGGTTTCGTGCAAGCTTGGGTCTATAAGATATGGACTCATCCACAACCATGAGCCCCCATGAAATTGATAGGTGCAATCACCAGCCCGTATGTGCGCAAAGTGCGCATCGTCATGGCCGAGAAGAAACTCGACTACCAATTCATTCTTGAAGATGTGTGGGACACCAACACCACCATCGTGCAATCCAACCCCTTGGGCAAAGTGCCTTGCTTGGTCATGGAAGGCGGGGAGGCCTTGTTCGATTCACGCGTCATCGTCGAATACCTGGACACTTTGTCACCGGTGGGCAAACTGATTCCCCCCAGCGGCCGTGAGCGCACCGAGGTGAAAACCTGGGAAGCTTTGGCCGATGGCTTGCTGGACGCCGCCATCACAGCTCGCTTGGAGGCGCATTGGGTGGGTCGCTCGGACAGCGAACGCAGCCAAGTGTGGATTGATCGCCAACTGGGCAAGGTGCACGACAGCTTGGTGGCCATGGGCCAGGGCTTGGACGACAAAGCGTTTTGCACCGGCAACCACATGAGCTTGGCTGACATTGCCGTGGGCTGTGCTTTGGGTTATTTGGATTTCCGCTTTCCCAACATCGATTGGCGCGGTGCGCATCCCAACCTCGACCGCTTGCATGAGAAGCTGATGCAAAGGGCCAGTTTTGTGGAAACGCTACCTGGCTGATAGAGGTGGCGGCCAAACCGCCAATTTCCCCGCCACGACGACTCGTCCGCCGCTCACCGCCGCAAGCGGCAACGTTCGCTACGCGTTCGAGCCATCATGGCGGTGTTGGGTCCTGTGATCAACTGTTGACGCGGTTCTTCAGCCAGCGCATCAAGCTGCCCACCAGTGGGAACTTCTCGTACATCTCTTCCGCCGCGTCCCAGTAGTCGCGGTGCAGGTCAATGCGCCAGACGCCGTCAGCGCCTTGCTTGAACATCAAATGCGAGCCGCCGCGAACACATTGATCGACACCGCGCTGCATGGTTTTGAAGCGGAACAAAAAATCCCACACCACAAAACACTGCTCGCCTTGCACGATGCGGGTGGTCACCACAAACCGGGGGTTCTCAAGCGCCTCGAACATGTGCTGAAAAATATGCTGTACCTCGTTCAAGCCATGCACTTCTTTGAACGGGTCTTTGAATCGCACATCCGCTGTGTACCAGTCGTGCAGTTGCGGCAGATGGCTGGGCTGCAGCTGTTCAAACAAGTCGATGATCTCGTGCACACGTTGTTCAGGCATGTTCATGCTGGGTCTCTTCGGTCACAGGCGGGTGGCGCGGCGCACCAGCGGGAAATACCAACGGTAGGGCAAGACCCGCAGCAATTGCAGCCAGCGGGTGAAGCGTTTGGGGAAGTGGATTTCAAACACGCCGTCATGCCAGCCTTGCAGCATGTGTTGCGCGGCTTGTGCGGGTGTCAGGAGCGCGGGCATCTCGAATTTGTTTTGTGAGGTGAGCGGTGTGGCCACAAACCCAGGATTGACCACGCTCACGCCAATGCCGCGGTCTTGCAAGTCCATGTAAAGGGCTTCACTCAGGTTGGTGAGCGCGGCTTTGGTGGGCCCATAGGCCAGGCTTTGCGGCAAGCCCCGATAACCCGCCACGCTGGAGATGAAACTCAGGTGGCCGCGTTGTTGTTGCAGCATGAAGGGCAACACCGCGTCGAGCAACAACAAAGCGCCGTCATAGTTCACCCGCCAATGCTTTTGCATCTCAGGCAGGGCATAGCGTTCAGCACGTTGAGCCTTGTAATAGCCCGCGCAATACACCACCACATCCAAGCCTTGATGGGCATGCAGTTGTTGCGCGGCAGTTTTCATGGCCACAACATCGGTCACATCCAAAGGCAAGGCGATGCTGCCTTGATGAGCCGCCACAAATTCATCCAGCAGCGCGGCTTGCCGCGCCGTGACACACACCTTGGCACCGGCCGCATGCAGCGCCTGCGCACAGGCCAAGCCAATGCCGCTGGACGCACCCACCAACCACACACTGCGCCCGCGCCAATCGGTGATGGGGGTGTTCAGGGGGTTGAAAAACGCCATGGCGTTCAAGCCCGCTTGGTGAAGGACAAGGTGACCTCGCCCAAGAAGATGCCGAACTTGCTCATGCTGGCTTTGTTGAGCATGACGCGTTCACTCATGAGGTACATCCAGTCGTCAAATTGCACATGCCAAACCCGGCCATCCACCGGCAGCGCCAAGGTGTAGGCCCAATTGAACGCGTTGCCACGGGTGCGACCGCTGGCTTGGCCCACCACATCATCGGCGCGGCCCACATAGCGGCCCTCGCCTTGGTGGGTGAGTCGCCAAATGCGTTTTTGCGTGGTGCCGTCCGAATACACAAAGTCTTCGTCCAACACGCCCTCTTCGCCCTGCCAACTGCAGTTCATGACGACAGTGAAACTTTTCACCACTTGGCCCGAGCGGTCGGTGAACACGCCCCAGGCATCGACCACGCCATTGAAGTACTGGCGCAAATCGAGCACGGGCTCGGTTTGAATGTGTTTGTCCAGCGATGGACTGGCACAACCCACGGTGGCCAAGGCGGTGGCCGCGGCAGAAGACAGCATCAAGCGACGTTTCATGGGGGAACCTCAGCAGCGTTGAAATGAGTATGCGATTTGAACAGCAGCCACCAAGCGGCGGCTTTGAGCAGGCAGGGCAACAAACCATAAGCTAGGCTCAAGGCCAACAAGGCCGGGGCATCTTGGGCGCCCGCAGAATAGCCCAAAGCTTGCAACAAGGGCAGGCTGACACCGGCAGCCAGTGCCAAGTTGAATTTGGTGACCACTTGCCACCAACCAAAGAAGGCGCCAGGCGGGCCGCTTTGCGCAGCAGGGCGTTGCAACAAGCCATTGAGCAAAGCCCCGGGCGCAATCAGGTCCGAACCCAGCGCCACACCGGACAAGATGCAGATGGTCAAAAAAGACAACTCGTCACCGGCCGACAAGGCCAGCGTCCAAATGAACACCGCGATGGCCAAACCCATGCCCCACAGCCAGCAGCGGCGCAAACCCCAGCGCGCCATGGCCCGCAACCACAAGGGCATGGACAGCGCAGCGGCAATGAAATAAGCCGCCACAAACCCCGTGGTGTGCGCATTGCTCATTTGCAATCGGTCTTGCACGAAAAACAAAATCAGCGTGGCAGGCACCGCGGACGCGATGCCATTGAGCATGAAGACTTGCAGCAAGCGGCGAAAGCCCGCATGACCCCAGGGCAACAACAATTGGCGCCACAGGGAACCACGGTTGACGGCAGCGGCCACCGTGGGACGCGGTGCCCACCACCACGCCCACAAGCCCAGCGCCAACAACAGCACAAACACGGTGACCAAGACCGGCAAGCCCCACAAGCCTGGCAACACAGACGCGCTGATGACGCCCAGCAACCCCAAGCCTTCGCGCCAACCGACCAAGCGGCTGCGCTCGGTGTTGTCACCAGCAATGCCTGCGCCCCAGGCTTGCAAGGCGATGTTCAAAAAACTGTAGGCCAGGTAGGCGCACAACAACAACACCGACAGCAACAGCACCAAGGCGTCCAGGGTGAGCGTGGGCCCCAACAACCATTGTGGGAAGAACAGCCCAATGAACGCCAGCGCCAACAACAAACCCGCCAACAGGCAGCGCCGAAGCAGCGTGGCAGCCCCTTTGGCCAGCAGACCATCAACCGCATGACCGATGAGGGGATCAAGCACGCCATCGAGCAGACGCACCACAAACAACAAGCCACCTAAAAGACCCAACGACAACCCAAATGAGGTGGCCACGTGGTGCGGCCAGACCATGTACAGCGGCAAGGCCACAAAAGCCAGTGGCAACGCAGGCAGCCCCAGGCGTGCCAGCGCCAGTGTGGATTGGCGTGTCATGCGGGCTTGCGCAAGGTGAACTGAACAACGTCGGTATTGCGTTCGGCGAAGGCGGCTTCGCAATAGGCCAGGTAGAACAACCAGGTGCGCTCGAAGTTCTTGTCAAAGCCCAGCGCGGGCAAGTCGGCTTGCACCTGCAAAAATGCAACACGCCAACGCCGCAGTGTTTCGGCATAGTCTTGGCCGAATGCCAATTCATCGACCACTTGCAAACCTGCTGCTTGTGCTTGGGCTTTGAACGCGCTGGTGCTGGGCAAGAAGCCGCCCGGGAAGATGTACTGTTGGATGAAATCGGTGCCCATGGCATAGCGCTCATACAAGGCATCGTCAATGACGATACTTTGAGTACAAGCCTGGCCACCGGGCTTGAGCAAACGTGCAATGGTTTGGAAATAGGTGGGCCAAAAATCGCGGCCCACGGCTTCGATCATTTCAATCGAACAAATGGCGTCGTAGGGGCCGTCGTTGGTGTCGCGGTAGTCTTGCAAACGCAAATCGGCATGCATGCTTTGGGCATGCAAACGCTCGGTGGCATAAGCCAGTTGCGCCGGGCTCAGGGTGATGCCGGTGACACGCGCACCCATGTCGCGGATGGCGATTTCCGCCAAGCCGCCCCAGCCGCAGCCAATCTCCAAAACACGTTGGTTGGGGGCTTGGTCGACCCCGGCCATGCGCAGCGCACGGCGCACTTTGGCTTGTTGTGCGCTGGCCAGGTCCTGGCTGTGGTCGCCATCAAACCAGGCGGAGGAATAGGTCATGGTGTGGTCCAGCCAGAGGCTGTAAAACGCGTTGCCCAGGTCGTAATGGGCATGGATGTTCTTGCTGCTGTTGGCCTTGGTGTTGCGCCGCATCCAGTGCCGCAACTGGTAAGCCAAACGGCCCCACCAGGTGCCAAAAATCATGTCGTCCATGGGCCGCCGGTTGACGATCAAGAGTTGCAGCAAGGCGGTCAGGTCGGGCGTGTTCCAGTCACCGGCGATGAAGCTTTGTGCAAAACCAATGTCGCCCGAGCGCAGCGCCGCGCCGAACACCTGCCAGTTGTGCAGTTGCAAAGTGGCTTGCGGGCCGCTGTGCTGGCCAAAGAAAAGGCTTTGGCCATCAGGCAGTTGCAATTGCAGCCCGCCGGTTTGCAGCGATTGCAACATGCGCAATGCCCGTTTGGCTGGGGCAGGCACCTGTTTGCCCAAGCGGGGCAAAGGCACATTGGAAGTTTTCAAAGTGGTGGTCATGTCAAGGGCAATCACGCATCAGCGCGGGTGGCCCATTCTGCGGGCGGAGCGGGTTTGCGCACCAAGGGTACACGTTTGAGCCACAGGCCCAAAGCTTGCCAGTGGATGCGCCAGATGACGCCCAGGCTGTGCAACGGGTGTTGCCAAAACGCGCGGCGCAAACCAGCAGCGCTGAGCGGTTGCAATTGGCCACTGACGCTGGTGCGAATCAGCATGCCACCGTCATCACTGTGGTCGATGCGCACCACGGTGCGCGGTGTGTCACCTTCGGTGCGCATGAAGCGAAACGCATAACGGCCGTGCACTTCGCAAAACGGCGACACATAAAAAACCTTGTCGGCTTGCATGGTGTGGCCGTAGTGCGGTGCGGGCAGCACGTAGCAATGGCGTTCGCCAAAGGTGTTGTTCACCTCGGCGACGATGGCGGCCAGGCTGTTGTCAGCCCGGTGGCAATACCAAAAACTCACCGGCTTGAACACATAGCCCAGGACCCGCGCATAGGTGTGCAGCCACACTTCGCCTTGGGCGTCGGTGATGCCTTGCGCTTGGAGCAATCCATCCAACCAGGCCAATGCACCACCGGCTTCGGGGCCACGGCCATCGCCATGGTCTTGGTCGTGAAAAGAAATCCAAGCGCGGCGGTTCACCGCCAAGTCACCCGCACCATGCAAGGCCATGTGACGCATCGGCAGCATGACGAACCAGGTGGGATAGGCAAAGCCATGCTGGGCGGGCCGCAGCCGCGTGTGCCGCACCTGGCCGGTGCCGATCATGGGGGTGTTCACGCGATGGCCTCTTCGTGAACGAGGGTGAGTACGCCGTTGGCAGCGGCCTTGCCGGCTTTGAAGCCGTCTTCGTGAAAGCCATAGCCCATCCAAGCCCCAGCAAACCAGGTGTGATGCTGGCCTTGCAATGACACGAGTTGGCGTTGCGCTTGAATCGCGTTCAGGTCAAACACCGGGTGGTCGTAATCGAATTCACCCAGCACCAGCTGTTCATCGATGGCCGTGACAGGGTTCAAGGACACGAACACATTTTGGTTGAAGGGCAGGGGCTGCAGCTTGTTGAGCCAGTAGTGCAAACACACATGGGCGTTTTCGGTGTGGGCGGCACTGCGCTCATAGTTCCATGCGGCCCAGGCCAAGCGCTTGCTCGGCATCACGCTGGCGTCGGTGTGCAACACGGCGCGATTAGCCTGAAAACGGATGCGGCCAAGCACAGCTTGCTCGGTTGCGCTGGGTTGGTTCAGCAGCCGCAGCGCTTGATCCGCATGGGTGGCGATGATGACTTCATCAAATACTTCCACCCCTTGGGCGGTGAGCAAGCGAACGCCGTCTTCATCACGTTGGATGCCTTGCACCGGTGCGTTCAAGCGTTTGTCCTCGATGTGTTGGGTGATGGCTTGCACATAGTGCTTGGAGCCGCCGCGCACCGTGAACCACTGCGGCCGGTTGTTCACTTGCAAGAGGCCGTGGTTGTCACAAAAGCGCACCATGGTGGCGGCGGGAAACTGCAGCATTTGCGAGGTGGGGCAACTCCAGATGCAGCCCAGCATGGGCAACAAATAACCATCACGGAAGGTGCTGCCAAACCCATGGGTATCTAAAAAATCTTGCAGCGGTTGCATCAAGGCACCGTCGTTGTGCGCTTGGGCCAGATGCGTGGCCAGTTTGTTGAAGCGAAGAATGTCGCTCAACAAGCCCCAAAAATGGGGGCGCAACAAGTTGCTGCGCTGGGCGAACACGCTGTTGAGGCTGGCGCCATTCCATTCGAGCTTTTGGCCACTGCCGGGCCATCTGGATTGCACCGAGAACGACATGTCGGAGCGCGCGGTTGCCACCCCCAACCGCTGGAACAAATCGATCAGGCCGGGGTAGGTGCGTTCGTTGTAAACCACGAAGCCGGTGTCCACGCCGTGGGTGATGTCGCCTTGTGGGCTAGGCAGTGTGATGTCCACCGTGTGGCTGTGGCCGCCAAAATAACTGCCGGCCTCGAACAGGCTGATCCTGACATGGCCCCGCAGATGGTGCGCCGCCGACAAACCGGCGATGCCCGAGCCGACGATGGCCACCCGCTTGAGCATGTCAGGGGGTTTGCGCGGCCAAGAGTTTGTCCACTTCGCTCAAAAAGCCTTTGCTCAACGGGTCGGTGGTGCTGTTGAAACTTTGCACCTTCTGGCCGTCGCGGCTGATCAGGTATTTGTAAAAGTTCCACTTGGGCGCCGTGTCGGTGAGCTTGGTGAGTTGCTTGAACAGGGGGGACGCCTCGCTGCCACGCACCGAGGTTTTGCTGAACATGGGGAACTTCACGCCATAGGTGTTATCACAAAAGTCCGCAATCTTTTTGTTGTTGTCGGGTTCCTGTGAAAAGTCATTCGAGGGAAAGCCCAAGACCACCAAACCCTTGTCTTTGTATCGGGCGTGCAGCTCTTCCAAGCTCTTGTACTGGGGCGTGAAGCCGCAAAAGCTCGCTGTGTTGACCACCACCACCACTTTGCCCGCGTATTGGCATAGATTTTGAGGCTTTTCGTCTTGCAAACGCTCAGCAGTGTGTTGCAAAACAACAGGGCAAGCGGCAGTTTTGGGGCTGTCAGCCCAGGCTGTGCTGCCCCAGACAAGGCAGGCCAAGAGGGCAGTGTCAGAAAAAAAGCGGACAGGATTTCGGGTTTGTGTGGATTTCATAAGTCCAATCATGCGTTAATTTCGGGGAAGTTGTCTACGACATCTCAAAAAACCATCCAAGACCAATGACAATCTTCCCATGAATTCCAACTTGCCACAGCCCCAACCGCATTTGTCCATCGCAGCCGTTGAACGTGACACCGGTATCGGCAAAGACACCTTGCGGGTTTGGGAGCGCCGATATGGATTTCCTCAGCCGCTGCGCGACGAGTTCGATGAACGCAGTTATCCCTTGTCCCAGGTGGAGAAGTTGCGCACCATCAAACGCTTGCTTGACCAAGGCTTTCGCCCCGGCAAGGTGGTGGCCATGCCGCTGGAGGATTTGCAGCGCATCAGAATGGCTGAATTGTCTTCGCCCAAGCGCGTGGCCATGCACGTGGACAACGCGATCGATTTGCACCTTTTTTTAGACTGCTTGCATGTCCATGACTTGACAGGTTTGCGTGGGCGCTTGCACCAAGCCGTTGTCGATTTGGGTGTTGCCAAATTTGTCACCGATGTGGTGGCCCCCTTGAGCGCGCTCATCGGCGAGACATGGATACGTGGCGAACTTGAAGTCTTTGAAGAGCACCTCTACACCGAATGTGTGACCACGGTGCTGCGCCAAACCATTTATGAGCAAACGCTGACCATTCCAGCCCAACCTCCGGTGGTGTTGCTCACCACCTTTCCGCAAGAGCAACATGCGCTGGGCTTGCTGATGGCCGAATGCATGTTCGCCCTGAATGGCTGTCGCTGCATTCCTTTGGGGGTGCAAGTGCCGGTGGCTGACATTGCCAAGGCCGCCCTTGCGCATCAAGTCGACATGGTGGCCTTGAGTTTCAGCAGCAGCTTGAACCCCAACCATGTGATTGACGGCTTGAAGGAATTGCGACAGTTGCTGCCTGACAAGACGGCTCTTTGGGCCGGCGGTGGCAATGCCGTGTTGCAGCGTCGCCCGCCAGAGGGCGTCTTGGTGGTGCGCCACTTGGAGGACATAGGCCCACACGTGCAGGCATGGCGTTCATGCCCAGCTTGAGCGCGCCATGGCGATCACCACGGGGCTGCTGCGTGGCTGGTGCTCACTGAAACACGGCTGACCAGACGGCTTGGATGGCTCTGCTGTGGCCCTGCATTTGGGCGGCCTCGTGCCGGCCGACTTGTTCATCCAACCGCGCTTGGTGCTGCAAATGGCGCAGCTCCCGGTATGCGTCGGCGGCCGCCACCCCCAAGCCTTTGGGCAACAAACCCGCGGCTTCAGCGCTATGAAGCAAGGCGATATTGCCGCTGTTGGCTTGCAAACTCGGGTGGGCATGGGCATGCGCCAAGACCAAATATTGCACGGCAAACTCCAAATCAATCATGCCACCGACACTGTGCTTGAAGTCGAACAAGCCAGCGGGCACGCTGTGGGCTGTGCGCATTTTTTCTCGCATCGCCATGATGTCTTGGGCCAGTTGTGCCAAGTCACGGGGCGCACACAGCACTTGGCGGCGCACCGCTTCAAAGTGCGCTCCCAACGGCTTGTCACCAACACAAAAACGTGCACGAGTCATGGCTTGGTGTTCCCAGACCCAGGCACTGTTGCTGCCTCGTTGTGCCTGGTACTCGGCGAAGGCATCCATGCTGCTGACCAACAAACCGGCGCTGCCATTGGGTCGCAGCGCGGTATCGATTTCGTAAATATCGCCCTCGCCGGTTTTCAGGGTCAACCACTGGATCAATTTGCGGGCGAACTGGGCGTAAATTTCAGGCGCTTGGGGATGCTCGTCTTGAAACACAAACACGATGTCCAAATCGCTGCCGTAGCCCAGCTCTTTGCCGCCCCACTTGCCGTAACCAATGACCGCAAAACAAGGTATTTCACGGTGCCGTGTTTTGACCAGCAGCCAGACCCAGGACGCCGCCACTTCAACAATGGCGTCGGCCAAAGCGCTCAAGTCGTCGGCCACCTGCTCGACCGACAAGTGGCCTTCCAAGTCGCGCGTCAACGTGAGGAACAACTCGGCATGGTGGGCGCGACGCAGCAGGTTCAACAGGCTTTCATCGTCATCAGCCAGCGCCGCTTGCAAGGCCTGGTAGCGGGTTTGCAAGTTTTGTTTGAACAACTGCGGGTCAAAGCGTTCGTTCAACATGCTGGGGTCGGCCAACTCGTCGATCACGCCGGGGTGTTTCATCAGGTATCGGGCAGGCCAACGCGCCGCGCCCAACAAGCGCAGTAACTGCGCATGCACCGAGGGCCGCTCCAGCAACAAGGCCAAATAGGTTTCGCGCCGCAGCAACGGCTCCATCCAATCACTCCATCGCACGGCTGCGGTTTCACTGATGACGCCATGGCTCACCCAGGTTTGGGTGCGTTGCACCAGCTTCAGCAAGCGCTGCAAAGCGTCGTCGCGCAGGGCCCGCACACGCGGCAGTTCCGCCCAGCGGGCGATGCGGCTGTGCAGCTGCGGGCTCAAACCCTCCAGCAGCATCTCAAAGTCGGTGGCCGTCGTGTTTGGGGCCGTGTTGGGGCTGTCGTCTTCGTTGCGCAGCAAGCGCTCGAATTCCAGCGCAACCACATTGCGGTGTCGTTGCAGCTGTGTCTGCAAGGCCGAGATGTCGGGCAGCCCCAGGGTCTGTGCGATCCATAGCAGATCGTCGTTGCTTGTGGGCAGTTGGTGGGTCTGTTGGTCATCCAGATACTGGATGCGGTGTTCCACTTGCCGCAAAAACACATAAGCCTCGTGCAGGGCTTGCGCCGTCTCGGCGGGCATCAGTCGCGCGTGTACCAAAGCCGTCAAGGCTTGCAGCGTCGAGCGCATGCGAAGCTCGGGAAATTGACCACCGCGCACCACTTGCAAGAGCTGCACCGTGAACTCAATTTCACGAATGCCACCGCGCCCCAGCTTCACATCGTTGGCGCGTTCGGGTCGCACGGCGCTGCGGCGCTGCGATTGCAAGCGGATTTGCTGGTGCAAGACCCGCAGCGCCTCAAACACGTTGTAGTCGAGGTAGCGTCGAAACACAAAGGGCGTGATGATGTCGCGCAATGCGGGTACTTGGTCGATGCAGGCGGCAGGTGCCACCACCCGCGCCTTGAGCCAGGCCAAGCGTTCCCACTCGCGGCCCTGCACTTGGACGTACTCTTCCAGGGCGGCAAGCGACACCACGCTGGGTCCGGATTCGCCATTCGGACGCAGCGCCAAGTCCATGCGAAAGACAAAACCGTGCGCTGTGGTGTCCCCAATCGTGGCGAAGAGCTGTTTCACAACCCGGTCAAAAAACACCTGGTTGTCGACCACGCCGCTGCCATCGGCCAAGCCTTGTGTCTGACCATCGTCGTCATAAACGTAGATCAAGTCGATGTCGCTGGAGACATTCAATTCGGATGCGCCCAGCTTACCCATGCCCACGATCCACAATTGAGCGACCTCCCCTTGTGGGGTGCGCGGCAAGCCATGGCGCAACGCCACGCGACGCGTGGCTTCGTGCAAAGCCCGGTCCAAACTGAACTCGGCCAGCCAGGTCATGGCTTGGGTGACCGCTTGCAACGGCGCTTGCTGCTCACAATCGAGCACCACCAGACGCTCCATCACCAATTGCCGCAAGACACGCAAAGCATCTGCAGGATCCGGCCATTCCACCAGCAAGGTGGAGAAACATTCGGCCATCATCTCGGGGTTGGGCGTGCCGGCAGACAACCTTGACAGGTGTGCCGCATAGCGCCGACGCAAGCGCTGCACCAACCGTGAGTCTTCAGCACGTGAGTGGTGGAAGTTGTTCATCGCTGCTCAGTGGAGGCGTGTTAGCCTGTGATAATTCAAATTGCTTAAACCATTTGCCTGCCATGCCCGACATGTCGTCACCGCCCAAGCCCCTGCCCGCTGGACTGCGTTGGTATGTCGCGCTGTCCAAATGGATGCTGGGTTTGGCATTGTGTTTTTGGGCGCTGTTGTTGTTGGCCAGTCTCGCTTTGCATTTTTTGATTGTGCCGCGAATCATCGACTGGCGAACCGAAATTGAAGATGCGGCTTCCAAGGCCTGGGGCGTGAAGGTCAGTATGGGTCAATTGACAACCGTCTCCGATGGATTGGTGCCCTCGGTCGAGGTCAGAGATTTTGTGTTGCGCAACGCGCAAGACCAAGAGGTACTGCGGTTGCCCAAGCTGCGTGCGAGTTTGTCACCCGCTTCCCTGTTGAGTCTGAAACTCGAACACATCGAACTCGATGGCCCTGAGTTGGAAGTCCGCCACCATGTCGATGGGTCTTGGCAGGTCGCCGGTTTGGCATTGGGTGCCTCTGACTCCTCGGCATTCGCCGATTGGCTGCTGCGCCAACCCGAATTTCAAATTCACCAAGGTCGTCTGCGTTGGGTTGACGATTTCAATCAGCAACCTGCCGTGGCCTTCAGTCAGGTCAGCTTGTTGATGTACAACGGTTTGCGCAGTCACGAATGGCGTTTGGATGCAACGCCGCCGCCAGACTGGGGCCAGCGGGTGAGTCTGCAAGGCCAGTTTAAACAAGCGCTGCTCAACCGCCACGCCAGTGACATCAGCACCTGGCAAGGTCGCCTGTATGCAGAAATGCCCCAAGTCGATTTGTCCAAGTTGTCGGTCTACAGCCAGGCCTTGAGTGGCCTTGCCATGACCCAAGGTCAAGGCTGGCTGCGTGCTTGGGCCGATTGGGACCGCGGTGAGTGGCGCCAGCCAATCGTGGATCTGGGATTGCAGCAACTCAAGGTGCAATGGTCGCCAACTGTCGCGCCCCTTGAATTGCAAGCCCTGAGCGGTCGCCTGCATTTCAATGTTTGGACGGAAGGATCGGGTCACGAATTGCGCACCCAAGATGTTCAACTCACATTGGATGACGGCCAAACTTGGCGCAGTGCCCGCAGTCGCTTGGCCTGGCAGCAAGACGGGTCGAATTTGGCCCCCAAGGGAGAGCTGCAAATTGACCATATCAACTTGGCCGTGCTGGGCCGATTGGGCAAGCTTCTGCCCTTGCCTGATGATTGGCAGCAACACCTCGACCAAGCCAAACCAGAAGGTCGTTTGACGCAATTGGATTGGCGATGGTTTGACTTGAACACTCCGGCGGTCCAATTCAACGTCAAAGGCCAACTCGATGGCTTTAGCCTGCAGTCGTCTGCCCCCAACAGCCCGGCGCAGGCGCTTTGGTGGCCCGGGGTACAAGACGCGCAATTGCAGTTTGAATTCAGCGAACTAGGCGGCAAGGCCCAAGTCGCGATCAACAACGGCAGTCTGAGTTTGGTTGATTGGCTGGCAGAAGCGCGGATTCCGCTGCAGCAAGCCGAGGCTGAATTGGCTTGGGAGCTCAAGGACCAGCGCTGGGTGTTGCAGCTGAACAAAGGCCAATTGAAAAACGATCTGGCCCAAGGCGATGTCAATTTGACCTGGCGCCAGGGCGAGCCCAAGAAACCCTTGGGCGATCTGGACTTGAAAGTTGATATCCAGCGCTTGGATGCACGGGCGTTGCACCGTTACTTGCCCCAGGCCATGGACGCATCGGTGCGCCAGTATCTGCGCGAGGCGATCGGGGCCGGCGTCTTCACCCAAGCCAAGTTGGCATTGCAAGGTCCCCTCGATTTGTTCCCTTTTGTCAAAAGCAGCGACGGCATCTTCACCATCAACGCGCCCTTTCAGCAAGCACAATTTCAGTACGTACCCCCAACCCCCCTCAACCTGAGCAGCAAGCCGACTCCCTCCTGGCCCGGGTTGCAGCAGTTGTCAGGCGAGTTGCAAATCAACCGCAATCGCTTGCAAGTCAAATCCGGGTCAGCGCGCATGGGACCTGCCGGCATGTTGCAAATTCCCAGGTTGGAGGTGCAAATCAATGACATGAACGACCCGGTGGTCGATATCAATGCGGTGGTGAAAAGCCAATTGATGGATGCCTTGCAAATGGTGCGCAGCACGCCGTTGGCCGATCCATTGGGCAACACGCTGGACGGCGTTCAAGCCACCGGTTTGGCAGAACAGCAGTTGCGCATCACCGTGCCCCTGAGCAAGCCAAGTTTGGCGCGGCTGCAAGCCAACCTCAAGTTCGATGGCAACGATGTGCAATGGGCACCGCACCTGCCGCGTTTGTCCAAGCTGCGCGGCAATCTGACATACAGCGAATCGGGTGTGGTGGCCAATGGGGTGCGTTTGCGGGTGCTGGGCTCGGATGCCAAGCTCGATGGTGGTTTGCGTTTCAACGACAGCCTGACAGACGGGCCGACCCGATTGGTTTTACAAGGCGGCGTCAATGCCGAGGCCTTGCAACAAACGCCCGAGCTGGGCAGCTTGGCCAGTGTGGCGGGGTTGCTGCGCGGCAGCACCTCGTATGTGGCCAGCTTGGGGCTGCGCCAAGGCCAAGTGGAATACGCGCTCAGCAGCAACTTGCAAGGCATGTCCTTGGAACTGCCCGAGCCGCTGAACAAGCCGGTGGCTGCCGCCTGGCCGTTGCGGGTAGAAAGCCAGGTGTTGCGACTCGCGGGCAAGTCGGCCCCGCTAGAGCAACTCAGCTTCACCTTGGGCTCGGTGTTGTCGGTCAAGTATGTGCGCGATGTGTCGGCCGCCAGCACCCAGTTGCTGGGCGGATTGCTGCAACTGGGCACGGTGGTTGAGAGCAAAGACAACCCAGACAAGATGGTGTTGGCCCAAATCCGGCACCCCAAGTTCAACGTGGACGAGTGGCAACAGGCCGTGAGCCCGTGGACCGATGCCGAACCTGAGAAAGGGGGCGCACCACGCCAAGGACTGGCCATGCACATGCCCAGCCGCATCGAACTCAACACCCCCGAACTGACCTACCTCGGGCGCAACTTCAAGCAAGTGCAAGCCGTGGCCGACAAGCAGGCCAAGCTGTGGCGCATCCAGGCCAAGGCCACGGAATTGCAAGGCACCGCCGAGTTCCGTCCGGCCCAAGACAACACGTCAGCCAGGGTGGTGGCGCGCTTGAACTACCTGGTCGTGCCGCCATCGGTGTTGGAGGAGGTGGAAACCTTGATGGCCGAGTCGCCCAAAGACATGCCTGCCTTGGACATCGTGGTCGACAACCTGGAGGTGCGTGGCATTTCTCTGGGTCGTGCTGAGATTGATGGTTTTGCCCGCACCAATCTCACCGGCGCTCGAGAATGGGTGCTGAACAAATTCAACCTGAGCACGCCCGAGGCCAAGTTCCAAAGCAAAGGCCAATGGGGTGGTCCGGGCAAAGCCGCGGCCAAACGCTCGCAACTCGACTTCACCTTGGACATCCAAGACTCGGGCGAATTGCTGGAGCGCTTTGGCCACAAAGGCGCGATACGCCAAGGCAAGGGCCGCATGGCCGGTCAAGTGGGCTGGCAAGGCTCGCCGTTTTCAACCGACTACACCACCATGGCCGGGCAGTTCACGGTCAACATCGAACGTGGTCAGTTTTTGAAAGCCGATCCCGGCGTCACCCGCTTGTTGGGCGTGTTGAGCTTGCAGTCTTTGCCGCGCCGCCTGACCTTGGATTTCAAAGACCTGTTCAGCGAAGGCTTCGCCTTTGACTTTGTGCGCGGCGATGTGGTGATTGCGCAAGGCATTGCCAGCACCAACAACCTGCAAATGAAGGGTGTGAGTGCGGCGGTGTTGATGGAAGGCCGTGCCGACATTCAGCGCGAAACCCAAGACATCAAGGTGGTGGTGGTGCCCGAGTTGAATGCGGGTACGGCATCACTGGTGTATTCGGCGATCAACCCGCTGGTCGGTCTCACCAGTTTCTTGGCGCAGTATGTGTTGCGCCGACCGCTGATGAAATCCAACACCCAAGAGTTTCGGGTGGAAGGTTCGTGGAAAGAGCCCAAAGTAAGCAAAGTGGAGTCCGCGCCCGCCAAAAAAGAAGCGGAGCCCCAGCCATGAAAGCCGCCTTGTTGCAAATGGTGTCGGTCACCGACATGCCTGCCAATTTGGACGCGGCCGAACGCTTGCTGGCGAAGACCGCCCAAGCCAGTGCCGAGCTGGCCGTCTTGCCCGAGTATTTTTGCCTGATGGGCCGCCACGACAGCGACAAACTCGCCATCGCCGAACCTTTTGGCGACGGCGTGATGCAAACACGTTTGGCCCGCATGGCCGCGCGATACGGCCTGTATTTGGTGGCTGGCACCCTGCCCTTGGCGATCGCGGGTGACAAGCAACATGTGCGCAACAGTTGCCTGGTGTTCAACCCGCAAGGCCGGTGCATCGCGCGGTACGACAAAATCCACTTGTTTTATTTCGACAATGGCCATGAACGCTATGACGAAGCAGCGGTGCTGCAAGCCGGCGACAAGCCGGTGTGCTTCGATCTGCCATCCAAAGACGGCCACAGCTGGCGCATCGGATTGAGTGTCTGTTTCGATGTGCGCTTTCCCGCGCACTACCAACAGCTACGCGCCATGGGCGCCGAGTTGTTGTTGGTGCCCAGCGCCTTCACCCACACCACCGGCTCGGCGCATTGGGAGGTGTTGCTGCGGGCCCGCGCCTTGGACAACCTGGCTTGGGTGGGCGCGGCGGCACAAGGCGGTGTGCACGAGAATGGGCGCCAAACTTGGGGCCATTCGATGTGGGTGGATCCCTGGGGTCAGGTGCAAGCGGTGCAGCCCACGGGCGAGGGCTGTGTCATCGCCGAGCTCAACATCGCTGCGCTGCACCAGCGTCGGCTGCAATTGCCTGCGGTGCTTTAGTCGGGGTCTTGGTTGCCGAGCTTGTTCTCCTTGCGCCCCGACATGGTCCACCACACGATCAAGACCAGAATCAAACCGGCCCCCAAGGCTTCAAGCAAAATCAACCACATGTTTGTTTCCTGTTCAGCTGGCTGCACTGTAAACCGCTTTCAACAGGTTGGCTTGTTGCATGGGCTTTCGGTGCGGCGTGGAACGGCTTCTTCGGCCAGGCTGGAATCGACGGCCTTGGGCATGTGGGCATTGTCTGTTCAGCGTGTGGTGCTGGCTGTGGGTGTGTGTGGGGCGCTGTGGTTGGCGGGATGCGCCGGGCCGCGTGTCTTGCCAGAAGCTGCCCCTGTGCCCAGCCCTGCCGCCGAGCCTGTGCCCAGTGCCGCACCCCCCGCGCCGCCCCCGCCCAGCCTGCCAGCGCCCAGCGCCAAACCGCCGCCACCGCCCCCTGAAGCTTTTGGCAAAGACGTGCGCAAAAGCCGTTGGGTGCCAGTGGGCTGGGACGCGTTGC
>Ga0172372_10003206_pt1 | contig 24305 bp, 19 predicted proteins | sample LakKiv5m_2_FD_114544 | JGI IMG/M metagenome (GOLD analysis project Ga0172372, IMG submission 114544) | Freshwater microbial communities from Kabuno Bay, South-Kivu, Congo - kab_092012_9.5m | ecosystem: Environmental > Aquatic > Freshwater > Lake | place: Democratic Republic of the Congo...
ATTTCCATGTCCTAAATTAAGCCCATAATTCTTTACTTTGCTTCAATCTCTTCGACTTTTCACATGCTTCACATCAAGTGCTTCACCTTCAACCCTTTTCAAGAGAATACCTACCTGCTTTACGATGAGGAGGGCACAGCCACACTTATTGATCCAGGATGCTACACCGAAGAAGAAAAATGGGAGTTGGAAGCATTTATCGTTGAAGAAGGACTGCAAGTTACCCAACTGCTAAACACTCACTGCCACATCGACCATGTGCTAGGCAATGCCTGGGCCATAGACCGATTTCAAGTCACCTTACAGATTCATGCCTTGGAAGTTCCGGTTCTGAAATCAGTGGAAGTATACGCCCCCAACTATGGCTTTAGAGACTATGTCCCCGCTACGGCAAGCTCCTTTCTAACAGAAGGTCAAGAAATTCAGGTCGGCAAAGAAACTTTACGCTGTATCTTTGTTCCAGGACATGCGCCTGGACACTTGGCATTCTACCATGAAGCGAGCAAGCGCTGCATTGCAGGTGATGCGCTCTTTAGAGGAAGTATCGGCCGAACAGACTTACCGGGTGGGAATCATGCCCTGCTCCTAGAAAAAATCAAATCCCAGCTATTTGTGCTCCCGGAAGAAACACTGATTTTTCCCGGCCATGGCCCAAAAACAAGCATTGGTTTTGAGAAAAAAAACAACCCCTTTGTAGGTCTAAAAGCATACTCGTGAACCTAAAAGCACAGCTCCCCAATTTCATTACGCTCCTGAATCTCCTTTCTGGTGTCTTGGGAATCCTGTGGGTTCTTGAAGGCCAGCCGCTCTATGGGGCCTATTTTGTGATCCTATCAGCAACATTCGACTTTTTTGATGGTTTTGCAGCCCGATTGTTAAAGGTTCAAAGTGATATGGGAAAAGAGTTGGATTCCTTGGCGGATGTGGTATCCTTTGGGGTACTTCCAGGAATACTCCTGTATTCCCTCACCAAGAGCCAAACGGAGGCGAGCTTCCTTCCCTATTGCACGCTGATTATCCCCATGCTGTCTGCCTATAGACTCGCAAAATTCAATCTGGACACTCGGCAAAGTGATCGCTTCATTGGGCTCCCTACACCTGCCAATGCACTGTTACTTACCACAATCCCTTACCTAGCAGCCCGATGGCCTGAGTTGAGCCCATGGCTAAGTAGTCCCATTGCTTTGGTAGTGATTGCTTGGCTGACTAGTTTACTCTTGGTTGCTGAACTACCCTTGATTGCTTTAAAATTTAAAAACAGCAGTTTCACAGATAATTCCTACCGGTATGCCTTGCTCGTGATCGGGGCAGTTTGCCTGGTTTGGCTACAGCTAGCGGGCATCCCATTGGTGATTCTTGCCTACCTCCTACTTTCGGGGATGGAAAACATGTTGCGTAAAAAATGAGTAAGCAAAGCTGTGCCCTATTCCTTTTTTTGGGACTGTTTTGCCACTCCACCTTCTCCCAGTCCTATCGCTTCACTGCAGGCGTTACGAAACCTGGGGTATACAAACTTAGCGCTGATCAAGCAAGGAAACTGGGCTTTGAAAGTTTGGAGGAAGTTGCCCTCTATGGCTATCCGGGAATGTTGCCTCAAGTACTGGATTCAGCACAGCTGCAGCCGCAGGAAATTCCTACCTGGCTCTTTGAAAATCAACTCTTTTTTTATTTGGCAGGACCCCATAGTTCTGAGTTCACCAAAGAGGGTGAACTCAGCTATTCCCATCACTTCTACACCGATACCCTCCGCTATGTGCTGGGCAAAAAATCAGGCTCACGAAGGATTGAAACAAAAAGCGGTACAGCCACCACTGCAAGCACCCTCCCTATCTGGTACCAGCTCCTCGCAGTAAAAGAAGAAAAAATCAACCTGCTCAATTCGGGGAGATCCTGGTATTCACTACCGATTCGACAAGGCCAAAGTTTAACGATCAATTTTGGAAAAAATGCAGGCACTGCAGCTCCCTGGCTCCTTCACGCTCGGTTGATGAGCCAATCCTACAGTCCATCATCCATCCGAGTGTGGACCGATGCCGAACAATTGGAAGAGGTTATTTTCTCCCCGATCTCCAACAGTACCTATGCCATCAAGGGCGATGAGGTTCGTCTCCATAAAACATTTACTCCAAAGGGTGACCGCCTAGACCAACTCCGATTTAGCTTTCAAGGTGTAGGGTCTGGACATTTGGATGCTGCTTTAGTTGGCATCCCATTTACCAATTCAACATTAAAAGAAGGGTTGTTTTTTGGGAAAAAAGAAAATCCAATCACACTGGAGACAGGCCTTCAAACTTGGGAGATTAGCGATTTTTACCAGCCTATTCGCTACAGCCAAGGGAAATCTGCTCTTGGGAAAAAATGGGTCCTTTTTTTACCTAAAAACGCAAAGGAGCTGGGGAACTTCAAAGCAATTACTCCCAAAACCACAACACCCAATTCACCAAAATTGATGGTGATCACTGTGCCACAGTTGAAGCAAGTGGCACAACAATTCCAGGAGTTCAAAGCCAGCCAAGGAATCCCAACCCAGGTGGTGTTCACTTCAGAAATCTACGATTGGATGGGCTATGGCAACCCTGATGTCAGCGCCATTCGAAATTACATTGCTCGGGAATATCACCAAGGTAAACAGCTAAGGAATGTATTGTTCCTAGGAAAAGGCACCTTTGACTACAAAAAGAAGTTGGGAGGCCGCCCGAATTTAGTCCCGATCTACACCAGCAGGTCTAGCTTAGATCCCTTAACTACCTACAGTTCGGACGATTACTTCGGGATTTTAGACTGGGGATCTGGAGAATGGGAAGAAAGTAAGTCAGGAGATGCGCTCTTACGAATTGGCGTCGGGCGCATACCAGCAATTACCTTTGCGGAGGCTAAAAGTTGGCTAGAAAAAAGTAGCACCTATGAAAAACAGGGGGATGCCTTCCCGAGTAGTACCATCACCTTCTTGGCAGACGATGGAGACAATGGAGTTCACATGCGCGACTCAGAAGTTCATGCTGCCTACCTCGAAAAAAATCTTCCCTTTTACCGTAGCCAAAAACTTTACCTGGATCGGTTTGAACAAACAAAAACGGGTGGAAGACAAGAATCTCCTGCTGCAAAAAAAGCAATTCTTGAAAGCCTCAACTCGGGCACCCTTTTGCTCAATTATGTAGGCCATGGAAATGAAACCACCCTCACTGCCGAAGAAATTTTTAAGGTTCAGGACCTAGAAAATTGGCCAAATCAAGCCCAACTTCCACTTTGGTTTACCGCTACCTGCGAATTTGGACGACACGATAGCCCCTTCGTGCGGTCGGCAGCAGAGGAGTTGCTCTTTGCCACTTCAAAAGGGGCCATAGGCCTCCTCGCAACGGGAAGACCCGTCTTTAGCTCTGTCAACTTCACAATCAATGAAGCCTTTATTCAGGCCCTAGCAGCTGCAGGAAAGTTGGGCGCTGTGGATTTGGGATCTTTGTATAGACAAACAAAAAATAAAAGTTTGAATGGCTCCTACAATCGGAATTTTTCGCTGATGGGAGATCCAAGCCTGCGATTGGCACTTCCGGAAGCCAGCATTCGCATTGAAAAATTAGTTGCGCTTACCAATCAAACTGGAGTGGACACCTTGTCCAACTTGACTCCGATGAAGCTTACAGCAGTAGTGGTCGATTCTCTCACACAAGCTTTTCTATCCAACATTCAGGGAAGTTTCAGGCTAGAGATTTGGGGTCAAGCCAGTCCATCCAAAACTCTAGGAGATGAAAATTCTTCTTTTGAGTTTTCAGAGGAGAGTCAACGGCTATTCTCAGGAGAGGGAGCTGTTCGAAATGGAAAAATAGAAAGCAATTTCATCCTCCCCGAAGGAATTGGAAACAGCTCTGAAAAAATACAGCTACGGATTCAGGTTTGGGATAAGGAGAAAAAGGTTCAAGCTGCTGGTCTGGTATCCTTACCTTTTAAAAACCAAAAAAAGGGAGATTTAGATCAAAATGGACCCCAAATAACTGCTGAAATAGATGGAAAAGGGATAGCCAATATCCCCCCAATCTCCAGCACTCAAGTTAAAGTATTACTTACGTTTCGGGATCCAAGTGGCCTCAATAGTTCAACGCTTCTTCCAGATAGGCTAATGCACCTACGAATAAACCAGGGACCTCCACAGCAGATTTATCAGGCGTTTAAGGCACTTGAGGGGAATTTTGAAAAAGGCACAGCCCAAGTTTTACTGACTGGATTGAAGGAAGGGAAAAATACTGTAGAAGTACTCGCTTGGGATAATTTTGGAAATAAAGGGATTTATTCTTTCTCCCTTGAAGTGCAAAACAGCAAGCAATTGCAGGTGATTTCACATCAAATCTACCCCAATCCAAGCCATACAACTGCTTCCATTCGCTTTCAGCATAATCGGCCTCAGGAAACCCTGCAGGCAACATGGACTGTTTATTCTCCGCAAGGGCAAGTACTATTTTCGGAGAAAAGACGTTTTGTAAATGCCGATGAAAAAATCGAAGACTGGATATGGATTTTTTTCCAAAGCAAAACGAAATATCCAGCGAAAGGAACTTATATTTACAACTTAACATTGCAGTCGGAATCTTCACAGGAAGTGGATTCAGTAAGCGGAAAACTGGTGATTCAATGAACAATAAGGCCATTTCAAGAAAGCATTCTATTTTGACACTAGTTTTTGTACTTGCAGGACTTACCTCCTTTGCGCAAAACAGTGTGATCATTTCAGGTCAAGATCCTAGCCGGAGAGTAATCACCACAGCAGTTCCTTTTTTAAATTTTGCTCCAGACTCCCGCCATTCGGCCATGGGTGATGTAGGTGTAGCAACCTCCCCAGATGCAAATTCGACTTATTGGAATGCAGGAAAGCTTGCCTTCATCAAGGATGATTACGGCTTTTCGCTTTCCTACTCTCCATGGCTAGGAAAACTGGTCAATGACATGTCCTTAAGCTACCTTTCAGGCTACAAAAGAATAGATGAAAATTCTGCTTTTGGATTGGACCTTCGCTACTTCAACATGGGAGATATCTCCCTCACAGATGGAAGAGGCAATCCTATCGGAGAGTTTAATCCTCGCGACATCGCTATTGGAGGTACTTATTCCAGAAGATTATCCGCAAACCTAGGCTTAGGTATTTCAGCACGATTTATCCATTCCAACCTCTCTGGTAACGTGTCTGCTTCTGGAGGTACCGAATCTCGCCCTGGAATAAGCGTAGGCACAGACATTGGACTTTACCATCAAAAACCAATTCTTGTTGGACAGAAAGAGGGCGTTTGGTCTTGGGGAGTTACCCTTACGAACATTGGTCCAAAGATTACTTACAACAGTGCAGAAGATTTGGATTACATCCCAACAACCTTCAGAGTGGGTACGGCTTACATGATTAATTTAAATTCAACCAGCTCCTTGACTTTCGCTTTGGATGCCAACAAGCTGATGGTTCCTACCCCACCCACCTACGAAATAAATCGAGATGGAACTTTAGCCACGGACGCTAGTGGCAACCTGATTATTGCAGAAGGAAAAGATCCTGATAGACCACTAATTTCTGGGATGTTTGGTTCCTTCAACGATGCTCCAGGAGGCTCACAAGAAGAGTTGAGTGAATTAACCCTTTCTTTTGGTATGGAGTATTTGTATGCGAACAAGTTTGCGCTTCGCACTGGCTATTTTTATGAGGATGATACCAAAGGTGGCCGTAGGTATTTCACGATGGGTGCTGGCTTCACCATGAAGCGCCTTGGTTTAGACTTCTCTTATTTAGTCCCTCAGGTTCAAAACCATCCTCTCGCAGAAACCCTCCGGTTTTCGCTCCGCTATTCAATCGCTTCCATTGCTACTGCAGATTAATGGCTTTAGATCGCTCGAAAGCGCCTCAATTTTCACTTCCTACTGAATTCACATTACCAGCTCCCCAGCAATTTCAACTGGCTGGTGGAAGTAGTGTGTTTTATTTTTCCACACCAGGTATTGATGCGGTCAAGCTAGAAGTGATTGGCAACAGCTCCCGTTCACTTCTACCAAATAGCCATGCGCTGATTCCCTCTTTTACGCTGCAAATGCTTCAAGAAGGCACAAGCAAATTTACCGCGCAGCAGCTGGCAGAATTCTTTGATTTCCTTGGAGCGGAAGTATACCCTACCTTAAGCTACACGCAGGAGGGCTTGAGTTTACTATGCATCAAAAAACACCTATATACCCTGCTGCCCACATTCATCTCCCTTTTTACGGAGGCAACATTTCCAGCAGATAACCTAGCGAAAAGAAAATCGCAACGAGCACTTAGCCTCAAAATGGACCAAGAAAAGCCGAGTTCTAGGGCAAGTCAGCTTTTCAAAAAGGGATTGTTTGGGCCAAGCCATCCCTTTGGTCAAGAAATTACGGAAGTACATATCTCGGAAATAACGCCGGCACTTCTTCAAGCCTATTACCAGGATCACCTGTGGAAAGATTGCAGTCTATTTCTTTCTGGAGACTTTTCTCGGCAAGAATTAGAGCAGCTTCTGGACACTTTGAACCAGCTTCCACTCAAGCAGGGGGCAAAAAAACAAGATTTACCAGCGCCAGTAGCTACTGCCTTACTACTAGAAGATCGCGCAGATGCGGTACAGAGTAGTATCCGACTTGGTGCTTGGTCTATCCCAAAGCATCACGAAGATTTCCCTGCCTTGGCCGTATTCAATACGCTATTGGGTGGTTATTTTGGCTCACGCCTCGTGAAAAATATTCGTGAAGACAAAGGACACACCTACGGAATTCATTCTTCCTTGGTTGAATTAGACGAATTTGCCTATTGGGTGATTGCTGCAGATGTGAAGAAAGCACATCAGGAAGAAGTCTTTGAAGAGATTGAAAAGGAAATTCAAATTCTCCGTACACAATTAGCCAGTCCAGAGGAGATTGAGATTTTGAAAAATTACCTAATTGGACAATTGTTCACCAAATTCAGCTCTCCCTTTGACCTAATCGATCAATTTAAGGGTGTATACTATGCAGGACTGGATTTCAGCTTCTATGAAAAGCGGTTTGACTACCTGAAGAAATTCACTGCAGCGGACCTTTTGTCTATGGGAAACCACTATTTCTCAAGTCCTGACAGGGTGCAAGTTCGCGTAGGGTAAGGATTATGCTAATTAGCCTCTAACTTAACCCAAAAGATCTTTCAAGTATCCCTCAGCCTTCAAGTGCTGGAATATTTCTACACAGGCCCAGGCATCCGTAGCCGCATAACGGAGCTGCTTTTCGGTGAGCTTCTCTGCCTCCCAGTTGGATACTTGCTCGGCCTTAGAAATGCGAATCTTCAAGACCATTCCGCAGAGATTTCTCACCCCTACATTGTGAAATCCTACTTTTTTTAACTCATCATTCAAATCAAAAAAGGACTGCGGGTAAAAGGAATCGCTTAGTTTTTTGAGGGCCTTGAGGTCATCCAGTACCGCCGCACCTACTTTAAGCACATTTTCTTTTTCTAATAAGCTCCTCAAGGGAGGTGGGAATCCAATTTGATTGAGCCGGAACACAAATGCTTGATTGGCAGTAGAAAGTTGGAGCAGGGACACATGATTGAACTCCCCCTTTCGAAAAGAAGGTTTGGTCTCTGTATCAAATCCAATTAAGGACTGATTTTCTAAAAAATCTACCGCATCCTCCACTTGATCAGGAGTATCGATCAGGTAGATTGGGCCTTCAAACTGGCCCAAAGGCAACTCGCTAATCTCTTCTTTACTAATACTAAATGGAATCATACCAACTCTTCTTCCTTGTCGTAATAGGTAATGCCAAGATTGAGATACCCATACAGAATAGTCATGATGGGACTGATGATGTTAAAAAAGCAATAAGGAGCATACACGAGGGTAGCCACACCTAGGACCGAGGCTTGGGTGGCACCACAGGTATTCCAAGGCACCAATACTGAAGTCACTGTGGCCGAATCCTCTAGAGTCCGAGAAAGGTTTTCCGGTTTTAGCCCTCTTTTTTTGTACACATCGGCAAACATCCTTCCAGGTACCAAAATAGCCAAATACTGATCTGAGGTGGTAATATTAAAGAAAACACAGGTCGCTGCTGTGGTAGCGATCAGTGATCCAACGCGGTGTACTTTTCGAATGACAGCCTCAGCCAAAACCTTGAGCATGCCACTTTCTTCCATGATCCCTCCAAAGACCATGGCGCAAACAATTAGCCAAATGGTATTGAGCATCCCTGACATACCTTTCGTAGTCAATAATTCATTGACTAGGGCATTATCAGTCACAATGCTAATTTTTCCATACATGGCCATCATCACCCCCTTAAATCCTAAATACGCGAATGAGCCCTCCTCACCTACCACGCGAGCAATGATCTGGGGTTGAAAAATTAAGGCAAACACCCCTCCCATCAAGGATCCAACCAACAATGCAGGCAAGGCTGGTACTTTTTTAATAATCATAAAAATGACGATTGCCGGAACCAGAAATAGCCAAGGAGTAAGGGTAAATGTACTTGAAATGATAGTGGAAATAGTTTTTACATCTTCCACATTGCCTTCAGTCTGGTAGTTGAGCCCTATCACAAAAAATAAAATGAGCGTGATCAACATGGTAGGAATGGTCGTCTTGGCCATGTGTCGGATGTGGGTAAATAAATCCGTACCCGCCATCGCAGGAGCCAGGTTAGTGGTATCGGATAACGGAGACATTTTGTCCCCAAAATACGCTCCCGAGATGATGGCTCCAGCAATGATTCCTTCCTCAAATCCCAATGCTTTTCCTATTCCCAACAAGGCTACCCCTACGGTAGCTACAGTGGTCCAGCTGCTCCCAGTAGCTGTAGATACGATGGCACTAATAAAACATGCTGCAAACAAAAACAAGGTAGGGCTAAGCACTTGCAACCCATAATAAATCATCGCAGGGACTATGCCACTAAGTAACCAGGTTCCTGCCAAGGCTCCAATCAAAAACAAGATGAGGATACTCCCCATCGCTGAGCTGATACTTCGAACGATACCCTCTTGAAGTGCATCCCAGGTATAGCCCAATCTAAATACAGCGATAGAGCCTGCCACCGTGGCAGATAAAATCAATACAATTTGATTGGAACCTGAAAGCCCATCGGTTCCAAATATTTTAATCGTCAGAACAAGGAGGATAATTAAAAAAACCAGAGGGATAAGTGCTTCGAGCACCTTCGGGACTTTTGGTATTTTATTCATTCGATTGTATTCGAGAGTTAACAGGCCATGAAGCTAAAGAAAAAAAAATTAATTACAGGTCTGAAAGTAGTTCAGAAACCTCCTTACCTACCTGCCAACCAATGGCTACACCCATGCCGCCAAGCCGAACTGCTACTGCTGTTTTCTTTCCAATCTGTTGGATGATAGGTGATTTTTTCACTCCAAATGCCATGATCCCAGTCCACTCCATTTCCCATTCTAGAGATCTTCCAGGAAAAATCACTTCATGAGCTAATCGATTCAAATGATCCTTTATGACAGGATTTACCTCAAAATCGGTGGTTTTTTCCTTTTCTAAATCTTTGTTTCGAGCTCCTCCCAAAAGTAGCCGCCCCTCCACTTCTCTAAAATATACATACCCTCGGTCCAGGTGGAAGGCTCCTTTCCAAGGAATCCCTCCGTCTATTGGCTTACTTAAAAGAATCAATCCTCTACCCGGCTCCAAGGGTGAGGAAGGCCATAATTTTTGAGTAAATGCATTGGTACAAATAGCTACGCACTCCCCAAAAAATTCAAATGTTTCCTTTTTATCTTTTTTTTCTGCCAATACCCTACCCTCTTCATGGTCCACTTCTACCACAGAAAGTCCTGTTAGGATTCGTACTCCAAGGCTAGAGGCCTTGGTCCAAAGTGCATTCAAATAGGCACCAGGATCCAACTCCCCCTCGAAGCGGTTTTTGACTACCGCCTTAACTGTTTCAGAGAACCCAAATTTTTGAGGGTCTTTCACCAGAGAAAAAACCTCTTTACTAAATAATTTTCGGAGTAGGTGATTGATGTCAGATAGTTGCTCCAATGCATCCGACTGTTCGGTACCTATTAGTTCATAACCATTCCGGTGCTGGTAGCGCAGTGCTTGGTCTCCAAATTCTTTACGGATCTGTTTTAATCCGGAATATCTCTTCTCAACCAAGTGGAGAACCTCATCAGGAGTCATGGTCCAAAAATCATCTAGGATTTCTGTCAAACTGCCAAAACAGGCAAATCCTGCATTTTTGGTACTTGCTCCCGAAGGAAAAACTCCTCGGTCTACCACAAGCACCTTTGCTTTTTTATGCTTCTTTTTAAAATGAATTGCAGCTGATAGTCCCGTAAAACCGGCTCCTACTACGATTAAATCGTAGTGCAAAAAATTTTTTTGCTCCCAAAAACTCAACATAGGCAGAGAGAATTTACTTTTTAAACTTGGTTGGTTAACTTGTGACTCCAAGAACCGCATTTTAACCCAATAATCCATGAGAAAAATTGATTCACTACTGCTAGAATATGGCGAAAGCCATCAGAATAAAACCAACAAATTGATCCACTGGTTTTGTGTTCCTGCAATCTTTTTTAGTGTGGTAGGGCTGGTATTCAGCATTCCAACTGGGTTTTTGGCAGACCTACTTCCTTTTTTAGGGGATTATGCCAACTGGGCAACGCTTACCCTTTTCTTAATGCTGATCTACTACATTTCGCTATCCCCTGCGCTTACGCTGGGCATGTTGCTTTTTTCTGCCTTCTGTTTGTTTTTATCCAATTACCTAGCGATTAATTTCCCAGGTATGTTGGCATACATCAGCATCGCGGTATTTGTATTGGCTTGGATCGTTCAGTTCTATGGACACAAGATTGAAGGCAAAAAACCATCCTTTTTAAAAGACGTCCAGTTTTTGATGATCGGACCTGCTTGGCTGATGCATTTTATCTACAAGAAAATCGGTATCGGCTACTAAATTCAGAAAAGCCGCCTCCAGTCACCTCTCATTTAGCAAAAATCTCCCTTGCTCGAGCCAATGCGGCTTGGTTGGACTTGGTTTGGATGGTGGCCACAATGGAGCGTTTTTCCTTTGCCGTCAGCCTCCAGTTGAGCGAAGCACGCTGCATACTTCCCGAAATTTCAGAAGCCTGCGTTGCAGAGAGTTTCACGGGAGCATATTCAAATTCAATTTTTTCGATGCCAAAGGGCATGGACTCGGACATGTAATTGAACAGCACTTCGTTGTGGATAGTTTGCACCATGTCCCAATTGACATAGATGTTTTTAAGGGGAGTAATGATTTTTTCTAAGATTTTAGAAGTGGCTGAATTAGCAATTTCAGGAGATTTTTCCGAATCACGAATGGTAATTAGCACAACTCCTGAGGTATTGGCTCCAATCCAATCTTTAAAGACATAACCGAATCTAAGGGCATCTTGAATCCCAAAGTTATCCGATAAACCTGTATCCATTGTTTTCATTTTTGGATAGGAAGGAAGCTCCACATTCGGTGTAATAAATGGGAATGTTGCACTCATTCGCAAGGCAGTAAGAAAGCGTAAATTACCGGGATCCTGCTGTGCAAAGAATCGCATAAAGTCAATGGATTGCTTTTTTTCTTGTGGCAAGGGGCTAGCGAGAGCACTGCTTCCAAAAAATGAGAAGGAATGAGGCGACACGACCAATTTTCTACCATCATTCACTACCAAGGTGGTCAAGGGCAACAGAGGGATCTTTGCCATTGCCTCAGGTTCTTTGTAGTCTGCCAAGGACTTGTCCATTATCCCTTTTGTGTTTTTGTTGAGCTGCTCCTCAAAAGCAAATCCCCGATCCTTGGGATAGACTCTCCCTCTGTATTCCAGTTTTTGGGTTTGAAACAAGAGATCATTGACTAAAAGGCTAAATAAAATAGGATTTAGATTGTCCGCAGCCAATTGATTTAGGTATTCCGGAGCACTAAGATCTAGCTTGGGGTCAGACTGAGATCTCAAATAAAGTTCTCGAAAGAAGGCCTCCCCTAAAACGCCCCCAGAAGCACCAGTGTAAAGAAATGAATGTTGCGTAAGTTCTCCAGAAGTAGTCGTATGCAATTCCTGAAGTACCTTCAAGGTCCATAAGGCCGCTCGTTGTCCACCCCCACTAGCCGCCACAAGCAGCAATTTTGGTTTGCTATCTTCCGGAAACTTAGCACGCCAGCTATCCAAAATCTGCACTATCGCCTGCTTGTCTTTCTGCAAAGTATCTGGGTGCGTCAAGTCATTCAATCTGGAAAGATTGTAGGCAGCAGGGGCAATGGAATAATCCATTCCATAGGCTTGATGGGGTTTGGTCAGCCATGGAAACGCCGAAAAGTAATTGGCTCCCAAGACCAAAACAAGTACCATCACTGCTGCCCAGGTCCGAAACCAAAATGTCAATGCCCCCACTGCCATGAGGAGGATAGAAAGCAAAATCAGCGCACTCATGGCCGCAGGAAACTGTAGGATTTCCTGCTCGTTGAATAGACCTAAAATAAGTACCAAGGCTACCAAAAAGACTTGAATCAAAAATAGATTCCAGTGATTTTGATGAAAAACTCGGAGCAACTTTGCCTTCTCAAAACGGGAGATATCTGGCCTTACTTGTTCCCAACCTAGCCGTAGATTCAGAAATACACGAACCAAAGGACCCTCCAAAATAAAAGGGTCTGACTCCCCCTTTTTCAATCGATGACTTCGGCTAACCTTTCGGAGCCGCTTGTCGATGGTTTCGGAAAAAATCATAAAAAAGCCCTTGTTGGTCAAGCTTAGGTATCCAAACAAGACGGCGTAGGCCAGGATGCTACCCAAGGCAAATCCCAAGTACAGGTGAAGTACTTCCCAGTTGGACCCTAAGTCATTTTCCAACTGAAATAGCACAAACTCTATCGTATAAATCAGGTAAAAAATAAGTGGAACGAGGGAGTTATTGAAGCAAAAGTGAATAAAGGGGCGGTGCACTACGGCAAGAAAAGAGAAGCGCCAGCCATCCATGATATAGGTAGTCATGTGAAAGGCCATGGTGAAAACTGCCAAGCCTAAGCCAATCCAAAAAAAACTCAACCAAGAAACTTTATGCAGGTATTCGGGATCTAAAAATAAATAGGGAATACCCAGAACTACCCCAAACTGTTGCAGCACAAACCCCAACAAAACCAACCAAATCAACAGCAAAGAAAGGTTCTTCTTGAGGTGAAGGATAACTAGCTGTATTGGAAAACTTCGAACAAAAATCTGCCACATGGTCAGTTGGTTTAAGGAATTATTGCAACCTATAGGCTATTCAATCCTTGGTGGCAAGAAAGGAATCAAGGTCCCAAAGATTGAAGTGAGCAGGCATTTCAAAAGATCAACTTAACTCTTTTTTTGGTGCATCACTACCTTCGCATTTGGAATCCTTGTTTTAATCGAATCAAGACGATGGTTTTCACTAGAGAGTTCTCTTTCTGAGACATTCTAAAATATTTTTCTAAGTTTCAACAGCACTTTGGAAGAGATACGGTAGATTCGAACCTTTAAACTAGCAAAAAATGAGAATTTGGTTTTTATGTAAAGTAAAATATGCGAAAGAAACTGAAGAGGGTCTTTTGAAAAGTATTTCTGAGCAATACCTGGTGGATGCGGTGTCATTTACCGAAGCAGAAGCGATTCTTTATGACCGTTTGGGACCACAGATTCGTGGGGATTTTCAAGTGAGTGGAATCAGCAAGAGCAACATCGTGGATGTGTTTTTTTACGATGATGCAGACATCTGGTACAAATGCAAGGTGACCTACTTGATCGCAGATGGAGACAATGGGAAGGAAAAAAAGGTGACCCAATACATGATTTTAACAGCGGAAGATGTAAAGCAAGCCCACGATCGAATCCAAGAGAGTCTAAACAACATGCTCGTGAGCTTCCGGGTACCTGACATTACCGAAAGCTCCATTCTGGAAGTTTTTCCTTTTGAAAAATCCGAAGTGAGTCCAGACTTACCTCCAGGGAATTTCAAGCCTGTCAACCAAGAGTTGGAGGATTAAAAAAAATCGACCCGCAATATTGCGGGTTGATTTTTTTTAGCTCAGCTCAGCAAAGCCTTGCTTGGCAACGACAAAAGCTATCAGGTCATCCACTGGGACCGCCGCCCGCTGCGCAGCATCATCAATATCCTCCCGGCTTACTTGAGCAGCGAAGGTTTTGTCTTTAAGTCTTTTTTTGACGCCCTTCACCTCCATCCCGGCATAACCTTCAGGACGCATCAAGGAGTAGGCATGTACCAACCCGCTCAGTTCGTCAAAGGCATAGAGCATTTTATCCATCGCCGTGCGTGGCTCCACCCCAAAATAACGGGGGCCATGACAGGCTATCGCCCGAATGATTTCAGGGTCTATGGATCTTGCCTCGAGCTCTTCAATAATCTTTCGACAATGCTGATCCGGCCATTGGTCCCAATCGGCATCGTGAAGTAATCCTGCCAAGTGCCACTTGTGGGCTTCGGAATCAGCCATCCCCTCTTGCAAGGCATACTCCTTCATGAGATGCCCTACTTGCTTCATGTGCACTTTCAAGCGGTCATTAAGTACCCATTCATTTAAAAGGGCATGGGCTTCCTCCAAAGTAAGGACCTTGTCTTTGTTGATTAGATCTCCAAACTCCTGACGATTCAGATTCAAGGATGGGGTTTGCATTTCTTTTTTTTGGCGAGACTTTTTTGAATTACTGTTATATCAATCGGATGGTATTCGGAAGCTGAACATTAGGCTCCTCTGATTTTCCATTTTGCTTTGACATAGCCCCAAATCACTTTGGGGCTTAGGGCTTTTTTCCGCGAGATGCCTCCATCATATCCCACATTTCTTGGGGTATCATCTCCAAATTATTAAACTCTCCGGCACCTTTCAGCCATTCCCCTCCATCAATAGTGATTACGTCCCCATTGACGTATGCAGAAAAATCAGATATCAGGTAGGCCGCCAAGTTGGCCAACTCTTGGTGCACACCCACTCTTCCGACAGGAACCTTCTTAGCTGGATCAAATTTCTTCACCAAATCACCTGGTAGCAATCGACTCCAGGCACCCTCCGTAGGGAATGGCCCTGGTGCGATCGCGTTGGACCGAATTCCGTACTTGGCCCATTCCACAGCCAGCGAACGCGTAAGTGCCAAAACACCTGCCTTTGCAGCAGCGGAAGGCACTACATAACCCGAACCTGTCCATGCGTAGGTGGTGACAATATTTAAAAATACTCCAGGCTGCTTTTCCGCAATCCAATGCTTGCCAGCAGTTAGCGTTACCTGAGAGGTACCCTTTAGGACAATATCTAGGACCGTATTGAAGGCATTCGCAGAAAGTCGCTCGGTAGGACTGATAAAGTTGCCCGCTGCATTATTCAATACCCCATGAATTTGCCCAAAGGCCGTAATGCACTGTGCCCACATGGATTCAACTTGAGCAATGTCTCGAACATCACATGCGAGTGGCAAAACCTTTCCTCCTGATTTGGCCATCATCTCTTTGGCTGTTTCTTCCAATACCTCCAGTTTACGAGAGGTAATCACTAGGTTGGCCCCCAACTCCAAGAAATACTCCCCCATGGCCCGACCTAAGCCCGTGCCGCCACCCGTAATCAAGATATTTTTTCCTTTCAACGATCCTTCACGGAGCATTCCTTCGCTGTAGTTCATTCGATTGCTATTTTTTTTCAATATACTCCCCTTTGTACGAATTGAAAAGAAAAAAGGAGTTCCAAAAAAAGAACTCCTTTTTTTTAAAGGGGTGATTTAACGGTTAATTGATTAACTGGTTAACTGAAATAGAATGGTTAAGCGTTAAAAGTTAAAGGCCTGCCTGCCTACGGTAGGTAGGCCTGCCGCAAGTTAATTGTTAATGGAACAGTAATTTTAGCACCTTAACGTTTAACATTTAACAATTTCCCTTTCCCAAATTCCCGGTTTCAACAGTTAAACAGTTAACCAATTAAACCTTAATAACGATAGTACTCCGGCTTAAACGGCCCCTTCACCTCCACGCCGATGTACTTGGCTTGGTCGTCAGAAAGGGTATCGAGTTGTACGCCCAATTTGGCCAGGTGCAAGAAGGCAACCTTCTCGTCCAAGTGCTTGGGAAGTACATACACACCAGGGCTGTAGTTCTTGTAGTTGGCCCATAACTCTAGTTGTGCCAAAGTCTGGTTGGTGAAGGAGTTGGACATCACAAAGGATGGGTGACCTGTAGCGCAACCCAAGTTCACCAGTCGACCTTCCGCCAAGATGATGATTTCCTTACCATCTACTTCGTACAAGTCTACTTGAGGCTTGATCACGTTTTTGGTATGGCCATAGTTGTCGTTCAACCAGGCCATGTCGATTTCGTTGTCAAAGTGGCCAATGTTACATACGATCGCCTTGTCCTTCATCGCCTTGAAGTGCGCGCCCGTGATGATGTCCTTGTTGCCCGTAGCAGTCACCACGATGTCAGCTTCCTGGATCGCATCGGCCATCTTCTTTACTGCAAAGCCGTCCATGGCAGCCTGAAGCGCACAGATTGGATCGATTTCAGTCACGATCACGCGTGCACCTGCACCACGAAGGGAGGCAGCGGATCCTTTTCCTACATCACCGTATCCAGCCACAACGGCTACTTTACCAGCCATCATCACGTCAGTCGCACGACGGATCGCATCTACTAGAGATTCCTTACAGCCGTACTTGTTATCAAACTTAGATTTGGTTACCGAGTCGTTTACGTTGATGGCAGGCATAGGTAGCGTGCCATTTTTCATGCGCTCGTACAGGCGGTGTACACCCGTGGTAGTTTCTTCAGATAGCCCACGGATTCCTGCCACTAAGTCAGGGTATTGGTCTAGGACCATGTTGGTCAAGTCACCGCCGTCGTCTAGGATCATGTTGAGGGGCTGCTGGCTTTCGCCGAAAAATAGCGTTTGCTCGATGCACCAGTCAAATTCCTCGGCAGTTTGTCCCTTCCAAGCATAGACTTGGATGCCCGCAGCAGCGATGGCCGCAGCGGCGTGGTCTTGGGTAGAGAAAATGTTGCAAGAAGACCAAGTCACTTCAGCGCCTAGGGCTACTAAAGTTTCGATCAACACGGCAGTTTGGATAGTCATGTGAAGACAGCCGGCGACGCGCGCACCTTTGAGGGGCTGGGATGGGCCGAATTCAGCACGAAGGGCCATCAATCCTGGCATTTCGGCTTCAGCCAAACGAATTTCTTTTCTTCCCCACTCAGCGAGGGAGATGTCTTTTACTTTGTAAGGGATGTAAGTGGTAGTGGACATAGGATATGTTAAATTATAAAGCTTGCCTGCCGGAGGCAGGTTAAAAATGTTAAAATCGTTAATGGTTAACTGGTTAATTGGTTAAGCTGCCGCAGGTAGGTTAACCCTTTTTGCCCCGCAAAGGTATTAGATAAATTCCGGAATCAGAAGTCGAATCAGAAATTCGGGAAGCTAATCTCTTTGATACCAAAACTTTGCTGTCTGCCAGAGGGAAGTTCCAAAAGCAAGTTTCCTATCTCGGTCAAGCCAAGGATTTTTCCTTCTAGCTCCTGCTCACCTACCTTAAAAACGGCCCATTTCTCAATTAAATACAGGTGCTGCACGTATTCCTGGGTAAGCACTGCATTTTTTCCTTTCTTAAGGGTAATGTATGCTTGTTCCAAATGCACAATTAGTAGTTTAAAAAGCTCTTCTAAAGGGTAAGTATTCCCAGTGACCAAGGATAGTGAAGTTGCCTGTGGGCTTGCAAATTGATTTTGATTGATATTAATACCTATTCCCACTACAGCATACTCCCAACCCTTGCTCCCTACTAGATTTTCGATCAATATTCCACCAATTTTCCCATAACCAGGAATGACTAAATCATTTGGCCATTTTACCATAAGCCCAGGAACATACTCCTGAAAGCATCTGCGAATGGCATTAGAAATGGCCATGTTTAAATGAAATTGTTCACTTAAATCCAAAAATTTGGGCTGGAGGATCAAGGAAAAGGTCAAGTTCTCTCCTGGCTTTGTTTCCCAAGAATTGCCGCGTTGTCCTTTGCCACGGGTTTGGTGATTGGTAATAAAAATACTCCCTTCAGATGCCTCTTTTTGGCGTAAAGCTTGCAATGCCATGTCATTGGTGGAATGACAGTCTGGCAGGAAATGAATATCTTTACCTAAAAAAAGGGTGTTGGCAAGAATTTTATACATTAGCTTATTCTTCGAAACGCAAAGATACCGAAGACTCAATTTAAATCAATTCTATGACAGCACAACAGCTGAGTAAGATCATCGCCAAAGGAATGGAAGAAAAAAAGGCTTCCGACATCTTGGTGATGGACCTCAGGTCAGTAAAAGATAGCGTGACCGATTTTTTTGTGATTTGTTCGGGCAATTCAGGTACTCAATTGGATGCAATTTCCAAAGCTATCGAAGAGCAAGTACACAAAGCTGCTGAGTCTCCCGCTTGGAAGGTTGAAGGTAGATCCAATGGACAATGGATATTGATGGACTATGTAAATGTGGTAGCCCATATATTTTTATCGGACACCCGAGAATACTATGGTTTGGAAGATTTGTGGGGCGATGCAAAGACCACCCGCATTTCTTAGTATTTCCAATGAACTTTCGAGTAATAAATCTGTTTTAGCATATATACAAGTACCCCATAATTAGCAATGAGCGACAAAAACAAGAATAAAAATTTCACCCCAAAGGTGCCTCAAAAACCAAATTTCCAACTTTGGCTAATTGTAGCTGCAGTGATGGTGCTAGTGGGACTCACCTGGATTCAACAACGCGGTGCTGTTTTAGATATAACGCAAAAGCGCTTTGAGGACATTTACACCGCTGGGGATGTCTCCAAGGTGGTCATTGTTCGAAACATGAACCGTGTAGATGTAACCCTTAAGCCTGCTGCACTTCAAAATGCCAAATACAAAACTGAGCTCGAGGCCAATTCCAACTTTTTCAATCTTGAAGGTCCTCACTATTCTCTACAAGTAACTACCGCGGACAAATTTCAAGCTGACTTCCAGGCACTTGAGGAAAAAATGCCTGCAGGATCAGAGAAAATAGGGTTCTCCGTCACCAACGAAGAAAACTGGAGCAACTATTTTGGAAGCTTTGGCTTCATGATTCTTTTGTTTGTGTTGTTCTGGTTTATGATGCGCCGCATGTCAGGAGCATCAGGTCCAGGTGGACAAATTTTCAATGTAGGCAAATCCAAGGCTCAACTTTTTGATGCTGACAACAAGGTTAAAATCACCTTTGATAATGTGGCGGGCTTGGATGAGGCCAAAGAGGAAATCCAAGAAATTGTCGAATTCCTTAAAAACCCTTCCAAATTCACCAAGCTAGGTGGCAAGATCCCAAAAGGCGCCTTACTTGTAGGCCCTCCTGGCACTGGTAAAACCTTGCTTGCCAAGGCTGTTGCTGGGGAAGCGGGTGTACCCTTCTTTACGCTGTCAGGATCTGATTTCGTAGAAATGTTTGTTGGGGTGGGTGCAGCTCGTGTGCGTGATCTCTTCAAGCAAGCGAAAGAAAAAGCACCTTGTATCATTTTTATCGATGAAATCGACGCCATCGGAAGATCTAGAGGAAAAAGCCAAATGCCTGGATCCAACGACGAACGAGAAAACACACTTAACTCCCTACTTGTTGAGATGGATGGTTTTGGTACCGACTCCGGAGTAATTGTATTGGCTGCTACCAACCGTCCTGATGTTTTGGACAGTGCTTTGCTTCGAGCTGGACGATTTGATCGACAGATCTCCATCGACAAACCAGATGTCGTAGGCAGAGAAGCCATCTTTAAGGTTCACCTGAAGCCTATCAAAACCGCTGCTGAAATTGATCCAAAGAAATTAGCTGCACAAACACCGGGATTTGCAGGGGCAGAAATTGCTAATGTATGTAACGAAGCAGCATTGATTGCTGCACGAAAAAATAAAGAGGCCGTGGATATGCAAGATTTCCAAGATGCCATTGATAGGGTCATTGGAGGCTTGGAAAAGAAAACAAAAATAATCTCCCCAGACGAGAAGAAAATCGTGGCCTACCATGAGGCTGGCCATGCAGTAGCAGGCTGGTTTTTGGAGCATGCCGATCCTTTGGTGAAGGTATCCATTGTACCTCGAGGAATTGCAGCACTAGGCTATGCGCAGTACTTGCCTAAAGAACAGTTTCTCTACCAAACCGAACAGTTGATTGATGAGATGTGCATGACTTTAGGCGGAAGAGCAGCAGAGGAAATTATCTTTGGAAAGATCTCTACAGGAGCCTTAAGTGACCTAGAGCGCATCACCAAGATGGCCTACTCCATGGTATCTGTATATGGAATGAACGAGAAGCTGGGAAATATCTCCTTTTACGAAAGCAAAAGCGATGGGTATAAAATGACCAAGCCCTACTCAGAAGCGACGGCAGAGATGATTGATCAGGAAGTGAGTAAGCTGATCCAGTTTGCCTACACACGAGTTCTTGACTTGTTGAGAAAGCACCAGGCAGAACTTGAAATCCTCGCCAAGGAGCTGCTTGAAAAAGAAATCCTATTCCAAGCGGATTTGGAGCGATTGATTGGCAAGCGTCCTTTTGAAAAAGAGACGACCTACCAGGCCTTTACAAACAAAAAGGAGCCCCTACTCATGGCTGAAGCATCCCCAGAAGCAGCGGAGGTGACTGAAAAGGAAGAAGCTGCCGAAGTAATTCCTCCAAGTTCTGAAGCGGGTGCCGAAGAATCCAAAATAGAAGCTTAACCTGAAAAGCCCCGAGGATTCGGGGCTTTTCCTTTTTTAAGGGATTGCTTCTATCTTTACCACATGCAAATTACTCCCCTAGATTTTCCCCTTCACGGGAAAAAGCTGTTCTTCGCCTCCGACTTTCACTTAGGTGCCCCAGATTTTAAATCGAGCAGGGAGCGTCAAGATCGAATCATTGCTTGGCTGGATTACATTGCAGAGGAGGCAGCAGCGATCTTTTTGGTAGGAGATATCTTCGACTTCTGGTTTGAGTACGAGCAAGTCATCCCAAAAGGACAACTTCCATTTTTAGCAAAGCTCTCCCAACTTCGAGACCGAGGGATTCCAATTCTTTTTTTTACGGGCAACCATGACCTTTGGATGCGGGATTACTTCACTACCGAGTTGGGAATTCCCGTGTATACCCATCCTATTGAAATTCAGGTAGCAGGAAAAAAAATCATGGTAGGACATGGAGATGGATTGGGCCCAGGAGATCCCACTTACAAAGTGCTTAAAAAAGTATTTACTAGTCCGATAGCTCAGTGGCTTTTTCGATGGACACATCCTGACATTGGCATCAGCCTGGCACGCGCATGGTCTAGCAAAAGCCGAATCAGCAATAGCAGTAAGGATGAACAGCGATTTTTAGAAAATGATGAATGGCTCTGGTCCTACTGCAAAGAAGTGGAGCAATCCGTTCCGCATGATTACTATATTTTTGGCCATCGCCATCTACCCCTTCAACTACCAGTTGGCAAAGGTGCTACCTATTACAATTTGGGCGAATGGGTAAGCCAAAACACCTATTTGGAAATAAGTGCAGCAGAAGTCAGGCTCTTAACCTTTGATTCGCTAGCCAACCCCAAAGGCAGTCCAATTGATGCTTCCTATGGCCACAAATCCTAAGATCAGCTTGGATTATAAAAAAGCACTTTCAAATTCCATTTGAAAGTGCTTTTTAGCATTTTTATTTTTCCTCGTTTACACATTTAACCTAAGAAAATTAGGCTTAAAGTTCTATTAGGTGAGTAAGGGATTGTCGTCTGCGGTTTGTGGACGACGATCCGAAGTAATTCAAATAAATCTTAAGCCACTGGTGCGATTGCGGATAATCTTAAAGCTATGGTTCCAAAATTAAATGAACCTTCCGAAAATAAGCTCCCAAATAAAGAACCTGTTTTCGAAATTTTCTTCGTGATTCAACATCAAATTTTCTTGTGTTAGTTTACTTTCTTTTGCTCAACCAAAAAACCGGAATACCCGTAAATAGTGCAATCACACCAAGAATCACCGCATCCATACCTGCACCAAAAAAGATCCAAACCGAAAATCCCAAACCTAAAAAGGTATAAAAGAAGGATCCAAAGGTTCGCTTAAACCCTAGAAGACCTCGATAAGAAAAATAGCCATAAGCTAAGACTGCTCCAAAGTAAAAAGCCAAAGAAGTTGTAGTAGTCAAAAGAACCATGAACTCATAAAGCCCACTAAATCCTTTACTACTATTTAAGAGCAGGAGAAAAGTGATCACTAAGCTCGAAACAAGTACGCCGACACTGGGAGCCCCAGAAGGATTTTTGTAAGCTAATATTTTTGGCAGTAATCCATCTACAGCCATGGAATAGGGTATCTGGCCTTGCAATAATATCCATCCATTCAAAGCTCCAAAACTAGCTAAGCAGGCGCCTGCCGCAACAAAGTATCCAGTATTTATTCCGAAAATCAGATTTGCTGCATCATTGAAAGGAGCCTGACTTTGGGCTACCTGTGTGGGTGATAGGACCCCGAAAAGTGAAAAAGAGCTGAATAAATAAAGAAAAATCACTAGACCTACCCCAATTTTAGTTCCTTTAGAAATGGTCTTTTCCGGTTCCTTTATATTTCCTGCAGGAATAGTAGCCGCCTCTATTCCCATAAAGGCATAGAAACAAAGGACCGAGGAGGTAGTGATTGCTTGAAAAGAAGATACTGTTGAGGTATTGAAAGGAGTAAAATTATCCAGATCAATAAAAAGCAAGCCCCCAAAAGCAACGAGCAGAATGGGTAAGATTTTTAAAACTGTGGTAACTACTTGAAGATGTCCTGAGGATCGAATGGAAAGGCTATTGAGAATTGACAGCCCCCAAATCGCAGCAAGTGCAACTGAAACTGAAAACCAACTTGACTGGCTGATTTCTGGAAAGAAGACCCCAAAATAGCCAGAAAAAGTAAGTGCAATCGCGGCATTGGTACTCCAAATCGAAAGCCAAAAACCCCAAGCCACAATAAATCCCGCAAGCTCTCCAAAAGCAGCTTTTGTATAGGCGTAGGAGCCGCCTGTTTCGGGAATAACTTTGCTTAAAGCACTCATGAGATGTGCTAAAACCCAGGCTCCAATAGCAGCAATCACCCATCCTAAAAAGGATATTCCTCCAAATTTTGCCAGTGTAGATGGAAGAGTAAAAATTCCAGAGCCTATCATTCCACCAGCTACCAGAGAGATTACCGTAATCAAACCCAGGCTTTGTGTATTTTTTATGCTATTCAAAAGATAGATTGGATTGAAAAGAGTAATTTAGCTTGGCATCAAGATATAAAGATATTTGAAACCCTTCTACATCAATCCAGATATTACCCAAGCTGAAACGCTTCCATCTTCTTTTTATCGCTCAGAAGAAATTTTTAATTTGTTGATTGAGAAAGTCTTTGCAAAGACTTGGCAGTATGCAGGAGATACTACCCAAGTTTCCCTTACCCAGCAAATTCATCCTTTCTATTTTCTTGAGTTTGCACTTGAGGAGCCTATGCTCCTAACCAATTCGGATGGGCAGCTATCCTGTATATCCAACGTCTGCACCCACCGAGGGAATATTCTTTGCCACAATCCGACTAAGTCCCGACAGATCACCTGCTCCTATCACGGCAGGAGATTCAATTTGCAGGGAGATTTCCAGCACATGCCTCAGTTTAAAGAGGCCTTGGATTTCCCTCGGAAATCCGATAATCTCACACGCTTTCCTTTTCTTCAGTGGGGATCTTGGCTTTTTACGAGTTTAACCAAGGATTTGGACTTTCAGGCCATATTGGATGCGATGAACCATAAAGTGGGCTTTTTGCCATTGGAACAGTTCAAGGAAGACAAAAGCCGAAATAAAGACTATTTGGTCAATACACATTGGGCCTTGTATTGTGACAACTACCTGGAGGGATTTCACATTCCATTTGTTCATGAAAGCCTAAATACCGAACTGAATTACTCACAATACGAAACAGTATTGTATCCCAACGCCAGTTTGCAAATAGGGCATTCCTCAAGTGGTGATCACGTCTTCGATTTTCCTCAGGATCATGAGGATTATGGAAAGCAGATTAGTGCCTATTATTTCTGGATATTTCCCAACATGATGTTTAATTTTTATCCTTGGGGCTGCTCAATCAACATTGTCAAACCTATCGCATGTAACAGAACTAAAGTCAGTTTTGTCACCTATGTCTATGACGAAGGTAAATTAGATACTGGAGCAGGTGCAACTTTAGACAAGGTAGAGCGAGAGGATGAGTTTGTAGTCGAGGGGGTTTTTAAAGGCATGGGCTCTAGAGTTTACCAAGCAGGGCGGTTTTCCCC
>Ga0172372_10003207_pt1 | contig 24295 bp, 12 predicted proteins | sample LakKiv5m_2_FD_114544 | JGI IMG/M metagenome (GOLD analysis project Ga0172372, IMG submission 114544) | Freshwater microbial communities from Kabuno Bay, South-Kivu, Congo - kab_092012_9.5m | ecosystem: Environmental > Aquatic > Freshwater > Lake | place: Democratic Republic of the Congo...
ACGGCCGTGGTCTGGTTGCGGTTGAAAGCCGCGGTGGCCGTCAACCGGAGGGAGGGATCGATCCGCCACCCGCGGGAAACGGTGACGTCGAGGCCCTCCGTCCGCGTGTCGAAGGCATTGGTGAGGAAGTTCACCAGGTTCAGGTTCGCCGCGTCGGTCACGCCGGTGGCGACCAACTGGGCGCGCTGGGCGGCGGTGAGGGTGAAGCCTTGGGAGATGTTCAGGCGGTCGCGGACGTCGATGCGGTACACGTCCGCGGTGACGGTCAGGCCGGCGTGAGACCACACGAGCCCCGCGGAGCCCTGCCGGGACTTCTCGGGGGTGAGCGGCTTGGCGCCGAGGAACTGGGCCACGGGGTTGGTGACCCCGATCTGCCCGGAGGTGAAGAGCGTGGAGGTTCCGGGGAGCAGACCCTGGCTGGTTCGCGTGTAGTTGGAGAGCCCCGGCGTCGGGGCGTGGAAGCCCGTGCTCACGGTGCCGCGGACGGCGAGGCCGGCCACCGGCTCCAAGCGCGCCGCAAGCTTGCCATCGAGGGTGGAGCCGAAATCGGCGAAGCGCTCCGCGCGCGCGGCTGCGGCCAGCGAGAGTCCGCGCACCGGCTTCAATTCGAGATCCGCGTAGGCGGCGTGGCTGGACCGCGCCGCGTCGACGACCTGGCTCGGGCTCCAGCCGGGAAACCCGTTGGCGCCGACCGGCAGATCCGCGAGCGGACCGACGTCCCACGAGAAACGATCGCCGGGCCGGATCCGGAACTCCTCGCGGCGGACCTCCGCGCCCAAGGCCAGGGTGGACGGAGCGGCAAGCTCCCACGCCCGCGGCTGGTACACCACATCGACATTGAGGTTCTGCTCGCGCTGGCGCAGACCGCCGGCGTCGAACTCGCGGGGCGAGAGGGCGCCGAACGAGGCGTTGACGGTGTTGCGCAGGAAGTAGTCGAGCCGGTTGCGGCCGACGCCCGCCGCGACATCCCAGCGCCACTCGCCGCCCACGGTGCCCCGCACGCCAGCCACGGCCGACCAATCGAGGTCCCGGGTGCCGAAGTAGGGCGTGAACCCGCCCGGGAAGGACTCGAGCAGGGAATAGGTGGGCTGGAGGGAGGACGGGGCATTCTGGAAGGCGGAACGGCGGAACGCGGCGTTGGTGTCCGGATTGCGCCAATTGAAGTCGTCCAGGCCATCGCTGAAGCCCAGCAGCAGGTGCCCGTAGGCCGTCACCCCGGGCGCGACATCATTGCGGGCGTTCACCGCGAGCCGCTGGGCGCGGCGGTCGGGCTGGCCCCACCGCTGCACCGGGTCCGGCACCAACCGGGCCCGCTCCGGGTGCGCCCGGACGTAGGCGAGGGCGTCCGCGCGCTGCACCGAGCGTGAGGTGCGCTCCGCGTTCGTCGCCTCGTAGCCGAAGGAGACCACCCCGCCGCGGCCGACCGGGAAGCCGTAATGCAAACCGGCCTGCCGATTGAGCCCGTCACCCCCGAAGTACTGCGCGACCTGACCGTAGCCCTCGAAGCCCAGGCTGTCCTTGAGCACGAGGTTGATCACCCCGGCAATGGCGTCCGAGCCGTACTGCGCGGAGGCGCCATCCCGCAGCACCTCGACCCGTTGCAACAGGAACGAGGGGATCTGTCCCAGGTCCGCTGCCTGATAGCCGGAGGGACTGATGAACGCCGAGCGGTGCCGCCGACGACCGTTCACGAGCACCAGCGTCTGGTCCGGGGACAGTCCCCGCAGCCGCGCGGGCCGCACGAAGGCGAGACCCTCCCCGATCGTGAGCCGCTGCACGTTGAACGAGGGCACCGCCTGGGTGAGCGCGTCGGTCAACTCCGAGGACGCGGAGCTTCGGATCACCGCGGCCGGGACCACGTCGATCGGCGCCAGCGACTCCGTGGCCGAGCGGCCGATCTGCCGCGTGCCGGTGACCACGACCGAGGCGAGCCGCTCGGGCTCGGCGGGAGGCACCGCCGCGGAAAGCAGGGCCGGGACGAGGAGCGCGACGCGGAGCAGGGAGGAACGCACGGGAAAGGGAACGGGGAGGGATCGGGACATTTTCCGATGATCAGGGCAGTTCGTAGACCTCAACGAGCACGAGCCCGCCCGCGCCGGTAGCGGCGGAGGCCGTGACAGTGTAGGCACCGGGATCGAGTTGCGCGATCACCGCCGCGTCGCGGCTCCCCTCAGTGAGGGGGAAGGCGCCCGCGCGCGTGGCCGCGACCCGCAGGGCCGGGGCATCCGCCTCCGTCCAGTTGTCATTCAGCGCGACGCGCCGGCCGGCCGCGTCGTGCACCGCAAGCTGCGGGTCGGCGAGCGCTCCGGCCACGCCGTAGGCGGCGAGCGAGGGGCCCACGGCGCGAATCAGCACCGGCCGCGGCCGCGCGCCGGTGACGACGAAGCCGTGGATGTGGGCGGCTTCGCCCACGCCGGCCGTACCCCGGCTGGACGAGTTCGCCAGCCGCGTGGGCAGGGAAAGCCGGTAAACGAGCACCATATTGTCGTTGTCGAAGCGCTCCGCGTAGGCGCCACCATCCTGGAAGCCGGCCGTCGTGATGAAATCGTTGTCGTTGCCGACAAACAGGAACCAGTCGTCCGGAGCGGCCGGATCGAGGGCGGGTACCAGGGCGAGGGCCTCCCATTTCTCGGAAAGCGTGTTCGCGTTGTCGACCGGGCCATTGTTCAGGCCGAAGCGCGCCAGTTGCCCCGCCTCGTTGAGATCAACCAGGACCGTCGAGCTCGCCGGCACGATCCCCGCCACGAGATTCCCGCCGGGCGCCACTGGCGTGCCGGCAGTTTCGTAGGGGGTCCCGACGAGGTTCGTCGCCCCACGCAGGTCGTAGACCAGAATCGAGCGGTAGGCAGAAACGGGGTTAGCCAGCCCGTGCCCATTACCGTCCCGCGCGAGGACGAGGATCTGGTGATTGTTCAACGCGAAGATCTCGCTTTGCGCGGCGACCCGGGTCGCGGTGCCGACGAGGAAGGTGGGCAGGGCCAGCACGTGATGGCCGGTCAGCCGGGGTTCCGCTCCGGTCACGTCATAGGACAACAGCCGGGTGTGCCGGCGGGGGCCCGTGCCACCGGTGCCGCCGTCTTGACGGGTGGCGGACTGGAGCAGCGTGAACAGCGTCTTGCCGTCCGGGGAGAGCGCGAGGCCCTCCAGACCCTGATTATTCTGGCGGCCCGTGACCGGGTCGGCGGGCGAAGGAACCGGCTGGCCCGACCCGGGATTATTGGAGGCGAAGGAGTCCGCGCCGCCCCGCTTGGGGATCAATGCCTCCGGCGGGCGCAGCGCGGAGAGGAGACGCCCCTCGGCGCTGAAGCGGAAGACGTAGGGACCATACTCGTCACTGACCCAGAGCGAACCGTCTGCGTTGACCACGATGCCTTCGGCGTCGAGCGAGAGCCGGCCGTTGAAGGCCTGGGGCAGCGCGGGGAAACCGGGCCGGCTGCCGGTGCCGGCGCTCACGGGATCAAGGGAAGTGAAGGGCCGGCCATCAGCCTCGGTGTAGCGGACCGAGTCCACCAGCTCGAGGAGCACCTGATCCTGGCTGCTGGCGCCGGCCGGGGCGGGGCGGAAGGTGACCGCGAGACGGTTGAACCGCGGGATGTAGTTCGTGGTGCCCGCGCCGTTATACCCGCGGTCGGGCTGGCCGAAGAGGATCCCGCGGTAGGAACCGTCGCGCTCGCGCCGCCACGTGCCCGGCTGGAACGCGAAGGCGGAGAAGGAGCCGAAGGTCTCCCCGAAGCGGTCCCGCTGGGCCGCCGGAATGCGACCCACGCCGACGAGGCCGTGGTTGACGAACGTCTGGCCGCCGAGGAACGCGACCCGGGCGGGTTCGGCGGCCGCGGCCGGAGCCAGCGGGACGGTGAGGCTGATCAGGGATAGGAGCGGGGGCAGGATGCGCATCGACGCCGAGCCTGCCAGGCGCAGGTCACGAACCGGCGGCGGTGCCGTTACAATCTCCCCACTTTTCCCACGGATATTTCACCGGCTTGTCACGCCCGCGGATTGCCCGGGCGCGCCGGCCTCCGCTCGCTCACGTGACCGCGCCCCTGAGCGCACCTCCCTATGACCTCCGCACACGGCATCCGCCGCTGGGCGCTGCTCGCCTTTGGCGCCGCGCTGGCCGGCACCACCGCCCGCGCGACCACTGATTTCGCCCGTGGCCTCGATTGCTACCAGGCCGGGCGTTACGCCGAGGCCCGGCGCCTGCTCCGGGCCGCCGAGGTCGGCCGGCCCGCGGATCCCGACCTTGAGTTCCATCTGGGACGCCTCGCGCTCTGGTTCGACGATGCCGGCGAGGCCCTGATCCGGCTGGAACGCGCTGCTGCGGCCGACCCCGGCGACGCGCGGCTGCACAACGCCCTGGGCGACGCCTACGGGCTCGCGGCGACCACCGCCCCGCTGTGGCGTAAACCAGGCCTCGCCCGCCGCTGCCTCGCCGCCTATGAGCGCGCAGCCCATTTGGAACCCCGGCGGCCCGCCTACCGGTGGAGCCTCCTTGGCTTCCACGCGCTCGCCCCCCGCCTCGCGGGCGGCGACCGCGACGAGGCCCGCCGACAAGCGGCGGCGCTGGCCGAACTGGACGAGGCCGAGGGCCGGATGGCGCGGGCGACCCTCGCGCTGCTCGCGCAGCGCCCCGAAGCGGCCTTCGCGGAATTCGAGCCCTTCCTGAAAGGCCACCCGGACGACCCCCGTGCGCTCTACCAGTTCGGCCGTTGCGCCGATCTCGGGCGCGCGCGCCAGCGGGAGGGCATTGCGGCGCTCGAACGTTGCCTCGAGCTCCCACTGCCGCCGGACGCCGACGCGTCGACGGTCGCGTTGATTCATCACCGTCTCGGCAACCTCTGGGCCCAGGTCGGCGAACCGGCCCGGGCCGCCGCCGCCCACGCGGCCGCGACCCGGGCCCAGCCCGACTTCAACCTGGCGAAGCTGCAGCTGCGCCGGTGAGCCGCGCGCTCAGAAGCGACGCGCGAACTCCAGCGTCCAAGTGCGGCCCGGCAGCAGCGCCTGGTTGACCGAGGCATCGTAGCTGAAGCCCTCGGACGTCGCGAGGGGCGGCTCAACGTCGGTCAGGTTGACCACGCCGACCCGGATCTGCACCCCTCGGAGGGCGGCGGGGGCACCCGCGCCAAGCCGGCGGCTGACCAGGAGATTGAAGCTCAGCGTCGGGTCAATCACCCGCCGGAAGACCGTCTGGCCCGCGCTGGTGAACGACTCGAGGTAATCTGGGCGGCCAAGGGATTCATAGACCGCGGCCGTGGTGGTGGCACCGGCATCGTGGGTCCGGCCGACGTAGTAGGCGCCGAAAGAGCCCGCCCAATCCCCGCGACGCCACGCGACGTTGGTCGTGCCGCGCCAGCGAGCGGCGCCGCCGGCGTAGAGTCCGCTGTTCACCGTCGGGGGCAGGTTGGCCGGGGCGAGGGTGGACTCGGACTTCGCGAGGTAGGCCCAATCCGAATTGAGGGTGACCTGCCCAAGAGGAAACCGCGGGATCACGTAATTCATCCCGAGATCCCAGCCCTCGTGCGCGCTCGAGGAGAGGTTCAGGAAGGGGCGGTTGAGGGAGAAGATCCGTCCCGCGGCCGCTTGCGGGTTACCGGGGTTGGCCGCGTTGTAGGCGGCGAAGGCGGCCCGGTCCTCCGGCGTGAGTGCGAAACGGACGACGTCGGGGTCGCCCTTGTAGGCGGGGGTGCCGCTGCCGAGGTCGATCGCCGCGGCCGGAACGCCCGCCGACAGCTGCGCACGAGTGTAGGCGCGGATCAGGCCGGTGTCACTGTCGCGGATCTGCGCGGCGCTGCGCTGGCCAAGCAGGTTCGTGCGCCGGATGCTCCAGTGGTCGGCGGTGACGCTCAGCCCCGGGAACGCGGGGACATCGAGCACGATCCCCCACGTGCGGCCCTCGGACTCCTGCGCCCGCAGCCGCGGGTTGCCACCGAAGTAGGTGCGCTGCACGTAGGGCCCCTCGTTGAGGAGCGGATTGCGGTACGTGTCGACGTCGCCGGCACCCGCCGAGATCGTCCACCGTGGGCTGGTGAACAGCGCCGCCAGGCTGGGCGCCATAAAGCCCTCGTTGTAGGAAGCACGGAGCATCACTGCCGGGAGCGGACGCCAATTGAGCCCCACCTTCGGCTTGGTCGTCCGGCCGAAGTCGCTGTAGCGCTCGTGCCGCGCGGAAGCGGTGACCTCCAGCGACTGGACGAGGGGGAGGGGCCGCGCGCGATCGACCAAGGGCACCACCACCTCGCCAAAGAAGCTGCTGATCCGGCGATCGCCGCGCACGTCGGGCCGCGGGGGGTGGAGCAGGAAGTCGTTGTTGGTGGGATCCAGGCCCGAGCCCTCAGGATTCTCGCCGCTGAACGGCGGGCGCAGGTCCTTCAGGTCCTCGGCGCGGAACTCGGCCCCGAAGGCGGCCATCACGTCCGCGCCCCGGAGGCGGAACAGGCGGCCGGTCGCGCGCAGGTCACCGCTGGTGATCGAGCTCCAGGCCTCGCGCGCGTAGACCGCGGAGAAGGAGTCCACCACAGAGGCCGGATTGACGTAGGGCCGGTCGGCGACCACGGCGTTGCCCTGAACGCGGAAGGTGTACCCGAAGGGGTTGTAGGCCGAGGCGTCGGTGCGCTGCAGTGCGGCCTGCAGGCGGCTCTCCCGCACATCGGGGTTCGCCTCGTCGACCCCGGCGACCTCGTTGAAGAAGCCCGAGCCCTCCCAGGTCCAGCCGCCTCCCAGCCGCCCGCGCAGGCCGGCGGCGACGCGCACGACGTCCGCGCGGGTGTTCACGGTTTCGGCGGCGAGGCCGGCGAGGGTCATCGCGGTGAAGCTGACCGTGCGCGGCGCGCCCGTGAGCCGGGGAGAGCCATCGGCGTTCGCCGCGCCCGTCGGATGGTAGAAGCGCGACCCGTAGGGGTTGTAGGGATTGTCGATCGCCATCACCGCCAGCTGGTCCGAGGTCGGGGCGTTGAGCGCGAGCGGCTGCCGGCGCATCGTCGAGCGGGACTTGTAGTACGAGAAGTCAGCGAACGCGGTGATCCCGGGGACGACATCGAGCTCGGCCGAGACAAAGGTGTTGCCGCGCCGGACCCGGGGAGCGGCCATCCCGAACTCGTTCAGGTCGAGGAAGAACTCGGAATCAGTTGCGCGGTTCGGCGCCGCCGTCGTGAGCACCGGGGTGCCATTGACCGGCCGGAAGTAGTTATTTGCGGTGGCGGTGCCCACCCGGAAGGTCGGCCAGTAGCCGCGGGCGGAGCGGGCATCGAAGGGTCCGCCCGGCACGTTGAACGGGCGCTCGGCGCGCGCGGAACTATTCGCCGTGCGGCTAAATTCTCGCTCGGTGAGGAAGATCGCGTCGCGGTAGAGGCTCTCGACGGTGGCGAACAGGCGCCCGCGCCCGCCCGCGAAGGGCGTCCCGAACGTGACCGTGGCCTGCACGCTCTCCCCGCCCCCAGCCTCGGGCAGGCCGAAGCGCAGGGTCGTCTCCGCGCCCTGATAGTCGCGGCGCAGGACATAGTTGATGACCCCGCCAACGGCATCGGAGCCATAGATCGCGGAGGCGCCATCGCGCAGCACCTCGATGCGCTCGACCCCGCGGGTCGGGAGCTGGTTGACGTTCACCGCCTGCGAAAGCCCCGCCGTCATCGGGTTGATCGCCATCCGGCGCCCGTTCACCAGAATCAGCGTCGCCGTGGCGCCAAGGTTGCGCAGGTTCAGGTTGGCATTGTCCCCGCGCGCGCCGGACGAGCCCAGCCGGGTCTCGTTCTCCGGCAGGTTCACCACCGAGGGGAGCGACGTGAGCAGATCGACCGGCAGCAGCGCGCCACGCACCTCCATCGCCGCCTGATCGATCACGCTCGCGGGGACGGAGCGCTCGGAATCAACCCGCTGGATGTTGGAACCGGTGACGAGAACACGCTGGAGCTGGACCGGGTCGGCCTCACCGCGGGCCGGGGCGGGCGCGGCCGCGGGGAGCGTGGCGGCGGAGAGGAGCAGGCAGACGCCCGCGGTCAGCGGGCGTGGGAGGCGGGAGGTAAGCGAGGGCATCGGGGTGCTTTCATCGCGCGCGGCCCGGCACCCGCAAACCCCAACCGACGCCGTGACCTACTCTTAAGCGGAGCGTGACCCGTCCGTAACGGGCCCCGCTCCAGGACCGGCCGCCCCACCCCTGGGGCGGCCGGCATTATGACACCTGACCCTGGAACAAACCACTGACGTGGACGAGCTCATCGGGCCCGGCGCCGCCGGCAAAGCGATTCCCGCGTCGCCACCGCATCTTCACGCCCGCGTGACCGCACCGCCACACGGAGGGGTCGCGTGTGGCGGACAGGTTAATTCGGGCTGCCCAAGAGATAGGGGCTCGCCACGCGCCCCACCACGCCACTTCAACCCTTTGTCCCCTCCGCACGATGTTCTCCGAGACGCTCTTCACCCTGCCGCCGTCCGGCGAGGGTGTCGCAGGCGAGGAATCCTGCCGTTTCTGGACCCGACCCGACGGTGGCCTTTGCGCCCAGCACGTTCGGGTGCGCCGCACGCTGGCCTACCGCCCACACTCCCATCCGGAATACACGCTGGTCTTGTGTCTGGCCGGAGCGGTGCACAAGAGCCAGCTGGGGCTTTGCTGCGAGGCAGGGGTGGGCGAACTCCTGATCAGCAACGCGGGGCTCGAGCACTCCAGCGGCTATCTCGCGGGAACGGACGGCGCCGAGGCGGTCGCGGTGTCCGTATCCTGCCCGCTTCTCGCCGGACTGCTGCCCGAGCGCGGTCTACCCGAATTCCGCCAGGAGGCCGCTCCGGCGTTCCTCGGCAAGCTCGTCCGCCCTGCCCTGCTGGACTGCGGCCGCCAACTCGCACGGGAACTACGGGAGCGGGCGCCCGGAGGCTCCCTGATCGTGGAGGGGCTCAGCCTCCGCCTGTGGACGGAGGCGCTCCGCCACTGGCCCATCTCCGGGATCGAGCTGCGGCCGTTGGCGCACTGTCCCCGCCTGCCGCGCCGGGACTTCATCCGCGCGTACGAATTTATGCGCTGGTGCCGCAAGGATCAGTTTCGCCTGCGCCACGTGAGCCAGCTGCTGGGGAGCAGCGAGGAACGTTTCGCCCGCCTCTTTCTCGCCGCCGCCGGGGCACCCCCAGCCCACTTCTTTAACGAGTTGCTGATGGACCGCGGCCGCGAATGGCTGCGGGACCTCTCCCTTCCGGTCAAGACCATCGGTCTCGAGCTGGGCTTCCGCACGAGCAGCCACTTCATCGCCGCGTTCCGCCGCCGCCACGGCACCACCCCGCAGGAGTACCGGCGTCGCAGCCTGACGCCGGGCTGATCCCACGGGGGGCGCCCCGGATCGTCCGCCGGGGCCGACCAATCCGGCCCTCAGCGGACCCAATGTACGCCAAAGACGAAAGTGGTGCCGGTCTCGGTATAATCCTTCACGTTGGTGATCTCGCGGCCGTGGGTCGCCCAATAGACCGGCTCATTCGTGAGGTTCTGAGCCTCCAGGAAGAGCCGGAGACCGCCGCCCAGCACCCGGCTGACCTTGAAGTCCAGTTGGGTGCGGGCCTGGATCCATTTGTCGACCGCGTGCGCCCGCAGGTCCTCGATGTACGCGCCATTATGACCGGCCGCCAGCCGGGCCTCCCAGCCGGACCGCTCATAAACGAGGGCCGCGTTCCACAGCCGATCGGGCGAGTTCATAAACTCCACCCGGCGACCCTGCCGGAACGGGATGCCAGTCTCGGCCTGCGAATCCTGCAGGGTGAGGTTGATCTGGAGGCCCAGCCCGTCGAACGGCGCGGGCAACGTCCGCAGTTGCTGCTGCAGCGTCAGCTCCAATCCGGTGATGATCGCGGCGGCACCGTTCTTCGGCTGGCTCACCGGGACCGGCAGGTTATCCACCGCGCCCACCACGGTCTCGCTCTCCCCATTGTCTCCCAGAATGAAATTCCGAATCCGCTTGTGGTAGGCGCCCAGCGCGACGAGCCCCCCGTCGCGGGTGTAGTACTCGACGTTCAGGTCGAAGTTGCGCGCCTCAGCGGGGCGGAGACCGGGGTTGCCCCGCGTGATCGAGGTAATCTCACCGTTGGGGTTGAAGTTGTAGGTCTCACCCGCCTCAAGGTACCGGTACTCCGGCCGCGCGATCGAGGTCCAGACGGCCGCACGCATCACGGCGCGCTCCGACCAGCGGAAATTCGCGTGCACGCTCGGCGTGAAGTTGCGGTAGCGGGCGCGGCTGTCCGCGAAGCCCGAGCGCCCGCCGGCGGCGTCGTAGCGGGTTTCCGCCGTGGGATTTGGCGGATCGGAGCGGCCCGTGCGCCAGACCGTGTTCCGCACCTTCGTCTCCTCCAGCCGGAGACCGCCCAGCAACTCAAGGCGGCCGAGCGTCCACCCGCCCATAGCATAAGCGGCACCCACGTCCTCCCGGCCCTCCTTATCCGACCGCAGGTTGGTCACCGCGGTGACCGGGGCGGATCCGGAGAACAGCCGGGAGTCGACCCCCAAGACCGCCTGCGCCAGGGCCGGACCGTCCGCGATGGGCCCGTAAGCGTAGGTGCCGAGCAGCGCTTGCTCGCGGTAGGAGAAAAACGGCTCCGCCGCCGCGAGCGTGACCGGCCGGCGGGTGGGGCTGACGATCGTGTTGACGTCGATCTCTCGGGTGGATCGCCGGAGTTTCACGCCCGCGCGGAAGAAGCCGGAGGCGGCATCGGTTCGGAAATCACGGCGGACATTGGCCTGCAGGATCAGCAGCTCATTGCGCGAGAAAGTCTGCGTGGCCCCGGCACCCGTGAACGCGTAACGGCTTTCGTCGTAGACGGCGGCCTCAGCGGCAGCGGGCAAGTTCCAGCGGGGACGGGTCGGCCGCGGGTTCAGGAAGCTCACCCGCGTGCTGCTAAAGGGTGCACCGTCCGTGGTGGTGAAGGCGAGGGACGCGTTCACCGGCGTGTCCTTCCGGGCTTCGGAGTAGGCCGCATTCGCGTCAAGGGTGAGCTCCCCGAGTTTGGCGCTGCCGCCGAGGTCATAGCTGGTGAGTGAGGATTCCAGCTCCCGGTAGGCGAGGCTTCGGGTCACGAAGAAAGCCCGCGGGTCCCAAACCCCGGAGGCGCCGCCAAGCGAGTAAAGTCCATCCGTCGCGCCCCGACCTCCGGTGACGCGGGCCGGCCCCGAATTTGCCGCATTGCGCCGATCCCGGTCCGTGATCCGGCCATCGCGATCCTGATCGACCACCTGCGCCGGCGAAAACTGGTAGACGTTGCCAAGGCGGGGGTCGATCCCGACGACCAAGGGCTGCGGCAGGGAAAGGTCGTCCCGGTTGACTTGCACCAGCGTACCGAACCCGAGGGGCTCGGGCTGCATCCGCACGACCATCACCGCGCCGTTGTCAGTCTGCACATAGTCGGAGTGCTGCACCCGCAGGTGCGTCTTGAGTCCCGGCCGGGGGCGCCAGTCGAGCGCGGCGTTGGCGCTGCGGCGTTTCACCGCGTCCTCCCAGCGGTCGAGCTCGATCCCCTGCATCTGGAAGGTGCTTGGGTCGACAAACCGCTGGGTCGTTGGAAAATACCGATAGGGTTCCCATTGGCTGCTCCCGCCGTTGGCGACCTCCTCGGCGAGCGTGTGTTTCTCTTCGTCCCCGACGCCTACAAAGATGCCGAGTCTTCCCCCCGCGAGCACATCGGCGAACCCGGCCGTGAAGGCGGGACCCAGCCGGCGCGCGAACGAGTTGTACACCCCACGGGCCGACGCGCGGTAGGTGCGCCGCCCAAAATCGAAACCGGAGGGGGTGCGCAGATCAATCGTGCCCCCGATCGCGTCGGCGTCGAAGTCAGGCGTGAGCGTCTTTGAGACCGCCACCTCCTGGAGCCCCTCGGTCGTGAGGGTGTTCAGCGACAGGTCGCGGTTCCCGGTGTTGGCGGTGGCCGCGCGCACGCCATTCACGGTGTAGACGTTCAGCCCGCTGCTCAGCCCCCGCACCGCCACCGTCTCGCCCTCCCCGGTCTGCTGGTTCACGACCAGCGAAATGGAGGAAATCCGCTTCAGGGCCTCCGCGACATTGCTGTCCGGAAAACGACCGAGGGCATCCGCCGCCACGACGCTGGAGACGTTCTCCGCCGCGCGCTGCGCGTTGAGCGCCCGCGCCTGGGCCCCGGCGGAGCCCTCGACCGTGAAGGCCTCGAGCCGGACCACCGCTCCCGCAAGCTCGAACCGCGCTGTCGCGGTCGCGCCGGCGACCACCGCCACGGGGAATCGCCGCTTCTCGTACCCGAGATAGCTGACCTCAAGTTCCCGGGACCCGGCCGGCACGCCAGCCAACCGGAAGCCCCCATCGCGAGTGGTGAAGGCAGCCGGGCCTCCTCCGACCACCGCGACCGCGGCGCCCGCCAAAGGGGCGCCCGAGCGCTCGTCGGCGACGACGCCGGCGACGCTGCCGGCCCCCTGAGCGAAACCGACGGACCAGAGGGGAAACAAGGCAAGGATCAAGGCGCGGAGGAACGCGCGGGAGGCGGTTTTCATCGGGCAAGATTGAGGTTGAGGGTTCGCGGGAGGACGAGCGGGCCGGGACCGACGCAGTCGCAGGGACGGGCGGGCAACAAGGGGAACGAACATCCCGTTTCCGCCTTTTCCCGACCTCCCGTCGCGCTGGCCCGCGATTCCGGTGACAAGCCGGTGACAAGCCTTCCCGCGGTCCGGGCCCGCCGCCTGCGAGATCCCACCGGCCGTCACCGGATCGTCATTGAAATGTGCGCCGCGACCCGCCGCGGGGGGCAAGTCGACGGGAATCCGCTATCGTCGCCGCTTGCCCACGGGCGAGGCGGGGCGCGCTCTCCCTCCGTGCCTTCCCGTCCGCCCCCCACCGCTCCCCGTTGGACGCTTCCACTCATCCTCGCCGGATGGATGCTGCTGCCGCCGGCCTGGGGGCAGTCCAGCGCGGACCCGACCGCTCCGGGCAATGCCTCTCCTGCCGCCCACTGGTGGCGGGGCAACCTCCACACCCACACGCTATGGTCCGACGGAGACGCGTTCCCGGAGATGGTGGCTGACTGGTACAAACGCGCCGGCTATCACTTCCTCGCGCTCTCGGACCACAACGTCCTCGGCACGGGCGTCCGCTGGATTTCCCTGGAGTCGGTGCGCGCAAGGGCGAAGGGGGAACCGTGGCGCGGCGCCGCGTACGCGCCGCGGGACGCCTACCGGGACTACGTGCGACGATTCGGCGAGGAGTGGGTGGAGACCCGGACCGGGCCGGCGAACGGCGCGCACGAGGTTCGCCTGAAGCCGTTGGACGAGTACCGCGCGCTGTTTGACGAGCCCGGACGCTTCCTGCTGCTCGCGGCCGAAGAGATCACCCATCAGGCGCGAGATGAGCGGGCCATCCATATGAACGCCACCAACCTCGCGGAACTGATCCGTCCGGTAGACGGCGGGACGGTGCGCGACGTGATGAACGCGCATCTGGACGCGGTCGCGGATTCCGCCGCGCGCACCGGGCGGGAGATCCTGTTGCACGTGAACCACCCCAATTTCCGCTGGGGCGTGACGGCGGAGGACCTGGCCGCCGTGACGCGGGAGCAGTTTTTCGAGATCTGGAACGGCGTGGAGACGGACAACGATCCCGGCGACGCGGCGCGGCCCTCGACCGGAGAGATCTGGGACATCGCCAACACCCTCCGCCTCACGATGGGCGGCGCCGCGCCCCTGTACGGGCTCGCGACCGACGACGCGCACGACTACCAGGGCAACAAGCGCCGCGCCCTGCCCGGCCGGGCCTGGGTGATGGTGCGGAGCCGTCATCTGACCCCGGAAGCGCTGATCCGCGCCCTCCGTCGCGGGGATTTCTACTCCTCCACCGGAGTTCACCTTGAGGAGGTCGCTTTCGATCCGCAGACGCGGCGCCTTTCGCTGACCATCCTCCCAGAGGGTACGGAGACCTTTGTCACCCGCTTCATCGGCACCCGCCGCGGGGCCAACGTCACCGGGCGGCCCCGGCTCGACGCCGCCGGACGGCCCGTGGCCACGACCCTCAATTATCTCACCCCGGCCGGACCCCAGATCGGGGAGGTGCTGGCGGAGGTCGCGGGGCTCGCGCCCACGTTCGCCCTGAAGGGCGACGAGCTCTACGTGCGGGCGGTGGTGGAGTCCAGCGCGCCGCCGGCGGTCGAGAGCATTGAAGCGCCCCGGAAGCGGGCGTGGACCCAACCAGTGGGCTGGACGCTGCCTGAATCCGTTTCCCGATGAGCAAACTGAAGATGGTGATGTTCGACCTCTCCGGCACAACCGTGCAGGACGACACGGGCGTGCGCGACTGCCTGTTCCAGGCCGCCGAGGAATTCAACCTCCAGACCACGCCGGACGAGATCCTGCTGCATATGGGCACGAACAAGATCCGGCTCTACCAATTCCTCCTGGAGCGGGCCGCCGGTCGCGGGCTCGACTTCCGCGACTTCGCCACGTTCTCCAGCCCGGAGACCCTCGAGCCGGCGACCCGAATCTTCCACCGCTACGAGGCGCTGATGATCGCCCATTACCGCACCGAGGTGCGCGAGGTCCCGGGCGCGAGCGACACCTTCCGCTGGTGCCACGACCAGGGCATCCGGGTCGCCACCGATACCGGTTTCCACAAGGGCGTTACGACCGCGATTATGGATGGTCTGGGCTGGCTCCGAGACGGCCTCGTCGACGTCTCCGTGGACGTGCAGGACATCCCCGGGGAGCGGGGCCGGCCCGCGCCCTTTATGATCTTTCACGCGATGGCGTGCCTCGACATCCAGAGCGTCGAGACCGTCCTTAAGATCGGGGACACTCCGGCTGATATGCTGGAGGGCACCAACGCCGGCTGCCGGGGAGTGGTCGGGGTGCTGAGCGGTCCCCGTCCCGTCACGGCCTGGGGCGGCTACCGTCACACCCACGTCATCCCCAGCGTCCGCGAGCTCCCGGCGCTGATCGAAAGCGAGTTCAGCTGACCGGATGCGCACCAGCACACAGGCGGTTTTCCACGGTCCCGGCCTCCCGATCACGCTCGACCCGGTCCCGATCCCGCCGCTTGGGCCGGGGGAGGTGCTGGTCCGCAACGAGTTCACGACCCTCTGCCGCAGCGACCTCAACACTTACGCGGGCAAGCGGCGCGAACGGACCCCGACTGTCCTTGGGCACGAGATCGTCGGCACGATCGCGGAACTCGGGCCCGGGGCGCCGGAGCTCGATCTGCGCGGAGCACCGCTCCGCGTCGGCGATCGCATCACCTGGGCCATCTATGCGGCGGACCCCTGCTCGTGCCTCGCTCGCGCCGGCTGGCCGCAGAAGGCGGCCGACCTCTTCAAATACGGACACGAGGAGATCACGTCGACCAGCGTCCTGCACGGTGGGCTGGCCGAACACTGCCTCCTGCGCCGCCACACCCCCATCGTGCGACTGGACCCGACCGTGCCCCTCCCGGTCTTGGCCCTCATCAACTGCGCGGTCGCCACGGTCGCGGGCTCCTTCCGCCTCGCCGGACCGGTAGCCGGTCGAACGGTGCTCATCGCCGGGGCGGGGATGCTCGGCGTGGTCGCCTGCGCGCTGGCTCGCCGCTCAGGCGCCGCCGAGATCATCGCCCTGGACGTCGATCCCGCACGCCTCGCGACCGCCCGGCGCTTCGGGGCCGATCAGGGGCGCCTCCTGCCGGTCGACGGCGAGATCCCCGGGTTCGTGCCGCCCCGGGCCCCGGAATCCGGACTCCCGCGGGTGGCCTTCGACTACAGTGGCGCGCCCGCGACCATCGAGGCGCTGCTCCTCGACCTCGGGATCGGCGGGACATTGGTGCTCGTCGGCTCGACGTTCCCGCAACGGGACCTGCGCTGGAACGCGGAGCGCCTCGTCCGTCAGGTCCAGACCATTCGGGGACTCCACAACTACGGGGCGGATGACCTCGTCGCCGCGGTGGAATTCATCGAGCGGCACCACGCGGACTTTCCCTTCGCGGAGCTCGTGGCGGATCCGGGGTTCGGTCTGGCCTCGGTGGAGGCAGCCTTCGCGCACGGTCTAACTTCCGGCTGCCACCGGGTTGGGCTGCGCTGCACCGCCGGGTGAGGACCGATGCCCGCCCCGAATGCGCCCCCGCCACGCGATCCGCTCTACGAGCGCTGGCGCTGGCGGATTCTCGCCATCACCTGGGTGGCCTACGCGGGCTTCTATTTCACCCGGAAATCGCTCGCGGTGGCAAAGGTCGGGCTGCTCGCCGACCCGGGGATGGGACTGGATCGCGGCGCGCTGGGGCTAATCGACCTTGGTTACGGCATCGCCTACGCCCTCGGCCAATTCCTCTGCGGGGCATGGTGCGATCGCGCCGGGTCCCGCCAGGTGGTGCTCTGGGGGCTGGTTGGATCCGTGGCGGTCGGCGTCGCGATGGGTCTGACCACGGAGCGCGTGCTCTTCGGGCTGCTGTTCTTCGGGCAGGGCCTCTGCCAATCCTGCGGCTGGGCCCCCCTGACCAAGAACGTGAGCAACTGGTTCGCCCGGCGCGAGCGCGGACGGGTGTTTGGGTTATGGTCCACCAACTACGCCGTCGGCGGGATGCTCGCCAGCGGTCTCGCGGGCTATGCCGCCCTCTGGGGCGGATCCTGGCGCTACGCCTTCCTCGCTCCGGCGGGGGTGGTCGTGCTCGTTGCCGCCGCCTTCTGGCGCTGGCAGCGGAATCGTCCCGAGGACGTCGGCCTGCCGGCCGTCGAGACCTACCGGGCCGAGTCCACCGACGCCCCGGAACCCGGCTTCGGGGGCTCCAGCTGGCGCGCGATCCTCGCGCGACCGATGATCCTCCGGCTCGGTCTGGTCTACTTCCTCCTCAAACCCATCCGCTACGCGCTCCTGTTCTGGGGCCCACTCATCATCCACGAGCGGATCGGCACCGACATCGGCCAGACGGCCTTCATCAGCGGTTTCTTTGAGGCGGCGGGCCCGGTCGGCGTCCTCCTCGCGGGCTGGCTTTCGGACCGCTGGTTCGGGGCGCGCCGGATCCCCGTGATCGTCATCGGACTCGCGGGCTTGGCGGTCATCCTGCTTCTCTTTGGCCCGTTGACGGCGACGCGGAATCCCTTCGCCACGATGGCGGTGCTGGCCGCGATCGGCCTCTTCCTGTTCGGACCGGACGCGCTCATTGTCTCGACCTGCGCCGTGGACTTTGCGGGCAAGCACGGCGCCGGCACCGCCACCGGATTCATCAACGGGCTGGGCTCCATCGGCCAGATCATCGGCCTCTCCTTGCCCGGCTACATTTCAGCCCGCTTCGGCTGGGAGGCTCTTTTTCAGGGAATGGGCGGCTTTGTGATTCTCGCCCTCGTGCTGCTCGCCCCCTCTTGGAACGCGGTCCCCAGCAGCCGGCGTGGCGCGTGATCCTGCCCGAAGCGAGGACCGAGCGGGGCGGCTTTACCCAACCGTAACCGGAGCGACGCGGGATCGCCATCCGACGCGGGCAGTCTCCCTCAGCCGATGCCAAACCATCCCTCCCCCCGCGGTTCCCGCCGCGGCCTCGTCTGCGCGCTGGGACTCGTCGCTGCGCTGCTGCTGCCCGCCCTCGCCTCCGCCCAGGACAACGCCGCCGTCGCCGGCCGCGTCGCCGACGCCCGCACCGGCTACTCCCTCTAGGGGGCCGTGATCCGCGTGGAAGGCACCTCCGCCGTGGCCTACAGCGACGCCAACGGACGCTTCCGCCTCGCCGGGCTGCCCGCCGGCAACCGCGCGCTCGAGGTCGAGTACGTCGGCCTCGATCCGCTCCGCCGCAACGTCGCCCTCACCGGCGGGACCACGGTGGAGGTCGAGCTGCGCCTCGAAAGCCGCACCCTGCAGATGGAGGCCTTCACCGTCGCGGAATCGGTGCGCGGCCAGGCCCTCGCCATCAACCAGCAGAAGACCGCCAGCGGGCTGGTGAACATTGTCTCCGAAGAGACCTTCAGCACCAACCTCGGGGGCAACCTCGGCTTCACGCTGCAGCAGCTGCCCGGCCTCAGCGTCAACGAGGGCGAGGACGGCGAGCCCTCCGGCGTCAACATCCGCGGCCTCGAGGCGAAGTACAATTCCGTCCAGGTCGACGGCAACCGGATGCCCTCCTCGGCGAATTCCCGCGCCTTCTCCGTGGGCCAGCTGAACGCCGACGCGGTCGCCAACATCGAGGTCATCAAGGCGGCCACGCCCGACCGCGACGGTGACGCCCTCGGTGGCATCATCAACGTGATCTCCCGTTCCGCCTTCCAGCGCGAGGGGCGCGCGGTCGAGCTCAACCTCGGGGGCGTGTACTACGACAAGCGCGAAAAATGGAACGGGAACGTCTCCGTCAACTACCTCGATCTCCTCAGCGTGGGCGGCGGGCAGAAGAACCTCGGGGTCGGCGTGAACCTCGCCTGGTCCGAGACCTCCCGCGATTACGACAACCTAGACAAGGACTACGCGGTGCTGCAGCCGCAGTTCGAGCCGGCCCTGCGCCTGACCGCCCCGCTCTACTTCCACACCAACGCGGCGCCCCAGACGAACTACCGGACGACCTCGGCGCTCAGCGCGAACCTGTCGCTCGACTACCGCGTGGGTCCCGCCACCACGGTCTACTTCCGCCCCTTTTACCGCCATCAGGAGACGGATGCGGAGAAGCCCCGCGCCCGCTACTACATCAACGCGAACCACAACTTCAATTCCGCGACCGGCACCAAGAGCATCGCGGAGGCCACCTACAACACCGGACGCAGCCTGCCGACGGTGCTGACGGAACTGCGGTACCAGAATGACCTGAGCTTCGCGGAGAACGACGTCTACGGCGCGTCCCTCGGCGGCCAGCACCAGCTCGGCGCCACCACGATCAGCCTCGACCTGTTCCGCTCCAACAACGACTCCAACCGGGACAAGTCCCTCGCCTACGTCATCCGCAATCAGGGCTACCAGTTCGGCTACGACCAGACCGTCCGCTGGAAGCCCGTGTACACCATCCTCAACGGCAAGGATCCCTACGACGTCACCTCCATCAATCGCGGCGACCTCACCTACTCCCCGCGGGACGCCGCGGAGAAGGCCTCCAGCCTGCGCCTCGACATCGAGCGGAAGTTCACGTCCGACGGCCTCGCCGGCGCCTTCAAGTTCGGCGGCAAGTTCCGCTCGAACGTCAAGGAGCAGGACCAGGCGTCGATCGTCTACCAGACAGGCAGCAACGCCGCCGGCTTCCCCTACGCCTCGATCCTGCGCCGCACGGATTACAAGACCTTCGGCTCGCTCCCGATCTACCAGTACCCGGACCTGGACAAGCTCGATGCCCTCCGGCGCTCCAGCCCGCAGCTCTTCGCGCTGCAGGTGAACAGCGCCCTGCAGAACGACGTGGTCAACGACTACCGCGCGCAGGAGGACGTTTCCGCCGCGTACGCGATGGGCACGGTGCGCTTCGGCCGGACCACGCTGATCACCGGGGTGCGGATGGAGCACAACACCTTCGAGTCCCTCACCTACCGCTACAACAGCAACGCGCCCGGGGCGCCCACCGCGGTCACGGCGAAGCGGGACTACACGATGTGGCTGCCCGGCCTCCATCTGCGCCACGAGCTCGCGAAGAACCTGATCCTGCGCGAGAGCTACAACCGCAGCTACAGCCGCCCGGACGTCAACGCCCTCGTGCGGGGGCTAAACCTCGACACCAACACCGGCAACATCTCCGGCGGCAACCCGAACCTCGCGCCCTCGACCGCGCACAACCTGGACGTCCAGCTGGAGTACTACACCCCCAAGGGCGGCCTCTACTCGGCCGGCGTCTTCTACAAGAAGATGAAGGGCTTCTATTACGACTCGACGCTGCGCTTCACCAACACGGACGCGGCCGGATACCCGATCCCGGACCCGAACGGCGCGCGCCTCTACACCACGACCGACAACGCGCTCGGGGCGGTGAACTACGGTCTCGAGCTCATTGCGCGCCAGCGCCTGCTGTTCCTGCCCGCCCCGCTCAACGGCCTCGGCGTCTCGCTGTCGGCCACCCTGACCAAGAGCGACGGCAAATACCCGGGCCGCCTCGAGGAGAAGCTCCCGACCTACGGCTTCAGCGATCGCATCTACAACGCGGCGCTGGAGTACTCCGGCGGAGGCTTCCGCGCCCGCCTGTCCTACACCTACCGCTCCGACTTCCTCGAGGGTCTCGACGCGAACAACCTCTTCGATGACTACTTTGGCGCCTACGAGTCCCTCAACTGGGAGTCCAGCTACCAGCTGAACCGCCGCACGCGGCTCTTTTTCAACGTGAACAACCTCACGGACGAGCCCCAGATCTCGTATCAGGGCTTGGGCCGGCCGGACAACCCGGAGGACTACACCACCTACTCCTGGCGGGCCACGACCGGGATCTCCTTCCGCTTCTGAGCGGGCCCGCGGGAATCCCGACCTCCCATCCCGAAGCCGCCGCTCCCCGGCGGCTTCTATTTTTCTTCGGGTATCCCAGCTAGGAAATTTCACGGCGGCGTAACGCGAGCGCCACCGTCCATTCACTTTGATCGGGCAAACTCCTAGGGTGAACTCCTCGCCGCCCCCCCTCCGTGTTATTCTGTTGATCGGCCTGTTCGCCTTGCCGCGCTTGCCCGCCCAAACCGGCCCCGCCGGGGCGATCCGCGGCACAGTGGTCAACGACGCGACGGGCAATTTCGTGGAGGGAGCCGTGGTGATGCTCGGCGGCAGCAGCCGCCCGGAAGTCACGGACAGCCGCGGGACCTTCTACTTTGGCGGGGTACCCGCGGGCGCAAGGCGGCTCACCGCACGCTCCGCCGGCAGCTCGCCCGGGGAAGCCACCGTCGCGGTGACGGCGGGCGGGACCACGGCCGTGACCCTCCGGCTCGGTTCCGAGGTGGTGGCGATGGAGCGGCTGATGGTGACGGCGCAGGCCGAGGGCCAAGCGCAGGCCCTCAATGTGCAGCGCAACGCTGAGAACATCCGAAAGGTCGTCTCGCAGGATGCGCTCGCCAATTCGCGGCTCGGCGAGGTCGGGGAAGTCCTGATGGCCCTGCCGGGGCTGTACTTGGAAATCAGCACCCACCAGCCCAGCCGGCCGGTCATCCGCGGCCTGGGACCGGAGTTCAACTCCATCACCTTCGACGGGGTGCGGATCGGCAACACGAACAACGACCGGGCGGACGGGGTGAGCGGCTACCCCGCCGAGAGCCTCGCGCGCGTGGAACTGATGAAATCCGTGACCCCGGATATGGAGGGCGACGCGATCGGCGGCAGCATCAACCTCGTCTCGCGGCGCGCCTTCGACCTCAGCGAGCGCCTGCTGAAGCTCAACCTCGGCAGCGCCTACAACCGCCAGCAGCGGAACTGGGATCAGCAGTTCAACTTGGAGTACTCCGACCGCTTCGGGCCCGGCGGACGCCTCGGGATCTACTCCTCCCTGAACCACTACCGTTCCGACCGCGGCTACCACACCTCCAGCATCAGCTACCAGGTCGACGCCGCCGACAACTTCAACATCTCCACCTACACGCTGCAGGACCGGATCGAGGACGATTCCTGGAAGCTCAAGTACACGGGGAGCGTGGACTACAAGCTGGGTGAGACCAGCACGCTCTGGTTCCGGGGGTTGTACAGCAACGACACCCGTTACCTTGAGGATTACCTCACGATCTACCGGCCCGGCACGCGGACCGCGATCACCCCGGATTCCGCCAGCTCGCGCAATGGCCGGGTCGACACCAACCGCCAGTACCGCGAGCCCGTCAGCACCAGCGGTCAGCTCGCGGCCGGGCTGGAGAGCCGGCAGGGGCGCTGGACCGTCGACGCCCGGGTCACCTACGGCCGCGCGACCAATCACTACGAGGAGACCTTCACGCCGGTCTTCTCCTTCAACGGCACCGACCTTTCGTACGACCGCCGCGTGCGCGAGTTCCCCGTCTTCCGCGTCGACAACGGGATCAGCCTCGCGGACGCCTCCCGGCTCGCGCACCGCTCGATCGCCCGCACGCAGCACCCCTCGCGCGACCAGGAGTTCACCTTCGACACCAACCTCCGCCGCGCCCTCGACGGCCTGCCCTTCGCCGCCTACCTCAAGACCGGGGCGCGGATGAAGCTCCGGAGCTGGGTCTTCGGCGGGGACACTGAACTGGGCAACTGGACTTACACCGGCCCGCGGACCCCGGCGGAACTCGCCGAGGTCTACGTGAACGACCGCTTCTTCCGGCAAAGCGGCGTGCCGGCCGGAATGGCCTCCGTCTACCCGAAGATGAGCTCCTTCCTCGAGACGTTCTGGACTCGCCGCGGCGAATTCCAGCGGGATGAAAACGCCTCCGCGATCCTGATCGAGTCAAACCGGCGGGCGACCACCGAGGAAATCACCGCCGGATACCTGATGGGGGGCGCCACCCTCGGCCGCCTGGGCGTCGTCACCGGCGCCCGCCTCGAAGGCACCCGCTTCGCCGGCAAGGCACGCCAACTGGATACTCCCCGCGGGATCCTGGTCTCCAGCCGGGTGACGCGGAACTCGGCGAGCTACACCAACCTGCTTCCCGGCCTGCACCTGAACTACGAGGCCACCCCCGCGCTGGTGCTGCGGCTCTCCGCGCACCGGAGCGTTGCCCGGCCCAGCCCCACCGCCCTCCTGCCCTCCCGGCGGGTCGACGAGGAGGCACGGACGATCAGCGAGGGCAACCCGGATTTGCGCGTGACGGAGGCGGACAACCTCGATCTGAGCGCCGAATACTACCTGAAGCCGCTTGGCGTGATCTCCGCGAGCGTGTTCCGGAAGCGGATTCGCGGCTTCTACTTCAGCACCGCCTCCACCGTCTCCGGGGGCGAGTACGATGGCTACCGCCTGACCCGTACCGAGATGGGCCAGGGCGGCACCGTGGAGGGCTTGGAGCTGGATTGGCAGCAGCGCCTGACCTTCCTCCCCGGCGCCCTGAGCGGCCTCGCCGTCGGCGCCAACGGCACGTGGATCGAATCCGTGGGACGCTATCCCAATCGCCCGGGCGCCAACCTCACCTTCCGCGGCACCGCCCGGCGCACCGGCAACCTCAACCTCTCCTACGTCCGCCAGGGCCTCGACCTGCGCGTCTTTCACAACTTCCGCGGCGATTATCTGAGCGGCGTCGGCGCCCGACCGGCGCTCGACGTGTACGAGCAGGACCGCGCCACGCTGGACTTCTCCGCGAAGTACCGAATCAGCCGCCGGCTTTCGGCGTACTTCAGTGCGAAAAATCTCACCGACGCCCCGAAAATCACCTTCCAGGGCAATCCCTCCAATCCGACCGGGGTGCGCTACTACGACCTGTCGTTCAACTTCGGCGTCACCCGCGAATTCTGAAACAGCGCCGCCGTCTCGCGTCCCTTCCCTCACGATGCCCCGCTCGCGCCTCCCGCTCCTCCTTGCGTGCCTCTGCACCTTGGTCCTCGCCTGCCGCACCGCGGCCCTCGAGCCCCCTCCACCCGGCAGCTTCACCATCGTGGTGATCCCGGACACGCAGGGCTACCGGGGACGCGGCGCCAAGGCCACGCCCGACAGCACCGACCCGGTGACGAACCCGGTCTTCCGGAACCACACTCGCTGGATCCGCGAAAACCTCGGCGCCCAGAACATCGTGTTTGTCTCGCACGTGGGGGATATCGTGGACGTGAACCACGAGGACCAATGGCAGGTGGCCCGCGAATGCCTAGACGTGGTCCACGGCTTGGTCCCCTACAGCCTCACGGTCGGCAATCACGATATGACCGCCCAGGGGGACGCCTCCCTTTTCCAGCGCCACTTCCCGCACGCCCGCTTCTCGTCCTTCTCCTGGTACGCCGGCAGCTACACCCACGGGCGTCCTGAGCAGCGGGTCTCCGCCAATAACGTCAACAGCTACCAGCTATTCTCCGCCGTCGGATTTGATTTCGTGCACCTCAGTCTCGAGTGCAACGCACCCGATGATGTGCTCGCGTGGGCCGGCGAGGTGCTCACGCGGCATCGGGATCGTCACGCCCTCATCACGACCCATATGGATCTCGGGCCGCTGGAGAAGCCGTCCGCCAACGAGGGCTACTTCGCCGATCCAAAGGGACGGATGCGCTGGACCAAGATCCACGGACCCCGCGGCAACTCCCCCGCCCAGCTCTGGGACAAGCTTTACTCCCGGCACGACAACCTGCGGCTCATCTTCTCCGGGGATCAAAGCCGCACCGTGTCCTGGCGCCTAACCACCCCGGGCCGGGAGGGACGCCCCGTGCACGCGCTGATGTCCGATTACACGTCTTCCGGGCCCTTGCGCCTGTACCGCTTCCTGCCCGCGCGGGAGAAGATCCAGGTTATCACCTCCGACACCACCCGCCGCGAGATCGTACCCTCCACCCGCTTGCTTCCCGATCCCTCGTTTC
>Ga0172372_10003208_pt1 | contig 24293 bp, 20 predicted proteins | sample LakKiv5m_2_FD_114544 | JGI IMG/M metagenome (GOLD analysis project Ga0172372, IMG submission 114544) | Freshwater microbial communities from Kabuno Bay, South-Kivu, Congo - kab_092012_9.5m | ecosystem: Environmental > Aquatic > Freshwater > Lake | place: Democratic Republic of the Congo...
GCCATGAGAAGCGCTCCGACTTTATCAGCAATTTTTCTCAAGCGTACATAATCCCAATCACGCGAGTAAGCAGAAGCTCCGCAGATAATCAGTTTCGGTTTTTCTTTTTTCGCGGTTGCTTCAACGGCGTCATAATCAATGCGACCTGTTTTTTTATCAACTCCGTAGAAAGTTGGACGGTATAATTTCCCGGAGAAATTAACCGGAGAACCGTGAGTCAAATGTCCGCCGTGAGAAAGATCAAAACCGAGAATTGTATCTCCCGGATTCAGGCAAGCGAGCATTACTGCAGCGTTAGCTTGAGCACCGGAATGCGGTTGCACATTAACCCATGCAGCATTAAATAACTGCTTTGCTCTTGAAATTGCCAATTCTTCAACCTGGTCAACAACTTCACAACCTCCGTAATAACGTTTTCCCGGCAGGCCTTCTGCATATTTATTGGTAAGAACTGAGCCCATCGCTTTCATTACCTGATCGCTTACAAAATTTTCAGAAGCAATGAGTTCAATTCCGTTTTTCTGACGGTGATGTTCTTCAGTAATGAGTTTGAAAATGGCAGTGTCTCTTTTCATGGCGATTTTAATTTACGCCACAAAAGTAAAGATTCTCTGTTCAGTTGCGTCTGATAATTGTGAACGCTCCAACCAGAATTATCAGCAATGCGGGCGATTCAGCAAGACCGGCAAGAAATCGTGCAATGGCATAGGTTGTTTCAGTGTTGCCAAAGAGCGCGCCAATGAGATAGAACAGGAATGATGTTGCGAATATCAAAAGATAGGTAAGGATTGAAATGCGAATCAGTTTCTTATCCTGAAAAATCAGCTTCACGATCACTGCCGCCATTCCTGCAAAAATCAGAATAAAGACCGCAGTCAGAATCCATTTGAGGTAATATAACGATGTATAGGAAATGGATCCCAGCCAATGCATTGATGGTGAAACGAAATTATCAGGCGAGTTGTAGTAAGTAACTCGCATCTGTTCGTTTACATTCAGGAAAACAAACTCTCTGAAGAATCCGGTAAGGATAAATAAGAGAACGAGTAACGCTGTGATAATTTTAGCGTTGCGTGTCATGCGATTCTGTTGTGCTGAATTTCCTGATCCACACATACCATAGTGCAAAAATGAAAAGGTACATCAACGTCTGAAACAGATAGGTGTGGTTGAAATTGAGCCACTGCGGTGATTTGAGTGTGATGATGCACAGTGCTGTAATACGGACTACATTCATGAAGTGAATCAACGTAACGCCAAGCGGAATAAACCAGAGTTTATGTTTCCATTTGCCCGGATACGTCGCAATGAAGAGTGAGAAAAGTGCGAACAATGTCAGCCCGTTACACGGGTCGCCGATCCAAAGTCCATGCGTTCCCTGAATTCCTATAGTACGGATGGTTTCGTGATTGCCCTGAAAAGTATCGAAGCCGAATACTTCCAGCAGCCACATCGACCACAATGACGAATCATTGATAAAAAGTGTGTCCAGTTTTCCCCAAGGATGAATGACCCAATGGTAAAGCATCATCCATACCAGGTACAGACCGATAAAGAGGCCCAGAAAGCGAATCAGTTTCTTTTCGCGCTCCTCAAATTTCATGAATTATTCCCCTTTATTTTTCTTCAGGGAATTATAGAGTTTTTTACCGCCGAAAACTGCAGCTGCGCCTACGGCAAATACAATTCCTCCATCAACAGGAACACATGGCGGTGGCCAACATGGCGGATCACCAGGTGGTGGTGGAGGAGGTGGTGGTTGCGCATGAAGTGTTGCTACTCCTACAATGAGAAGCAGAACAAGTGATACGAGAATCTGATATTGCAATTTGGTCATTGCGGGAACTATTAATAATAGAATTTCTTACTTACGGCTTCTCCGTCTTTCACAATACGAACAATGTAAATGCCGTGTGCTTCAGGAGCAGTGAGAGGAACTGTTTGATTAGAAACACTCATGTTTGTTTCGCCCATCACTGCGCGACCGTTCATGTCGTACATGCTGATTGTTACCATTGATTCGTCAGCAAATCCGAATTGAGCATAAACATTTCCGGAATTAACGTAAATAGATGTCTGAGCTTCAAGTGACGGATCGACACGTTGAAGATCCATTTCGCAATCATTCGTGCGTTCGAGGTGAAGGATAAATTTGTGTTCCACATCAAGTGCTTCTTCTTCGAACGAGTACGTATCGTTCATGTTCAGGTTGATGCGTTGACCATTTTCGGTGTCTTCCAGCCAGGCACAATTATAAGCTGTAACCGAGTTGAGATCTTTAAACATAAGTGATTGCACTCCGATTGTGGAGCTAACTACTGAGAACGGAATCATCAAATGCTCTTGAGTCGAAGAAGTTCGGTTAAGAATAAACTTATCGTTTGCGGAGTTTGTTGTCCAGATATGAGTTGCAGTTTCGTAAGGTGAAGGAAGGTAAAGAAGATCATAATCAGACTCTATGGATTCAGTGGCAGCAATATCAAGCTGAATAACCACTTCTTCTCCAAGACCATTCACATCATTCCCGGCTTTAATTTTGATTTGGTTCTCAGGTGCCGAACGAATAACGCTTGGTGTTGATGTCGTGGTTTTTGCGCTTTCTGTAAACTGTACATTTCCTGAAGAAGTAGCAGCACAAAGAAAACCTTGGCCGGGAGGAATTACACCACCATTGGGACTTGTTGCATATGTTCCGTTTTCCTGCAATACCAGGAAATTTGCAAAGAGATTGCCGGAAGTTGCAACAACAGTTGCAAAGTTGATTGGACAGGCATACGGGTTTCCAACCAGATTATATCCTCCACCTGCACCTCCTGCAGTAACAGCACGATTTACGTTGCCTTGGTTTGGCGTGGTTCGCGTGTCATAAATGAGTGGCGCTGTAAGTGTATTTAAATTGTCTGCCATCCAAACCATGTAACCCGCCCCCGGAGTCAGAGCAGTTCCCACTGAAGTAATATTCGTGTAAGTATTTGTCGGCTCATTGTAAGTTCTGACAGAATAGAAAACCGGGCAACACGCATTACCGTCATTTCCGCCTACACCACTCATATAGAAACGAGTGTCGCCATCCCAATCCTGCAGGGTTGCACTTGCGGTTGGTGTAGAACAATATTGCCAGTTTGCAGTCGCGGGTCCATTGACATAGGTTTGCACCTGCCATGTTCCGCCGGTCAGTGAACCACCTGCTCCAAGACGGGCAATGCGTCCGTATGTTGTTGCGTTAGTTACGGAAATGATCACGCTTCCGAAACCGCCGGGGCCGAAGGCTCCGTTCTGAACGTAAAGAATATTGTCAATTTCCTTGGTGAAGCTCACCGAAACACCCGCAGCGTTATTGATGGTCAGATTATAGAAGTTGGTTTGTGAAAAACCATCAATCGTTTGAGCGACACTCCCATCCATAAAAACTGTCGCAGCTCTTCCGTTAAACGTTCCTCCATCTACAAAATCGCCATCAATATGAAGATTGTAATTCGATGCCGAAACATCCAACGTTCCACTGTTAATATTGAGACTACCCGTAAGGTTTATTGTATCCGCAAGTAAAACGGTTCCTGTCCCGTTGAGGTTGACGTTATTGAAAGTTTCTGTATTTCCTGCTCCTCGGCTGATTGTTTGTGTTCCGCTGCCGATTAAATTCAACACACCAATATTCGTACCTGTTGCATTTGCTGTATTTGTCCAGTTGCCTGCGAGATTAATTGTGTTCGAATTCCAATTGAGCGTTGTAGTCGTCAACTGCATGTTTCCATTAACCGTGATGCTTCCTGCCATTGCAGGTACTGTTGGGTTAGTTTCCTGGATTGTTAAGTTGTGATACGTTTGAGCTTTGATTGTAGTTACCGGAGTTCCATTGTAAATTACTGTATTCGGGTTCGCAGAACAGTTTAAAACTCCGCTACCTGTGATGTTACCGCTAACCTGCAAAGTACTGTTTGCGGCATTCACCCATTGTGCGGTGCCGGAATTAAAACGGAGTCCACCGCTCGTCAATCGAAAATTACCGTTGTTCGTTACAACAGAGTTGGCAAACATAATAATACCATACGCTTTCTGAACTATTGTTCCCGCTGCTATCGTTATGTTTGATCCTGACGTAAAGTACCAGATGCCCGAGTTAGTGAACGTACCTGTAATCGTCCCGGGATTCGCATAAAAATTCCACGTCCCGGTTCCGGTAATGGTTCCACCAGTTTTTGTACAGTTTCCGTAAAAACGCATTGTTCTGTTCGCCAACGCTAAACTCCCGCCCGAAATTGAAAAATCACGACAACTGTTATTCGCAACTGTCAACGTAACCGTGAACCCGGGCGTAATGTTAACGTCGTCATTAGAATCCGGAATTCCATCGGCATCAACACCAACTACAGACCAAGTAGAAGCTGTAGACCAGCCGGAAGAAGCTTGAGACGTAAATGTTGCAGCATAAGAAGCAACTCCAAGACAAGCGAAAAACGCAGAAAGTAATATTTTACGCATCGTAAAACAGATTAGGATTAAGGGGTATTTTCTTTGAATAGCAAATGTACGTTTTATTGGTGAATTTGGTTTCAATTCAATCCATCTCTTCATTAACATTTTAACAAATGCTGCCGGGCCTAACTCATGATCCGGCTTCGGGTTTATAGGGTTTCACCCGGATGTGAATATCGTAGGGTCATCACAGTCACACGCATTCTCCTATTTTTACGTAATTTCACCGAATTATGGCTGTAGCAGATACTCTCGTCAGTGAAAAAGATGTTGTCCGGGCGCTGTCCGTTGTCCGGAAAAATTGGTACATACCGATTGTTCTTTTGGCATTGGCATATGGTATTGGAAGCTTTTACACTTATCGTCTGACGAGTATTTACGCTGCAAAAACGCAGGTTTTGCTCAAATCCAACGATCAGATTAATCCAGGGGCAATTATTTCTGATAATTCGTACTATGGAAATACTTCAAAAACCTACATCGATAACAGTAACGAGAAGCGGGTTATTCTATCGTACGACTTGATTCGAAAAGCAATCAACCGCTTGGATTTCGACGTGTCGTATTTTCTTGTGGGTCGTGTTCGAACTGAAGAAATGTTCCGGACAACGCCTTTTATTGTAAAGGTAAATTCCATCAGTTCGGATTTGTATGAGCAGAAGATGGAGATTAAATTTCTGAGTTCATCAACTTTTGCGATTACTTACGTTAAGAACGATAAGAATGTTGTTGTAAAAGGAGCATTCGGTAAAGAGATTGTCACTTCAGATTTCAGTTTGAAAGTTTCTCCTCGCGGAACTTTAAAAGCAAATAAGTCCAATGCGATGAAAGTAACGGACTATCTATTTCAGGTGCATTCGACAGACTTTTTGGTGAAGAATTTTCAGGCCAATATGAAAGTGGAATCTCCGGATTACACGAATATTCTGGAGATTTCCGTGAAAGATGTAATCCCTGGAAGGGCCGTAATGTTTCTGGATACATTAGTTCAGGTGTATGTCGAGAATTCAATTCTTCAGCGCCTCGAACTCAACCAGAATACACTTTATTTCATCGATCGTCAGTTAGCTGAGGTTGCGGGTACTTTGAATATGATTGAAGATACGCTTCAGGAGTTCAGAGAAGATGAAGGCTTTTTCGATCTTGAACGGGAAGGAGAACAGTATTTTCAACAGTACATCGGTTATGATTCCCGTAAGAGAAGTTTGCAAATGCAAACCGCCTCACTGAACGATCTTGAATCTTATATCAGAGATAACAAGGATCCTCAGTTCCTGCCGCCTTCTGCTTACTTCTCGTATGGCGATCCTTTTCTAGATCGTTGTGTTTCCGAGTTATATGAAAAGCAGGTAACGTACGTTGATTTCCAATCTCGTGGAACAGAAGAAAACCCGGAAGTTATCTTGCTGAAACAATCAATTGATCGTCTGAAAAACGATATGTTGGTTTACATCAGCAACAACCGTAGTGCTATCGGAAACAGTATCCGCAATGTCAACAAGCAAATTGATACTGCACAGAGCAATATTCAGACGCTTCCGTTGAAGCAACGCGGTCTGATTAACATTACCCGAAAGTTAAAGGTGAACGAAAACATGTATTTGTTCCTTCTGCAAAGAAAAGCGAATACGGTAATCGCCCGCGCCAGCATTCTTCCGGAAACCAAGGTAATTGAAAAAGCGAGATCGCAAGGCATTGTTGAACCGAACCGACAGAATATTCTTTACTATTTCCTGGCTGTTGCTTTGTTGCTTTCTGCGTTGATCATTGCGACAAGAGTCCTGCTATTTGAGCGCATCGAATCATCAGAGGAATTGCGCACCATGACCGGTTTGCCGATTGCAGGAGAAGTGCCGCTCTATAAAAGTCCGGATGAATTACGGATTGTTGTAGATGTCGACCCGAAATCGTTTATCTCTGAATCCTTCAGAACTATACGTACGAATCTGCAGTATATGCTGCATGAACATAGCCGAGGTCGGATAATAGTTACATCCAACAGTCCCGGAGAAGGCAAAACGTTTTGTTCGATTAACCTTGCTGCTATCTTAGCAAAAGGCGGCAAGCGCGTAGTTTTGCTGGAACTTGATTTGCACAAGCCACGTGTTCAAAAAGGTTTGGGAATGACGAGTCCCACCGGCTTCAGTACCATTGCAATCGGTAAATGTAAAATCGAAGAAGCAATTCTTCCTACCACAATTGAGAATCTTGATGTAATTCTTTCCGGACCGTTACCACCGAATCCTTCAGAGATTATTGTATCTCCACGCTTGGAAGAAGTTCTCGATTATTGTAAAGAACATTACGATTTTACAGTAATTGATACTCCGCCGATCGGTTTGATCTCCGATGCTTTGGTGTTGATGAAAAAAGCAGATTGCACACTTTTCGTTCTGAGTACAAAAGTGAGTTACCGAACGGTACTTAAACGTGTGTTAGGATTGTTCTCGGAGAACAAGATTCCAAACGTAAGTTTCGTGTTGAATTACGTTAAACGAAAACGTTCCCGCTACTATTACGGCGGTTATCGTTACGGTTATGGAAATTACGGTGGCGGTTACGGTTCTTATGGCGGTTACGGTTCTTACGGATCGTACGGCAATCAAGGAGATGATAAGAAATCGCGGGACAAATAAACTTCTGTAGATCATGAGTACTGATAAATGGGACATTGAGGTTGATGCCAACAAGAGCGGAGTTTCACTTCAATTGAATCAGCTGTGGCGGTATCGTGACTTGCTTGTACTATTTATAAAGCGTGATTTTGCTGCGCAGTATAAACAGACCGTCCTGGGGCCGTTGTGGTTTCTTTTGCAACCTGTATTAACGGCAGTTGCTTATTCTATAGTTTTCGGTTTGGTGGCAGGAATTTCAACGGGCGGTTATCCGCGTGTGATTTTCTATTTATCAGGTGTTACATGCTGGGTGTATTTCGCCGACTGTGTGAACAAGACCGGATCTACATTTGTGACCAATTCGAATCTTTTCAGTAAAGTTTACTTCCCCCGATTGATTGTTCCGATTTCCGTTGTGGTGTCGAGTATGCTGCGCTTCATTATTCAATCTCTTTTGCTTGCGGGATTTATTCTTTACTACAATTTCAACGGAACATCAATTTATTCTAATAGCTATGTTGTGCTGATTCCCTTGTTGGTTCTGTTAATGGCGGTGATCGGATTGGGAGCAGGATTGCTTATTTCGTCATTGACTACCAAGTACAGGGATTTGCAATATCTCGTTCAGTTCAGCATCACTTTGCTGATGTATTTTTCACCGGTGATTTTTCCTTTGAGTTCGGTGAAATACAAATGGCTGGAAATTGTGATCAGCATGAATCCGATGACATTTGTTATCGAAACTTTTCGCTATGCTGTATTGGGTCAACAAGGTCCGTTTTTATATTGGCCGCAATTGGGTTTAACGGCGTTGTTCGCGATTGTATTGCTTACCGTTGCGCTGCTCGTGTTTAACAGAGTGCAGCGATCATTCATGGATACAGTTTAATTGTTGAGAGATGAGCAACGTAATTGAAGTTAACGGCATCAGTAAACGGTACAGACTCGGGAAAATCGGAGCTGATACTTTGGTTGACGACTTTAAACGTCTTGTTTCTAAAATCAAAGGAACCGGAGATCCATTTGACGCCGATGCGGAAGTTAATGCCCGTAACGTGAAAGGTAACTCGAAGTATGTTTGGGCATTGAAGGATATTACATTCAATGCAGAACAAGGTTCGGTGGTTGGAATATTGGGGAGAAACGGTGCGGGAAAATCAACTTTATTGAAAATATTATCCCGTGTTGCGGAACCATCACGCGGTTCGTTCCGAATCAAAGGAAGAGTTGCAAGTTTGCTTGAAGTGGGAACCGGTTTTCATCCTGATCTATCCGGAGCTGAGAATATTTTTCTGAACGGAGCCATTCTCGGAATGAGCCGCAAAGAGATTGCTTCGAAATTCGATGAGATTGTGGCCTTTTCAGGAGTGGAAAGATATATCGACACTCCGATCAAGAAGTATTCTTCAGGAATGAAAGTGAGATTGGGATTCGCCGTGGCAGCGCATCTTGAAGCTGAAATTCTTATTGTAGATGAAGTTTTGGCCGTTGGCGATGCAGAGTTTCAGAGCAAGTGCTTGTCTAAAATGCAGAATGTTGCCGGCGATGGTCGCACAGTGATTTTTGTAAGTCACAATTTGAGTGCGGTTCGTAATCTGTGCACACGCGGAATTGTGATCGAACACGGAATGATGTCGTTTGAAGGAACAGCTTCCGATGCAATCGACGCTTATAAAGGCGGCAGTTTAAAGGCGTCAGGATTCGAACTGACTGTTGATGAACGTCCGTCAGTACCTTTCAGTTTCAGAAGAGTTGCAATGATGAACGGATCAGGAAATATTTCAGGATCGTTTGAGTTTACGGAGTCCGTAAATGTTGTTGCAGAAATATATACAAAAGATGCTTTAAGAGATTCAGTTATCGGTGTATTGGTCGAAGATGTTACGGGAAATTCAATTTTTGTTTCGACCAGTGATGAATCTGAAGGATTGAAAGTTGCGCAGGAAGCGGATCAGGTTTCGGTTGTAAAAGTTGCACTTCCGACTTCACTGCTCAAACCCGGCGTTTATTTTATCACGTTAAGCGCTCGCGGAAAAACAGATAAACCTTATCATAAATTGGAGCGTTGCTTACAATTCACAATAAGCGACACAACAACTTATAGAGGTATGAAAAACCTGTACAGAAAAACTGCTGTAGTGGCTCCTGAAATTGGATGGGAGAGTATTTCGTCTTTCCCGAACGCTTCAGTTTGAGTACGCGCCCTGTCTGTTTAATAGTTCTTCATATTGACTACTTTAGTAAATAACTAATTGTACAATTAAACAGACTTCGTTATGACTAATTCAATTTTTGTACTTGGCGACAGTCACGCGCGGTCCTTCGCTTTTAACAACAGTTTTACTCCATTGTTCCTGGGGCAGGGCAAAGAAATTAATTTTACATCCGAGCAAACACTTTCAAAGGTCATAAAGGCATCTTCTACAATTCTGGAACACTTAAGTTCGCAAGATAGGGTAATTACATTTTTCGGAGAACCAGATACACGTTTCTATCTGAATGCAGGTTGGTATCCGTGGGATAATGAAGCTGCTGTTGACATTTCAGGTTTTGAAGTGAAAGTGGAGGCTTCAATTCAGCGTTATTCACAATACATCAGGACAATTACTACAAAGTTTAGTGGTCAATTATTCATATTGAATGTTATTCCTTCAAATCGAAGGGAACAAAATATTATTGTTGACTTTTATAATCGCAAATTGCGGGAATTGTGTAATGAACTTGGTTTATGTTTTCTTGGCATTAATGATGAAATTTATACTGATTTAACTCATGCTTCTATTAATGGAGAATACGTTAGTGATCATGTACATTTGAACAATAAAGTTCAATTACTTGTACAAAATGAACTTCGCAAGGCAGGAACAAATATTGAAGATGGGTATAGCCAAGCAGTTCAATGGAATAATTCCAGTGTACAGCAATTGTTCTACTTTGATGAAAAATTCGGATGCTATAAAATGAAAACACAAGAACATTCAACCTCCTTGGCGGATATTTCAACTCCCGTAGAAGACTGGAACGGTAACTTCAGTAAGGGTCTGGAAGTACTGAACAAAACCGGCGTCGTTCGCATTCCCGGTTATTTCAATTCTGAAACCATCGCAGCGCTGAATCAGAATTTTGAGCAATTGCTGAATATGAATTCAGACGGTGTCCGAAAGATTGATTACTCGAATGGCCGTGCGGTTACTGTGGACCTTAATGCTTTGAGTACTGTGAATTTTCCTGTAATGTTTGAGGTTTTCAGAAACGAAAAATTCGACGCCATTACTAAAGCATATTTGAAGCGACAGGATGTTAAGGCAAACAATTCAGTATACGTTGTAAATGATGTTGTAGGAACACGACATATGGCCAACGATCTTCATTTTGATGTACAACGAACCTTGAAGTTCTTCGTCTACCTGAACGATTGTAATGCATCAAACGGAGCTTTTGCATGTGTTCCGGGATCGCAAACGCATACAGCACAAGTGCGATTATCTGAAGGCGACAAAGTAAATTATGAGAACAGAATGATGTCTCGTGATTTGCCGGCGAAAGAATCTGAGATTGTTTCGGTTGATGGTCCTGCTGGAACATTGATTATTTTTGACACAGATGTCTTTCACAGAACAGGAACAGTTACGGAAGGGGAAAGATGTGTAATGCGTGGTCAAAGTAATTTTATTGATGAACTGAATAATCCGAATCTGAGCAAAAAGAAGAAAGGCTGGCTTTCCGGACTGTTCGGTAAATAACCCATATGGCAAAAAGTTTGTGTCTTATTCCTGCAAGAGGCGGTTCGAAAAGAATTCCGCGGAAGAATGTACTTCCATTGAATGGTGTTCCGCTTCTGAGCTATACAATCAGAGCTGCAAAAGATTCCGGTGCTTTCGACAACATAGTTGTTTCGTCGGAAGATGAAGAGATTCTCGCTTTGGCGAAGAGTGAAGGTGTTGAAACGGATCAACGACCGGCAGAACTGGCAGCAGATAATGCAACGAAAGTTCAGGTGGTTCGGGAATATTTGAGTCGCCCGGGAATGAGAACGGAATACCACTATATAACTGCTTTGTTGCCTACATGTCCGTTTCGTACTTCACAGCATTTACGGGAAGCGTTTGATATGCTGCGCAAAGGAAATTGTCCGTATCTGATCGGAGTTACTGAATACGAATTCCCGATTCAATTGGCATTGTCGCCATTAGACGATTCCCGAATGAAAATGACTTTTGAAGACGGGTATAACGTAACCCGCAGTCAGGATATCGCCAAGCGCTATCATCCAAATGGTGCGATGTATATGGCAACTGTTGAGGCGTTTCTCGAAAAGGGAACATTCTTCAATGAAGAAATGCTTGCGTACCGTATGTCGGCAATCCGTTCGTTTGATATTGATTATCCTTACCAATTCGCAATAGCTGAAATATTAGCCAAGAATATTGATTCCTATGAATAGAAAATCTCCTGATGCAATTACTGGACCGGTAATTCCGTTGCCTACTCCGTTCAACTCCAAATACGAAGTGGATTACGATTCACTTGGGAGTTACGTGAAGTTCCTTGCGGATGCCGGCATTCGCAATGTAATGACAACTGTGGGTACAAGTCGATTCAGTTTGCTTACTGATGAAGAAGTGAAGAAGGTGAACGAAACAGTTGTTCGTGCTGCAGAAGGACGCATGGTTACAATTGTTGCCAATCCTCAGGTAGGAGGAACTGCCCGTGCAATAGATTTTGCAAAGCATGCTGAGCAGATCGGAGCTGATTATTTTCTCGCGTATTTCCCTGAACGTCATTACGGTGCTGATAATACTTATGCTTTTTTCAAAGCTATTGCGGAGCAGTTGACATCAACCGGAATTTTGATTCATGAAATGCCAATGCGAAATGGGTACGGAGCCGGAAGCGTGCAGTATTCTCTTGATCTGCTTGATCGCCTTTTGGATTTGCCATTGGTGAGCGGCGTGAAAGAAGAAGCATTGGATGCGGAATACAGCAATGCAATCGTTGAAAGAATCAGCGGTAAAGCTATAGTAATCGGTGCTGGCGGCGGAATGAGTCGGTATTTCCTGCGTGACTTCGATCGCGGCTCAAAAGCATTTCTCGGTGGTATCGGTAATTTCCAACCTGAATTGGAGTTGGAATTTTATGCTCTGATGGCCGGCGGACAACGTGAAAAAGCAGGGCGGATTGTCAATGAAATCGAATTGCCTTATTTCGCGAAAACGGTTCCTATGGGATGGCATCCTTCCTTGAAATGCGCGTTAGCACTCAAAGGGCTTTTACCTGAATTTGAAAGACCGCCAATGAAGCAGATTGAAGGCGAGGAGAAGTTGCAATTGAAAGCAGTCCTGCAATCCAACGGTTGGATCTCCTGATTTCGACTACTGATTATTCCATTACCCCTGTGTCCGAGCGGGTTTTCGGCGGGTGAATCTTGATATATTTGTAACTGTTTTATGGAGAAAACGGTTACAATTAAGGGCAAACGAATCGGGAACGGTTATCCTGCATATATCATTGCAGAAATGGCATGTGCACACGATGGAAGTATTGCTAAAGCAAAACACCTTATTGATGCGGCAGTTAACGCCAAAGCCGATGCGATTCAGTTGCAGTTTTTTCGCGCTGATGAAACGGTTGTGCCTTCTCACGATGTTTATGATGTTCTGAAGAGAATTGAGTTTACAGAAGAAGAGTGGAAAGGTTTGATCGGCTATGCAAAACAATCAGAGATTGCGGTGATCGTTTGTACATTCGATTTGCCCAGCGTTCACATGGCGGTGCGGCTTGGAGCTGATGCTATAAAACTTAATTCCGCGGATTTGAGTAATCCGGAAGTGGTAGCTGCTGTTTCAAAAAGCGGATTACCATTTACACTGGGAACAGGCGCTTCAACGGATGAAGAAATAGGGGCAGGATTGGATCGCGCTGCAAACAATGGAGCAAAACAGATTATTTTAATGCACGGTGTTCAGAATTTTCCGACTCAAACTCCGGATCTGAATATTCGTCGAATGAAATATCTTCAAGAGAAGTTCGGTGTTCCTGCAGGTTATCATGATCATACTGACGGCAGCGATTCCTTTTCCCGTATAGTTGATTTGATAGCGGTTGGAATGGGCGCTCACGTAATTGAAAAACACATTACGATCAGTCGTGCAGAGAAGGGAATTGATTATCAGGCAGCACTTGAACCTGCTGAATTCGCTGCGTATGTTGAATTATTGAAAAGAGCGAATGTTGCCTTAGGCAATGCAGAAAAAACTGACTTCAGCGAAAGTGATCTGCGCTACAGAAAGTTTCAGAAGAAAAGTATTGTGGCCGACCGCAATCTTACCGCAGGTGAGGTTCTGGATCGCTCCATGGTTCGTTTTATCAGAAACCGTGAACCGGGTTTGCCTCCTGTAGAATTGGATAACTTTTTGGGTAAAACACTAACCAGAAATATTGAGCCTTTCACAAACATTGCACCCGAACATTTTTCCTGAAACGGATAATGTTTTTAATTAAAGCGCATGCTTTTTAATTCACTGCAGTTTGTATTCTTCTTCCCGCTGGTAACGGCGCTCTACTTTCTTTTGCCGCATCGTTTGCGCTGGTTGATGCTGTTGATTGCCAGTTGCTGGTTTTATATGGCTTTTGTGCCGATTTACATTGTAATTCTGGCCGTTACAATTGTGGTGGATTATTTCGCAGGAATTTTCATCGAGCGTGCTGAAGGCAAAAAGAAGAAATACTTTTTGATTGCAAGTCTGGTTGCGAATATCGGGGTACTTGCCGTTTTCAAATATTACAATTTCATAAACGAAAATATTTCCGAATTACTGGGTTGGATACATATTGAAAATCCGATTCCGTTTCTCAGTATTCTGCTTCCGGTCGGTTTGTCGTTTCATACGTTTCAGGCCATGAGTTACACCATAGAAGTGTACAGAGGAAATCAGAAAGCAGAACGTCATTTCGGCATTTACGCGTTGTATGTGATGTTCTATCCGCAGTTGGTTGCCGGGCCGATTGAAAGACCGCAGAATTTGCTTCATCAGTTCAGAGAGAAACACAGTTTCAATCTTGACAATGTGGCGCCGGGACTTCGATTGATGTTGTGGGGAATGTTTAAGAAAGTGGTTATAGCAGATCGCTTGTCTGTTTACGTGAATGAAGTGTACAATCATCCGGATCGTTATCATGGTTTGCCTGTGATTCTTGCAAGCGTGTTTTTTGCAGTTCAGATTTACTGTGATTTTTCCGGCTATTCCGACATTGCCATTGGTTCCGCAAGAGTCATGGGATTCAATCTTATGGAAAATTTCAGACTGCCGTACTTTTCAACAAGCGTGAAAGAATTCTGGTCGCGTTGGCATATTTCATTATCCACATGGTTCAAAGATTACGTTTACTTTCCATTGGGCGGCAACAGAAAAGGGAATCTCCTTTGGTACAGAAATTTAATGATCGTATTTCTTGTAAGCGGATTGTGGCATGGTGCTAATTGGACGTTTATCATTTGGGGCGGATTGCATGGCGTTTATCTGATCATTGAAGCGGTTCTGTCGCGAAAAGGAATTGCTGTTACGGCGGAGTCTGTATTCTACAAGCGCATTGCCGGGTGGATTATAACCATGACACTGGTGGTGTTCGGGTGGGTATTTTTCCGGGCACAGAATCTGGATACTGCAATTCATCTGATTAGATCTTCGTTTGTATTCAGTGGAAATGGTTTGGGCGTTAATGTGGATTTGGGTTATGGAAGTGCGTTCCTGAATAAGGTTGAGTTGCTGCTCTGTTTTGCTGTCGTCGGATTTCTTTTTGTTGTCAATTGGTGCGAACGACGCGGTAATATTTCCGTTTTTCTGGGTCAACTAATGCCGGCATTACGTTGGGGTGCATACTTCCTTTTGACAATGGGTATTCTGTTTACGGCTAATTTTTCATCTAAGGCGGACTTCATTTATTTTCAATTCTGATGGTGCGATTCGCAGTAAAGCTCGTAGTGTTCGTTGCAATTACATTATCCGTGTGGTTGTTTTTGCTCTACGTTCCATCGCGCGGATTTTCTGATCGTTTTGAGATGAAGTTTAATGAACCTTGCGGTTCGATGATTACCGGCTCTTCCAGAGCATTGCTTTCCATGTCGCCGGAAGAAATTGATCCGAACGGATTTTTTCAAAAACCGTTTCTGAATTTCGCATTCACTCAGCGCACTTCTCCTTATGGAGAAGTTTATTACAACGCGATTTCTAACAAACTGTTAACGGATTCGAAGAATGGAGTGTTCCTTCTGGAAGTTAATCCTTTGGCAATTTATACTGCTTCTGATTCATTTGCAGAACGCGGACTGATATTGGGACGAATGCATTTTTTTAATCTCAATCCGAATCCGGAGTATGTACTTCTGAACAGCGAGCACGCGCTTTATCAATTGTATCTGAAACCACCTGCTGCAAACAATAACGTAGTTTATCATAATTCAGGATGGAATGAAAATACGATCGCGGCGGATACAGGTTTGCGGACAAAAAAGATTGCAGAGCAATATACTGCGCATGAAAAGTTATTCAAGGATTGGCAGAATCCTGTTTACCGATTGTACTGGTTGGAGAAAACGATACAATTGATGAAAGCCCACGGAAGCGTTATTCTCGTTCGTGTTCCAGTACGTCCCGAGATGCGGGAATTGGAGCATAAATATTATCCCGGTTTTGACCAATTGATGGATTCCGTTGCGGTCAGAAATAATGCGGAATATTGGAACTATTTGAATGAAGAGGGGTACGATTTCTATGATATTCACCACATGACCGGCGCATCTGCGAAAAGATTTTCATCAGAATTGAAGCGAAGATTGGTGCAGGAGCGTATATTGTCAAATTAGAACCTGAACATGGGATCCTTTTCGAAACAGATTAAAGTTGCCGGCAGAATTATTTCCGAGTCTTCTCCTGCATTTATCATAGCGGAGGCCGGTGTTAACCATGGCGGCGATATGAACGTAGCAAAGCGATTGATTGACATTGCTGCCGAGGCAGGAGCAGATGCAGTAAAGTTTCAGGCTTTTCGTACGGAGAGTCTCATCTTGCGAAATGTAGACAAAGCGCCTTACCAGCAAGCTACTACCGAAGCGAAAGAAAGTCAATTCGATATGTTGAAGAAACTCGAATTGAAACACGCGCAGTATATCGAACTGAAAGACTATTGTGCGTCCAAGAACATTCTGTTTCTTATTACACCTTTCGATGAAGACAGTTTAACGGAACTGGAAGAAATCGGTGTCGAAGCGTATAAAATTGCCTCTACCGATACAACCAACTTACCGTTCCTTAAGAAGGTGGCGCATACCGGAAAACCGATTTTCTTCTCCACCGGAATGTCGTATATGAATGAAGTAAAATTAGCTGTTGACGAAATCGGGGCGATTAATCCGCACTTGGTGATTCTGCATTGCACAGCTAATTATCCTATTCGCAATGAGGAAGTGAATCTGAATGTGATTACCACATTACGCAAGGATTTTAATGCCTTAATCGGATATTCTGACCATTCCGTTGGAATCGGTGCTGCTCCATATGCTGTTCCGATGGGCGCAGTTGTATTGGAGAAACATTTCACTTTGGATAAATCGCTTGAAGGTCCGGACCATTTGGCATCATTGGATCCGACAGAGTTGCGTGATTTTGTTGCGCAGGTTCGACGGATAGAATCTTATATGGGTTCGCATGATAAACAGCCGACGGAATCAGAAATGCATACGCGTAAATCTTTGCAAAAATGTTTGGTGGCAGTGAAGGCAATCAGCAAAGGAGAAGTGATCCGTGAAGATGCAATTGTCGGCAAGCGTACAGGCGGCAAAGGGATTTCACCGATACGTTACAAAGAGATTGTGGGTTCAGTAGCAACAAAAGATTACCAGCCCGATGACATCATTGGAGAATAATAAAACGGTAAATGTGTTGGGAGCAGGAGGTCATGCGCGTGCTGTGATTGCTCTGCTGGTTGATTGCGGCTATACAGTTGCAGGAATATATGATTCTGCATTTTCAGCAGACAAGGAAGAATTCATTTGTGGAGTGGGATTGATGGGTGCTTTGCCCTCAAAGGATTTGGAAGTGGTGCTCGCAATTGGTGATGGTGAACGAAGAAAGGTTTCTTATAATTCCGAAGCGATTGATGTAGTTCAGGAATCAATAATTCATCCCGAAGCGTTTATCGGTTTGGGAGTTGAAGAAGGAATTTCGAATCTTATTTTTCCACGGGCTGTACTTCATACGGAAGTGAAACTTGGTGCGAATAATATTATCAATACAGGCTGTATTCTGGAACATGAAACCGTAATTGGAAGCCATAATCACATTTCGGTGGGTACTATTTTGTGCGGCCGCGTAACGGTTGGAGATAATTGTTTTATCGGTGCAGGAACAACGATCATTGATAAGATCAAAGTGGGAAATGATGTAACGATTGGTGCAGGCTCAGTTGTTATTCGCGATATTTTGGAACCCGGTGTTTACGTCGGTAATCCGGCAAGGAGGATCAGATGATTTATGTTTCTTCATCATGCGTAAAAGCACAAACCATCGGTGACGCGGTTCGCCAACTGCATGCTGCAGGTTTTCAAAGCATAGAATTATCTGGTGGAACACAGCCGTATCCGGAGATGGAGAATGAGTTACGTGAATTGCAAGCGAAACACGAGCTGCGTTATTTGTGTCACAACTATTTTCCTCCACCGTCTGTTCCGTTTGTTGTGAATCTGGCGTCGCTGAATGATCAGATTTATGCAATGACAATGGAGCATTTACAGCGTGCGGTGCAACTTTCTAAATTATTGAACGCAGACAAGTTCGGTTTTCATGCAGGATTTCTCATGGATATTCCGTCGGATGAAATCGGCAGAAGCATTGCGCAGAAAAAATTATTCGATCGTCAAGCTGCAATTGAAAAGTTCCGTTCCGGATTTCTTGAACTGCAGGAACTTGCGGGTGATTTGAAGTTATACGTTGAGAATAATGTGGTTTCACAAACGAACCTTCGGAATTTTGAAGGTATAAATCCGTTGTTGGCAACTGATAGTGATTCTGTTCAGGAACTACGCGGACCGATTCCAATGGATTTTATCATTGATGTGGCGCACTTGAAAGTATCGTGCAACACGTTAGGACTGAACTTCACGGACGAGTTGGGTGCTTTGTTGGAAGAATCGGATTACATACACATCAGTGATAATGATGGCACAGCCGACACCAATCAGGCTTTTGTTCGCAACAGCGGATTGTACGACGCATTGAAACGTAATAATCTCAAGGGAAAAACATTTACCTTAGAGGTGTACAGCGGAATGAAGGATCTGATTTCCGGGTATGAAGCATTAAACGAGATCATCTGACTATGGAAAAATCGATTTGCAGATATGATGTCAGCATGCGAAATCTGCTTGCAGCTATAAATGAAGAGCCGGCAGGTATTGCATTTGTGGTTGATGAAAATGAAACGTTATGCGGTGTAGTAACAGACGGTGATTTTCGACGCATGCTTCTGGCCGGTAAATCTTTGGACGAAAGTCTTACGAAAAAAGATTTAGGTGAATTTGTGTTCGCCCGCGAAGGTCAATCCATGGAAGAGTTGCTGCGCATTACCGACAAACGAGTGCGTACGATTCCGATTGTGGATGCGAATGGGAAGCCCGTGAGCTTTTTCCGGTATGAACATCGTTTAAGCATGATTCCTGTTGCTGAGCCTGATCTCAAGGGTAACGAATTCAAATATCTGACCGATGCTTTTTTGTCAACATGGATTTCAAGCAGAGGAAAGTATATCGATCAATTGGAAGCGAAGTTTTCCAAATTCTGCGGTTGTGAACACGGTGTGGCTGTCTCGAATGGAACTGTAGCAATTCACCTTGCATTGCTCGCTTTGAATATCGGTCCCGGAGATGAAGTGATTGTTCCTGATCTGACTTTCGCAGCCACCATCAATACAGTTCTGCATGCCGGTGCAACTCCTGTTGTTGTTGATGTCGATCTCAATTCATGGTGTATAGATCCGGCAGCCATTGAGAAAGCAATTACTCCTCGTACGAAAGCAATTATTCCTGTTCACGTTTACGGGCAACCTTGTGAAATGGATCGCATTATGGAAATTGCGCGCAAGCATAATTTGTATGTGATCGAAGATTGTGCAGAAGCGCATGGAGCGAAGTTCAAAGGTAAACCTGTTGGATCCTTCGGTCATATTTCCTGTTATTCATTCTTTGCCAATAAAATTATCACTACCGGCGAAGGAGGAATGTGCGTTACCAATGATGAAAAATTGAACGACAGAATGCGTGTGCTGCGTGATCACGGCATGAACAAGCAAAAGCGTTACTGGCATGATGAGGTCGGATACAATTACCGTATGACCAATCTTCAGGCAGCAATCGGTGTTGCACAGTTGGAGCGTGTTGATGAAATTATTCAGGAGCGTCGCCGAATCGAAGAATCCTATCATTCTTCATTGAAGCAATTCGCAGATATAAAATGGCAGCAGAATCTTGACGGAAGAGATCGCGTGGTTTGGCTAGTTTCGATCGAGATTCCGGCTGAAAAGCGGGAAGCCTTATTTCAATCTTTGATTAAGCACGGCGTAGATGTCCGTCCGTTCTTCTACACATTGAGCAGTATGCCGGTGTACAAAAACTGTATTCATTCATCTGGCAATAGCGATTTACTTTCTGCACGAGGAATGAATCTGCCAACAGTTTCGGAAGTCGATACTGAAAAAGTGTTTAATGCATTCAGGGAGGTATTCTGATGCAAATCAGAGATTATGTTGAAGCTTTGGTAAAAGCAGAACGTAATGCGCGTACTTCAGATTTAACGATTGAAGGTGTAAACATCTGGCCTGTTTTCCGAGCACAAACTGTCAGTATGTTTCGCAATCCGGATGCTTACAGAAAGAGTTCGGAACCGCATGCCGTTGCATTGCCCGGATTGATTCAACGTATTTCTGAAAGTATCAGTAAAAGAAAGTTGATTGAGCAGATTGAGAATCAGGCAACACAAATTGCACAGCGAATCGGCGATGCGCGTGTATTATTTCATTCACGTGATTCCAATCACAGCGACAGAATAGGCGATAAATATTCGGATCGGTTTTGCGATCCGTTCATGGATTTTCTGAAATCCAACGGAGTAACATGTGCTAAGATCGAATTGAGCGGATCGTACAACTCATCCAAGTCAAGGCGGACGGAATCAGTGTTGGTTGATGAAACGGCTTTCAAAAAGTTGTGGTATTTCGAATCCGCATACCGAAAATCATTGATCTCCCAAGCGGCGAAAGCACAAACAGATGCGAATGCAATTGCTGATTTTAATTTTGCAACCCGGCATGTGCAGTCAGCGATTCTGGAGATTTGGTATTATCGTTCACTATTTACAGCATTGTTTAAGCAAGTGAAGCCGGAGTTCGTTTTTTACAAATGTTACTATGAACATGATGCTGCGGGTTTAACGCTTGCTGCGCATGAAGCAGGAATAAAAACCGTGGATATACAGCACGGAAAGCAAGGCGAATTTCATCCGATGTATTCGCATTATACTGCGATTCCTGCAGGAGGCTACCAACTTCTTCCGGATTATTTCTGGAGCTGGGGCGAAAAGTCAGCACGGAATATTACAGATTCAAGAGGCAGCACATCTGCACATCACATTCCGGTAGTTGGCGGTAATTTGTGGATGGCGCAATGGAAGGGATGCATTGCTGCTTCGTTTGATAAGGAGAGTGAAAAGGTTCCGGAAAATTGGAATGCCGCACGCAAAAGAGTTATCTTCACTCTCCAGCCATTGGATGAGCAGGAGATGATTCCTGATGCTGTGAAGCGCGCAATTCTGCATTCACCCCCGGATTGGCTTTGGCTGATACGACGTCATCCGCTGCAGAAAATCTCCAATGAACGGATTCTGGAATTGCTTGGCAATCCTTCTGCGGCGTGCGTTGACATTACAGCAGCTTCTTCATTACCCTTGTTTCAGGTTCTTAAGTATGCGGATTATCATGTTACGCAATGGTCATCGGTAATTTTCGAAGCCGATAATTTCGGTGTTAAGTCATCAGTTGCAGGAGCCAAAGGAGCTGCGATTTACGAATCATATATTGCGGATGGCACATTCCGTTATGCGGAAAACGAAGCTCAATTGTTGAGTGCTGTTTCAGGTGCGAGAAGTGAATCGGAAAGTATTCCGTATATCGAGACATCAGAATCTACTATACGTGCTGCGTTCAGAAAGTTGAATATTCTAACTTTGGATGGCAGATGAAAGTACTCTACTTGTTTTTGGATGGAACGAAGTCGCCCGGCGTTATCAATAAGGTAAAAGCCAAAATAGCGTATTTGAATAAGTCAGGAATTCAAACGACAGGTCTTTTTTTTAATGCGAACATCAAAGAAAAGCAGGTCGATGAACAGACGCAGATTCATTACGTTCCTGCCAGAATCAAGCCTTTGTCCAAGATCTATTTCCGCAGAGTAATACGGAATTGGTATTTATGGTTTCATTACCGTTCCTACAACAATCAATTTTATTCCCAATTAATTGAGGAAGTTCAGAAGTACGATTTTGATCTCATTTTGTTGCGCTATCCTTTAGCGAGCAAAGGCTTATTGAAATTCGTCAGCAAGTATAAAGGCAGAATTGTTTTTGAACACAACAGCAAGGAAACGGTTGAATTGCGTTTGGCTGAAAAAGAACAGCAATCAGTAAGATATTATATTGAGGCTGAAGAGAAATTCGGATCGCGTGTATTGAGAAATGCTGCCGGAATCACAGCAGTTGGAAATGAACTGTTGAATTACGAGTTGAGCAGAGTGGAAGGAAAGAATATTCCGGGCTGTGTTATTGCTAATAGTTATGATGTTAATCGCGTTAAGTTAAGACAACCGCCGGAGTATAATGGCTCTGAATTGCGTCTTGTATTCGTTACCGGTTCTCCTTCACCGTGGGTTGGAATTGATTTGTTGCTTGAAGGTTTGTCGGATTATCGCGGTGCAACAAAAGTGACGCTTAAAATTGTAGGTCCGCTTTCCGATAAACTTACTGCGATGGTGCATAATTGCGGAGCGGCAGATAAGATTCAATTGACCGGTGAATTAAGCGGAACGGAATTGGATGCCTGTTACGATGAAGCGCATCTTGCAATCGGAACTCTTGCCATGCAGCGCGTAGGATTAAGTGAGCATTCTTCTTTGAAAGTGCTTGAATATGCAGCACGCGGAATTCCTTTCGTAATCGGTTACGAAGAGACCAATTTCCCGCCTCAATCCGAAGTTGCGGATTGTTTTCTCAATGTAGGATATGACGGGAAGAGTGTGTACGTAAACTCAATTGTTCGCTTCGCTGATGTTGTTCTGAATAACCGCAACGCTCCTGCCATTCTCAGAGATTGGGCCGTTAAGCACTTCAATTCCGAGGTGAAGATGAATTTGCTCAGTAACTTCATTAAATCGGTTTATGCAAAGTAATCAAGGGAAAATATTGCTTTTGTTTACCAGCTCTTTTCCTTATGGAGAAGGTGAGCAGTTTATTGAAACCGAAATTGATTTTCTCTCACAGGCGTTTGAAGAAGTTCATATCTATCCGCTCTCCACGAAAGGTGTTAAACGTAATGTTCCTTCGAACGTAGTAATCAGGAATGTTCAACTGTATGCATCGTATTCACGACTGAAGCTATGGTTAAAATACGGCGTCAGTATTCTTAAACTTTATCTAAGGCAGTTAAAAGCAACAAGACATCCTGAAAAGTACAGTGGAAACCATTGGAAACAACTGAACTTCCTGAGTCATCGGGTAGCTGACGCTGAACGGGTTGCACACACCATAGGAAGTTACGATACGAAGTCAATTGTAGTTTATTCATATTGGTTCAATGTTTGGGCGATGTGCTTGTTGCTTGCAAAAGAGTTGAAGCTTGCAAATATTTCTGTACTTACCAGGGCGCACGGCGGAGACTTGGATGAGAATCGGAAGAAGCAGAAATACTTTCCGTTTCGGTCTTTGGAAATACAATTGATGGATAAAGTCGTAAGCGTCTCGGAGTTTGGAAGAAAGCTGCTTGTAGATGCGTATCCGGATAATGCAAATCGTTTTGCGGTTTCCAGATTGGGCGTTAATGATAACGGTGTTAATCCGACTGCGCAAGCCGGAGGACGTTTTAAAGTCGTAACCTGTTCCTTTGTTTACGGATTAAAACGATTACACCTCGTTGCAGATATATTGGAGCGAACAGGTCTGGAAATCGATTGGGTGCATTTCGGTGATGGAGAATTGATGGAATCACTGAAGGAACGTTGCCGTAAATTACCTGATAGAATAACTACTGATTTTCGCGGACTCGTTGCAAACAGCGATGTGATCAATTATTATGTAACTACGCATGTAGATCTGTTCATGAACGTGAGTGAGTTGGAGGGAATACCGGTTTCCATTATGGAGGCGATCAGTTTCGGAATTCCGGTCACCGGTTGCCGCATTTGCGGCGTTCCTGAAATTGTTACCGCACAAACCGGGTTGTTGCTGGAAAAGGATTTTGACATTGATGAAGTCGCCGATCAGGTGAAAGAGTTTCTGTTGAAGAATGCGGAGGAGACAGCGACATTCAGAAAAGGAGTTCGTGAATTCTGGAATGCGAATTTCAATGCGAAAGAGAATTACATGCGTTTCATCGAATCACACCTGAAGCAATAAAGTTCAATTAATCTGTACATTTGTTCTGAGCGTAAACCCATGAGCAATTATAAAATCATAGGCTTGATCCCTGCAAGAGGCGGCAGCAAAGCGGTACACAAGAAAAATGTACACTTACTCAATAATAAGCCGCTGATCGCATACACGATTGAAACCGCTCTGTCGTCCGGACTTCTTAATAAAGTAGTGGTCTCTACCGATAACGAAGAGATTGCCTCCATTGCAAGAGAATATGGTGCTGAAGTTCCGTTTTTGCGACCTGCCGAATTTGCACAGGACGATACTACGGATTTACCCGTATATCAGCATGCTGTTGAGTGGTTCGAGAAGAATCAGAATTATAGTCCTGATATTATTGCATGGCTTCGACCGACTGCACCGTTGCGATCTGTTGATGATATTTCCGGCGCGGTGAATCTGCTTATTGAGAAAAAGACAGATTGGGTAAGAAGCGTTTGTGAAGCGGAGCATCATCCGTATTGGATGTACAAAA
>Ga0172372_10003209_pt1 | contig 24293 bp, 9 predicted proteins | sample LakKiv5m_2_FD_114544 | JGI IMG/M metagenome (GOLD analysis project Ga0172372, IMG submission 114544) | Freshwater microbial communities from Kabuno Bay, South-Kivu, Congo - kab_092012_9.5m | ecosystem: Environmental > Aquatic > Freshwater > Lake | place: Democratic Republic of the Congo...
ATCGCGGGCAGCACGCAATGGATGGCGGCGAAGGCGGCGATCACGAGGCTGAAGGGGCGCGTGTCGGTGGGCAGTCGGAGGCTGGCCCAGGCGAGGAGCGTCCAGCCGAGCGCGATGGCGAGCGAACGGATGAAGCCGGGGTTGCGGGTGAGGGCGAGGCCCCACGCGACGAGGGCGAAGGCGGCCGGCCACGCCTTGCCGAAGCTGGGGGTGGTGTTCACGGGACGGTTGTCGAGGTCGATGTGGAGATTGCTGCCGGCCTGTTGGATGGGGGCGAGGAAGGTGAGGCCGGTATCGGTGGCCTGGGCGGCGGCGGGGGACGGATGGTGGAGTTGCAGTCCCAGGACGAGGGCGAAGACGAAGAACGCGGCGGTGAAGAAGGGGCCTCCGAACCGACGGAGGCTGGAGGCGGGATTGGGCATCTGGACGGACCAGCGGCAGGCGAGCGCGCCGGTGAGGAGCAGCAGCAGGATGGCGAGCAGGGTGGGCTGGTTGCGGGTGTCGGAGAAGAGATGGGGCAGGACGCTGAACGCCGAGGGTTCGGCGAATCCCTGGGCGGGCGTGAGCGAGCCGCTGCGGTAGGTGAGCTGGCGTCCGGTGTCGGGTTGGATGCGCCATTCCGCGAGGAGCACGGGTGCGGCGGCGACGGGAGCCACGGCGGTGACGCGGGCAGGATCCGCCGAGCGCGAGGCCAACTTCAGGTCGAGGGTCTGGACCGTGTTGGGATCGGTCTTCTGCGGGAGCGGCAGGAGGCTGGCTTCGCCGTCCTTCACGGGGACGACCGTGGTGCCGTTGACGGTGGCGGACCAGAGGGTGACGCCGGGTGGCAGGGTGAGTCGAAGGTGGGGATTGCCGCGGTTCTTGATGAAGTAGCGGACGTCGGTGAGGACCTCGCCGTCCTTGGAGACGCGGGTGGTGAGGGCGGCGCGGTCGATGACGAGGCTGAGGGTCTCGCCCTGGACCAACGGGCTCAGGCTGAGCTGGAGATTGAACGGACGTGCCGAGTAGCGGTAGGCGGCGAGGATGGGGGCGTCGAAGAAGAGGCGGTACTCCGAGGGGACCTCGGCGGTCTCGAGGGCGAGCAGACCGGGCGAGACGTTGGAGGGCGTGACCTGGAACTGGTAGGCGGAGACGACGAGCGTGTGACCCTGTTCGGTCTGGGCGTCGAGCGGTCGGGCTCCGGTGAAGGTGAGGGTTTCGCCCTGCGCCTTGAAGGGACGTTCGTAGGTCGCGAGGAGGGTGTAGGCGCCGGAGACGGGGGTGTTCAGGTGGACCCGGTAACCGTTGGTGGTGCGCTGCGAGTTTCCGCGCAGGTCCTTCCCGGTGAACTCGACGTTGAAGTACTCATCGGAGAGCGACACCTCGAAGGTGGAGACGGGCGCGCCGGAGACGAAGAAGTTCATCGTCGAGCTGCCGTACGCGATCCCTTCGCCGATGGAGAACAGGTGGAAGACGTCGGCCTGGATGGACTGGGGAAGGCGTTCGACGCGGAGCGTGGCTTGCCAGTCCGGGTCGGTGATGCGGAAGGCGGACTGGATGCCGGCGAGCTTGCGGGGGAAGAAGGCCGTGGCGATGTCGGTGAGTCCCGTGGTGCGTTCGGGCGTGAGGCGGAGGCCGGGATCGGACGAGACGGCGAGGTGGCCGCGGCTGGAGCGGGCCTTGAGGACCTCGATGCGGGGGAGGGTCCAGTTGGTCAGCGTGAGCGGGGTGTTCCGTTCGAGCCGGAACTGGATGAGCTGCCGGTCGGCGATGGGCTTGGCGTAGACGAGCCGGAGTTCGGAATCGGGTTCCCCGGCGGGTTCGTGGACGAAGTAGTCGGAGAGTCCCTGGGCGGTGAGCCGGGCGACGGCGAACCCGCGGGGGATGCGGAGGAGGACCTCACGCAGCGGAGCCTCGCGGATGTCGAGTTCGAGCTCGGCTTCGGCGGAGGCTTCGGTCTCGCCCACATGGTACGCGAGGACCTGCGAGACGCTGACCTCGGGCTGGATGTTGTCGGCTTGAATGCGGAGGGCGTAGTCGGCCCCGGAGAACCGGTAGACGAAGCGCTGGGGCGCGGCGGTCGCGAGCAGTGCACGGGTGCGGTCGGATTCCGGGAACTGTTCCGGGGCCACCTGCGACAGGCCGGTGGCGCGGAGGACTTCGAGGCGGACGGCCCCGTCGTTGACGACGCGGAAGTGGCCGGCGAAGCGGGTGGCGCCCTGGGGGCGGATCTCGATGGCGTCGACGGATTGGGGGAAGGCCGGAAGTTCGGCCTGCATCTGGATCTGGAGGCTGAAGCCGTCCTTGCGCGGTTGGTTGAAGCGGAGGACGAGTCGGCGGGTGTTGGCGTCAGGTCCGGGTTGGAGTTCCCAGCCGAGCAGGTGGAGTCCCTGGACGGCGGTGATGTTGCCGGCGCCGCGGACGTCGAGCGTGAGTCCCTGCATCTCGCCCTGCATGACGTTGCCTTCGAGGAGCGCGACCTGGCGCATCAGGCCAGGTCCGATGGTGACCTGCGAGAGCATCTCGGCAGCATAGAACAGGCGGCCCTCGGCTTCGGGGCGGGCGGACTTCCAGGCGAGGCGGAAGGTGCCGTCGGGAGGCAGGTGACTGGTGAAGGTTTCGCCGGTGCGGACAGGGCGTGCCGCTCCGTCGAACTCGAACTGCGTCTCGGCCGGAAGCCCGGCGAGCGCGACGGGTTGCAGGGTGGCGGTGGCGACGCGGAAGTCGACGCGGTTCCAGCCGTTGCTGGAGCGGACGGCGGCGTTGAAGCGGAGTTGGACGGGGAATTCGCCGGGCTTGTCGAAGGTGTAAAGGTAGCGGCCGTTCTCCCAGCGCAGGTGCGTGTCCGCCGTGCGGTCGAGATCGGCGAGGGCCGCGCCGCCGGAGAGCAGTTCGAGCGTGCCGCCGCGGGGATCGGTGACGCGGGCGGTGGCAGTGAGGGTGAAGGCGGCGGTGCGATCCGCGAGTTGGCCGTTGAGCTGGAAGTTGCGCAGGACGACGCGGCGGGCGTCGGGATCGGCCGGTTGGATGCGGGCGGAGAGGGCGTAGGTGGATCCCTGGAATCGGAAGGCGAGGGTGACGGGGCCTCCGGGCTTCTCTGGCGTGCGCAGGGATTCGGGGAGGAACCGGGGATCGAGGGGGACGATGCCGACAGTGTTGGTGGCCTGCAGGTCGAGGTCGGGATCCGTGGTGATGCGGAGGTGGCCGTGGGAAAGGGCGGGGTGGAAGGGGGAGAAGGTGAGGAGGGGAAGGGAGGGGGAAGATTCCCGCCTCCTGACGTCGTCGGCTACGGATGCGGAAGGGGACTGCCTCCTGACGTCGGCAGCTACCACGTCGTCGGCTACGGGGTCGGACGGGGACTGCCTCCTGACGTCGGCAGCTACAGCGGTGATGGTGGTGGTGAGGCGGGGGAGGGGTTTGTCGGATTTGCGAGGGCGGAGGACGAGGGAACGGAGGCCGTTGGTTTCGCGGCGGACGGACCAGTCGAGGAGGTCGGGGCCGGTGACGGATTCGATGTCGCCGGGGCCGGCGAGGGTGAGGAGGAGTTCGTCGGGCTGGCCCTGGAGGAGATCAAGGGTGGCGGTGGCGGAGTGCTGGATGCGCTGGGCCGAGACGGTGATGGCGTGGTCGAGGGCGGTGGCGTAGAGCGCAGGGGCGGTGGGGTCGCCACCGCCGCCGAGGTTGGCCTCGAGGATGAGGCGGGCCTTGCCGTCCTGGATGCCGCCATTGATGGCAAGGTTGGTGAGTTCGGCGCGCGTTTCGGCGGCGCGGAGGCTGTTCCCGGCGAGCAGGAGGAGGCAGGCGAGGAGTTGGAACAGGCGGTTCATGGGAGGGATGATGAGGTGTTCCCGGAAGGCCGGGGGTAAGCGGTGTGTAAAGAAAGGGGTCAGCGGCCACCGAGGGCGCGGGCCTGGCGGATCATGGATTCGAGGCGGGCCGTACGCGGGTCGCCGGGCTGGGATTGCGGGATGCCGTTGAGCAGGGGAAGCAGGCGGTCGGGCGTGACCTCGGCGGCGTACGGGCTCTGGGCGAGCCACTCGGCGAAGTTCGAGGCGACGGCGGCGAGGCGGAGGGACGGGCTCGAATGGTCGAGCGCGCGGGCGCTGCCTTCGAAGGGCACGTCCCAGGATTGTTCGCGGTAGTCGGCGGTGCCCGGGACCTTGAATCGCACACGGACGGTGGCGATGGGGCCGGAGCCGGCGGGATTGGACTGCACGAGGTAGAGGGCGTTGCCCGCCTCGGCAGCGGCGAGTTCGGCGGCGTCGACCGTGTTGTCGCGGAACTGTTCCTTCTTCAGTTGGTGGCGGGCGTACCCGACCTGTCGATGGGTGGTGACGCGAAGGGGGTTGAACTCGACCTGGACCTTGACGTCGGAGGCGGCGACCTGGAGCGCGCCGGCGAGTTGGGCGGCGAAGTTCGCGGTGGCGGCTTCGGGGGTGTTGATGAAGCCGTAGCGTCCGTCGCCGTTGCGCGAAAGGCTTTCCAGCAGGTCGTCGTTCAGCCCTTCCCATCCGATGCCGAAGCAATCGAGCGCGACGCCCTGGCGGCGGTTGTCCTCGACGCGGCGGCGGAGGGAATCCGGGGAGACGTCCCCGAGGTTGGCGGCACCGTCGGTGAGGAGGACGACGCGGTTGATGCCGGACGGGCTGAAGTGGCGTCGGGCAGTCTGGTAGGCGAGATCGAGGGCCCCTTCGAGGTGTGTGCCGCCCTCGGGCGTGAGGGAACCGATCTGGTCGGCGAGTGCGCCGGCCTGGTTGCCCGCGATGCCATCGACGGCGAGGCGTGCGGTGCGGGCGAAGGTGACGACGCTGATCCGGTCCTGAGGCTGGAGCTGGCCGGCCAGGATGCGGAGGCATTCGTGGCGGATGCGGACACGGTCGGCCCGTTCCATCGAGCCGGAGTTGTCGACGAGCAGGACGAGGTTGAGTGGCTTGCCGGCCTGACGTCCGGTGGCGGCAGTGCGGATGGAGAAACGGAGGAGGTCGCGATTGTGGGCGAAAGCATCGCGGGAACGTTCCCACGCGAAGGCGACCGGGGCGGTGCCGCCGGGCATGGGATCGCGGTAGTCGAAGGCGTTGATGAATTCCTCGGTGCGGATGGATCCGGGTGCGGGCAGGGCGCCCTGTTCGAGGCTGGCTGCAGCGAGTTGGAAGGAGACGTCGCTGACGTTCAGGGAGAAGGTCGAGAACGGGTCGGTGGCGGTCTGGACCTCGGGCTGGGGAACGGGCGGGGGTGGAAGCGACGGCTGTTGCGCGGGTGCGTCCAGCTCGTGATCCGCCTTGGTCTTGAGCTTGGTGAACTTCTTCTCGAGGCGATCGCCCGGCACGAGGGCATGGAGTTTGTCCGCCTTTTCGGTCTGTTCCTTGGCCTCGGATTCCTTGAGGAGTTCGACGTTCTCGAGCTTCTTGACATCGACAGGTGCGGCTTCGGATCCCCGTTGGAAATTCAGTGCAACGCTGCCGAGTTCCACAGAGCGCTTCAAACCAGGTGCGGTCTCGTCCAAGGATTGCTTCTGCTCCTCCAGGGCGGACAAGCGGTCAACGGCGGCGGCGAGCTTCTCACGTATCGCTGCGGGCGCCTCGGTGAAGTCTTCGGCCTGTCCGGGGGCGGGGTCGGTAAAGAAATTGGTGCTCTTCGATCGTGTTTCCGCGGGAACGACGAAGTCGCTGGCAGTGTCCGCTTCGCCCAAGGTCGGCAGCTTCTGGGCCAGTACCACGACGGGACGTGCAGGCGCCTTGTCCTGCTCGCGGAGGGATTGCTGGAGGATGTCTTCGCGGACTTCCGACTCGGAGTCTGCGAGGTTCCGGGCGAGATCGCGCTGGGGTTCAGCCGGTGTCACCGTTCCGTTCGAGAAGTACCAATGGGACTGCGACGGCGAGGAGCCACCCGCTGAACCTGGCACGAACTGGTAGGAGCGAGCGTCGCCCTTGGCCCCGCCACCGAAGCCGCCGGAACCGGCGTTGGCGCCACCTCGATCACTGAATCCATCGACCCTGCCGTTGGCATTCTCGTCGTAGAAGCCGCGCACGGAGGACTTCAGTTCAAGGCTCTCCTGCGGCGGGGTCATTCGATAGAAGCGGTCCGTTCTCGCAAGGACCTCCTTCTCACCCGCCCCGGCTGCATCACCTCTGCTGGCGACGGCGGCGACATCCTTGAGGGACTTGTCGGCAGGCGCGGGGCTGTCGAACAGCGCGCCCAACATCGGGACGTTGCCGAGGGCGGGAACGCCTCCGGCAGAGCGGCTCTCGGATCGGGTCGCCCTTGAACCGAACCGGTTGTCGGGTTCGGGCTTTGCCGGGACGGCGACGTCGAAGGCGGCGACCGCGGTCCTCTGCCCGAGTTCCTTGGTGTCATCGAACCGATCGTGGGCGGCCTCGGCAACCTGTCCCGCGAGGGCGGGCGAGCGGCGATCTTCGGGTTGGAGCGCGTAACGGGTGACGGGCGCGGGGTCCGAGGGCGCGGCGACGGGGCCCGCGGCGGGCACGGGAGTGATCGACGCCGGCCTGTTGAGGGAAAGCTGGCTGCGTGGAAGCGGAGTGGCTTGCCTCCGGAGCTCGGTTCCACGACCCGTGGATGCACTGGCGGCTGCGTCCCAGGCAAACTCGTTCAGACCACGGCCATCCGAGGACGCAGCGGCGAAGCCCTGGACTTCCTCGCGGCGGAAAAGGCGGACACCCGAAGCGGTGGCCAGCAACACCACCAGCATGGCGGCCATGGCGAGCCATTCGCGGCGCTGGGAGGTGCGCCGGGGTGCCGAGCCTGTGGAGGCGGCGGGGTTGGGGAGGGGCAGGATGTTGGACGGGACCGGGGCCGGCTTGCGGAACTGGGCGAGGAGTTGTTCGCGTCGGGCGGGGTCGAGACGGGGCACCTCGGGGCGGGGCAGGTCCTTGGGTTGCGGTGAACGGGTGGCTTCGCGGGTGAGTTCGATCGCGATGCGGAGACGGTCGTGCAGGGCGCGCAGGGCGGGATCGGCCTCGATGCGGGCGCGGAGGCTGGCGGCTTCGTCGGCGGAGAGTTCGCCGAGGAGCAGGGCGGTGACCTGGACTTCGAGGGCGTCGTGGTCGGGCATGGAATCGCCGGGTGCGGAGGAGGGAGGGTTGGGATTCATGGCACGAGCCCGGTACGGGCGAGTTCGGAGCCGAGGGCCTTGAGGGCGTGGTGGAGGAGGTATCCGACGTGGCCGGTGCCGAGGCCGGTCCGGTCGGCGATTTCCTTGTAGGAGAGGTCTTCCTCGAATTTCAGGCGGACGACCTCGCGGCTGCGGGGATCGAGGGTGGCAAGGCTGAGGTGGACGAGGCCGATGCCTTCGAGGCGGATGATCTGGGCGTCGGGGAGGGCGTCGGGATCGGACTGGGGTTGATGGGAGAAGGTGGGGGAATCATCGGAGGCGTCGAAGGGGACGGGTTCGAGGGGGATGACGCGGGAGGATTGGCGGAGGTGGTTGATGGCGAGGTTGTGGACGGTGCGATAGAGCCAGCGGCGGGGCTCGCGGACGTCGGTGAACTGGGCATGCAACCTCATGAAGGATTCCTGGACGGTGTCCTGGGCCGATTCGCGGTCGCCGAGGAGGCGCTGCGCGTAGGCGAGCAAGGGCGATTCGAGCGAGGTGAAGAGTTCCTCGATCGACTCGGGTGCTGCGCCGGTTTCCTCGGGGCGGGCCACGGTCATTTGCCTTGGGACATTCTGTTCAAGGGCGGATCAGTCTTACGTCCCGGGGACAACGGGCCCCCGGGTCATGCAGGAAAGACACGCCGGGCAGGAGATCCTTAGAAGATTGGATGGAATTCTTTTGAGGGGACGCGTTCGTGGTGGAGATCGGGGGCGAAGCTAACCTCCGGGGCGGTCGGGATGCCAACAAAGGGTTTGATTCGGGTTGCGCGTGGGTGGTCGGACGCGGGGCGTTGCGCGAGGGTGGCCTCGTTCAAAAACCTATGAAGACAAATCTCGGAACCGTGGATCGGATCGTTCGCATCGTGGTGGGCCTGGCCGTGGTGGCCGCGGGTGCGTCCTACCAGAGCTGGTGGGCGCTCGTGGGATTGGTGCCTCTCGGGACGGGTTTGGTTGGGTTCTGCCCCGCGTACTGCCCGCTGGGGTTGAAGACCTGCGGCAAGGATGGGTGCAAGTAGGCAGCGCGAGGCACGGGGTGGCGACGTCCGCGTTGCCCTGCACGAAGGTTCGCCATGGCGATGTGGACGTCGCTGTCCCGCTTTGGGGAGAGGTGGCGAAGCAAGGATCGCCATGCGGTGGGGCGGTGGACTAGGGTGGGGGGTGTTGAAGCCCTTCGTTGAATCAGTCCGAGGAGCGACGTTGCCGCCTGCCTTCCATGAACCCGCCTGACAAGGACACTTCCGGCCCCGTGTGCCCGCCGGTTCCTGCAGCTCCCACAGGCGTGTTGCGTGCGGACATCGATCCGGCGGCGCACGCCGTGACGATCGACTTCGATCCGAAGCTGATCTCCGACGACAGCGTGCGGAAGGTGGCGGAGCAATGGGCTCCGTTGGGACATCAACAATACTGCAAGACGCTGCTGCACCTCGCGGGTCGGGCTTCCGGTGCCGCCGAAGAGCGCATCGAGCGGAAGGCCCAGCAGATTCCCGGGATCCGACGCGCGCGCGCGACGTTCCTCGGCGGCGTGATGACCGTCACCTTCGATGATGCCCGGTTGACGGAGTCCGAGGTGATCGAGCGGGTGCGCTCCACGGGGGCTTCGGTCGAACGGTTCAAGGCGGGTGCGGTTGCCACTCCGCGGACGACGCAGGAATGGCTTCGCCACTGGTTCACCGGCGAGCGGTTGGAGGCGGTGTTCACGGTGCTGACGCTGGTCTTCATGATCGCCGGGTGGGCGACCTCGACGGTGAGCGGAGTCTGGTCCGTGGGATTCTACGCGGCGGCGTATCTGACGGGCGGGTGGTTCGGCGTGCAGGCCGGGTGGCAATCGCTCCGGCAGTGGACGATCGATGTCGACCTGTTGATGGTGCTCGCGGCCATCGGCGCGGCGGTGGTGAACGCTCCGTTCGAGGGAGCGATGCTCCTGTTCCTCTTCTCGCTTTCGAACGTGCTTCAGGCCTACGCGATCGATCGCACCCGCAAGGCCATCCAGTCGCTGATGAAGCTCCGGCCGGAAACGGCCCTCGTCCGTCGTGACGGAACGACGGTGTCCTTGCCGGTGGGGGAACTGATCGTGGGCGATGTGCTGGTCGTGCGGCCCGGCGAAAGCATCGCGCTCGACAGCGTGATCATCGAGGGCAGCAGCGCGGTGGATCAGGCGTCGTTGACGGGAGAATCCATGCCGGTATCGCGCACGGTCGGGGATCCCGTGTTCGCGGGGACGATCAACCAGACGGGCGGGCTCGAGGTGCGGGTGACGAAGTTGGCCAAGGATTCGACGATCGAGAAGTTGGTCCGGATGGTCGAGGAGGCGCAGACCGAGAAGGCGGACACGCAGCGTTTCCTGGATCGGGCGGAGCAGTTCTACGCGGTGGGGGTTCTCCTGTTCACGGTCGGCCTGATCCTGGTGCCGATCCTGTTCCTGGAGGAATCGTTCCGGACCGCGTTCTACCGGGCCATGACGGTGATGGTGGTGGCATCGCCCTGCGCGCTGATCATCAGCACGCCGGCGTCGATCCTGTCGGCGATTGGTGGCGCGGCGCGACGCGGCGTGTTGTTCAAGGGTGGCGTGCATCTCGAACGGGCCGCCACGATCAAGGTGGTGGCCTTCGACAAGACCGGGACCTTGACCGAGGGCCAGCCGCGCGTGACCGATGTCATCGTCGGGGAACGGGTCGTGCCGTTTGTGGGGCGTGGGATTTCAGGTGGAGGGGAGGAGGGCGCGCCGGGTGGGGGCATCCGGCCGTCAGATGGCGTGGCGCCGGGTGGGGACACCCGGCCATCAGTTGGAGGCCACGTGCCCCCACGTGGCGCGGATGGGGAAGCGCTGGAACTGCTGGGGGTGGTGGGTGCGGTGGAGTTGAAATCGGAACATCCGTTGGCCCAGGCCATCGTGGCGGAATGTCGGACACGCGGGCTCGCGCTGGTGGATGCGGCGGGTTTCCAGTCTGTGTCCGGAAAGGGGGCGAGCGCCTTGGTCGACGGCCGTCGTATTGCGGTGGGCAACGCCCGTTACTTCACCGCGCTGAAGCTTTCCCTGCCCGAGGCCTTTGCCCGGGGGGTGGCGACGTTGCAGGACGCGGGCAAGACCGTGGTGATCGTCGGCGAGCTCGATGAGGCCCACGATTCCGCAAGGTTCCTCGGAGCCGTGGCGATCGCCGACGTGCTTCGCGCCGATGCGCCTGAGGTCATCCGGCAGTTGAAGGCGGACGGGATCACGAAGGTGGTGATGTTGACCGGCGACAACACCCGGGTCGCCCAGGCGATCGGACGTCAGGCCGGTGTGGATGAGGTCCACGCCGACCTGTTGCCGGAGGACAAGGTGCGGGTGATCAAGGAACTGCGGAACATCGGCCCGGTCGCGATGGTTGGCGATGGTGTGAACGATGCGCCGGCCCTGGCAACGGCGACCGTGGGGGTGGCGATGGGTGCCGCGGGCACGGATGTCGCGATGGAGACCGCCGATGTCGTGCTGATGAGCGACAACCTGAAGAACATCGTGTTCGCCCTCGCACTGAGCCGACGGGCCCGGACGATCATCTACCAGAACCTCGCCTTCTCGCTGCTGGTAATCGTGGTGCTGGTCGTGTCGGCGCTCGGCTTCAAGCTGCTGCTCCCTATCGGAGTGGTCGCCCACGAAGGGAGTACGGTCCTCGTCTGCCTGAACGGCCTCCGGATGCTGGTGTACAGGCCAAGGTCGTGGAGGGCTTCCACCTGAAATCGGCGGTTGGATCATCCACCGATGGCAGGATGTCGTGCTGTTTGGTGGCAGTCGTGTGCGTGGTGTTTGGATGTGTTCCTTTTGGGGAGCCACGGTGATCTGATGGAGTGATTGCAGGAGAGCTGCGTCCAGTGCTGTAGGGTTCCGGATGTAGGGGGCTGCTGGGATTGGGGTGCCTTTTGCGCTGCTAGGTAGGGATGGGTCGGGATGGTGGGGAATGAAGAAGAACAGCAAATCTCAAGAGCAACACGCTCTACTACTACCGGGTGCGTGCCTACAACGCCTCGGGCAACTCGGCCTACACGGCGACGGTGTCGGCGAGGACCCTGCGCTGAACGCGGGGCGCGGCGGCTCCGGGGAGAAGAGGATTCCCGGGGCCCACGGAGGGCCGCAACAACATCTTGGCCGGTGGATGGACACCGGTCGTTGGGGCGAAAGCGCCAAAGGACAATCGCGGGGGATCGGACTCTTCACCGGTCCCCCGCCTGCATTCCGGGGGCACGATCCTGTCAGCCTGAGAACGGCATTCGGATCCGCAGATGGCAGATGAAACGGTAGAGGTTGCCGCCCATCCCCTCCGTATGATTGAGGGGAGTTAGTCCTCATGGTTCTGGAGGTCTCTGTTCAGGATACTCACCTATAGGTACCTCCGAAGGTGCAGGGTTGGAGACCAATTCTGCGTCGACCGGGAGGCGCGGCGGCAGATATAGCCTGAGGGAGTCGGATTCGTCCGACGGCCCTATGAAACTCCAAAAACTGCTCGTTCGTCCGGCCATCGCCGGCATGCTGTTGCTCCAAGGTCTCGTCGCCGACACGGTCAACCTCAACTACGAATCTGCGCCCTCCGCCGAGGGCCCCTGGGAGCCGGTGGAAGCCGGGGCTCAGGTGCGACAGGCCGATGGCTCCATCTCGATCGATGCCGCAGGCGTGCGGTTCTATAGACTCCGGATTGAAGGGACTGACGTGGCGAACCCGAGTTCCTCGGTCCGGCTGGGAGCGCTTCCCGAGGCCGCTGCCAAGCGGTTGGCCTTTCGCCTGCCTGAGTTGGGGCGCTTCCTCCGCCCGGTTTTCGTAGCCCCTCCCGGAGGGAGCAACGATCCGGTGCAGGCCCTTGACGACCGGTTGCCCATTCCTTCGGCCTGGAAGTCAGCGATCCTCTCGTCCAATGCCGTCCCGATCTATGATCCGGCCTGGCGCGACGGGCGTGAGCCGGCCTATGTCGAAGTCAAGATGGTGGCAGCGCCACTGCGGCGGCGGAACCCCGGGCTCCAGGGTTCGACGCGGGAGCAGGATTCAGACAGGGGTTCGATCCTGCTCTCGCTCACGGATGACGACCTGGCGATTCCATTCTTCAGTTCCCGGGGATCCACGCCGTCGGAGCGTCTGGTGGCGCAGTTGGGGCTGACCGATGGCGCCGGAAGACAGGTGCTGTCGCCTCCGGCGGGTCACCGGGTTCTTCGTTACGGTCCGACGTTCCATGTCCTGGAGAACGCGTCCGGTCTGGCCGTGGCCAGCCTTGGAGCACAGCCTTTCCGGCCGCCGACGGATCTTGCGTCCCGGTTTCCGAAGGGGAGTCGCGGGAGTGGTGATGAGGCCAGCGTCGAACCGGGAACCAATGCTCCCACCGGGCTCGCGCTCGGGTTTGGCCCCTATTCGAGTTACGCGGAGTTCAAGCAGGATTACCTGAACAATCCCACCTACCAGATGCTCCGGGCGCGTCGTGCGGCCCGCGCCCGCTCGGAAATGGAGATTGAGGCCGGCCGACTCCCGGAGGCTCCCACAGTCCTCAGGATGGTTCGCGGGACCTCGACCCACATCCTCGACACCAGCGCCGTGGATGCCTTCTACCTGGATGACGAGGATTCCGACATTGATACGGATCCTTTTGTCACTGTGGCTGAGGCCCGAGGCGGCGGCCTGGACATCACGGCCCGTCGGATCGGCGAGGGTGAGCTGACGATCCGTTCGGGGCGTCAGCGCTTCCGTTACCAGATTCGGGTGGGGCTGACCTCGCGCTCTGCCAGCACCCTCGGCGACGAGACCTTCGTGCCCGGTTGGCAGGAACCGAAGATCTGGGATGCGGGCGGGTACGACGAGCAACCGAGGTACTGGCAGGTCGACCACCCCGACTGGTGCAGTGCGGTCGGTTGCGGTCCGACCGCCTGGGCCATCCTCCTTGCGTGGTGGGATCGACATGGGGTTCCAAGCGCGTTCGCCGTCGGCTCCGGCAATTCCCTCCTCACCAGTCTCCGGACCCAGGATGCCCCGTTCTACCTCGATGAAGATTACGAGCCCGCGGGGTATGACCGCGTGATGAAGCTCTACCACGTCCTTCACGATTCGTGCGATGTCATGTGCTTTGGGGCGGCAACGGATGCCGGTGCCACCCCGCCGGGTGACATGGTTGAAGGATGGTGGGTTCCGACCGCTCGTGCCCGCCGTACCAACCCGCAGGGCGTCTACTTTCCCTACCCGCTGCCTCCTCCCGCCGACCGGCTCATGGGATATTGGTACAACTGGTCCTGGGATCTCATGGATCCCGACTGGAACGAGCCATCGAATGTGATCCGGCGCGCGAACAAGAAGGGGCGCCCGGCCATCGTCGGTCTCGGGTGGCTCTGGCACTACGGCGTGGCGTACGCCTACCGCTATCAGGAGTACAAGCTTTCGCCTGATGGGCCAGCGATCTACGTCCGCCGCTGGTTCCGGGTGAACGAGGGCTGGGGCAAGGAGAATGGGGAATGGTACAGCGGTGACGACACCTTCCTCGGCTTCGACCTCAAGCTGACCCAGAAGAACCAGTTGGCACCGTGATCGGGAAGGTGCTCTTGCCGCCGCCGCTCGGAGGCGTTGCCCACGAGGGCAACGCGTTCATCGTCTGCCTCAACGACCTGGGCATGCTGGCGTACAAGCCCAGGTCGTGCAGGGCTTTAACGAACCGGTCCCCGCGGGCCTGCTGATCTCCGGATTTGAGCTTATCGACTTCGTCGGGACCAACCGTCAGGACGGATCCATCGACGGCAGTGGCTGGATGGTGTTGCCCATGGGCGGATTGGTCCGGGCAGATTCCTTTTCACTGGATGCCTCGGGCAAGGTCACCCGGGGCCAATGGAGCGGTGTCATCGAGCTGGGACCATTTGGCGAGCGCAGCATCGTCAACGGGACGATCACGCGGGACGGGTTGGCTGGCGTGCTGAACATTGTGGTTGGCCAGAGTGCGTTGAAATCGGACTTCCTTCTGCACAGTTCCGGAGTCCTGTTCGGGACGACGACGGGAAGCCTCAATGTCGGCGGCGTCACGCTGGCAGACATCTTCCTGAGGTTGACCCAGGACGGCTCCTTCCAGGGCGCGGCCCGTGCCGGGATTGGCGGTGCGACCTCCGCCAGTGATCTGCGCATGGTTCTGGCGGGTGGACCTGCCTTCAGTCTCAAGAGCCGGACCCAGGTGGGGGACATCCATGCCCAGCTGGATCTGGAATTGCTCGATACCCTGGCGATCGGCACGGCAACCGTCACCGTGTTCGGTCAGCCCGTGGTCTTCGATGTGATGCTCGATCCAGCGACTGGCTTGAGCGGCAGCACATCGACCCGCGTTTCGACGCCTTGGGGAGCCGACATGGACTTGGATCTGGTGCTCGACAACAGCGGTGTTCGCGGGATCGGCCGCACCCGGATCCTCGGCTCCGAGTTCCATGCAACGAACATCCAGGTCCGAGCCAACGGTCGATTGACGGGCAGCTTCACGGGAAGCCTCGTGGTGGAGGGACAGTCGTTGGTCTTCCACAGCCTCGAGATCCTCGACGACAGCGTGGAAGGACGCACCACGTTGTCCGTAGCCGGCGTGCAGGCGGTGGAGTTGATCGTGAACGTGGGGGCAGGTGGTGTGGTTGGAACGTTCGTCAACGACCTCAGCCTGTTTGGCGCCGGGAAGGCCCAGGGGTTCGTGATCCTCTCGGAGCGGCTGGAGCTCCTCGGCGAGATGGATCCGGCCTTCGTCGGATTCCTCGAGAACCGGGTGCGAACCGGCCTGCTGGATGGAATCTCCGGCACGCAGGCGCTGCTGCAGCGCGAGCAGGACAAGCTCGCCGGTTACCGCAGGCAACTGGAGGAAATCGACAACCGCTTTGGGCCCCTCCGTGTGGAGATCCAGAACTCGAAGCAAAACGCCTTGGGTTTTGCGAACAAGGCCGTGACCGATGCCGAGACAGCCTTTCTCTCGGCATTGAGGGAACTCGACAAGGCCATCGAAGAACTGGCGAACCTCGCCATGGGATTGCTGAGGCAGCAACTCGACCAGGCGAACAGGAACTTCACGAAGGCCAACACCGACCTGAACGCGGCCCAGGCCGAGGTGAACAAGATCAACGCGGCGATTGGCAAACTGGACCACGACTTCAATCGGTTGAACGACGTGCAGAAGTTCTTTGCCCGTGTCGGATACCTCACCGTGCGTGCAGGCATGGTGACGGCCAGGGACATCGCCAATGGAGTCCTGAACCTGGCCCGGCAAACCTTCCATGCGGCCAAGGCGGAGGTGGCCCGGGTGGAGCGGCTGATCGAGAACGACAATGGCGCGGCCCAGCGCAAGGCAGACAAGGAGAGGCTGGCGAACGAGGCCGAAGCCCGACTCGAGAAGTTGAGGCGCGACCGCGAGGAAATCCTCGCCATCCTCGCGAATCCTGAGCTCGATCCCGCTTATCTGGCCCTGCAGGTCTCTCGCGCCGCGATCGTCAGGCTCATCAGCGGGGCGGAAATCGTGATCGCCAGGACGATTGCGACACTCGGTGGGGCTGCGGAGTTGGTGGACTTCATCCAGAGGTCCGGTGAGGCAGCGCTGCTGAAGGTGGAACGGGTCCAGTTCCAGACGACGGTCCGCGAGCTTGGCTCCGGAGTCGTGGAACTTCATGTGTACGCAAGGCTCGCGGGATCGCCGAGGCACTTCGTGTTCGTCCATGATTTCCGGTCTGGCTCCGGTTCCGAACAGCTGGGCGGCCTGGTGCGCCAGATGGCTCCCCGGATCGCGTCGCCTTCGTCGTGGGCGGTCTCCGCGTGGGCTGATGACGCCTCCGCTGGCCTTGATCCCGGCAGCACCCTGTGGGCCTACCACTTCAACTCGGCGACCCCGGCGACGGTCAACGCGGTGGCCGTTCCTGGCCTGACCAGGATCGCGCCGGCGGTTCCGGGTCGGTTCGCGATCCAGGGTTTCGTGGCGTCCTTCCCCGGGGACCACAACGTCCTCACGTCCGGGGCGGGTGGCAGCGCGATCCTCGCGGCCAACTTCCTGTACGGTGCCAATCCGGGAACGATCACCTTCGAAGGATTGACGCCGGGCCGATCCTACCGCGCGACCTTCCTCAGCGTTGGCTGGGATCCAGCCCCGACGCAGCGCAGCGTCACCTTCAGCAGTGAGGCCAATGCTTCAACCACGGATCAGAACCTCTACGGAAACGACATCGTCTATCGCATCCGGCAATCGAAGGATCTTGGGGCATGGACCGACGCCTTCCGGATGAACCTCGCCACAGGAGAAACCACACAACTCCCGGGCGTGACCAGCACCGTGGATCCCTCGAATCAGATGGTCACCATCACCATCAAGGACCTGAGCCTGTTCGCACCTCCATCGTTCTGGAGCCTCACGGTCCAGAAGCCGTAATCGTGCATCACGATCAATTGGCACCCCACTTGGTGTTCTTGAGGAAGGCGAGGAGGTCGGCGAGTTCCTGCCGGTTGAGCTGGGCATCGAGTCCTCCGGGCATGAGGGAGACGGTCCCGGGCTTCTGGGAGACGACGTCGGCGCGGGGGATCCGTTGTTCGGCACCGGGGCCGGGGACGATCACGAGTTCGCGTTCGCTCTCCGACTTCAGGATGCCCTGGACGTCCTCGCCATCACGCGTGCTGACGATGACGGGCTCGTAGCTCCGGACGAAGCTGGCGCTGGGATAGACGATGCTTTCGAGGAGATCGCGTTCGGAGCGGGCTTCGCCAATACGGGTGAGGTCGGGTCCGACCAGGCCGCCACGGTAGCCGATCTTGTGGCAGGTGTAGCAGGCGGCCTTCGGTCCGAGGAACACTGCCTGGCCGCGGCGGACATCACCGGTGAGCGGCTTGAGCTCGGCAAGGAGGCGATCGAGGTTCTTGGCCTGCTCGGCGCCGTCGGTGTCGAGGGACTGGGCCAGTGCGAGACCGGCTTCCTGGACGGGCTGGGGGTATTTCTTGATCAGGTTACGGACCTGTTCCGCGCGGAGGGAACTGTGCGAAACGGAATCCTTGAGCGATTGGACCACGGCGAGACCGAGTTCCTCGTCGCCACCGGTTTCAAAGGCGGGGAGCAGGGCCAGAAGTTCCATGGGCGGGGTGGTGCGGAGGATTCCGGCGAGGGCCTTGCGCTGGATGGGATTCAAGGCGGCCCGGGCGATGGCGGTGGCGGCTTCGCGCGTGGGACCGGATTCGATCAGCGCGACGAAGTCCGAGGGTTCGGCGATCCAGCCGGAGGCAAGTGCACCGTAGGCGGCGTTCCGGACGTCAACCGGCAGGGCGATGTTGCGTGCGGCCCGACGGAGGGCGGCCTCAACAGGAGGTTGGGCCGAATGGGGGCGGGCCGCGTTGACTACGGAACGGACGAAGTCCGGGTCAGCATCGCGCAGGCTCTCCGCAATCGCGTCGATCCATCCGGCGGGCGGGTTCTTTGAGTTGGCCTCGGCCATCGCGATGAAGGCGGCCTTGCGCACGACGAGTCCGTAGGCGGGACGGCTGGCAGCTTCGGCGAGGAGTTCGCGTCCGGCCTCGGAGGGCGTGAGGAAGCGGAACTGGCTGGCGACCGTGCCGCGGGCCGAGGGCGAGGCGAGTTGTTCGCGGAACCATCCGACGAGTTCCCCGCTCCATTCGCCATGCCGGCTGAGGATCCACCGGGCGGACTCGTAGAGCGGGCTGCTGCCGTCGGCGAGCAATGGGATCACATCGCTGGAACGGATGCCGGAGTTGGGGATCTGGTCGAGGGCGATGAGCGCGGCACGACGGCGGGTCGGGGAACCGCGGTTGATGGCACCCCGGAGGTACTCGGCATCGCCGATCTCGACGAGGGCGAAGATGCAGGCGTGCTGGAGTTGGAGTTCGGTGGCCTTGCCGGCGGCGTCGAGGAGGTGGATGACGGAGTCGCCATCCCCAAGGCGGCCGAGGCCCTCGGCGGCGAGGCGGACGGAGGCGTCCCCGGGGGCGTTCTTGTTGACGTAGTTCGCGAGGATCTTCCGGAAGTCGGAGAGGCGGCTCTTGTTCCGCGTGAGTGCGCCCTGCTTGAGTTTCCAGAGGGGGCTTGGGGTGGTTGGCGGGGCGGTCAGCCGGCGGCGGGACGCATTGTCGGCCACGTGGCGGACACCGGTCTTGCGCACGCGGTAGATGCCGCCGAGGACGTCGGGCTTGGCGAGTTGTGCGGTCGGGCAACAGAGCTTGTACCACCCACCGGTGTCGATGATGAGGAGGCTGCCGTCCGGCGCTTCGAGGACGTCGGTGGGGCGGAAATCGACATCTTCGCTGACCACGAAGTCGGTGTCCGTGGAGGCGTAGGTGGAGCCTTCGGGGCGGAGGGCGTGGCGGGAGACCTTGTGGAGGTTGAAGGTGGTGGCAAACAGGTTGTCCTTGTAGGCCGGGCCGAAGGTGGTGGCCTGATAGCGGCAGAGTCCGCTGGGCGCGCCGGCCCCGAACTGCACGAACGGATGGAGCAGGTCGGGACCGGTGCGGAGGACGCCGCGTTCCTCGATGGCGGAATTCTCCTTGCCGAAGATGCCGCCGTAGATGGCGTGGGCGATGCCATCACGGAGGCCGGGTGCGCTGAAGTCGATGAAGGTGCTGGTGAAGATGGGTTCACCGTCGGCCGTGAAGGCGACCTCGACGGGGTTGTCCATGCCGCCGGTCATGACGATCTCGAGGTCGGTGCCGTCGGGCTTGGCGCGCAGGATGTGGGCGGCGCGGTCGTGGATGGGGGCTTTGCCCGGGCGTTCGTGCTTCTGTTCGGCGAAGGCGCCCTTGGTCCAGTAGAGGTAGCCATCGGGGCCGAGGTGGGGACCGTGGATGTCGTTGGCGCACCCGGTGAGGGTGCCGCCCTTGAACCATTCCTCGCGTTGATCCGAGACGCCGTCGTTGTTGGTGTCGCGGAACCGCCAGATGCTGGGGGGGGCGGCCACGTAAACCCAGCCGTCATGCCAGAGGCAGCCCTGGGGGAACATGACCTGTTCGGCGAAGACCACGGACTTGTCGAAGCGACCGTCGTTGTTGGTGTCTTCAAGGCGGAGGATCCGGTGGGTGGGATTCTTGAGCTGCTCGGCGGGTGGCAGGTTGGAGCCGGAGGAATCGGTGACGAAGAGGCGGCCCTTGTCATCGAAGCTGGCGCTGACAGGGCGTGGGGCGAGATCTGAGCCGGCGGCACGTTCGATCGTGAAGCCTTCCTCGACCTGGAAGACACGGTTGTCGACGGTGATCGAGGCGGGCGCAGCCACGGAGTGGTGCGCGATTCCCAAGGCAAGGACGCAGGCAAGACGCCACGGAGCAGGACGCATGACGTGTTTGTAGCCGTCCCACCATGGGGGTGGCCAGTCTCCAGAAGTTGAAGGGAAGGGTTTTGTGGGATGGAACCCGGAATGCCGCGCGGAGTTCGATGAAGCATTTCGCATTCGCCAGTCTTCGCAACCCAGACGCGCTTTGGGCGGTAGCTGTTGATCCAGCGCCCGCTACCCTGCGGGAAGCACCCCATTCCAAGCCCCGTTGTTCACCTGGTGACGGGCTATGGGAAGACACGGATGAAGCGTTACGTCGAACCGTCGAGGGTGTTGAAGTCCACGGCCGCGGTGAGGCGGCACGGGACATTCGATCAGGAAGGACGAAGTCATGCCAGCCGCTCCGCAGAGGTCGCAATGCCCTCGAGTATCGGTTCGGCAATGGCCGATGGGAACCGTGAGGGAAGTGCTGTGCGTACCTTTTCCACAACTTCCGGCGTCATCGCACGGATTTCGTCCAGAAGCTCCGGCATCCTGGAAAATCCGCAGCGCCGAGCTGTTTCAATCCAGTGACTCCGATGGATGGCGTCCCAGTGGTAATGGCGGTTGGTACCGCGGACGGCCATCGCCATGCGGACCTTCTGCCGTGCCAGCTTTCCATGACCGTGTCCGCTGTAGGGATGCACCGACAGGACGTCGTAACACGGGGTCAGGTTGAAGGATCCGCCGGGCAGGAGGAAGATGCTGAAGTTCTTGGCGTGGCCGTCGGTGGCCGCCAGCACCCAGAAAAGCACCTGTAGGCGCAGGAAGCGCAGGCGATCCGCGTCGGGTTGATCGCTTCCGCGCAGGATCTCCAGGATGCGCTCGATTCCTGGGCCGCCCTCGCTCTCGTACTTGGCCGCCGGGGCGGTACCCGTCGCCTGGCAGAAATCCTCCTGGGGAAGGCGTAGCCACCACGAGCCATCCGGTGCCGGCCGTCGGTCAAACCGCTCAACCACCAAGGTTTTGAATTGGCCAAAGTTCGCGATCTCGGAGCGGGCGACCGGGACGCCGTAGGCCGCCAGAATACGTCCGCACAGCCACTCATTTTCCACGGAAGTCGAGAGGTCCAGCCCCGACGGAACCTCGCCGATGGGCAGTTTCAGGAGATGTGTCGTTGGGGTCGAACCGGTCGGTCGGTGCCACTTGCCCTCGTGCCACAACAGTCCGGTCTTCTCCTGAGCCCCGGCCACTGAGATGCGAAAATCATGCGCCTCGTTCCCGGTGGTTGTGATCGAATTGCCGAGAACAGCCGATAGATGCTCTGCGATCCCCTTCGGGGTCAATGGTTCGCCGGTGATCTGCCTGAGCCCGGTTGGAACCTCGCCTTCCGGCAAGAGTTGGAGCGCCCCCACGCAGTCGCGTCCGATCTGGCTGAGAAGATCGAACGGACGGGCAGAATCGGTCTGGAATCGCCGCTGGATCCGTTCCCGGACGGCCCGGTTGTCGGGAAGCAGGTTCTCAAAGAACGATTCCACACCCGTGCGATACGGTTCGGAAGAAGGTCGAAGCGGCAGCGAGAGGGAGATGGGCCTGACGAAGGGGGAAACCAACCACGACTCGGCATAAACGAACTCCTGGCGTCCGTTGCGGGGTGCTCCCCAGAAGCCGACGAGTTCGCCATTCATCCAGACCCCGATGGAGCGCGACGGACGGACTTTGGCCATGCGTCACCAATCGGTTTTCGAATCCACCGGGCGCCTGGGGCGGACCACCAGTTCGAGGTCGAGTCCTGAAAGGATTTGAAAGATCCGGGCAAACCTCGTGTTGCTGGGATCGTTTTCGATCTGCGAGACGGCGGCCTGGCGGATGTCGACGGCTTCGCCCATCGCCTGCTGGGTGATCGCCTTTTCCCGGCGACGTCCCCGCAGGATTGCTCCCAACTGCTGGGGAGTCTTTAGGGTGTACTCGGTCATATTCCGTAGAATGAATATTTCAGAAATATTCATTTAAAAGAATAAAGTGCACTTATTTTCTGGATTGAATATTTCAGGAGCGGTCGCCACCGCCTCCTGACGTCCACGGCGACCGGGTGGCCTTCACTCGTATTGCAAGGGCTCGACCGGATCTGCGAGACACCGGCGGCACGGTCAAGGTGGTGGAGGTGTGCCTCTGTTCGAGCTGTCGGTATTAAGTCGCTGTTCCTCTCACGAAGGATTAAAACCGGGAAGTTCGGTGCGTGGCAGGTGATGAGGGTATGTATGAATTCAACACCGTCGTCGGTAGCAGTTGTACGGCTCTCAGTCGTCGTTGTTTCAGCTTTGTTGGTGAGCTGTCTTCCACTGAGAAATCGTCAAGATCTTGCGAAGGATAGGGCTTGGGATGCTGCAGTTGAGCAGTTTGATAAGCACAACGCGCGCAGATTCTTGATCCAGTGGAAGGGGGACGCTTCTTGGGATTCGGTTCAGAAGGATTGGATTGTGCGCATATACTTCCTGAGCCATGGAGGGTGTTATATTGCTCACGTAGACCCGGATAACTTTCGTGTCGTGGCAGAGGCATTTTTGAACAAGTCTGGGAGGAGCGTGACCTCTCTTGAGGATGCCTTGGGTGCTTCAGAAGCTGACTTCTAGCCTGGGGCTCCTTTTCGCCTTTTGAGCGGGATTCCCGTTCGGAGCTGACAGCCCGCCTTGGCGGCTTTGCGACTTACCCGATTTTCGTTCCTGGGTGTTGTCGAGCTCTGGAGTGGCGATCGGGTGATGGCGGTCGTGGGTGAAGGGGTTCTGTCGCCCCGCTGGGGCTGGCGATTCACTGGGGGTACGGAACCCAGCGCTCACGCGCTGGGCTACTAGCTTTCGGCCCTCCGGGCCTGTCGCCACGGCTTGGGGCCCCGCGAATTTCGCCAGGTCGGGTCGCTCCCCGCCCATCCGCCAGTACCGTCCGGCCCCTGAGCGTCGTGCGCTCCGAAAGCCTCTCCCCGGGCATCGGTCGCCGTCGTTCCTGAACTCGTGTGGTTCAAAGAAAAAGGCCGTTCCGGGGGAACCGGAACGGCCTGTGGGAAGGAGGAGCGCGGCGGGCGCTTACTTCTTCTTGGCAGCCTTCTTGGCGGGCTTGGCGGCCGCGGCGTTCTTGCGCTTCTCCTCGATGGCGGCCTGGGCGGCGGCGAGGCGGGCGACAGGCACGCGGTACGGCGAGCAGCTGACGTAGGTCAGGCCGACGCGATGGCAGAACTTGACGGAGTCGGGGTCGCCACCGTGTTCGCCGCAGATGCCGAGCTTGATGCCAGGGCGGGTCTTGTTGCCCTTCTCGGCAGCGATCTGGACCAACTGGCCGACGCCGGTCTGGTCGATCGAGGCGAACGGATTCTTCTTCACGATCTCGTTCTCGGTGTAGGCACCGAGGAAGGAACCGGAGTCGTCACGCGACATGCCGAGGCAGGTCTGGGTGAGGTCGTTCGTGCCGAAGCTGAAGAACTCGGCGGTCTGCGCGATCTCGTCGGCGGTGAGCGCGCCGCGGGGGATCTCGATCATGGTGCCGACGGAGTAGGCGATCTTGGTCTTCTTCTCCTTCGAAACCTGGGCGGCGACCTCGTGGACGATGGCGACCTGGAGGTCGAGCTCCTTCTTGAACCCGACGAGCGGGATCATGATCTCGGGCTTGGCCTTGAAGCCGGCCTTGGTGGCATCGGCAGCCGCCTCGAGCACGGCGCGGGCCTGCATGCGGGTGATCTCGGGATACTTGATGCCGAGACGGCAGCCGCGGAAGCCGAGCATCGGGTTGAACTCATGGAGCTCATGGACGCGGGCCATGATCTTCTCGACCGCGATCCCGAGCTTCCGCGCGAGGTCCATCTGCTGCTCCTTGGAGTGGGGCAGGAACTCGTGCAGGGGAGGATCGAGGAAACGGATGGTGGCCGGGAATCCCTTCAGGGCCTTGAAGATCCCGAAGAAGTCGTCGCGCTGGTAGGGCAGGAGCTTCGCCAGGGCGGCCTCGCGGGCGGCGAGCGTGTCGGCGAGGATCATCTCGCGCATGGCGTCGATGCGGTCGCCCTCGAAGAACATGTGTTCCGTGCGGGTGAGACCGATGCCCTCGGCACCGAAGGCGATGGCCTGGGCGGTCTGCTCGGGGGTGTCGGCGTTGGTGCGGACGGAGAGGCGGGTGGCCTTCTTGCACCAGCTCATCAGCTGGACGTAGTTCTTGAACTTCTCGGTCTTCTGGGAGGCGGCGTCGCCATTCAGAAGGCCGGTGATGATCTCGGACGGAGCCGTCTTGATCTGGCCGGCGTAGACGAGGCCGGAGGTGCCGTCGATGGAGAGGAATTCGCCTTCCTTGAAGGTCTGGCCATCGATGGTGGCGGTCTTGGCCTCGTAATCGATGGCGACGCCGGCGGCGCCGCAGACGCAGACCTTGCCCATCTGGCGGGCGACGAGCGCGGCGTGGGAGGAGACACCGCCGCGGGCGGTGAGGATGCCCTCGGCCGCGATCATGCCGCGGAGATCCTCCGGGGAAGTCTCGATGCGGACCAGGAGGACCTTCTCGCCCTTGTCGGCGGCGGTCACGGCGCGGTCGGCATTGAAGTAGATCTTGCCGGTGGCGGCGCCGGGGCCGGCGGGGAGGCCGGTGGCGATGACCTTGGCCTTCTTGACCTCGTTGAGGTCGAAGATGGGGGCTAGGAGCTGCTCGAGCTGGTCGGCCGGGTTGCGCAGGATGGCCGTTTCCCAGTCGATGAGCTTCTCCTTCACCATGTCGGCGGCAAACTTGAGCGCGGCGGCGGCGGTGCGCTTGCCGTTGCGCGTCTGGAGCATGAACAGCTTGCCTTCCTGGATCGTGAACTCGATGTCCTGGACGTCCTTGAAGTGCTTCTCGAGCGTTTTGCGGACGGTGAGCAGCTCCGCGTAGGACTTCGGCATCACGTCCTTGAGCTTGATGACGGGCTCCGGGGTGCGGACACCGGCGACGACGTCCTCGCCCTGCGCATTAAGCAGGAACTCCCCGTAGAGAACTTTTTCGCCGGTGGC
>Ga0172372_10003210_pt1 | contig 24276 bp, 25 predicted proteins | sample LakKiv5m_2_FD_114544 | JGI IMG/M metagenome (GOLD analysis project Ga0172372, IMG submission 114544) | Freshwater microbial communities from Kabuno Bay, South-Kivu, Congo - kab_092012_9.5m | ecosystem: Environmental > Aquatic > Freshwater > Lake | place: Democratic Republic of the Congo...
CGGAGCGGGACCGCCCCCAGGTCAGGGTGGACTCGCCGACCGCGACCGCGGACGCCGCGGCCCGCTTCGAGGCCCTGTGTCAACGACACGGCTGGAGCTACTACGCGATCCTCGGCGCGGCCCGGCTCGCCCAGCTCGATCCCAAGCGAGGCGCGGCGTTGAGCCGGCCCGAGATGGACGCCGCCGACGCCCCCTGGCAGGTGTCTCCCGAGTTCCTGGCCCAGCCGGCGGTACGCAACGCGCAGGGGCTGGTGCGGGTGGGGCTCCTCCGCGACGCCCTGGTGGAGTTCGACACCCTGGACGAGGACCGCCTGGCGGGCGCCGAGATGGCGATCGTCACGGGCACCCAGGATGCCGCGGGCGACTTCCTGCTCGCGCACGACCGCCTGCGGGGGTGGCTCAAGACCCACCCCCCCGAGACGCTCGGCCCGAGCGCGTGGAAGGTGATGCGGCAGGCCTACCCCCAGCGGTGGTGGGACGAGGTCAAGGTGGCGACCGAGGGCTACAGCTGGGATCGGCGCCTTTTCCACGCGCTCGTGCGCGAGGAATCGAACTTCAACCCGAAGATCAAGAGCCACGCGGGGGCGTGCGGGCTCTCGCAGCTCATGCCCGGGACCGCGGCGGGCTGCTCCCGACGCATGGGCATGAGCTTCACCTCCAGCCAGATCTGGGATCCCGCCACCAACCTGAAGATCGGCGCCTGGTACCTGGACACCCTCCACCAGCGGTACCGCGGGAACTCGGCGCTGTCACTGGCCGCCTACAACGCCGGGGAGGGAAACGCCGACCGCTGGGTCGCCGCGCGCCCCGACTGGCCGACCGACGCCCTGGTGGAGACCATCACCTTCCGGGAGACGCGCTTCTACGTGAAGCGCGTGCTCACCACCTACCAGATCTACCACCTGCTCTACGACGGCGGCCCGGCGTTCCAGGACTGGACCCGGTGGGCCGACCGCGCCGTGCCCTGAGCCGGGCCCGGCGCGCGCGTTCCCTCGCGTCCGTGACGTCCCCCACGGAGCCGCAGGACCCGTCGATGCGATACGCTCCGCAGCTGTGAACGCCCACCTCCCCGAACCGATCGCCCGCTTCGACGACGCCCAGCGGCGCGCCTTCGCCCTCCTCGGGGACGTCGTGCGACGCCTGGAACCCGGGATGAGCGAGCGCGACGTCTTCGAGCTCGCCGAGACGCGGCTCCAGCCCAACGGTTTCGAGACCTGGTACCACCCGCCCGAGGTGGGGATCGGCCGCAGCGGCGGCTGGTGGCCGGCCTCCGCGCGCCGCACCCTTACCCCGGGGGACCTCGTCACCCTCGACGTCGGTCCGGCGGTCGGGGACGCCTACGGGGACGCCGGGGTCACCGTGTGTTTCGGCGGGAACGAGCCGCCCCAGGCGCTGGCCGCCGCGCGCGCCTGCCTGCAGGCATGCTGCGGGTACAGCTCGCGTTGGAAGACCATCGGCGAGATCTACATCTTCGCGAAGGCCTGGGCCGTCAACCGCCGCATGGCGCTGGTGAACCGGCGCGCCATCGGCCACCGCCTGGTGCCGCGGGAGGGGTGGGTCCGAACCGGTTGGCCGCGGAGCGCGCACCTCGCCACCCTGCTCGGCCGCAACCGCATGCACCGACTGAATCCCGTCCGGATGGACGGGCTGTTCGCCATCCGACCGGAGATCTCCGTCGACGGTCAGACCGCCTCCTTCGAGGAGGTGGTGTACGTGCACGAGGACACGCACGTGGTCCTCGGGCGCGACAGCATGGACGAGATCGGAACCATCTGACCCAACGCCGGCGACCCCGCACGACCGGCCGGGCGCGGGGCGGCGGGGTCAGCGACCCGTGGCGTACGCTCCGCCCGTCTCGGGGACGAAGGCCGCGCCGTCCCAGGCGTAGCGAGACACCCCGATGGGCCCCCCTCCCACGGGCAGGTCCAGCACGTTGAAGTGGGCGGTACGGCCCTTGTCCGGGAGCCACGCGTACCCGGAGGACCCCGGGTTGAAGATCGGCAGCTCGCCCAACATGGTGCGGTAGCCGTGGTGCTCGTGCCCGTGCAGCACGCAGCGCACCCGGGGATGCCGGGCGAGCACGTCCTCCACGGCCCGGGCGTCGTCCAGCGCCCGCGCGCGGGGGCCGTAGGGACCGCCGTCCCGGCCACGGAGCGGGTAGTGCAGCATCACCACCGCGGGCCGATCGGACGCGGCCAGGAGCGCGTCGAAGAGCGCCAACTGGTCGGCGCCGGCCCGGCCCGAGGAGAGCCACGAGGGGTGGCAGGTCTCCACTGCGAGCACGTCCAGGGGGCCCACCGGCTGCACCCACGGGAGGCGCCCGCCGTTGCTCCACGCCCCGAAGTGCCGCCCGAAACGCCCGACGCTCTCTTCGGTGTAGACGTCGTGGTTCCCGGGGATGACCAGGAACGGGAGCGCGCGGGTGATGGGCTCCAGGAGCTGGGCGGCCTCGGTGAACTCGCGCTCGGTGGCGGTCGCGGTGAGGTCCCCGGTGCACAGGACCAGGTCGGGGCGGGTGGCGAGCACCGCCGGAACGAGCGCCTCCTGGACCTCGCGCGAGAAGTGGGCGGCGCGGCCGAGCAGGTAGAGGTTCGTGGCTCCGAGGAGGCGCTTGTTGAACAGCTCCTTCAGCTCGGGACGCGCCTCCACGTGGAGGTCGGTGACATGGGCGATCCGCACCCCGGGTACCTATCACGGGGCCTCGGACCGGATAGCAGCCGGCCATGGTCGACCCCCGCCGCCTCCTCGAGCGCGCCGCCGAGCTTCGGGCCGGCTGCGAGCTGCTCCCCCGGCGGGGCTTCTGGCGGCACGGCGAGATCGTGCGGGTGGAGAAGGGCGGCGTGGTGGCCCGGGTGGGAGGGACCCCGCTCGAGAGCGGCGTGGACGTCCGGGCGTGGCTGCGGATCGACGGCATCCCCTACACCTTCGAGGCCTCGGTGCTCCGCGCCGGCGTGGCCATCCCGGATCGCTCCCAGAAGGGGGTGCTGTTGGGGTTCATCGACGGGTGGCAGCGCGCCGACCAGGTGGCTGGGGTCTTCGCCTTGGAGGTGGTGCCGCCGAACGGCAGCCCCGTCTCGCTGCTCGCCGGGGACGTCCGCCTCGTGGACCTCTCGCCCGAGGACTGGACCATCAGCGCGCCCACCGGGTTCACCCTGGTGTTCGTGGAGCAGGGCGCGGTGCGGCTGCGCCTCTCCGTGCCGGATCGGCCGCCCCTGGACGTGCAGGCCCGGGTCCACCGCCTCGCGCGCGCCGACGGGCACCTCCTGTACGCGCTGCACGTCGAGCACGTGGACGATGCCGACGCCTACCGGGCGATGGTGGACGGCATCCGCGGCGTGATGGAGATCTGACGCCCCCGGCTCAGGGGTTCCACTCTCCGCCCGGCATCGGGCCGTCCGCGCGCCAGATGGACGCACGGGCCAGGAGCGCGGACGGGACCCGCTCCGCGGCTCGCGCCAGCGCCGTCACGATGTCCGGCGCGATGACCGTCACGCGCTCCGTCCAACCGGGGACCTGGATGTTCCACTCCACGTCGTCCGGATCGGCCGGGAAGGACTGGGCCGGCGCGGCCGACACCAGCGCCGGCGGAGGAACCGACCTGAGACCGGGCAGGCTGGGAGCCGTCGGAGTCGACCCGGGCGACGTGCCGCGCGAGGCCGACGACGCCGCGGCAGGCCTCACCGCGTCGGCCGGAGGCGGGACCGACCGGAGCGGGCTCCGGAGCCCCGTACCGGGAAGAGGCGCGGCCGGGCGGGGCTCGGGGCTCCCCATCGGGCGCGAGTCGGGGCTGCGGACCAGCCGGCGCGGCCCGTCCCGACGGGCGGTGGGCTCGAGGAGCCGGTCGATCTCGGCCTGATGGTCGTTCCGGAAGAAGTCGCGGCGCGGATCGGGCCGGCTCGGGGCGAACCCCGCACGGGGCGTGTCCAGCCGCCTCGGGCCGTCCTCGGAGTCGGCGCGCCGGGGCTCGGTGCCCACGCGCCCCGAGGGGCGCCGCACCACCTGAAGGGATTCGGGCTCGGTACGCACGCGGGTCCTGCGGACCTTGAGCGGGCCACGGATCCACGCCTCGTCGTCCGCCGTCAGCTTGACCCGTCGCCGCTGCACGTGACCCGGGATGCCCAGGCGCCGACGTTCGCCCTTGATCGCCTCGGGGGCCACCCCGACGGCCTTGGCCACGACCGTGTCGGGCTCCATGCCGACCCGGTCGCGCACCGCGGCGAGCACCTCGGCGCCCTCCCCCTCCGGCACGTCCACCCCACCGACCCGCAGCCCCAGCCGCGCCAACCCGCGGCGCACCCGGCGGGGGTCGGTCTGGAAGCGACGGGCCACCCCTCGGATGGACTCGCCGGCGGCCCGCATGCGCACCGCCTCGGGCCACCACGCGGTGCGCTCGGCCGGCTGCCCCGTTCCGTCCACCACGAGCCACGCCAGCAGCTCGAACTCCTCGATCTGGAGCGAGGACGCGAGGGCAGAGAGCGGCTCCACGGCAAGCCGGGCCACGACGTCATCCCACGGTTCGGGGCGCAAGGACATACATCCTCCCTCACCTTTGTTTTAGCGCCGACGGAAGCCCTCGGCCACCATCTTTTGCGGACTCGTCCACGGGCGATTCCCCGTCCGTGGATCGGGTAATCGAGAATGCGGACCGGGGAGCGCGGACTTCAACGGAAGTCGCGACGACCGACGAGGACCGGGTCGTCCAGAATGCCGGCGCCGCGCGCCTCGGATAGTCCCCTCGCCCATGCTCAAGGCCGCCCTTTCAAAGCTCTTGCGTCGGGACGCCGCTCCGACCACGCGAGCGCCGTCCGCCGGGATGACGCGCCCCCAGCCCCGGCAGCCCTTCCCCGACGCGGGGGCGGAGGCCCGGGTGATCCTGTACGTGGAGGACTGGTGCTCGGAGAGCCGGAAGGCGGAGCGCCTCTGCATCGCGCGCGGCTGGCCCGCGCACCGCGAGGACCTCGCCGGGCGGCACGCCGAGAAGATCGAGCTGTTCCGCACCCACCAGCGCCGCACCCTCCCCCTCGTGTTCGTGGACGGTCGATTCGTGGGCGGCTTCGCCGAGCTGGCCGCGCTGGAGAAGTTGGACTGAGGTCGGCGAGCGCTTTTTCTTTCGACCCGCGCCCCGTCGCGGGTCGGACGGAGTGACCGATGCCTGTCTCCGAAGGCGATCTCCGGGAACTCTACGTGCGCTACGCCCCCGTCCTGCACCTCCGCGCCCGCTCCATCCTCGGCACCGACGAGGACGCCGCCGACGCCGTGCAGGAGACCTTCGCCCGCGTGGCCCGGAGCTGGGACCAGTTCCGCTCCGAGGCCTCCCCGCTGACCTGGATGTACCAGATCAACACCAACTGGTGCCTGAACCAGCTCCGCAACCGCCGGGGTCACCACCGCAAGCACGAGGACCAGCGGCACGAGATCGCCGGGGCGGAGGCGCTCACCCCCTCGATGGCCGACGGCCTCGACGCCGAGCGGATCCGCGTCCTCCTGGCCGACGCCGACGACGAGACCCGCCGGATCGTGATCCACCTGTACTTCGACGACCTGACCCGGGAGGACACCGCCCGCCTGGTCGGGATCTCGGTCCCCACCCTTCGGAAGCGCCACGAGGCCTTCCTCCGCCGCGCCCGCGTGGTGCTGGGCGTGCTGGTCGCCGCCGGGCTCCTGGTCCAGGCCTGGTACGGGGTGGCGCCATGAGGGCGCTGAACCAGGGCGAGCGCCCCTCCCAGCTCGAGCTGGGCCGGCGCCTCGTCGGGGAGGTCGAGGGCCCGATGGACCCGGACTACGCCCGGCGGGTCGCGTCGGTGGTGGTCGAACCGTTCGACTGGGAGGCCATCCGGGCCCGGTCCGAGCGCCTGGTCGACCCGCCTCCCCCTCCTGCCCCCGTCCCCTGGTGGCGACGGCTCCACGTGCCGGTCCTCGTCCCCGCCTTCGCCGCCGCCGCCGCGGCGGTGGTGCTGCTCCAGCCCGACGCGGGCAACCGGGTCAAGGGAGGCGGCGCCGACCTCGGCTTCTACGTGCTCCGCGACGGCACGCCCCTGCTCGGGGATCCCGACCTGGCCTGGCCCGCGGGTGAGCGCCTCCAACTGAACTACACCAGCGCCGGCGCGGTCACGATGGTCCTCCTCTCGGTGGACGGGGTCGGACGCGTGAGCCGTTGGTTCCCCGCCGAGGGCTCCGAGCCCGTCCCGGTCGTCCCCGGCGGCCGGCATGTGTTGGACGCCTCCATCATCCTGGACGACGCGCCGGGCCCCGAGGTGTTCGTGGCCGCCTTCGACGTCGAGAGCGCCGACGAGGTCGAGCGGCGGGTGCTCGAGGTCTGGGGCAGAGGCGGCCTGGAGGCGCTCCTGGACTGGGACGGCGACGACCCCCTGGTCGCCACCCTGGTGATCGAGAAGCGATGAGCCTCGCCCTCCTCCTCGCCGCCGCCGCCCACGCCGCCGTGCAGAGGTGGGCGGTGCTCGTCGGCAACAACTCCGGAGACACCGGGACCCAGCCGCTCTACTTCGCCGAGCTCGACGCCCGGAAGATGCACCGGATCCTCACCGACCAGGGCGGCATCAGCGAGCCCGACGTCAAGCTGGTCCTGGGCAAGGGCCGGAACGAGGTGCTCTTCGCGGTGGGCGCCGTCCGCGAGGCGGTGGCGGCGGCCAAGGCGCGCGGCGACCAGACGGTGGTGTTCTTCTACTACTCGGGCCACGCCGACGCGACCCAGCTCCAGCTCGGGCGGACGGGGCTGAGCTGGGAGGAGCTCGAGCTCCTGCTCGAGAAGACGGGGGCCGACGTACGGGTGGCCCTGGTGGACGCCTGCCAGTCGGGCACCATCACCCGGACCAAGGGTGGCACGCTGGCGCCCGGCTTCGTGTTCGACGTGTCGGAGCGGCTCGACGCCTCCGGGACGGTCATCATCACCTCGTCCACCGGGGACGAGGCGAGCCAGGAGTCCGACGCGGTGGGGGGCTCCTACTTCACGCACTTCCTGGCCAGCGCGCTCACCGGCGCTGCCGACGTGAACCGCGACGGAGTGGTGACCCTGAGTGAGACGTATCAATACGTGTATCACAAGACGGTCTACGAGACCGCGGGCACTCGCACGGGTCCGCAGCACCCGACCTACGAATGGGACCTCTCCGGCACGGGCGACCTGGTCATGACCGAGCTGGATCGCGCCGGTTCCAACCTCATCTTCCCAGCTGCCAACCCAGGGACCTACGCGGTCTTCGACGTCGACCACAAGCTCTTCGTGGCCGAGGTGGAGGTGACGGACTCCGACCGGAGGCTCGCGCTGCGCCCCGGGCACTACCTGGTGCAGCGCCGGCACCCCACCTACCTCGCCGTGGCCCGCCTCACGGTGCCGGTCTACGGCTCCCTCACCGTGGACCCTGGCGCCTTCAGCCGCGCCGAGTACGAGGAGGACCTCGCCAAGGGGGCGATCGACCGGGTGATCCGGCGGGCCCGCCTGCCACGGGTCTCGCTCCGGGTCTTCACCGGCGCCAAGTCCTTCGCCGACCCGACCGTGCAGGCCGCCTACTTCCCCACCACCGCCGCCGCCGGCGGGGAGATCCGCTTCAACTGGCGCTCGGGACAATGGACCTCGTTCGACTTCCAGGGCGGGAGCGGCACCGGCGCGCTCGCCATCGACGGCCTCCCCTACGCCATCCCCACCCGGGTCAGCACCGGCTCGGCCGGCTTCGGCATCGGCTACGCCACTCGGGACGCCCCGCTCCGCGCCGGCGCCGGGCTGCACCTCGAGGGCGTGTACCTCGTACGCAGCTTCCCCGGACAGGACGTGCCCTCCCAGAGCATCTCCACCATCGCCCCCGGGCTCGCCGCGTGGGCGGGCTGGTACCCCGGACACTTCGACCTGGAGCTGCAGCTCCGGTCCCACTACCTGCCCTACCTGGTCGACGACCGCGACCGCGGCATGGGGTTCAACGAGCTGCTCCTCGCGCTCGGCTGGAGGTTCTGATGATGCTCCTGGCCCTCTTCGCCTGCGGCGACGTGAGCAACTCGGTGTTCGAGGAGGACGCCGCCTTCGTGGCCGCGCTCCCTACCGAGGAGCACCACACGATGGACGTGCCGGGGAGCGGGCTCACCGCCAAGGCCGAGCTGGGGGAGACCCCGGAGCTGCTCGCGGTGTCGATCTCGGTGGCCACCGACGTCAACTCGGCCATCTTCGACATCCTGGGCACCGTGGACGAGGTGCGCGCGCTGCCGCCCAGCCACCGCACGGCCAACAGCCGGGGGTGGGGGCCCTACCTGCACGACGGCGTGGACGTGACCGCCACCATCGAGCGCAGCGGCGCGGGCCGCTTCGACTGGGTGTTCGCGGGCGAGCGCGCCGAGGAGGCGGCGCCGGTGGTGTGGGGGACCCACTACGCCGGCCAGACCGTCGCCGAGGGGGACGGCGAGTTCACCTGGGACCACGCGGCCTGGGGTCGGCTTTGGGGGCAGGACACCGCCGGGGAACTGGTGGTCGACTACGACAACCGCGACGGCGTCGACCTGCTCGTCCAGCTCGCCGGGGTGCGTACCGGGGGCACCATCCCGTGGGACGCCTCGTACGCCTACCGCTTCGTCGACGAGGCCGGCGACTTCCAGTACCTCACCACCTACGACCTCCCCGACGACGGCTCGAACGACCCCGCCGCCGTCCGGGTGCGCACCCGCTGGCTCCCGACCGTGGGCGGGCGGTCCGACGCGGTGCTCACCGGGGGCGGGCTCGCCGACCGGACGATGTCCTGGACCCAGTGCTGGGGTGTCGATCTCACCCTCAGCTACCAGCACGACTCGCTCGGCGTGACCGAGGATCTCGGCGACCCCGCGAGCTGCGCCTGGGGCGACTTCGCCGAGGTGGACCGGCTCTGACCCGCGCGTCTGGGCCGGGCGGCGCTACCCGCCGCGGAGCACCGCCGCGACCCGCGCGGCGACCCCCGGGCTGCCCAGCTCCAGCCGGGGGGGCTCGTCGGCCACGGCGAGCGCGTGGGCGAGCCGGGCCGGGTCCAGGTCCTGACGGAACTCGCGCACCACCTCCCGCCCGGCCAGGATGTTGGGCAGGGAGAGGTGCCGGATCCCCCGCACCAGGGCGCGCCCCAGCCACCAGGTGAGAGGGTGGACGCGGTGCGCGACCACGAACGGGATGCGCGCCGCGCACAGCTCCAGCGTGACCGTACCCGACTTGCAGAGGGCACGGTCGGCGCGCGCGAGGGCCTCCTCGGGCGGGACCACGGTGGCCCCCGGCACCTCGAAGGGCGTGGGGCTGGCCACCAGGAGCTCCTTCGGCGCGAGCCGCCGCGCCGCGTCGAGGAACACCTCGAGGTGCTGCGCCACCTCGCTGGGACGTGAACCCGGGAAGATGGCGATGACCCGCTCGTCCCGTCGGGACGGCCCCACCCGGTCCACGACCGGATGGCCCACCCACCGGGCGTCGAGCGAGGTGCCCGCGTAGAGGGCGGGCTCGAAGGGGAAGAGGCACAGGAGCTGATCGTAGGCGGCCGCCACCCGCGGGGCCCGTCCCGGGCGCCATGCCCACAGCTGGGGGCTGACCAGCCCGACGGTGCGGATCCCCTTCGCGCGCGCCTCCCGGGCGAGGGGCAGGTGGAAGGCGGAGGAGTCCACGGTCAGGAACAGGTCCGGGCGGGTGTCCAGCGCCGCCGACAGCGCACGCCGGTTCCGACGCGCGCGGCCGAGCTGGCCGAGCACCTCGACCACCCCCATCGCCCCGGGCATCGTCTCGGTCCCCCCGGTGTCCACCGCGCCGGCGGCTCGGAGCCGCGGGCCGAGGAGCCCCTCCACCCGCGCCTGGCCCAGCGCCCTCACCACCTCGGCGGCGAGCCGGTCGCCCGAGGGCTCGGCGACGCTGATCAGGACACGCACGCCCTGACCTGCTCCGCGAGCCTCTGCGCCCGCAAACCGTCGGCTCCGCTGGGATGGAACGGCCCTTCGCCGCGCACCGCGGCCAGGAAGGCCTCCAGCTCGGCCCCCAACGGATCCACCTGGGGCACCACGAGCGGCGTCTCCACCAGCCCCTCGGCCCAGGTGACCTCCGCCCCCTGCCGCGCGTCCAGGTCCAGGCTCCAGTAGGCGCCCTCGGCGAAGGCCCGGAACCAGCGCGCGCGCTTCCGGCTGACCCGCGAGGCGGTGAACGTGCCCACGCGGCCGTCGGCGAGCTCCACCCTGGCCTGGGCGAGGTCCAGCGACCCCGTGGCGACGGCCACCCCGTTGGCCCGCACGTCCACCACCTCGGCCGGACCGGCGAGGTGGAGGAACAGGTCGAGGTCGTGGATCATGAGGTCCAGGACCACGTCCACGTCCGTGGCGCGCGGCGTGAAGGCCGCCAGACGCTCCGCCTGCACGAAGCGCAGCGACCGGCCGCGCAGCACCTGGAGCACCGGGTTGAAGCGCTCGACGTGGCCCACCGCGAGGTGCGGGTACCGGGCCAGCGCCTCGGCTTCGTCGAGGCGGCCCGCCAGGGGCTTCTCGACCAGACACGGAATGCCCGCGGCCAGGAGCGGCAGGGCCACCTCCGCGTGCCGGGCCGTGGGGACCGCGACCACGGCGGCGTCCAGCCCCTGGGGCTCGGCATGGTGCCCCTGGGCGGGGTCCACCACCACGAGGTCCACCCCCAGCGCCGCGAGGTGACGCGCGTGGTGCCGCCCCATGGCACCGGCGCCGAAGAGCGCGACGCGCATCTACTCGGCGGGCTGCTCGGCTCCCGCCGAGCGGCAGATCCCGCGGCTGGAGGACTCGCAGAAGTCCAGCAGCTCGACGACCTCCGGGACGTCCGCGTAGCCCTCGCGCACCTGCTCCAGCGCGATGCGCATCGGCATGCCCTGGTGGAAGAGGTCGCGGTACGCGGCCTTCAGCGCCTGGAGCACCTCCAGCCGGAAGCCGGCCCGACGCAGCCCGACGATGTTCAGGCCGAACAACCGGGCGCGGTCGCCCTGGCAGATGGTGAAGGGCGGGACGTCCTGGGCCGCCATCGCCCCGGCGCCCACCATCGCGCAGCGACCCACGCGGGAGTGCTGGTGCACCCCCGAGAAGCCCCCGAGGATGGCCCGGTCGTACACCGTGACGTGGCCGGCGAGCGCGGCCTGGTTGGCGAAGACGCAGCCCGAACCGACCGTGCAGTCGTGGGCCACGTGCGATCCGGCCATGAAGAGGTTGTCGTTGCCGATCCGGGTGAGCCCGCCTCCCAGGCGGGTGCCGCGGTTCACGGTGACGTTCTCGCGGAAGACGTTCCGGGCGCCGACCTCGAGGCGGGTCTCCTCGCCACGGTACTTGAGATCCTGGGGATCCTCGCCGATCGAGGCGAACTGGAAGATGCGGCAGTCCTCCCCGATCACCGTGGGCCCGGTGACCACCGCGTGGGGGCCGATCACGACCCGATCGTGGAGCACGACGCCGGCGCGCACCACGGCGAAGGGGCCGATGTCCACGTCCGCTCCCAGCTCGGCGCGGGGATCGACGACGGCGGTGGGGTGGATCGGCATGGGGGTCCTCAGCGGTGGGGGCGTGCGGCCCGCTTAGCGCGTGGGCGCGGTTACGCCCCCCCCTGCGGGCGCGGAATCCGGTTGCGTCGCGGGGGCCGCACGGTAGGAGGAGGCCCCCTGGAGCGCCCGTGGACCCCTACTACAAGCCCCAGCACCTCGCCGCCTTCGGGACCGTCGCCGAGGCCAGCCCGGAGCTGGGTCGGAAGTTCTTCGAGTGGTACGGGGCGGTGTTCGCCGAAGGCGCGCTGTCCGAGCGGGAGAAGGCGCTCATCGCGCTGGCCGTGGCGCACACCGTGCAGTGCCCCTACTGCATCGAGGCCTACACCACCGAGTCGCAGGCCAAGGGTGCCGATCGCGAGCAGATGACCGAGGCGGTCATGGTGGCCGCGGCCATCCGGGGGGGCGCGAGCCTCGTGCACGGGATGCAGATGCTGGACCACGCGAAGAAGGCGGGGATGTGACCCCTCCGGCCCTCCAGTTGGCCAGGCTCGCCGAAGCCCTCCCCGACGCCGACTTCTCCGCCCACCTCGCGAGCGCCGGGCGGGCGGCGGGGCTGACCCGGAGGGCGGTCGAGGTGTTCCAGATCAACCTCGGCAAGCTCTGCAACCTGAGCTGCCGCCACTGCCACGTGGACGCCGGGCCCCACCGGGTGGCGGAGAACATGGACCGCGCCACCGCCGAGGCCTGCGTCGCCGCTCTGGCCCGCAGCGCGGCGCACACGGTGGACCTGACCGGCGGGGCCCCCGAGCTCAACCCGAACTTCCGCTGGCTGGTGGCCGAGGCGCGCCGCCTGGGCCGCCACGTCATCGACCGCTGCAACCTCACCGTGCTGCTGCTGCCTCGCTTCGAGGACCTCCCGGAGTGGCTGGGGGCCCAGGGCGTGGAGGTGGTCGCCTCCCTCCCCCACCCGCGGCGGCCGTACACCGACGCGCAGCGCGGAGAGGGCACCTACGACCGCTCCATCACCGCGATCCAGCGGCTCAACGCCGCGGGCTACGGCCAGGGCGACCCGAGCCGGAGGCTCACCCTCGTGCACAACCCGGCCGGCGCGTGGCTACCGTCGGGCCAGGCGGCGCTGGAGGCGGACTGGCGCCGGACCCTGGCCCGAACCCACGGCATCCACTTCGACCGGCTCATCGCGCTGACCAACATGCCGGTGTCCCGCTACCTGGAGTGGCTGTGCGCGTCGGAGAACGTCGCGCCCTACCTCCGCCGCCTGGTGGACGCCTTCAATCCGGCCGCGGTGGACGGCCTGATGTGCCGGAACACGGTCTCCATCGGCTGGGACGGCACGGTCTACGACTGCGACTTCAACCAGATGCTCGAGCTCCCCGCCAGTCCCGCCCGGCACGTCTCCCAGCTGGACACGGCCGCGCTGACGGGGGCCGCCGTGCGGACCGACCGCCACTGCTACGGGTGCACCGCCGGGGCCGGGTCGGGCTGCGGCGGCGCGCTCACCTGAGCCGTCCCTCCACGAAGGGGACCTCGGTGACCTTGGCGTGCTGAATCGGGCCGTGGCCGAAGTAGCCCTTCTCGCCGAACAGCTCCCCGTGATCCGCGGTGATGGTGATCCAGGTGTTCGCCGGGGCGGTGTCGAAGAGCTCCTCCACGGCGCGGTCGACCCAGCGCACCGCCTCCACCTGGCGCGCGTGCAGTTGCTTCATCCGCGTGTCGTCGAAGAAGCGCGGCGCCTCGCTGGTGTGGACCAGGCCCCCCGCCCGGACGTGGTCGTCGAGGTGCTTGAACACCCCGTTCACCCCCGAGATGCGCGGCCACTCGTTCTCCGGCTCGTCCGGGGTGGCGTAGGGGTAGTGGGTCTCCCCCGTGTTGAGCACGAAGAAGTTGGGCCGGTCCACGTACCAGCGCATGGCGCGGATCATGGCCGTGACGTCGTTGTGCCGGTCCATCAGCTGGTAGCGGTCGAAGCCCGAGTTGATCGGCGTGGCCGGGTTGAGGACCGGCATCGACACCAGCATGTTGGTCCGGTAGCCGAGGCTCTGGAGGTAGGTAGGCAACCACAGGGTGGGGACCATCCGTCCGAAGCTCAGGTCCGGGATGCGGAACCGCTCCTTGAACTTCAGGAAGTCGTCCTTGTAGTACTCGCTCGCGTAGACGTGGGTGGGCGAGGAGTGCGGCAACAGGCCGATGAGCAGGTTGTAGTGGGAGGGCGCGGTCCAGGTGGCGTAGGTGTAGCGCTTCTCGAGCGGGCCCAGACGCTCCATCACCCGGGGTCGGGCCCGCACCCAGGTGTCGAACCGGCACGAGTCCAGCACCAGGATGACGTAGTTCGACGCGCCGTCGGGGGGCGCCGGGCGGGCCGCCCGGAGCGCCGGCGCCGAGACCACGCCTTCGGAGGCGACCGGACCTGCCTCTCCAGGACGGAGGGTGGCGCGCACGGCGCGCAATCGGTCGATCAGGGCCATGCCCGCTGCTATCGCGGGGGGACACCGGGCGCGCGGAGGGGGAGGACGTGCATCCGCCGCGCGGCGCCGGGGCCCGGGGGGGCCGGGAAGGGCCCCCCCTCTCACGCGTCAGTCCTTGAACACCGCGTTCAGGAACTCGAGGCCGTTCTCGTTCTCGCCCACCGACTGGCCGTTCTGGAGCTTCTGGCCGAGGAGGTACGCGTCGTAGGCGGTGACCCAGGGGATGAACACGAGGGGGAAGCACATGCCCAGCGTGCAGGTGAGCCCGATGATCATGACGCCCCAGGTGATGAAGGCCTTCTTCTTCTGCCCCATCAGGAAGTAGCCCAGGCCGCCCGCGAGGAAGAGATTGCAGACCGCGAAAACGACCGGATTGGCGTCCGGCTTGTGGATCATCTGGCCCATTAGAACTCCGGTGGTGGTTCGGAAAACAGCCCCTCGTGGGGGAGAAGTGACGCGCGACCGTAGTGCGGATTCGGCTACAGATCAACCCGCCGGTCGAAACTCCCTAGAGATCGCCCTCGTAGACGAGCGCCGGGTAGAGCGGGACGAAACCCGAGTCGGCCACGACGAACTGATAGAGGACGACCGGGTACATCTGGTCGAAGTCCTCGAACGAGATCTCCACCACGATCCCGCCCGCGGGGAGGCCGAAGGCCGCGAACGCGCCGTCGTTGCCCGTGTCCCAGGCGTCGGCGACGGAGACGCCGTCGTCGTCGAGGTAGCAGGCGTCCACCGTGTCGCCTTCGGCGGGGTACACGCTGACGTGCGCGGTGTTCACCGGGGGGAGCTGGTCGAGGTCGTTCTGGCCCTGGATGAAGAGCCGCACGTCCCCCGCCACCACGGCCCCGGGAGCGTCGACCGCCGGACAGGCGGAGAACTCCGTGCGGAGCGCGTCGATCCAGTCGGGGCGCGCCACCCAGGGATAGCCGTCTCCCGCGTAGAAGTCGGACATGCCCGCCGTCCCCGAGAAGTGGGTCGGGACGAAGTCGTCGCCGCCCACGGTGAGGAAGAAGGGCTGGCCGGCGGGGACGTCCACGAGGAAGCTGCCGTCGCTCGCGGTGACCGACTCGCCCACGACGGCGAGGTCCTCTCCGACCACGGTGAGCTGGGCCCCCTCCACCGCGGTCCCGTCCCAGTCGGGCTCGTCGTGCACGATCCCGTTCATGACCACGTTGCCGAACTCGGGGGTGCAGGCCAGGAACCAGAGGATCACGAGGCGCCTCCACTCGCGTACCAGAGCGCGTAGACCATGTCCCCACCCTCGAAGCTGTACACCTCGGACGCGCCCGCACCGTCTTCCACCGTGGCCTCGCCCCCCTGGAGGTTCAAGGCGAAGAACCAGCTGAAGTCCCCCGACTCGACACGGGTGAGGGCCCCGGTGGACTCGTCGATGAGGTAGCAGAGCGGGGGGACGCCGTTCACGCGGACGTTCGCGCAGTCCCAACCCTCGGCGTCCCAGGGGGCTCCCCACAGGTGGGCCACGCCGCCGTCCGCGAGGGACCGGGCGCTCTCCCCGACCGGCGTGTCCAGGGCGGCGAGCAGCTCGTCCACCTGGGCGCGCTCGGCGCCGAACAGGGCGCCGCTGAACCAGGCGCCGTCGTTGACCGGCGCGTGCCCGCGCCACACCGCGGGGTAGCTGTCCTCGTTGACGAGGCGCAGCGTGTACCCGGCGCCCGCGGGCAGGTCCGCGCGCCAGTACGAGGGGATGTCCTCGTAGGGCTGCTCGGCCTGGACCTCCTCCCCTTCGTCCACCGCGAACACGACCTCGCCCTGCTCGAAGAAGGTCTCCTGGCTCGTGGGGCCCGCGTAGAGGTACCCGTCGTACTCGACCACCGCGCTCGGCTCGCGGGGGCCGCGTTCGTCGTCGCAGGCGAGAAGGAGCCAGACCATCCGTTCAACCTACCCCGAGCAGCGACGGGAGCACAGTCCGGGCGGGGAGCTCGCGCCGGAGCTGGGCGACGAGCACCTCGCCGTACACGTCGGGTCCGTCGGGGAGATCCAGGTCCAGGCTGTCCCGGAGCGGTCGGCGGCGCGCGCCCTCCAGGGCCAGGAGCAGGCCCCGGCGGACCGCGAGGGGCCGCAGCGCGTCGGCCGGCACGTCGTCGGGGTGGTGCACGCCGCCGGCTTCGGGACAGAGCACCATGTCCTCGTGGAGGGGTCGAGCGCAGGCCTGGCAACGGTCCAGCACCGGGGCCACTCCCGCGAAGGTGAGGGCCTTGCCCTCGAGCCCGGCCTGGAACGCGGCGTGAGGGGTCGCCTCGGAGGCGTCGAGGAGCAGCAGCGCGGTCTCCAGGAGCCCGTAGAGCCGGGGCTCGGCGTGGTCGCGGGTGGCCAGCGCCGCCGTCAGCTCGCAGGCCCACGCCGCGAGCCCGGTCCGCGGGAGCGATCCGCGCACGTGCAGTCGCGGGTCGAGCACCTCCGCGTGCGCCAGGTTCCACAGCTCTCCCCTCCCCCGTCGCGCCCCCACCCGCACCCGCGCCCCCAGGTCCAGGCCCGCCCCGGGCGAGCGCGCGCGGCGCGCGTTGCGGACCCACACCGAACAGAGGCCGTGCTCGGGCGAGAGCAGTCGCACGATCCGATCGGACTCGCCCTGGTCGAGCCGTCCGACCACGATGCCCTCCCAGCTCTCGGCGGGCTTCACCCGGCCCAGGCCATGAGGACCGAGGCGATTCCGAGGTAGATGGTGAGCCCCAGTCCATCCATCGCGGTGGTGACGAAGGGGCCGGTGGCCACGGCCGGATCCACCCCGAGCCGGCGCATCGACAGCGGCACCGCGGTGCCCACCAGTGCGGCGGAGGTCATCCCGCACACCACCGCCACGGACACCGAGAGCGCCACCTCGATGCGTTCGTAGCGGATGAGGCAGTAGATCCCGATCATCACCGCGAAGACGACGCCCATGAGGAAGCCGTAGACGGCCTCCCGGCCGAGCGCGGCCCCGAGCCCGCGGTCCAGCCGGCCAGTGGCGATGCTGCGCACGGTGAGCGTGGCGCTCTGGATGCCGACGTTGCCTTCCATGCCCATCACGATGGGGATGAAGCCCGCGAGCACGAGGTCGGTGGAGAGGGTGCCGTCGAAGGCCTGGATGATCTCGGAGATGATGAGCCCGCCCACGAGGGTGAGGAGGAGCCAGGGCATCCGCCGGCGCACGGCCTCCAGCCGGCCCGGCGTCGCCTCGGCGGACTCCTCGCCCACGCCCGCCATGAGCAGCATGTCCTCCGCGGCCTCCTCGCGGATGACGTCGATGACGTCGTCCACGGTGACGATGCCCAGGAGGTGCCGCTGGTCGTCCACCACCGGTACGGCGAGGAGGTCGTAGCGGTGCGCGATCCGCGCCACCTCCTCCTGGTCGGTGGACGCCGTGACCCAGATGGTGTCCGTGGTCATGATGTCCGCCAGCCGCGTGCTGGGGGGGTGGGTCAGGAGGTTGCGGAGCGAGGTGACCCCCGCCAGGCGCTTGTCCTCGTCCTCCACGTAGACGTAGTAGACGAGCTCGTGGTCGCTCGCCTCCTGCACGGCCGCGATGGCGTCCCGGCAGGTGGTGCCCTCGTCCAGCCGGAAGGCCAGCGGCGACATGATCCCGCCCGCGGTGTCCGGCGCGTAGCCGAGCAGCTCCTCGACCTGCTCGCGCTCCTCGCCCCGGATGTGCTGGAGCACCACCGTGCGCGTCTCCTCGGGCAGGAGCTCGATGAGGTCGGTCTGGTCGTCGGCCTCCATGTGGAGGAAGAACGCGACCAGGCGGTCCACGGGGACGTCGGGGAGGAGGTGCTCGAAGGTGTCGGGCGCGATCCGGGTGAGCACGTCCGCCGCGACCCGGTCGTCCCGGATCCGTCCGAACACCACCCGCTGCTCCGACGGCGGCAGGTGCTCGATCGCCCCCGCGATGTCCTCGGGCCGGGTCTTCGCCACCACCTTGGCCAGCGCCACGCTCGCGCCACGCCGTGCCAGGCGGCGGATGGCGTCGACACGCTGGTTGAGGAGGGACTCGGCCATGGGGCGGCCTACGGGGAACGGGTGTCGTCGACGAACACCAGGCGGCGGGCGCGGGAGGTGGCGCCGAGGGGCTTGAGCCCGGCGCCGTTGTAGCTGAGCTGCACCTGATCCAGGGTCTCCAGCTCGATGGCGAGCTCGTCGTGCGCGGAGAAGGTCCGGGTCTCGCCCGGGGGGAGCTCCCCGTCGAAGGCGACGCGGTCGTCCGCGGTGACCCGGGCGCGGATGGGGACGGGGGACTTCACGGTCACCACCTGGTCGGGGGCGACGCCGGGGCCGACGTCCGCGGGGGCGAGGAGCCGCTCGCCGATGGCGGCGGCGAGGACGATCGCGGCCAGCCCGAGACCGCCGATGGTGGCGAGGCGCAGCGCGTTCGACCGGGACTTCCGACCGGGCCGGGCCGGCTCGGTGACGGTGACCTCGGGAGGCGCCGCCGGCGCCGGGGGAGACCCGGGGGGGAGCTGGAGGAAGGTCCGGTACTGCCGAGTGTAGCCGGCGAGGAAGGGGCCGGGCGGGAACACCGAGAGGTCGCCCTTCTCCAGCGCCTCCAGGTAGCGCTGGGGGATCCGGGTGCGCGTGGCCGCCTCTTCCACGGAGAGCCCGAGCGCCTGCCGGGCGGCCGCTAGCTCCGACGGACGAGCGCGACCCGCCATCTCACCGTCCCGCCCCGCGGAGGCACGCGCGCGCCTCCGCCGCCGCAGAGGAGTCGCCCGCGTCGGCGAGCACGGCGTCCAGCGTGTCCACGCCGATCTCGGGGACCGGTCCGGCGAGCTGGATGCACCCGATCCGGACGCGCGCGCCCATCGAGTCGTTCGGGCACTCGTCGCGCTGGCGGTTGTAGGCCGCCACGGCCGCGTCGAGGTCCCCCCGGGCCTCCTCGGCGTAGCCGAGATGGAACCAGCCCTGGCAGAGCGTGGGCATGCGCCGCACCGCTTCGGCGGCCCGGTCCCGCCCCTCGTCGGCCCGTCCCGACTCCACGAGCGCGAAGGAGAGGTTGGACAGGATGGCGGAGGTGTTGCGGTAGTCGAGGTCGTCCAGCGCTTCCTCCAGCCGCTCCACCGCCTCGGGCGCCCGTCCGTTCGCCGCGAGGAACGCGCCGTAGTTGACCAGGATCTCCGCCTCGCCCTTCTTGAGCTGCAGCGCCCGGCGGAACGAGCCCTCCGCGAGCTCGGGCTGCCCCTTGGCCACGTAGACCACCGCCAGCGCGTTGTGGGCGCGCCAGTTCCGACCGTCGGTCTCGATCGCCTCGCGCAGCGTGGCGATGGCCGCCTCCGGGTTCCCTTCGTAGTACTGCGCCACGCCCAGCTCGAACTTGGCCTGGGCGATGCGCAGCTTGCGCTGCGACACGCAGCCGGGTCCGAGGATCAGGAGGAGGAGGAGGAGGAGACGCATGGCGACCTGGGCGATTCGCCGGCCCGCGCGCGGGTCAGGCGGGGATGTACTTGCCGATGAGAGGGGCGAAGGCGCGCCGCGTGTCCGGGCTGATCGACGCCGCGGGGGTCAGAATCGCCGTGGCGAGCGCGTTGGCCATGGGGGCCGGCCCGCCGTGGGCGAGGATGCGGGGCACCGCGCGGGCCACGATGCGCTTGGCGAGGGCCGAGTTGGCGTGGAGCACCTTGACGACCTGATCCACCGTGACGGCGTCGTGGTCGCTGTGCCAGCAGTCGTAGTCGGTGGCCATCGCGAGGGTGGCGTAGGAGATCTCCGCCTCGCGGGCGAGCTTCGCCTCCGGCATGTTGGTCATTCCGATGACCGAGGCCCCCCAGGAGCGATGGAGGTTGGACTCCGCCTTGGTGGAGAAGGCCGGGCCCTCCATGCACACGTAGGTGCCGCCGTCGTGCAGCGTGGCCCCGGACTCGCGCGCCGCCGCGAGCAGGTACCCCCGCAGCGCCGGGCACACCGGGTCGCCGAAGGCCACGTGGGCGACGATGCCCTTCTCGAAGAAGGTGGCCTTCCGGGACACCGTGCGGTCGATGAACTGGTCGATCACCACCACGTGCCCGGGGGCGATCTCCTCCTTGAGGGAGCCGACCGCGCTCACCGAGATGATCCACTCCACGCCGAGCGACTTCAGCGCGAAGATGTTGGCGCGGTAGTTGACCTCGGAAGGGTTGAAGCGGTGGCCGCGACCGTGCCGGGGCAGGAAGGCCATCTGCGCCTCGCCCAGGCGGCCCAGGATGACCGCGTCCGAGGGCTCCCCGAACGGGGTGGACACCCGCTCTTCCCGGACGTCCGTCAGACCGTCCATCTCGTAGAGCCCGCTTCCGCCGATCACTCCGATGCGCATGAACACTCCAGCGGGCGCCTCTATCTCACCCCGTGGCGGGTCGCCCCCCAGAGCCGCTCATCCGTTCGATTGCCACCAGTCGGGGCGGTACAGCATCCACTGGGGCTCGGCCGAGAGGTAGTCCTCCTGGCTCGCGAGCGGGGCGAAGGCCTGCGGCACCGGCTCCGCCGAGTCCCAGCTCACCGCCCAGGCCCCGTCGCCCTCGTCGGTGGCCGTCATGCCGTCCGGGAAGGTGGGGGCGGCGTCCGGCTCGAAGTACACGGTCCCGAAGCCGCCGTGGAACTGGGTCTCCTGCTGGAGCGTGTCGAAGCCGGCCAGGGTGCCCACGTACCAGAAGAGGAACAGGCCCCCCTGGGCGAGCGAGAACGAGGACGCGTCGAAGCTGCCCGACTCGTCGCCGGTGTTGATGCAGTCGTCGAAGCGGCCGACCGCGTCGTACTGCACGTCCGCCTCGGCCTCCACCCCGGCCCAGTCGCCCCCTCGGGCGTTGTAGCTGACCGTCAGGACGGGCGTGGTGGTGTCGCCGTCGCGGTAGACGTCCAGGGTGAGCGTGCAGGTGGACCGCAGCTGTCCGTACTCCATGGGGGTGACGATCCCCACGGTGGGCGTGGCCAGGGCGACCTCGGTGTCGGTGGGGCCGGTGTCGTCGGGGGACTTGCCGGAGCAGGCGAGGAGGAGGAAGGGCAGCATGATTCCTACTTGCTCACGACGAGCCAGGTCTCGACGTCCATGGTGGCCGAGCCGGCGTAGGGCACGCCGTTCTGGTAGGCCTCGTAGACGAGGTGGTTCACCGCGCCGGGCACGATCGCGTCGGTCACGTCCAGGTTGACCATGTCCACGTGCTTGCCCGGACACCAACCGTTGCGCCCGTAGAACCAGGTTCCGTACTGGTTGGGAACGGTGCCGGCCGGGACCTGGTCGACGCAACCGGTCTCCTCGTTCTCGATGGGGATGTCCCGCACGTACTCCACGCCGTTCACGAAGAAGTGGTGGTCCGTGGGGCAGAACTCGGCGCAGTTGTTCGGGCTGTTCATCCCGTGGCCGCTCATCACCGTGGCGATCTCCACCTTCACGGCGTCGGCGGGGACCTCGATCTCGATGGCAGGATGGTTGGCGTTCCAGTTCGCGTCGAAGGTGCCGCCGTCCCAGAGGTAGCTGACCTCCGCCGGCCGGGCGGCCTTGCCCTGGTTGGAGAAGCGCAGGTCCAACCAGACCTCGTAGGGCTGGATGGTCCAGTAGGCGAGCCGCCGGGTGCCGCCGTCCTTGAACAGGGGGAGGAGCCCGCTCACGTCGTGCACCCACCGGCCCTCGCGCCAGTACGTCGTGATCCACCGCCCGATCTCGACGTCGCAGACCTCCGGGTCCTCGGCGTCGCACAGCCACGCGTAGGTGAGGTAGTCCCAGGCGGGGCAGGCGCCGTACTCGTCCACCCCCACGCACATGAGCGCGTGGTCGAACTCGAGGGTGTCGAAGGTGGCCATGGTGGCGGCGTCGGGGAGCTCGATGTCCACGAACCCGCGCGCGAAGGCCCAACCGGGATCCTCGAGGAGCTCGCCCTGCCAGGCGTGGACCACGGTGGCGCCGTCGTTGGCGACGTGCTCGTCCCGCAGCGCCTCGGCGTTGTAGTAGACCGCCTCCTGGGCGACGAAGGCGATGTTGGGCTCGAACCAGCCGTAGCTCGAGTTGTACCGCGTGGGATCCGCCATGCTCCCGATCTCGCGGATGCGCTGCGTGCGGTCGATCCCCACGCCCACGCCGGGGCTGGTGAGCGCCTCGCCGAGCCAGGAGTCGAGGCCGGCCACCCCCGCGGTGACGAAGTGGATCCGGTCGGTCCACCACTCGCGGTCCGCCTCCTCCATGTCGGCCAGGATCTCGTCGTAGTCCTCGACGATCGCCGCGATCTCCTCGTCCGCGCTCGAACCGCGGTTGGACGAGACGAAGAAGAGGTGGGTGTTGGCCGGGAGCGCCTCCACCAGCGACCGGTTGTCCCGCTTGAGCGCCCAGGTGGCCTCGGGCGCCCCCTGGTTCTGACGCGGCTCGGAGGGCACGAAGAGGTAGGTGTCGCACCCGGTCCATTCGACCGAGAGGGTCCAGTCCCCCGCGGTGGTGGGCAGGGTGAAGTCGCCGGCGAGCGCGTAGGTGTCCGCGCTGGCATCCGCCTCCTGGAAGGCGAGCTCGGGGAGCCCGAGCGACCCGCACACGTCCGGCCCGGTGGGGACGGTCCCGGAGTCGGTGGCCGTGTCCGTCTCCGCCGAGTCGGTCGGGGACGTCGGGTTGGACGAGTCCACCTCGGGGTCGCTCGGACAGGCGGCGAGCAGAAGGACCAGCACGGACACCTCGGGCCGCGAGGATAGCCCGGAGCGGGCGTACCCGCGACGCTCCCGCGACGGGCGCGACACCCGCGCCCCGCCGCGATTAGCATGGACCCAGATGCTGCTCCTCCTCGTCGCATGTGCCGACCCGGGCGGCTCCGAGCCGCTGCCCGTGCTGGAAGGTCCCGACTTCTGGGACCGCCCCTTCCCGCACGACGACCGCCGTCGCGGCACCCGCCCCGACTTCGGCGGCTTCCCCAACGAGGGGCAGTACCCGCTGGTGGACGCCTACTTCGCCGCCGCCTGGGAGCTCGACGGCTTCGGCACCAGCTCCCCCGTCTACCTGCGCTTCGACGGGCCCATCGACACCGGGCTCCTGCCCACGGCGGAGGAGAGCGTGGAGCCCGGGGCGACGGTGATGCTGGTGGACGTGGACCCCCGGAGCCCCACCCGGGGGGAGCAGGTTCCGCTGCAGTTCGAGTACTGGGAGGAGGGGTCGAGCTGGACGGCCGATCACCTGCTCGCCGCCGGTCCGCTCTTCGGCTTCCCGCTCCGGGGCGGCAATCGCTACGCCCTCGTGGTCCGTCGTCCCCTCGCCGGGACCGCGCGCATGGAGGAGGCCTGGGGCTGGGACGGCGACCCGGGGCTCGTGGACGTGGAAGCCACCCTGACCGGGCTCGGGGTGCCGCTCGAGGACGTGGCGGCGGCGGTCCCCTTCACCACGCAGAACCCGCTGGCGGACATGGACCAGATGGCCCGCGCCATCTGGGAGACCATGGCCCCGCCCGCCTGGGAGCCCACGCTGACCCGCGTGGACGGGCGGTCCGAGTACACGCTGTACACCGGGACCGTCACCGTGCCGGTGTGGCAGTGGGGCGAACGGCCCTACCACACCGGCGGCGGCTTCCGCTTCGACGCCGACGGGAACCCGCTCGTGTACCAGTGGGAGCGGGTGGAGTTCTCGCTCACCGTCCCCCGGGGCGAGGCCCCTGCCAATGGCTGGCCGGTGGTGCTCTACTCCCACGGCACGGGGGGGGACAACCGCACCTTCTGCCAGACGGGCGAGAACCGCGAGGAAGGCACGGTGATGGGGCGGGTGGGAGTGGCCATGTTCGGCATCTCCCAACCCCTGCACGGGGACCGTGCCACCTCGGACACCAACGTCGAGCTCGACTCCTTCAACTTCTACAATCCCGAGGCGGGCCGGGCCAACTTCCGGCAGGGCGCGTTGGATCAGGTGTACCTGGCGCGCATGCTCACCGACGGGCCGGCCCGGTGGGACACCGAGGACGGGACAGTGCTCCTCGACCCGGAGCGCGTGGCGTACATGGGGCATTCGCAAGGCGGCCTCACCGGGGCGCTGGCCCTGCCCTTCTTCCGGGGACGGATGCGTGCCGCCATGCTCTCGGGCACGGGCGGGGGCCTCTCGCTCACCGTGCTGCTGCGCAAGGACCCGCTCGACATCGCGGCCACGCTGGAAGCCCTGCTCGGCTTCGGTCCGGACGAGTCGCTCACCGCGCTCCACCCGGTGGTGGGGGTGGTCCAGACGCTGGTGGAGGTCACCGACCCGCTGAACTACGCGCCGTCCTGGTTCGCCGAGGAGCCCGGTTGGGAGGCCGCCCCGGTACCGGTCCTGCTCACCGAGGGCCTCCACGACGAGCAGACCCCCTCGGTCACCACCGAGGCCCTGGCCGCGGCGGCGCGCATCCCCATCGTGGGCGAGGCGGCCACCGACCCGGAGGGGATCCGCCTGCACGGCCTCCGCGTGCACG
>Ga0172372_10003211_pt1 | contig 24268 bp, 17 predicted proteins | sample LakKiv5m_2_FD_114544 | JGI IMG/M metagenome (GOLD analysis project Ga0172372, IMG submission 114544) | Freshwater microbial communities from Kabuno Bay, South-Kivu, Congo - kab_092012_9.5m | ecosystem: Environmental > Aquatic > Freshwater > Lake | place: Democratic Republic of the Congo...
ATCAGCCATCGCACCGCCCGGCCGGGGTCAAGGATTATCTGTTGGTTCACGCACATTTTCTGCTCCGCCTTCCGCAGGTTCTCACAAATCTACACAACTGCTTTTTCAGACAGGCTCTAAGAGTTCCCGCTCGTAGGCATCTGGCGGACGCGGACCAGGCGGGACGATGGGTGCAACCCTGTTCACGTTCAGCGAAAACCGGGCGCGCCGAGTCGTGTTGCAAGCCATGACCAATGCGAACATTTGGTTATGTCTTGGAAGGCACGCTGCCGGAGCGTGCGGCGCAACCACCACCGCCTGAGCCACCCCGCCTGCTGGAGGGCGCGGGCGTTCTCCGCAACCAAGTCTTTGAAGCGCACCTCGGTCTGGCGCCTGATTCGGGGCGGTATCCCACCGGGATGGATACGACCAGTGGCCATGTCTGAAATCAGACCTGGAACCACTCCTTGGCGAGGACAATGCGAGACTTTTTGGCCACGGCTTCACTGGCCTTGAGCACGCTTACGGTCGCCTCGAAGCCATCCTGCGCGCTCGCAGCGGGCTGGCGCGGGACGGTGGCAAGATGCTTCACCAGCGCGGCCTTGTCGGCGTCACCAAAGGTGGCCTTGAAATCCTCGATCGCCCCGCCGATCTCATTCACGTTCGACAGGAACGCCTCCATCGCGGCCTGCAACGACGTGGTCATCGCCGGCGTGTTGTCCTCCGCTTGTTCGCCCTGTGCCGCGAGCTTGGTCGCATTGGCCACCAGCGCGATGCCGGTTTCCTTGTGGAAGTTGTCCTTGCGCGCATAAACCTCCCAGCCCAGCAGCGGCGCGTCAGATTCCTTGAACATCCAAGCCTTGCCGCCGCGCATCATCACGGCGGCGTCCGTGCCGTAAATCATCTCGTAGTCCGAGTCGAACGAGTTCGCCAGCGAGGCGTCGTAGATGAAGTTCACGCCCTGGCCATACTCGAAGACGCATTGCGCCGTGTCCGGCACCGTGCGGCCATCGCTCCATTGCAGGATGCCGCCGAAACCGGTCACGGCTGTGGGCAGGTCTTTCAGGAACCACGAGTTGTTGTCCACCTGATGAATGCCGATTTCGCCTACGAGGCCGGCGCTTTGCTCCTGGCGGAGATGCCAGTTGATCTCGCGCTCACGGTCGGGATTGGGCGAGGCCTTGCGCCAGCTCTGCTTCTTGTGCCACTGCGCGCGGGCGAAGAGGTTTTTGCCCAGCGCACCCGAGCGGACGAACTGGAGGAGGAAATGCCGCTGGGCATCCGAGCGAAGTTGAAGCCCGGCCTGAAAGACCGAAGTCGGCGTGGCCTTCGCGGCGGCGGCGATGGCGCGCGCGTCCTCGACCGTGTGCGCGAGCGGGGCTTCGCAATAGACGTGTTTGCCCGCCGAGAGCGCCTCGGTGACGAGCTGCCGGTGCTGGTGCGTGGGCGTGGCGATGACCACGGCCTGCACGTCCTTGTTGGCGAACACCTTCTTGTAATCGCTCTCCTGCGCCGCGCCGGGGGCGTTGTCCGCCGTCCGCTTGAGCATGGCCGGGTAAGTGTCGCAGATGGCGACGACCTTGGCCTCCTTGGTGCGCCCGAGGACGTTCACAATCTCGCGCCCCCATGGCCCGAGCCCGATGACCGCGACATTCACCGTGAACGCCGCCTTCTTCTCCGCCGGGGCCTGCGCCTGCGCCCGCAACTCCACCGCACCCAGCGCGGCCAGCATGGCGGCGAAGGAGCTCTGCTGCACAAACGCGCGGCGGTTGAGATCAGATTGGGCGTCAGGCGATACGGACTGGTTCATGGGCGTTATGATGCGCAAGGAAAGCCCGAAGGCAAATGCGTTTCCATTCGGTCTCCACGCCCGGGCAACTTAGGAATTCACCGTAGCGGTGACATTTGCACAAATTTGCCCTGAGCGTTGTCTATGAAGCGAAGTGAACACCAATGCCACAGAATGGTGCCGAGAGCTGTTCGAGGCGCACGCCGCCGGCCTGCTCCTTTATGGGCGGGCGCTGGGCCTGGCGCATACCGAAGCGGAGGATGTGGTGCAGGAGGTATTTCTCGAACTGCTGCGCCGCGAGGAACCGCCCGCGCAACCGGACCGTTTCCTGGTGCGGGCGTTCCGAAACCGCGCTCTGAACCGGCACCGCAGCCTCTGGCGCCGGCTGGCCCGCGAGTTTGAGTCGCGGGACTGGTTCGACCCGGAACCGGACACCTCCGCCGCAGAGCGTGCCGCAATGCGTTCGCTAACCCGACTGCCGGCGGAACAGCGCGAGGTCATCGTGCTCAAGCTCTGGCAGAGGCATACGTTTGAGGAAATTGGCGCGCTAACGGGTGCGTCACCAAACACGGTTGCCGCCCGTTATCGCTATGGATTGCGCAGGCTGCGAGCCACATTGAAAGGACAAGACCATGAAGACGCCGACCGAATGGGAGAACCGAATGCAGAACTGGACTCCGCGCCGCCCCTCGGCCCGGCTGACCCGGGCCATCTTCGGGCCGCCGCCCTCTGAAGACGCCGCTGGGCAAGTTGCCGCCTTCGGCACGCACTGGCGAGTTATCGCGCTGCGCCAATGGGCAGGCAGCTTGGCCGGAGGGGCGGCATTGCTCGTGGCTTTGTCGGCCGGAGAAGTCGGCCCGGGACGCAGCCGGGGCCCGGAGGCAACCGCATTTCCATTGCTGTCAGCATTGAGCAACCAACAGGCCGCCGCCTTTCATGCGCCGCGCCGGCACAGCGAGTGGAACCACTGTGCACGTCCGCTTTTGGAATGGACAAACACCTCCCGTTCGCCTTCAAGTGTGCCCTCTTTTTCGGCCCGTATGGCCAATTGATCCAGACTCATGAGTGCCGACAAACTGAAGCCAAACGGACCCAATAAGTCAGACCTGAAGTCCAAGCCTTCGCCTGCATCTACTGCTGCGAAGGGGCTCGTGCCGTCCCAAGAGTCCCTCCCGCCTGCCCCAGTTGCGCCGCTCTTCCAGCGGGTGGACTGGCTGACGTTTGCCATCACGACGGTGATGGTATTCATCGGGTATTGGTTCACCTTGGCACCGGATTTGACCTTGGAGGATTCAGGCGAGCTGGCGGTGGGCTCCATGTATGCCGGGGTGCCGCATCCGCCGGGCTATCCGGTCTGGACACTGTTCACCTGGCTGATCTGCGAGCTGGTGCCGTTCTCAAACATCGCGTGGCGGGTGGCGCTGGCGTCGGCCATCTGCGGTGCGCTGGCGTGCGGACTGATCGGCCTGATGGTGTCGCGCGGTAGTGCGATGATCATTGAGGGCTTCGAGGATTTGAAGGGCATCGAACCGCGCGTGCGCAACGCGATCTGCGTGGTGTCCGGCTTTGTGGGCGGGATGCTGATGGGCTTCAACGGCTTCCTCTGGAGCCAGGCGGTGATCGTGGAGGTGTATGCCATCAGCGCGCTGTCGCTGGTGCTGATGCTGGTGTCCATCATGCGGTGGATGCACGGCCCGCACCAGTCGCGCTACATCTGGTGGGCGGCCTTCTGGCTGGGCATCTGTTTCACAAACCACCAGACGCTGCTGGTGGCGGTGATTGGGTTGCAGGTGGCGGTGCTGGCGCGGGACGCCAAGCTGGGCCGGGACGTGTTCTTCGGCAATTTCGTGATCTTCGTCTTGGCCGGCATCGCGCTGCTCGTCCGCTACGGCGGCGCGACGGGCATCGCCAATTCCGGGCTCAATGTGGCCTACATCAAGGCCTTCGTGGTCATCGGTCTGGCCTCGATGATCGTCACGGGCGTGCTGTTCATGCATACCGGCGGCAAGCTGGGCACCGAATGGAAGGCGGCGTTCGGCATGCTGGTGGCGTTCGTGATCGGTGCGGGTTTCTACCTCTACATGCCGTTGGCGGGCATGACTACGCCGCCGATGCAGTGGGGTTACCCACGGACCATCGAGGGGTTCATGCATGCGCTGACGCGCGGCCAATATGAGAAGGGCAATCCCACCTCCGGCCTCGACCGTTTCTTCGGCCAGATCCAGACCTACGTGGATGGTTCCATCGAGGAGTTGAACATCGTCTATCTGGCCATAGGGCTCATTCCGCTGGCGGTGATCTTTTACCGGCGGATCGAGCAGGAGGAAAAGGTCTGGCTTGGCGGGGTGTCGGCCATTTACGGCTTCCTGTGCCTGCTCAAGCTGGCGACCAACTTCGGAGAATACCGGCCGGTGGTGCCGGGCATGATTTACGGCTACGTCTTCCTGCTGATCGGCATCATTCCGTTCCTCTTCTTCCGGCACTCGGGCGGGCGGCCCGAGCGGGCGTGGCTGGCGGGATTGACCACGGTGTTCCTGTTCCTTTCGCTGATGCTGATCTACCTGCTGAACCCGCCGCCGGACCGGCAGAGCCAGCAGTTGAACAAGGTGTTCTTCACCGCCTCCTATGTGCCCATCACGATGCTGGTGGGGTATGGCCTGGCGATGCTCGGCGCGGCGGCGGCGGCCAACTATGCGATGTTCCGCTGGGTGCTGCTGACCGGCAGTTCGCTGGCCGGCGCGGTGGCCTGGTATGCGCACTCGATCAACGACGTGCAGTTCCCGCTGGCGATCTTCACGACGCAGTTCGGCATCGGGCTGGCGGCGGCCTTCATCGGCCTGTTTCTGGTGGCGCGCACACGACTGCCCATCAAGCTGCTGCTGGCGCTTTACTGCGTGCTGCCGGCGCACACGATCCTGTCCCACTGGGGCGAGAACGAGCAGCGCGGGCACCTGTTTGGCTTCTGGTTCGGGCACGACATGTTCACCCCACCGTTCGAGGATGCGAAGGGCAACCTGAGCTATGACAAGAAAGAGCGGGAGGCCGCGCTCAAGGATCCGGTCCGGGCGAAATACACCTACCCGGAGATGACGCCGCACACGGTGCTTTACGGCGGCACGGATCCTGGCCGCTTCTGCCCGACCTACATGATTTTCTGCGAGAGCTTCATCAAGCCGCAGCAGCGCCGGAACCCGGATTTCGACCGGCGGGACGTTTACATCATCACCCAGAACGCCCTCGCGGACGGCACCTACCTCAACTACATCCGCTCGCACTACAACCGCAGCAACCAGCAGGATCCGCCGTTCTTCGCCGGCACCGTGGACTACTTGCAAGGCCTCGTCCTGGGCACGCGGGCCCGGCAGGCCAAGGCCGCCGGCCAGGCCTACGAGGCTGGCGCGCTGGCCAAGCTGGTGGGCCTCCTGCACGGTCCCGCCAAGCCACTGGACTGGCTCTTTGGTGAAAAGATCGGCAAGGCCATTGAACGCAAGCGCCGCGCCGGCACGTCCTTCTTCGAGCCGGAGCACTTCACCAATGTAAAAGCCCTCGCCGCGACGCTCGCACCTGGGCCGCAGCAGGATCCGCTCGGCAAGTGGCTGCACGAGCAGTTCAGCGAGGACACCCGCAAATTGCTCGCCAGCGGTGACCAGGCCGCGCTGCGCAAGGCGCTCGCCCGCGAATTCAACGGGCTGATCGAACGCGAAATGCCCGAGCGTTGGAAAATTTTCGACGACCTGCACCGCATCCACGCCGAACACGCCGGACAGGAGGCTGCCACTGCCGAGCAGGGCCGCCAGCTGGAGCAGGCCATCCAGGCCCAGGCCCAGCTCCACGCCCAGAAGGGCGACCGCGCGGCCCTCCAGCTTGCGCAGCAAACCCTCGCCCGCGTGCAGGGTGAGACGGCCGCCAAGGTGAAATCCGTGCAGGACGCGCGTGAACAGGCCAAACAGGCGCGCCGCGAGCTGTTCTTCAAATCGAACGCGCCGTTCTACCATCCCGACCGCTTTGCGCACGTGAAGCTCGACGCGCGGATGCAGCGCTTCACCCGGCAGGACCTCACCTGGGCGGCCATCCGGCTCAACCGGCTGCTGCTCGAGACTGCCTACCCGGACGCGATCGCCAGGAGCGAGGGCGGCGTTTATCCGGACTTGGAAATCAACATTGCAACCGTCGAGGACTCCTCGAAGTCCTTCACTGAATACGTCGAAGACGCCCGCCGCCGGCTGGATCACGACCAGCGTTTCCCCAACGAGCCGCGGCAGATCAAGCCGGGTGAGGACGTGCGTTACGACGAGGCCACCGGCCGCATCCAGGTCAGCGGACAGGTCGCCGTCATGTCCATCAACGGCCTGCTCACCAAGGTGATGTTCGACAAAAACCCCGACCACGACTTCTACGTCGAGGAGAGTTTCCCGTTGGACTGGATGTATCCGCACCTCACGCCCTCCGGCATCATCATGAAGATCAACCGGCAGCCGCTGACGGAAATGACCCAGGAGATCGTGGACCGCGACCACCGCTTCTGGAGCAAGTATTCCGAGCGGCTCATCGGGAACTGGATCACCTACGACACCTCCGTCTCCAACATCTGCCGCGTGGCCGAGCAGGTTTACGTGAAGCGCAACTACCAGGGCCTCAAGGTAGACGGCAAGGACGTCCTGCCGGACTCGCGCTTCGTCCGTGACGACGACGCGCAGAAGGCCTTCTCCAAGCTCCGCAGCGCCATCGCCGGCGTTTACTTCTGGCGCATCAACGAGGCGGGCCGACGCGGCAACCTCGCCGAGCAGCAGCGCATGATCAAGGAATGCGACTTCGCCTTCCGCCAGGCCTTTGCCTTCTGTCCGTTCAGCCCCGAGGCCGTGTTCCGTTACACGAACCTGCTCATCAGCATGGGCCGCATTGATGACGCGATTCTCGTCGCACGCACGTTTCAGAAGCTGGACCCCAACAACCGCTCGGCCAAGGACCTGATCGACCAACTAATGGGCATTCGCCAGATGCAGGGCGCTCAGGCACAGGCGCAGGGACAGGTCGCGCAGCTGGAGGCTTCCTTCCGGGCCAATCCCGCGAACCTTCAGCTCGGCATGCAGTTGGTGTCCGCATTTGCCCAGCTCCGCAACACGAACGGAGCGATCAGCACGCTCGACCTGATGGCGCAGACAGCCTCGAACGACGCGGTCGGCCTCGTCCCGGTGGCGCAGGCCTACCAGCAGCTCGGTCAGCCGGCAAAGATGCAGCTTACCGTCACCCGACTGGTGCCCATGGCGGAGAGCATTCTCTCCAACCCGCAGGCCGACAACAACCAGCTTCAAGCCGCCTTGCAGACCTATCAACTGGCGGGCAACGCCCCCCGCATGGCTGATTCGCTCAACCGCCTGTTAAAGCTGAGCCCCAACAGCCCCGAGCTCTGGTATGACCTCGGCGCGCTGCTGACCTTCCAAGCCCGCACCAATGAGGCCATCGCAGCCCTGAGCAATGCGGTCCTCCACAGCAACGCGCGGCTCGCTCAGAAGGTGCCCAACGCAAACAACCTTCAGGCGATGGCCACCACCGATGCCCGTTTCAACGGCATTCGCGCTCATCCTGACTTCCAAAAGGCGATTCAGCAGAAGCCGTAGTGGTTATCCGGGGCTGACCGCGCCAACCGGCTGCTCCCTGACACCCCGCCGGAGGGCTAAACCCCCCGTTGATCGGGTGACCAGATCACCTTGTGCATCTGCAACTGGAAGCGCACCGGCAGCGCGTCCGCGATGATGCGCTCCACCAGCTCCAGTCGCGTGATCGGTGTCTGGCCCGACGGCACGGGTTTGAGGACCGGGTCACGCTGGTGCGGTTGAAGCGGCGCGACCCATGAGAACAACACCGGGCATCGGGACGCGAGCTGGTGCCGTGCAAGCTGCTCCTTCGCCCAGACATAGTCTTCCGCCGTCCCGATGACAAACTTCACCTCATCCGTCGCCGTGAGGTGCGGCAGGTTTTCCCAACGGTTGCGCGCGGCTTCACCACTGCTCGGACACTTCAGATCCATGATCCGCCGCACGCGTGGGTCCACCGGCGCAATGTCCAATGCGCCACTCGTCTCGACCAAAACCGTGTAGCCCGCGTCGCACAACCGCCGCATCAATGGCAGGGCGTTGGCCTGCAACAACGGCTCCCCGCCGGTTAATTCCACGAGCGGCAGGCGGTAAGCAATTGGCCCTTGGCTGTCGGCGGTCGGAAATTGGCTGCCAGCGATTGGCGACTGGCTGCTGGCGATTGGCGGTTGGCGGTTGGCGATTTCATACGGCCCCGCCAGCCGCTCCACCTCCGCGATGATCTCGTCCAGTGAACGCCGCCTACCCTCCGTAAACGCATACGCCGTGTCGCAATAAGAGCAGCGCAGGTTGCAGGCAGTGAGCCGGATGAACACGCAGGGCAGCCCCGCGAAGGTGCTCTCACCTTGCAGGCTCAGGTAAATCTCGTTGACGTTCAGAGTCTCAGCCACGCGCGCAGTGTAAGCCCCGGCCAGAGCGATGAAAGGCTGGAGCGCGCCAGATGCTCCCCTCCCCTGTCCGCGCTGGGCATTCGTCCGCGGCCAGCCTAAGATCCCCGCTCGCCCGCGAGGCGAAATCTGGCAATGGCAACCGACTTCATCCGCATTGGTGGCGCGCGGCAGCACAATCTCAAGGCTGTCACGCTCGCCATTCCACGCGGCAAGCTGGTGGTGCTGACGGGTCTTTCGGGCTCGGGCAAGTCCTCGCTGGCCTTCGACACCATCTACGCCGAGGGCCAGCGCAAGTATGTCGAAAGCCTTTCCGCCTACGCGCGGCAGTTCCTTGACCAGCTCCAGAAGCCGGACGTGGACTACCTCGAAGGGCTGTCGCCGACCATCGCCATCGAGCAGCGCAGCTCCGGCTCGAACCCGCGCTCCATCATCGCCACGACCACGGAGATTTACGATTACCTGCGTCTGCTCTTCGCGCACGTCGGACAGCCGCACTGCCCCGTCAGCGGCCAGCCCATCTCGCGGCGCACGACCACGGACATCGTGGACGAAATCGCGTCGCTGCCGCCGCGCACGCGCGTGATGTTGCTCGCGCCGGTGGTCGAGAAGCAGAAGGGTGAGTTCCGCGATGTGATTGAGCGGTTGGCCCGCGACGGCTTCGTGCGCGCGCGCGTGGACGGCGAACTGGTCGAACTCGCCGCAAACGTCCGCATCAAACTGGACCCGAAGCAGGCGCACACCATCGAGGTGGTCGTGGACCGGCTGGTGATTGACGACAAGGTCCGCGTGCGCTTGGCGGACTCGGTGGAGACGGCGTTGAAGTGGGGCGGTGGCAAGCTGCTGGTGCTGTCGCAGGCGGCGGAAGCGGGTAGCGGGCAGGCGACGCGGGCAGAGCCATCGGTAATCGGCAATCGGCCATCGCAAATCTGGTCGGGGACGTTGCTCTCAAACCGCATGTATTCTCCGGCGACCGGCCAGACCTTCGACCCGCCGGAGCCGAAGCACTTTTCGTTTAACTCGCCGTTCGGTGCGTGCCCGGTCTGCCACGGGCTCGGGCAGAAGATGGTTTTCGACCCCGCGCTCATCGTGCCCGACCCGGAGAAATCGCTGGAGTCCGGCGCGGTGCTGCCCTGGCGGCGCGGCGGCAAGCGGATGATTGTCTATTACAAAGCCCTCCTGCGCGGTCTCTGCGCGCACTACGAGGCGAGCATGGACGTGCCGTGGAAGTCATTGCCGGAAGAGTTTCGCAAGGTGCTGCTGCACGGCTCGGGCGAGACCGAGGTGAGCTTCAATTTCATGCGCGCGGGCAAGGTCAGCAAAATCTCGCGCCCATTCGAGGGCGTGCTGAAGAACCTCGAACGCCTCTACGCCGAGAGCGAGAGCGAGTTCACGCGCAACCGGCTCAAGGCGTTCATGGCCCCGGAGCACTGCGATGCGTGCGGGGGGAAGCGATTGAGGCCGGAGGTGCTGGCGGTCACTTTGGGGGGAAGTAGTCAGTGTTCAGTGTTCGGTATTCAGTCGGGCAAGAGTGCTACGGACGCCAAACTGAACACTGACCCACTGAATACTGAATACTCTCCCATCCCCGGCCTGAGCATCGCCGACGTCTGCGCGCTCTCCGTGGACACCGCTGACCTCTTTTTCGCGTCGCTCGCGCTCACGGATTTTCAGCGAAAAATCGCGGGCGAATTGGTGAAGGAGATTCGCGCGCGGCTGGGCTTCCTCAAAAACGTCGGCCTCGGCTATCTCACGCTCGACCGCGAGTCCGGCACACTCTCCGGCGGCGAGGCGCAGCGCATCCGGCTCGCGACGCAGATTGGCGCGGGGCTGGTCGGCGTCATATACATCCTCGACGAGCCGAGCATCGGCCTGCACCAGCGCGACAACGAACGCCTGCTCAAAACCCTCGAAGGCCTGCGCGACCTCGGCAATTCCGTTCTCGTCGTCGAGCACGACGAAGACACCATCCGCCGTGCCGACCACGTGATTGACCTCGGTCCCGGCGCGGGCACGCACGGCGGCGAAGTCGTCGCGCAAGGCACCGTCGCAGAAGTCATGGCCAATTCGCGCTCGCTCACGGGCCGTTACTTGAGCGGCGACTTGAACATACCCGTGCCGAAGAAGCGCATTTCGCCCGTGGGCAAGGGCGGCTGGCTGGAAATCACCGGCGCGCGCGAGAACAACTTGCAGAACGTCACCGCGCGCATCCCGCTCGGCACGCTCACATGCGTCACCGGCGTGAGCGGTTCGGGTAAAAGCACGCTCGTCTGCGACATCTTGCAGCGGCACTTGTTCCGATTGTGGTTCGGCTCGAAGGAGCGGCCCGGCGCGCACCGCACCATCACGGGCACCGAGCTGCTCGACAAGGTCGTGGTCATTGACCAAACGCCCATCGGCCGCACGCCGCGCAGCAACCCGGCAACTTACACCGGCATCTTCAACGCCATCCGCGACCTCTTTGCACAGCTTCCGGCGGCGAAGATTCGCGGCTACGACGCGGGCCGGTTTAGCTTTAACGTGAAGGGCGGCCGCTGCGAGAAGTGCCAGGGCGACGGCCTGCTGAAGATTGAGATGCACTTCCTGCCGCCGGTTTATGTGACGTGCGAGGCGTGCGCGGGCCGGCGCTACAACCGTGAGACGCTCGAAATTAACTTCAAGGGCATGAACATCGCCGACGTGCTCGACCTCACGGTGGACGACGCAGTGAACGTCTTCCGCGCCGTGCCGAAGATTTACGAGCCATGCCTGACGCTCGCAGAAGTCGGCCTCGGCTACCTGCGGCTTGGCCAGCAAGCCACGACGCTCTCCGGCGGCGAGGCGCAACGCGTGAAGTTGGCATCCGAACTCTCCCGCCGCCAAACCGGCAAGACGCTCTACATCCTCGACGAGCCGACGACCGGCCTGCACTTCCACGACGTGGCGAAGCTACTGGAGGTCTTCTTCAAGCTCCGCGCGCCGGGCAACACACTGCTGGTCATCGAGCACAACCTCGATGTCATCAAGTGCGCCGATTGGATTCTGGACATGGGCCCCGAAGGCGGCACGGGCGGCGGACGCATCGTGGCCGAAGGGACGCCTGAAACCGTCGCCGCCACCCCGGGCAGCCACACGGGGGAATTTTTGAATCGAATCCTCCGTGAAGGGACAAATACTCCCAGCCAGTGAACCACACGCGCAAACCGCGAGCGAGAGAACTCGGGAACGACCGAAACGAGGCACAGCCTTTTCGAGCTTCCTTCGTTTCCGCACTTATCAGTCCGTTCCTTGGCCGTTTTGTCTTTGTCCTCGTGCTATGGGCATTTCCTTTGTTCGCCGCTGACCTCACGGATCCGGTGGAGAAGCGGGACTTCGAGGCGGCAGCGCGGGCATTTCAGGATTTGAACCACGACCGGGCAGAGCGTGAGTTTGCCGACTTCGTGAAAAACTGGCCGAACTCCGCGCAGCGCGGCATGGCCTTGCTTCTGCAAGCGCGCGCCCGGCACGAGCAGGGCAAGTTTCCGGGGGCCATCGAACTGCTGACCACCGCGCTCCCGCAGGCCGGCAAGCTCGCGGACCAGTATCAGTTCTGGCTAGCCGAGGCGCGGTTTGGCGCGCGGCAGTTTGACAAGGCCGCCGAGACCTACGCGCTGCTGGTGCGGGACTTCACCAACTCGCCGCATTTCCTCGCCGCCGCGCATAACGAGGCGCTTGCCCGCCACAAGCTCGGCAATCAACGCGAAAAAGTCCTGGCCCTGCTGCGCGACCCCAACGGTGCATTCCAACGCGCAGCGAAAGCTTCGCCTACCAATGACTTCGTCATCAGCGGCACGTTACTGCTGGGCGAGACACTGCTGACAGGGCGGGACTTTGCGGGGGCGGAGCAGGCCGCACGGGCGCTAGAAGCGCGCCGGCTGGAGCCGGAAGTGGACTGGCAACGGCGTTTCTTGCTGGGGCGCGTGTTAACCGAAGCCGACCGCGCGGCTGAGGCACTTCCCGTGGCGACCAATCTGGTGCGGCTGGCCAGCGCGCTGAAACAGCCGTTGCTCGAGGCGGAATCGCATTCCCTGCACGGCACCGTGCTGGAGAAGCTCGGCGAACTGGCCGAAGCCGTGGCGGCGTTTACCAACAACCTGGTCACCAACACGCCGGTGGCCCTGCGGCACCAGGCGCTGGGCAAGGCGGTGGACTTGAGCCTCCGGCAGCAACGCGACGCGGACACCATGGCCTTGCTGGAACGCTACTCCGCACAGTTTCCGGGAGATGCGCGTTTGGACCTTGCGCAGGTCACGCTGGGGGAGCTGCGCGTGAAAGAGTTTCACACCTTGCTGGCCGGCACGAACGGGCCCGCGCGCACGAACCTGCTCACCACGGCGCTGACAAACCTGACCTTCGCACTCACCACCCACACGAACAGCCCGCTGCGGGGCCGCGCATATTTTCAGCGTGGTTGGTGCCATTGGCACCTTGGGCAATCCGCTCCGGCAGCCGCTGATTTTGGGGCGGCCGCCGGCCTGCTCCCCAAATCGGAGGAGCAGGCGATGGCGCGCTTCAAGCTCGCGGAGGCCCAGGCACTGCAAAACGACCACACGAACGCGTTGCGCAATTTTCAAATGGTGGTCGAGCAATACGGTGACTTGGAGCGGGTGCGCAATGCCTACTTCGACGAGGCGCTTTACCGCGCGATGCGCTCCGCGTGGGCGGTGACCAACCAGGCGGCGGCCGAGGCCGCGTTCCGCAAGATCGTCGAGCTGTTCCCCGAACGGCTGGTGAGCGACAAGGCCACGCTGCTGCACGCGGGGGAACTCAATCGGCGCGGCCGGCCAGCGGACGCGCGGCGGGAATTTGAGGCGCAGCTCACGCGCTTCCCGCAGTCTGAACTCGCCCCGCAAATCCATCTGGCCGTCGCACGCACCTTCCGGCAGGAATCCGACTGGGCAGGCGCGGCCCGGCAATACAACGACTGGCTGCGCCGCTACCCGACAAACGCGGCGCGGGCCGACGTGGAGTTCGAACACGCGATGTTCTCCGAGCAGGTCGGGGCCACCAACGCGCTGACGCTCTTCACCAACTTCGTCGCGCGCTTTCCGACCCACAGCAACGCGCCGCTGGCGCAGTTGCACGTGGGCGATCTTTACTTCAACCAGGGCGACGCCTTCGACAAGGCGGAGGCGAGCTATCAGATTCTCTACCAGAACACGAACTGGCCGGACTCACGCCTCAAGTTTCTCGCGCGGCTGGCCGCAGGGCGGGCGGCGTATGAGCGCGACAGCTTCAAGAACGCCACGAACTACTTCAACGAACTCGTCACGCAGGCGAATGCGGATCGCGTGCCCAAGGACATCCAGGCCCGGGCGTTCTTCGCGCTGGGCGACACCTACATCAAGGCCAGCCAGGCCGGTGAGCCAATCGCCGAGGATCCGTTCGGGGACGCCATCATCGCCTTCGGCCGCATCACCAACTCGACGCTTTTCCCCGGCAGCCCGCTCGCCGCGCCCGCGATAGGCCGGATCGGCGACTGCCTGCTACAGCGGGCGGGCAAGAATCAGGATCCCAAGCAGCTTGAGCTGGCCGCTGAAGCTTACCGGCGCACGGTGGCTTGGCCGGGCGCGGAAGTGGAGACGCGCAGCCTGGCAGAAGTGGGCTTGGGCATCGTGCGTGAAAAGCAGGGCCGGGCAAACGAAGCGTTGGACCATTGGAGCAACGTGTTCTACCAGAAGAACCTTGCCCCGGGCGAAGCACCCGGCCTGAAGGAGATCGAGGCGGCGGGCGGGCATCTTGGACGGTTGCGTGAGGAACGGCAGGAGTGGGCGCAGGCCATCGCCATCTACGAGAGCATGCAGCGGCTGTTCCCGCCATTGCGCAGCCCACTGCAAATCAAGATCAACCGCGCGCGCCAGATGCTCAACGAGCGCCGGTGACGAACGCGCGGATGTCGACGGCGTCCATGCCGGCGGCGCGGATGGCGGCCATGCCCAGGTCGGTATCCTCATAGCCACGACAAAACTGCGGCTCCACGCCGAGGCGGCGAGCGGCTTCGAGGAAGATGTCCGGCTCCGGCTTCTGGCGCGTCACGTCCTCGCTGGTCACGATGGCACCGAACCACTGATGGATGCCGAGGTGGTGCAGCACCTGCTAGACGACGCGTTTCTTGCCGCCGCTGGCCACGGCCATGGGCAGTTTGCCATGATGCTCGCGGGCGATCGCCACAACCTCAGGGATGCCCTTCACGTTGGGGATGAACGGCAGAAAGGCATGCTCCTTTTCGACCGAAACGGCGTGGTGGTCGTAGTTTAGGCCCTGTTCTTCACGCAGCATCTTCAGGATGTCGCGCGACGGCACGCCGCCCAGGGCGTAAAAACGCTCCTCGGTGAAGTGGATGCCGTGCCGCTCCGACACCACACGCCACGCGTGCCAGTGCAGGGGCATGGTGTCGGCGAGGGTGCCATCGCAATCGAAGATGAGGGCGCGGATGTGAGACATAGGAGGCGGTTAACAGTAAGCGGAAGCGTGGAGGCCGGAAGTTTCCCATCACTCCGTTTGCCCCGGCTCCAGCGCGGGTCAGGTTTGCAACGCCGCGAGCTTCTGTTCCAGGTCGTGGTTCATCAGCGGCTCGATGACGCCGTCGAGATCGCCCTCGATGACGTTGGCCAGGTTGTAGAGCGTGAGTTCGATGCGGTGGTCGGTCACGCGGTTCTGCGGGAAGTTGTAGGTGCGGATTTTTTCGCTGCGCTCGCCGGTGCCGACCTGTGAGCTGCGCTGAGCGTCATACTTCGCCTTTTCGTCGGCGATCTTGCGCTCCAGCAGGCGCGAGCGGAGCACTTTCATCGCCTTGGCCTTGTTCTTGATCTGCGAGCGCTCGTCCTGGCAGCGGACCTCGGTGCCGGTTGGCTTGTGGAAGATGCGCACGGCGGAGTCGGTGGTGTTGACGCCCTGCCCGCCGTGGCCGCCAGCGCGGCAGACCTGAATCTCCAAGTCCTCGGGCCGGATCTCGACATCCACGTCCTCCGCCTCGGGCAGCACGGCCACGGTGACGGTGCTGGTGTGGACGCGGCCTTGGGCTTCCGTCGCGGGCACGCGCTGCACGCGGTGGACACCGCTTTCGTATTTTAAGCGCTTGTAAACGTCCTGTCCGTTGACGCCGAAGATCACTTCCTTCAGGCCACCGAGGTCCGACGGGCTGGAATCCATCGGTTCGACCTTCCAGCTGTGGGCTTCCGCGTAGCGGGTGAACATGCGGTAAAGGTCGGCGGCGAACAGCGCGGACTCCGCCCCGCCGGCACCGGCGCGAATTTCCACGATGGTGTTGCGGGAATCGGTCGGGTCCGGCGGCAAGATGCCGCGCTGCACCTCGACGGTGAGCCGCTTGAGTTCGCTTTCAAGCCTTGTGATCTCTTCCCTAGCCATGACTGCCAGCTCGGAGTCGGAGGATTCAGCCGCGAGCAGGCCTCGGTTGTCGGCGAGATCACGTTCGGTTTTGAGATACTCGGCACCGGTGGCGACGAGGTCTTTCAGACGCGCATACTCACGTGACAGCTCCTGAGCGCGGGTGGGGTTGTCGAAGACCTTCGGATCGCTCAACGATGCCTCCACCTCGGCGAAACGACGGTTGAATTTCTCGATGTGAGGACGCAATTCCATGATCCGGGCGGTGGCTGCCTGAGCTCCCTAGGGCCGGCAGTGTGGCCGGGCTCAAGGTGACAAGATCGGACGGTCAGGAAAAAGCAATCGCCCGCCGGGAATGGACCCGGCGGGCGATGGCGTAAAGGAAAGCTACTTCTTCTTTTTCTTGCCCTCGGCAGCGGCAGCTTGAGCGGCCTGGGTCTTGGCCAAGCGCTGCTGGAACTTGTCCACCCGACCGGCGGTGTCCACGAACTTCTGCTGCCCCGTGTAGAACGGGTGGCAGACGTTACAGATGCCCAGCAGGACGGTCTTGCGGGTGGAGCGGGTTTGAATCACGTTGCCACAAGCGCAACGGAATTCGGCGGCTTCGTATTTCGGATGCAGGTCCGTTTTCATTTCAAAGGGGCGGCAGGATACAAGCGACCATGAGCTTGGCAAGCGCTGTTTTGGCCCGCTTCACCCCGTGATGGACTCATCGGCGAAGCTGCCTCACCGCTCGCTGAAGCTTGGAAATGGAACACAGGAGACCTTCCGCTCGAAGCCCGGGCCTGCCCACTTCACTTGGCGTTTAGAATCCAACCAGTTAAAAGTGACTTGTCATGCTCTTGGTGGTCCCTAATTTGCGCGGGTTGCGGAAAACGATCCACGCATTCCCATGACACACCTCACTCCCTGTTTTCTCACCGCTACTGCACTTGCTGCCAGCTTCGGGACCGCCAACGCGCAAAATCCCCCTGCCCCGTTGACCCCGCCGCCTCGCCAGCCGGCCTGGGAGACGCTCGCCTCCGCCGGCCTGACTCTAACGAAGGGCAACAGCGATACCATGCTGGCCAATGTCGGGGTAACCACCGCGAAGAAGTGGACCGGCAACGAGATAAGCCTGGGCGCGAACATGACCTACGGCGAGGCCTCGGGGGTGCAAAATGTGAACAATTACAACGCCTTCGGCCAATACAACCGGCTGTTCTCCGAACGCGCCTTCGGCGGCCTCAAGCTCAACGCCATGAAGGACGACATCGCGAACATTGACTACCGCTTCACGATCAGCCCCTTGGCCGGCTACTACTTCCTCAAAAGCGCCACCACCCAGTTGAGCGCGGAAGTCGGTCCCTCCTACGTGCTGGAGGACCTCGGCGGAGTGAGCCGGAGCTACGCGGGCTTGCGCGTCGGCGAGCGCTTCGAGCACAAGTTCAGCAGCGCCGCCAAGCTCTGGCAGACCGCCGAGTTCATCCCTCAGGTGGACCGTTTCAGCCAGTATCTCTTCAACTTCGAGCTGGGTGTGGACTCCGCCATCACCAAGCAGGTCAGCCTCCGCGCCGTTCTTCAAGACAACTACAACAGCCAGCCGGCCCGTGGTCGCAAAGGCAACGACGTGCGGCTCATTACCGGCATCGCCTACAAATTCTGAGCCGTCCCCATAGCTTCTATGAAAGGGCCGCCGTCGGGCGGCCCTTTTGCATTTCTGGGGACCCGAAAAAACCGCTTGCGGAAGGCGTTACCGTCAGTAATTTCTGTCTAGAAAGAAATAAACGAAGCCACCTATGCCAGCGCTCAGCCCAGTCCAGCAGAAGTTCATCCTCCATTGGGGCGAAATGGGCACTAGCTGGGGCATCAACCGCACCGTCGCGCAGATTCACGCGCTGCTCTTCATCGCCCCCAAGCCGCTCCCTGCCGAGGACATCGCCGAGACCCTTCAGGTCGCCCGCTCGAATGTCAGCACCAGCCTCAAGGAGCTGCAGGGCTGGGGCATCGTCCGCCGCGTTCATGTGCTGGGCGATAGCCGCGATCATTTCGAGAGCATGAAGGAGGTCTGGGAAATGTTCCGCGTCGTGTTGGATGAGCGGAAGAAGCGCGAAATTGACCCCACACTCACCGTCCTGCGCGAGTGCATCATTGAAGCTGAGAAGGACCAGGACACCGACGAATACACCGAACAGAAGCTCCGCGAGCTGGCCGGCTTCTTTAAGACGACCAACGCCTGGTATGCCCAAATACGCAACTGGCCGGCCAGCGCCGTGATGAAGTTCATCAAGCTCGGCGACAAGGTCCGCAAGCTCCTGAACCTCGGGGACGGATGACGCCCCTTTTTTTAAACCTCTATTTCTGTGAATGCTGAAATGACAGACAAAGACAATTTGCCCGCCAAAGGTGGCTGGGCCATTTATGATGCTGAGTGCCCGTTGTGCGTCGCCGGTGTCCGGCACATTGGCGGTTTGTTCGACCGGCAGGGGTTTGTCTGGCGGGCGCTGCAAGAGCCGGGGACCGCAGCCAAACTTGGGGTGACTCAATCAGACTTGTTGGGCGAGATGAAGCTGCTGTCGGCAGATGGGCGTGTGGTTGGTGGCGCGGATGCGTGGTCAGCCTTGTTCCGTTCGGTTTGGTGGCTTCGTCCGCTGGCCTGGCTCATGTGCCTGCCGGGACTGCATGGACTAAGCCACGCGGCCTACCGTTTCATTGCACGGAATCGTTACTGCCTGAGCGGGGCCTGCCGTCGGCGCAGCTTCGCCCTCCGACACCATCGCACGACCGCCTTCTTCGAACTGCCATGAATGCCACCCTGCTCATGCCCACGGCGCGCAGCCTCGGTGCGCATACCACTAACCGGGAGAGCTGGTCGGTGCCGCGCACCTGGATTCCATCCTTGCGTGCGGTGGTTGACCGGCGGTTGCTCATCAATTTCCGCGTCGCACCCGAGTCGCTCGCACGGCTGCTGCCCGCTCCGTTCCGGCCCAAGCTCGTCCGTGGCTGGGCGCTCGCGGGCATCTGCCTGCTGCGTTTGCGGGATGCGCGGCCAGCCGGCCTGCCTACGTTCTTTGGACTTTCCTCGGAGAACGCAGCTCATCGCATCGCCGTGGAGTGGGAAGACACCGATGGCGTCACGCGTGAGGGCGTCTTTGTTCCGCGTCGCGACACGGCGTCGCGGTTTAACGAACTTGTCGGCGGACGGGTTTTTCCTGGCGTGCAGCACAGCGCCACTTTCCGGGTGTGGGAGCCGGGTAACCGATTCAAAATCGCGGTGTTTCCAGCCGCCGACAAACTCCGCCCGCTGCTCAGGGTTCATGCGCATTTGGCGGACTCGCTGCCGCACGACTCAGTCTTCCGCTCGGTGAGAGAGGCCGAGGAGTTCTTCCGCGCTGGAGCCATCGGTTGGTCGCCGGGGCGGCGCGCGGGCGCATACGATGGGCTGGAGCTGAGCGCGTTCAACTGGCAGCTCGAACCGCTGGTGACCGACTGGGTGGAGTCCCGCTTCTTCGACGACAACGCGTCCCTGCCGGCCGGTTCGTGGGCGTTCGACTCCACCTTCCTGATGCGCAAGGTGGAGTGCGAATGGCATGCTTGCACCCACGCAGTGCATTTTTGAAACTGCCTCTGGCCATGAAACTCTACGACCTGTGGAACTGGCATGGAGCAATTGGCCGACGAGCCTATCTGCTGTGGGGCGCGTTGCTGTTTGCCATCAAGTGGAACCTCGACCGTTTCGTGTTAGGGGCCTTGGGGCCGGACGGGCGAGAGATTTCAATTTTCGATTACCTGCAAGCTGGATTCCCGGCGAGCGACTGGCTGGTCCCCGAGCGGGTGCTTGGTGCCGGTTGGTTGGTGCTTCTGGTCGTCCTGCTGTTTCTCATAGCAGGAGTCACCTTGACGGTCGCCCGCCTTCGTGACGCAGGCCTCCCAGCAGCATTGGTGGTGCTGTTTGTCATTCCTGCGCTCAAATGGTTCCTCTTCCTCGTGGCCGCCACGGCCCCAACGCGCCCGCGCCAAGACGCGCCGCCCGCCGCTAAGCCCAGCTGGCTCGAAGGCATTTGTCCCCGCAGTCGGCTGGGCAGCGCTATCGCCGGAGTGGCAATGGCATGTGCCCTCCTGTGGGGAGCCACGCTGCTAGGAACAGAAGGCTTGGGGCAATATGGCTGGGGTCTGTTTCTCGGGCTGCCGCTTGTGGCGGGCTTTTTTGCCGCGTTCACCTACGGAGTGCACGAGGTGCGCAACGCCGGTGAGTGCGTTGGGATTGGGATACTCGCTGTGCTGGTTTCCGCCGTGGGCTTTGTCCTCTTCGCCATCGAAGGGGTCATCTGCATTGTCATGGCAGCACCGCTAGCGATGCCGCTGGCAATTGTTGGAGCGTTCTTCGGCCAAATGGTTTCCCCGGCCCGTTGGCGCCAGGGGACGAACCAGATGCTCTGCGCGGGCCTCCTCGCAGTGCCACTGATGCTCACCGGAGAACGACTGGCCGACGCACCCGCGCCCTTGCTTGAAGTGAAATCCTCGCTGGACGTGGCCGCGCCACCGGAGCGTGTCTGGGGGCATGTGGTCGCGTTCACTGAACTGCCGGCGCCGACGGAACTCCTGTTTCGCCTCGGCATTGCCTACCCGCTGCGGGCGGAGATGTTTGGCAGCGGGCCGGGCGCGGTGCGGCATTGCGTGTTTTCGACCGGCCCGTTCGTCGAGCCGATTGAAGTCTGGGACGAGCCGCGTCTGCTCCGCTTCGGCGTGACGAAGAACCCGCCGCCCATGGAAGAGTGGACGCCTTACGAACACGTCCATCCGCCCCATCTGGATGGATTCCTCGCCTCGGAGCGGGGCCAGTTCCAGCTCGTTGCCCTGCCAGATGGCGGAACGCGCCTGGAAGGCACGACGTGGTATCGGCACAACATGTGGCCGGTCGCTTACTGGCAGACTTGGTCGGACTACATCATTCATCGCATCCACCTGCGCGTGCTGCAGCACATCAAGATGCGCGCGGAGAGCCCTTCGAAAACCCCATGAACAAACAACGACTTATTCTCGCCGGCGGCACCGGTTTCCTCGGCCAAGCGCTCGTGAAGCACTTCCAAAAGCTCGGCTGGGAAGTCGTCGTGCTCACGCGCAATCCGCAAGCCGGCCGCACCGCGCGAGAGGTGCGGTGGGACGCGGAAATACTGGGTGACTGGGCGCGCGAGCTGGACGGCGCGGCAGCAGTCGTGAACCTGACAGGGCGCTCGGTGGATTGCCGTTACACCGAGGCGAACCGCCGACTGATCATCGAGTCACGCGTGAACTCGACGCGCATCATCGGGCAAGCCATCGCGCAGTGCGCAGAGCCGCCGCGGGTTTGGATGAACTCAAGTTCGGCGACGATTTACCGGCATACGTTTGGTCCGGCCTGGGATGAGTCGGGCGCGGACTTCACGCCCACGCCTGCGGTGCAGGATGCGTTTTCGCTCGAAGTCATTCACGCGTGGGAGAGGGCGCTGAACGACGCCGCGACGCCGCGCACGCGCAAGATCGCGTTGCGCACCACGCTGGTCCTGGGGCACGGGCAGAACAGCGTGTTTCCAGTGCTGTCCCGGCTGGCGCGGTTCGGGTTGGGTGGCCGGATGGGCAGCGGTGAACAGTTCGTCTCCTGGCTGCACGAGGAGGATTTTTGTCGCGCGGTGGAATGGCTGATGGAACACCCGGAGATATCCGGGCCGGTAAACTTCGCGGCCCCGAACCCGCTGCCCAATGCGGAGATGATGCGCCTGTTCCGTGAAGCCGTCGGGGCACCGTTCGGCCTGCCGGCCACCGAATGGATGCTTGAGATTGGGGCGTTCTTCCTGCGCACGGAGACGGAGTTGATTCTCAAGAGCCGAAGGGTGGTGCCGGGCAAGTTGTTGAACAGCGGGTTTTCTTTCCGCTTTCCGACCATGCGCGAGGCCATCGCAGACCTGAGCGCGAACGGATAGCGCGCGCCGTTCACTCAGCCCGGCTTGCCCGATCGCCGGCCGCTCCGCATAGTCAGCCCACCATGCAGCCATACCACGACCTTCTCAGGCACGTCCTCGAAAAGGGAAAGCTCAAGACCGACCGCACGGGCACCGGCACCTACTCGGTTTTCGGAGCGCAGACCCGGTTCGACCTGCGCGAGACATTTCCCCTGCTGACGACCAAGAAGCTGCACCTGAAATCTATCATCTACGAGCTGCTCTGGTTCTTGCGCGGCGAGACCAACGTCAAGTGGCTCCAAGAGCGCGGAGTGACGATCTGGAACGAATGGGCCGACGCGGACGGCAACCTAGGTCGCGTCTATGGCGCGCAATGGTGCGACTGGCGCACGACCGATGGCCGCAGCGTGAACCAGATTGACCAGGTCATCGCGCAGCTTCAGAGGAACCCCGACTCGCGCCGGCACATCGTCAGCGCGTGGAACGTCGGCGAAATTGACCAGATGAAACTCCCGCCCTGCCACGCGCTCTTCCAGTTCTACGTGGCCGACGGCGAACTCTCCTGCCAGCTCTACCAGCGCAGCGCGGACCTCTTCCTTGGCGTGCCGTTCAACATCGCCAGCTACGCGCTGCTTACGCTGATGGTCGCGCAAGTCACGGGCCTGAAACCGGGCGACTTCGTCCACACCTTCGGCGGCCTGCACCTCTACGTGAACCACTTGGAGCAGGCAAAGCTACAGCTCTCGCGCGAGCCGCGCCCGCTCCCTCGTATGAAGCTCAACCCGGCGGTGAAGAACATCCACGACTTCCAGTTCGAGGACTTCACGCTCGAAGGCTACGACCCGCACCCGGCCATCAAGGCGCCGATTGCGGTGTGATGGAATAGAAAAACCATTTGCACTTTTGGGGTAGCCCTGCCATTTATCTCCCCGTTCGCCGCGAGGCGGACACTCATCCAGAGTGACTGAGGGACTGGCCCGATGACGTCACGGCAACCGGTTGCAGTGCGTTCTGCAATGTTTAGGTGCTAATTCCAGCTCCGGTCGTAAGGCCGGGGGAAAGATGAGAAGAGCGCTCGACTGTCCGGCCCCTTCTCATCCAGATGAGACGGGGCTTTTGTTTGCCCTGAACCGAACGCGAACCGGCAAAATCATATGGACAAACACGAAGGTTTCATGAAGGCGCTCAAGTGCCGCGAGTGTGGCAAGGAGTATCCCCTCAGCGCCACGCACGTCTGCGAGTTCGACTTCGGCCCGCTGGAGGTCGCCTACGACTACGACCGCATCAAGAAGTCACTGACCCGCGCCGCCATTGAGGCACGCCCGCGCACGATGTGGCGCTACCGCGAACTGCTGCCCATCGCGGGGGAGCCGACCGTGGGCTTCCAAGTCGGCTACACGCCGCTGGTGAAGGCCGACCGCCTCGCCAAACGGCTCGGCATCCGCGAACTGTGGGTGAAGAACGACACGGTGAACTACCCGACGCTCTCCTTCAAAGACCGCGTCGTGAGTGTCGCCCTCAGCCGCTCGCAGGAACTCGGCTTCAAGACCGTCGCCTGCGCCTCCACCGGCAACCTCGCCAACTCCGTCGCCGCGAACGCCGCTTCCGCCGGCCTCCAGAGCTACGTCTTCATCCCGTCCGACCTCGAACTCGGCAAGGTCGTCAACTCGCTCGTCTATGGCGCGAACGTCATCGGCATCAAGGGCCACTACGACGAGGTGAACCGCCTCTGCGCGGAAATTGCCGGCAAGTTCGGCTGGGCCTTTGTGAACGTGAACATGCGGCCCTACTATGCCGAGGGCAGCAAGAGCATGGGCTTCGAGATTTGCGAGCAGCTCGGCTGGCGCACGCCGCAACACACCGTGGTGCCGATGGCCAGCGGTTCGTTGCTGACGAAGATTCACAAGAGCTACCAGGAGTTCACCAAGCTCGGCCTCGTGTCCGAGGGCAAATGGCACATCCACGGCGCGCAAGCCACCGGCTGCAATCCCATCAGCGCGGCGGAGAAAGCCGGGCTGGATTTCTTCAAACCCGTGAAGCCGAACACCATTGCCAAGAGCCTCGCCATCGGCACGCCCGCCGACGGCTTTTACGCGCTCAAGGTGATGAAGGAAACCGGTGGCCACGCGGAGGACGTGACTGACGACGAGGTGCGCGAAGGCATCCGCCTGCTGGCCGAGTGCGAGGGCATCTTCGCCGAGACCGCCGGCGGCGTGACCGTGGGCGTGGCCAAGAAGCTCATCGCCTCCGGCAAGATTCCCGCGACCGACTCCGCCGTCCTCTGCATCACCGGCAACGGCCTCAAGACGCTCGAAGCCATGACCGGCCACGTCGGCCAGACGCGCGAGATTCGACCCAGCCTGCGCGAGTTCGAAGCGATGCTGAAGGACGAGGAAAAGGTCTGCGTGCCTGCCTAAACCCATTGCCCGCAAAACACGCGAACGGACGCGAAATCAAACCGAGAAATCCCATTGGCTGTGCTTCTGGAAATTTTCGCGTTGTTTAGCGTCTTTAGCGGGCCACAATAAATTTATGCCAACCAAAGTCCGTATCCCCACCCCGCTCCGTCAACTCACCGGCGGCGAGGAACTCGTCACCGTCACCGCCGCGAATGTCGGCGCGGCCATCGCTGAAATGCAGGCCAAGTATCCCGGCATCAAGGACCGCCTGCTCGACGACAAGGGCGAGGTCCGCCGCTTCGTGAACGTGTATGTGAACGAGGAGGACATCCGCTTC
>Ga0172372_10003212_pt1 | contig 24267 bp, 25 predicted proteins | sample LakKiv5m_2_FD_114544 | JGI IMG/M metagenome (GOLD analysis project Ga0172372, IMG submission 114544) | Freshwater microbial communities from Kabuno Bay, South-Kivu, Congo - kab_092012_9.5m | ecosystem: Environmental > Aquatic > Freshwater > Lake | place: Democratic Republic of the Congo...
AACCCAATATCAACACCTTTTCCAAAAGCATCGACAAGGAATTCTGAAAGAATTCCTACGCTAGACAGTATCTTATGTTTTATTTCTGATCTGAATTTATTCATAAGTTTCTTTATGTTTAAAAAACATCAAAAAATACTTCATTTTTTGATATAAATTTAAGAATTCCAAATTCTGATGGAGAAACATCTCCGCTTTCAACTATGACTCCATCTGTATCCGTAATAGAAACATTTACATTATAAACTGTTGTATATAATCCTTCTGTCTTAATGTTTCCTTCTGGAAATACAACTGGACCTACTCCGTATGTAAGATACATACCTTCATACACCCCTTCTCTGATATATTGTCCATCTATCTGTGCTGTATATTTTCTAATTGAGGGAGGAAAAAATGTTCTTGTTATCCAATAAATTATTGTGCCTGTTGGTAAATTTTCAAATTCTATGTCAGCAGCATTTGTAACCATACTTTCATCAATCCATGGTTTGCCATCGGCATCATATCCGCTATCTCTCACAACAAATAACTGCTCATCTCCTTTTGCAACTTTTTCGGTTAATAAAACACGATATCCTGGATAGACAGCAGTTCTTATAGAATAAGATGGAGGGTCTTCTGGTTCGGCTGGATTATAGAAGGTTATTTGCCAGGTAGGGTTCCCATCCACAATTTCTGGCATGTAATAAATCTTATCATATTGTATATTTTCTATTATAGAAATATAATAATTGTTATATTGATTAACTGTTAATTGTTTAGGTGGATAAGCCATATTGATTAATTATTTCAATCATCTGATATCCAAAAAAACCACCATGAAATTAAAATTAACATGGAAATAAAATAGAAGATTAGAGTTTCGACTGGAAGACCAGACATATAAATAATTACAGCTATGAAAAAAATGAAAAATATTGCCTGGGCAACCGATACTCATTTTGAAATAGCTACCGATAAACAATTTAAAAAATTTATAGATAGCGCAAGAGAATACGATGCCCTGATCATTACAGGTGATATAGCTCAAGCAACCTCTTGGCAACACTACATGCATAAAGTAGCAAAGAAACTGGCTCCCATGCCAGTTTTTTTCATTTTAGGAAATCATGATATCTATTTCTCTGATCTAGTTTCTGAACATGATAAACTACTATCAATTACCATAGATAATCTACATCCATTAACAATAATGCCTCCATACATCATAAATGATGAAATAGCGATTGTAGGGCATCAAAACTGGTGGGATGGCGGTTACTCTGAAGAAAAAACTGGATTATTGGATAGAACATTTATGTTTCAAGATTATTCCCTAATAGAAAACCTTAAATACTTTGTTAATCAAGAGCAAAGATTTATCTGTCTGAAGGGTATGAGCGAAGCAGCCACTACAATCATTATAGAAAAGCTTACGTTGGCTTTTGAAAAGGTAGACCGGGTTATACTGGCAGTTCATGTGCCGCCCTTTAAAGAGAACTGTACGCACTTTGGACTGCCAATGACAAATAATTTCCTATCTCACTTCTCCTCGAAAATATTAGGAGATGCACTCTACTTTCTTATGAGGAGTATGCCAAATAAAAAACTTGTAGTTTTGTCCGGTCATACACATGAAGAAACCCTATATTCTCCATTGCCAAATCTAACCAGTAGAACTTCTAAAGCAAATCTATTAAAGCCAAGAGTACATACTGTCTTAAAGCTTAAAGACTTATTTTGATTATCCTTTTAATAGTTTTTTATTTTGTTTTTTTAAAAATTTATTTTGATTTCGAGTACTTAATTCTTCTAATTTAGCTTTTAATTCCTCCATTTCTCTTTCAAGAATCTCTATCTTTTTTTCTAATAATTCTTTTTCATTTTCTGAATTAGGATTTAGATATGCTGGTATATTTCTTGTATATTTAACGGTATCTAAATCATACATTTTTTGCAATTGATAATTTTTGCAAACACAAGTAAACGTTGGTGGCGGGGGAGTTATGCCTCCCCAAACGCTAGGAACATATATAGGAGCGCCACAAGAAGGACAATTTGAAACAACATTCCATCCTGACATATATTTTTATACCTTTCTTATCTAATTATAAAAGAGAAAATTTCCAGTATTATGAACAAATACAATAAAATAATTTTAAAAAGACTGATTGAAAGCGAAGTTTCAAATTATATTTCTCTTCTTTTGGAACAAGAAACTCCCCCAGCTCCACCAGCCCCAGAGGAACCTGCCGCCGACGCGCCTGCGCCTACACCAGAGGCACCAGCACCACCAACCCCTGATGCCACAGGCGCTGCTCCTGCACCTACCGATACGGCTGCGCCGCCTCCAGATGCCGCAGCAGGAGCCCCACCAGATGCAGGAGGAGCAGCACCCGCACCAGACGCTGCTATGTCACCTGATGCTGCCGCTGGAGCCCCGGCAGGAGCTGAAGGTGGTGATATGGGTGCAGCCCCACCAGGAGCAGATGCAGGGACAGGAGAACCTGCCGAGGAGACTTTTGGTATCAAACAAATTGAAGCACCGCCAGATGCATCTCCAGAACAAGGAGAAAAAATACAATTCAATAATAGTTTATTAGATTTAGCAAAAACAAAAAGAGAAGAATATAAAAATCTTACAAATCCAGATCAATTAATCTGGAATGAATTAAAAACAGAATTAATAAATTCTAATAAAGATTTAAGCGAGGCAATACCTGCCACTTTAGCTTTATCAGTCTCTACAGATCAAATTATGTCAGCAGTAGGACGAAATTTAGCAGTTTTTATATTACTTAAATAATATATAATTTAAGGTACGGAGAATTCAATGAAGATTACAAAGCAAGAATTAAATGAAATTATCAAGGAAGCAGTACAAAATAAATTAGCTTCTTTAAATGAAGATGTAAATTTTACAGCAAAAAGAAATGTTGTTATGGCTGCTCAACATGCTGCAAAAGCATTTGAAAGTGAAATCATTAAGACATTTGATCTCCGTCATCCAGATAAATTGCCAACAGAGATTCAAGAAGCATATTATGCTGTTGTAAAAGAAATGGAAAAAGACTTTGTTGCCGCAGTTCAAAAAGCTGTTCGTCAATTGGTTCGTTTTCCAAAAAACAAAGGAAGAAATGAACGCTGATTCAAAAAAAACACTTGCAGAAGCAAGAATGTTTTCTGCTCCAAAAGTAATAAACGAAATGTTAGAACTTTTAGAATATTTTGGAGATATTGAATTTTGTACCAAATTTGTTAATAGATTAAATGAAGACCAAAAGCTGTTAGTGGTCCTTCAAGAGATAAAAAGAAAAGAAAAATTAGGTTTATAATATGACAACATTTAATTCAAAACGTTTTGCTAAATTAGCTGGACTCTTAAAGGAAGCATCCAAGGCAGAATTAGCCTCAGCATATCGTACCGAAGATTCACACTTGGATGCTGAGGAACAAAGAATAGAAGATGAGCTAGCAGTTCGTGATGCAGTTAAACAAATGAATGATAAGGCAAAAGGAGGTATTGGACCTAATGATATTGTTATCTTATTAAGTGCTGATGCTCTGATAGAATCTGGCATAAACACCTTAGAAAAATTAAGTAAATATTTTGAAAAAGAAGAAGCGAGAGAAACATTTAAAAACTCTCTTGCCAGTCAATGGGATGATTGGGAACTTTATATTAAAAATACTAAAAATACTGAAGAAAAATCTAAGACTTCCAATGGAAACAATCAAAATGATGATGATTATGATGATTATTATTCCCATCTTGGTCCCGGTGGCAAGATAGGTATGGGTCGTAGAGTAGAAGAATCAAAAAAAACTCAGAAAAAAGTCTTATCTTCATCTCCGGTATCAATATCTTTAAAAGCCGCAATGAAAAGCTGCGATCATTTAAATGAATGCGGTTGCCAAATGCAATCACCATTTGATGCTCCAGAATACGAACCACAAGGTTACATGCTTGTACAAAACTTACGTCGTATTGCACACAAGGCAGAAGAAATGTCTCATATTGCAAGAGTTGAAGATGATGCAGAACCATGGGTTGAAAGCAAAATTAATTCTGCTGCCGATGATATTAGCGCCGTTTATGATTATATCAAATATGGTCGCTCATATAATAAACATGACGCCGAGGAACATCATCATGAAAAAGATATGCCACATGATGATTTTTCAGATCTTGATATGCGTGTAGTAAATACTTATGAAGAAAATGAATGAGAGATTTTATGAATAAAAAGCAATTACAAACCTTAATTGAATCAAATGTTCGCTCTGTATTAACAGAAGAAAAACGAAAAATTATTTTAGAACAAAAAATGAATAAGTTGCTTCAGGAAGCAAAAATAATTAAAAAACAAAAAGCAATGTTACGTGAATCAATTCGTACAAAAAAAGTTTCTCTTTTGTTCATTAATGAATCTATTGAATTTCATGAAGGAATTTGGGACTCTTTTAAAAGAGGATTGAAAGGTGTTTTTGGTGGTGGATTAAGTCCCGATGATCTTCGAGCATCTGAAGAAGAAAAAGAAGCTGCAAAAACTGCGGCTGAAGAAAAAAAGATTACTCGTATCACTACAAATGCAGGCGAAAAAATAGATAAACTAGCAAATATTTTGAATTCTAAATTCAGAGAAAAAACAGCAAGAACTCCGGAGTTAGAAGATTTGGAAGCTTTAAATGCTGCTACGAATTCCGTTCATTCCTCTGTAAAAGAATTAGAAAAATCAGAATTCAAAGATGCCGCAGATGTAAAAGAAGCAATATTAGCCTCTTTAGTGGTTGTTAGAACAGCATTGTCAAGACTTAATTCTGTAAAAGAACAGGTAAAAATTAATTTAGAAAAACAAATAGCAACAGTTCAAGATGAGCTTTCAAAAGCCGAAAAAGCAATTTCTGAAAAATTTAATGATTATACATCTGAATTAGAAAAATTAACTCCTGAACCTGATTTGACTAGAAATATGTCGTTTCGTGGATTAGTAAGAGCAGCCAAAATGCGAAGTGCAGTGCCAACAACTTCTCAAGAAGTTGCTCCATCTACTGTCGATATGCCTGTAACTCCAGAATCAGAAACAGAAACTCCATCAGAAACAGAAACTCCAATTGAATTAATTAGACGCAAGATATCAGCTCCTGAATTAGCTCCTGCTGCCGCTGCTGCTAAAAGAAAAAGAGGAAAAAAAGACGCAGCAGAACCAGTAGTACCACCAGCAGTAGCAACGCCATCAACAAAATCACCTAAACGGGTTTCTGCGCGTGCAGGTATAAACCCAAGAGCCTGATAAAATCATTTAGGAAATAAATTATGAAAATAACAAAAGAAGAATTGAATAAAATTATTAAAGAAGCTGTTCAGAAAAAACTAAAAGAAGCAGCATTAGATTATACAGATTTACTTCCTGGTGTTGATGGTGGTTTACAAGAATACGTTGAAGAAGTAGAAGTATTCCTACTTGAAACAGCTAATCGTGCTGAGGAACTATACAGAAAAGCTGATGAAATGATGAGAGCAGATATTCTTAATCATCCAAAAATTGGAGAAAAAAATAGAGTTCTACTTTCACATGCTGGTGTTCTCCGAACATTACACGGTAATATTACAACAATATTTCGTTTCCTTCGTCAACAAGGCTGATTTTTTTAAATTTTAACAATATACAACTGTTGTTTTTGTTTTCATTATTTTTAACATGACTACGAAAACAACAGTTTCTATTTTTGGCGGCGGATTTGTAGGCGGCACTACCTATAAAGTTTTTAAAAAATTAGAAGAAGCACAATGGGATAAGTGGGAATTCTTATTGTACGATACCAATCCATCCGTGACAACAACTTCTAAAGAAGAAGCTATATCTAAAGCACATATAGCTTTTGTAGCTGTTCCAATTCCAACTGATTTAAAAAAGAAAAAATGTGATGTTTCTATTGTAGAATCTGTTGTAAAAGAAATAAGAGTTGGAAATTCTAGTTGTGAAATAATAATTAAATCCACTGTTCCTCCGGGAACAACGGAAAAATTAGCTAAAGAATTCGGAAAAGTATTTTTCAATCCAGAGTTTTTAACTGAGAAGAATGCATTAGAAGATTTTTTATCTATCCAGTATCAATTGTTAGGTGTATCGAAAAATGAACAAGATAAAGATGATCTATTTGAAAAAACTCAATCCCTATTTAAAGCTCTCTCTGAAGAAAAAATCTGGAACACCAACCACATAATTCTTGGCGATGCGACTTCTACTGAATTGGCAAAATATGGTAGGAACGCATATTTGGCTACGAGATTATCTTATTTCCAAGAATTAAGAGCAATTAGTGAAGCATTAGGTTGCGATCCAGAATATGTCAAAGGTGTAGTTGGACTAGATCCAAGAATTGGGAACCATTATAGCACTTTTAATGGAAAATGGGGGAAAAAATGTTTGCCAAAAGATATCAATGCTCTTATAGGCACGGCTTTAGAATCTGGTGTAGATCCAGTATTGTTAGAAGCGGTTTGGGAAAGAAATATGTTAACGCCAGGAGAAGAAGATTGCTTTCAAATTCCTGGCGCTATAATCTCAACTAAAGATTGATATTTTTATATTATATTATCAAACGGGATGATGAGTAACAGTTTCTTCTTCTGTGGCTTCTGAAACATTTTCTGTAGCTGTTACTTTTTGTGCAGCTTCTTTTGCTGCTTTCATTGCCCTTTTAAAGACCATAGCAGCCTCTTTATCGTCTTTCATTCTTGCCTTAGCTTCCTGTTCATATCGTTCATCTAAAAACGTTTCTAGAGCCTTATAGGCGTCTTTAGCAACCTCTAAGGTTACATCATCTACAAACTTCATAAAATGTTTTGTAATTTTTTTAACAAGCATATTTTTCTCCAAAATTTCTATATGTAATATTTACATATGCAGTAACTCTTATATTACAACATATTTATGAATAATTGCAAAGGAATTTTATGTCAAGTAGAGAAAGATTAGAATTTAAAAGAAAAATGTTTGAGACGAAGCAAGCTAGAATTTATGGAAAAAATCTTTTAAATGAAGCAAAAAAACAATCTTCTACGGAAGGATCTAAAAGTGATCCACTAGAACTTGCCTATATGAAAGATTCCAGTGTAATGACACATCCAATTCTAGATCTTGGTACAGCAGAAAATCCAGAACCTGGAAGAGCCAAAGATACAAATGTTTCTTTTGAAAAGAAAAAAGAAGCTCCTGTAAGGATGCCAAAATCAAAAGAGGGTGCTCCTCCAAAGCCACTAGATCCAGAAAAGCTTTTAAAATCAGATAAAGCAAATGTTGAAGAACACGAAAAAGAAGTAGAAGAAGTTCTAAAACTTAAAGAAGTTCTTGTAGCATTGATTAGAGAAGAATTACAAGAAGCAAAAAAAAAAGTAAAAACGTATAAAGGGAAATCCATGCGCTTAGGCGGTGGTGGACGTTTTGCTAAAATGGTAGATGCTCTTGTTAGAAAAGGTTATTCTAAAAAATCGGCTAAATCTATTGCTGCCAAAATTGGAAGAGACACATACGGAAAACAAAAAATGGCTCAATGGGCAGCGGCTGGTAAAAAAAGAAAAGCTAAAAAAGAAAAAGTAGAAGAATTAAGATTAACTTTTGAAAGTTGATAGCGGCTGAAAATACATCGCTAGCTCGCCATCGTTTTCTGATAAAATAAAATATAAATTTTTATCTTCGTACAAGATTTTATATAGTCTATAATATCTTCCGCCAAGCCCCCTTCTTTCTTCTATGTCTAGAAATAATACAATATTACCATTTTGAAAGAATGAATATTCTGAAGATGAAAGACTTGTAACATCTTGAAGAAAGTCTTTCATGCTTTCAATCCATAGCATATTATTATTAAACTTTTTTGTGTTTGAAATTTGCTCTTCGTTTAAAACTATATGAGGATTAGGTAAGTTATATTGCATTAATTTACCTATCCATTTTTTTTCAATTTCAATAGAAATGGTCAAATTTTCTGACTTTCAAAAAGTTCCCAAAAAGCATTTTCATTTATTATTTTTATATTACGGGATTTTGCTTTATTTATTTTTTGTGTTTTTTCACAAGCATTTGTAATCAAATAATCAACATTATCAGAAATATTTTCTTTATAAGAAGCTCCGAAAAGATTTATTAACGTTTCATAAAATTTTCTATCATGTTTCAATCTTCCGGTTATGCAAAAATTTTTATTAGCCAAAGAACTGTTTGGTTTTACGAAATAAAAATATTTTTTTAAAATATATGGAATTTCTAAAACTTTTTCTTCATATAGAACTTTTATGATTTTATTTCCAGATGGCTGTTTATAGATATCAGCAACAAATGCCACTTCTCCAAATGAAAAAACTACTGCATCATTACAGCTATTTTTTTTCCACGTAATTTCTACGTCATCTGAGCAAATCATACAATATCCAATTTGTGGATGTAAAAATTTCTTGCCACTAAATATAAGATTATTTTTTTTCATTTTTTATGAATTCTTCTAAGAGCTTTAACTTAGATAGAATTAATTGTAGTTCTTTCTGATGTGTTTTTAAACACAATTGAGAAGTTTGCTCTATTATGTCAAATAATAAATCATGTTTATTATTTTTAATATCTGTTTCTAATTCCTTGTGAAGATAATATTTTCCAATCCATATTGCTTCACTTCTTTGATTTATTATCTGAACTCTAGTGTTGCTTTCATCTAAAATTAAAACCCCATCTCCTAGTACATCTCTTGAAAGATATCCTTCACAATTACTTTTTGGATTAGAATAATATGGAATTGTTTTATTCTTTCTTAATAAGAATATTTTCCCAATCATTGGTTTAAACTTTATATGTAAACTACGTTTTGCTGGCATTTTTCATTTAATTATGATACAAAATAAAAATGAGATCTAGATATTGTACTAGATCCCATTCTTAGTTATTTAAATCAAATATTAAATCATGAAGGTATTAATCCATTCTTATTAATAACATCTGGTACCAAATCATTTCTAGGAACATCTCTAACATCTGGAGTTAGATCATTCTCAGGCACCGTTCTTTCTCCAGGTGGAGGAATAAGACGTTTACCCGTTGGCGCAGGAGGAGCAGCAGTTATTGTTATATCTACGCCCAATACTTTGCCTATTGGATCATTTGAAAAACCAATATCGGTATAGAGATAAACAAATTGATCAATTTCATCAACTGAAACTACTGTGATTGTTTCTCCAGAATAAGTTAATTGATCTCCTGCGTTTACAACAGATCCAGTAATAACTTGAAGAGATGGTGTATCTGTTTGTACAACTACTTGACCATTTACTGGCGCATCTCCTAGTGTTACTTCGGTTCCTAATATTTTAGTTACAGGAGATGTTGTAAATGCACTATTAATGTTTATAGCGAAATAATTTTGGTCGCCTGTTATATCTGTTGTTTCTGTTATATATCTACTTTCACCATTAAAGTTTAATTTATAGCCGCCATAATTGTAGTTTGGATCTAAGGCAGTAACTGTAGGTGTAACATATAGTGTTCCATCGCTATATTGATAGATTTCACTAGCAACTGGTTCTCTTAGATATGTAACCGTAGATAATCCTAGAACTGGGGCAGGATCAAATGCTGTATTTGATTTTAAGTTTGCTCCATCTCTACGAAGCCAATATTGTTGCCCACTATATTGAACATATGCTCCATTGACTGGCCATGTGTATGGATTTACTCCTTGAAGAATAATTGAAGGTTCTGGTGGTGGACCTTCTTCGCCGCCACCACCGCCTCCTCCTGAACTTGCGGTAACGTAGCTAAGTATTTTATAACTTGAACCAGAGACAGCCGTAACGCCTGGAGCTACCACTATATCTGATCCTATTACTTTTCTTATAGGATTTGTTGTAAAGATATCATTTAAAGTAAGTTGATATGTTGAAAAAAGTAAATCTCCACCACCACCAAATTCGGCGTTTGTAATCAATCTTGTTTCGCCGCCATATTCTAAGAAATCACCGGCTCCAGCACTAGCGGTTACATTTACAAATAATTTTTTTGCTGGAGATATGCTTTGAGTTATTACCTGACCATTAGAAGCATATCCTGAGAATGTTATAGTTGACACATCAACTGTAGGTGCTGGATCTAAAGCTGGTGTAGCAATAAAAATTCCACCACTTTCTTGTTGAAAATATATGTTAGAACTATATTCCATGAAGCCTTTGGCTCCATCGGTTGCAATTGCTCCAGATAAAGTATAGTTGGTGTTTTTTTCACCAATTAAACTGTTTATTGTATAGCTTGATCCACTAACTAAGTTTGCCATATTTTTCTCCTGTTTTTACTATTTCTTTTATTTTCAATTGGAATTGGTTTTTTAATGTTTGGCATAAGTTTGAAAATAAATTCAAAATTAAATATTGACAAATTTTTAAATAATTAATCTTTAGAAACAAAAATATTATTAATTAAATTAATAAGGAAATATTTCCTACAAATAACAAAAAATAGTGTTTATTATAAATTTAAGATTTTGCAATAAGAGTGGAACCCTACCCTATATAATAAGAGTAAGAAGATATGATCCTGTTAAAAGAGTATATTAAATTAATTGTTGAAGAACTGATAAACGAGGACATTGATGTTAAAAAACTATCTCCTTCAATGATTGGCATTTATTCTCTAGCCCAAGCAATGAATAAGTTAATATATCTGGGGGCTGCATTACCTGGAGCTCTTCAAATAGATATCATAGATGCTGGCAAGGGAATAAAATCTGCTCCTATGACTACATCTAAAGAGAGAAAATCTGGACTAAGTTTTCAATCTGATCGTAGTGGTTTTAAACTTTATCTCAATCCAAGTTTTAAAAGCCCCAGAATGATTGGCGATAGTGAAACTCATGATCTTATTCATGCGTTTACTGGTCATTTAGCCAAAAAATTTGGAAAAAGAAAGCAATCGATAGAGCAAAATAACCAATACACTGCGACTCCATCAGAGTTTAATAGGACACGTCTTGATAAAGATGCTATGAGACTTTATAATGATGCTTTTAGGAAAGCATTTAACTTTGCTCCGCCGGATGAAGTTTTTACAAATCCTTTCAAAATGTCTGAAGACAATTATACGGATTGGTTTATGAATTTATTTGTTAAAGAATTTACTGACAAAGAAGAGAAAAAGAATTTTACCTTATATGATATTAGGCTTTTATCACGAGATACATATAATGCAGTTTTAGGTGATAAATTTTCACCAGGCAGACTTAGTAAAAGATATTATGTCAGATATGAAAAATTTAAAAAACCTTTTGATTTTACCAACTATAGCCAAAGAGATTTCCCTTTTCGCGCTCCTCTTCCAGATATAAAATATAATGAATCACTTGAAGATGAAGAAGAACTTGGGAATAATATGTTATTTAAGATTAAACAATATGTGACTCAAGGAAAAAAGATACCTGATCCAGAAGATATAGCAAAGAAGATAAGAGAATCATATAAGAAATCTCTTGGATTGACAAAAATTAGTCCAGATGAATTTTGGCACCGTTATGATACTGATGAAGTTGAAAATTCAATGAAAACATTATTTGAATTATATAATGAATTTCTTGACAGATACAAAAAAGCTCAAGCAAAAAAAGCAGAAGGTACTAGCTGAAAAATTTCAGTATGATAAGAATACTACATTCAGATATTATTTATCAATGTCAATCTGCCTTGAATACTTATCTATATGACTAGATTGCTTATAATAAATAGAAACATTTGATTTATTAACGATATTATTAAAACTAATCCCGCATCATCTGAATTGTTTAATAAACAAAACAATTCCATTTAAAGAACATTATATGAAATTGCTGAAAGAGTATATTAAATTAATTGTTGAAGAACTAATAAATGAAGATATAAATATCGAACGTTTGTCTCCTTCAATGCTTGGTGTTTATTCTTTTGCCCAAGCTATAAATAAGTTGCAATCTGAAGGTAATGCTTTGCCAGGAGCTATTCCTATTGATATCATAGATGCTGGTGAAAACATTAAATCTGCTCCTCTGACAACAGGAACCGAACGTGAACATGGAACGAGTTTTCAATTTACCGGAAGTAGCTTTAAGCTTTATTTAGACCCAGCGGCTAAAGGTCGTATGAACAGCGCCGATGAAACTCATGATCTTATTCATGCTTTTACTGGACATTTAGCTAAAGCATTTGGTAGAAGAAGACAATCGATAGAAAACAGTGGACAGTACAGTATAAGTCCTTCAAAATTTAATAAAATTATCCTTGATAAGAATCAGATAAAACGTTTTAATGAAGGTTTCGAAAAAGAATTTGGTTTTTCTTTACCGCCAGAAGTATTTACTAAGCCTTTTAAAATGCAGAAAGAAGAGGTAGATGAAGAAGACTATTTGGAATGGTTTCAAACAGAATTTGCCACTGCTGAAAATTATAAAAAATATAAAACACACAAAGAGACAACAGCAGAGTCTCTTAGTCTTAAAGATTTTAAGTTAACCATGAAATTGGTTGCATCTCGTACATGGAATGCATTATTAGGCGATGAATTTCGTCCAGGAATCCTTGGACAAAGATATTATGCAAAATACAAGAAAAAAGATCATAAATATGATTTCACTAATTTTATTCAACAAAGCCAAGCATTTAGAATTAATCCAGGAGAAGTAGAATATAAACAATCTGCTGAAGATGAAGAAGAAATTGGAAATAAAATGAATGATTTGATTGGCGCATATATTAGTAAATCAGACCCTATTCCTTCAGCAGAAAGCGCAGCAAAAGCTATTATACAAAATTATAAACTCTCTTCTGGATTGACTGGACTATATGCAAGCGATTTTAAACATCGGTTTGATACTCCAGAAGTTAAATCAGCGATGATAAGATTATTCCAATTATACAATGAATTCTTGAAAAGATATAAGAGCGCAAAAGAATTAAGCAATAGAAAAAATTTGCCGAAAAATTCTAATAATGAAAATATTAGGTAAAGACAAAATCTTTATAAGATTAGCCTGTCCAAATAATTGTCTATATGACTAGATTAATTTTTTTATCCACAATCTTTGTCCAGCATCATAAATTTTTATATAATGTTTTTCTTGAGCATATTCTTTTTCTGTTAATTTTCTTGAATCCATGTTTGCCCTACAAGAAAGTCTATTAAATGTTTTTTTATAATTGGTCCATTTCCAACTTAAAACTTCTTTTGATATAAAAAAATTATAATTTTTAAGATGTTTGCCGGTACCATATCGCAAATCAACCCAGTTATGAATTTCGTTTATTTGAAGATTGTGAGTTTTTATAATATTTTCAAGAAAAGATAAGAGTTTTCCGAATCCTCCAATTACATTGGTGTTGATTTCGCTACAAAATCTTTCTATTTTACAGATTTTTTTATGGGGATATATTTTATAGGAAAGAATACAAACTAGTTTTTCCTTTAGATTAGCGTCTTTAAAATAAAGACCAACATGTTTGGCACTTGTAGAACCCATCATATGATTTTTTTCCAGAAAAACATTAGCTTCGGTTTGAGCTAATTCTTTTATCGTACATTTTCTTGCATATATTTTTTTTTCACTTTTTCCAAGTGCATTTTGAACTATCGATTTAATAATAGCTGGACATTCTTCCAATTCGCTGGAATAAAATTGAAATAATCTTATATTTTTTTCTTCAAAACCTTTTCGGAGTTCAAAATGTGCTTCTTTTTTTCGAAACGCTTCTGAGTGCCAATACAACCCATCTATGTTTAATGCAAGATTATTGGATAACATAAAATCTGGTCTATAAGAAAGTTGAGTTTCAGGTATTGCTTTGTTCCAATGTGAAATTCCAAACATTTCTTGAATCTTAATTTCAAGACTAGTCTTGTTTTTTTTAAATTCTTCAATAAAAGATTCCATCTCTTCCATTGTAATTTCTTGTTTGTTTTTATCTCGAAGCCAATTAATAACGGTTGTATATGAAGGACCATCTTTGTTTTCTTCGATATATGATTTAACAGAAAGTTTTTTGTCATATATTTCGTATTTTATGAAGTGACTATCAAAAACCCTTTTGGAGTGTTTTGTGTTGTTACGAAACAGTCGTTCTGGAGTTTGTACAAAATAATCTCCAATCACTTTGTCAAAAAATTTTGCTGGCTTAGTCCAGCCAATGTAATTTTCTTTATCCAAAGATAAGTCTATTCTCTTTGTGTTTAGAATACATCTCTTTACAGCTTCTTCATATGAAATAATATTTCCATTATGTTGCCTGGATACGATAATTTTTTTTAAGCTGTCTTTTTTTCCAACGCTTTTATTATTATAAACAAGATTTGCTTGTGCGGTCCATGTGTTTCCTGTTTGTTTGTTTTTAAATAAACATTTTTTTGACCAACCATAGAATTCTAATATTTCTATAAATTCAAGGTTAGCTTTATTGAAAAGCTCCTGCGCTTCTTCTTTTGTCTTTGGACCTATTTGTTTTTTACGTCTCTCTGGATGTGTCGTATTTCTTCTTATGACATTATTGAAACAGGCTTCAAAAGTTTTATTAACAATTTTATCAAAAAACAAAGCCTTTTTAGATGTGCCGTTATATTCTAATAAATCTAAATCTTGTCTTTTATTTCCATCAGGACCATGCAGCTTATTTTTTGCCTCTTCTAGAGAAGCAATTTGCGAATCGGATTTATTTTTTGTATATCGAATAAAATTACAGGGTTTTGACCAACTCTCTTTGTTGAGCTTTACATTTAACACTTTACATGGCTTGTTCCAGCCAAAATATTCTAAGATAATAATATCTTTTCTTCCATGTGCTTCAAGTTTTTCTTGAGCCTTTTGCTTTTCAATATTGTTGTCCATAAGAAGGATTTTAATCATTCTGAGAATATATTTAAATATATGGCTAGATTATTTATCACCAACCGAGAAGTACAGTTTATAAATGACATCACGAAAGAAGTGATAAAAGATATAGTAGGACAATTTATATATTATTATCCGATATCGACATTAAAAACGCAAGTTCATCCAATATACGATGAAGCTGTTGAAAAAATATTTGAAAATCCAATTAAATTAGAAGTTCTAGCTGGACAACCAGAATGGGAAGCAAAATCTAATCAATTTGGTTTTGAGCAGACAAGAAAATTAGAATTATATGTTCAAGTAAGAGATTTACTTGATAAAGGATTTACTGTGTCTGAGGGCGATTATTTTGTTTATGGTGATATGGCTTATGAGATAATGACAGCCTTACAGATTAATAACATTTATGGTCAAGTAGATTATGAGATTGGATATAAATTATCTGCAAGATTAGCTCGTCAAAATGAATTTAATGCAAATTTCTATAAGAAAAAGATTGTTGATAATAATCCTAAGTTTGAAGAAACAGATGTTCAGAAGACATTTGAACAACAGCGTGGTCTTGAGTCTAATGAATCTGACGGACTTACTGGTGACGTAAGACAATTAAGAGAAAGACTTAAAGAAGATATGGCACCTATAGCATTAGATGAGGGTCCAAGAAAAATAGTAATTGATGAATCTAATAAGAGTAATAAATTCTATGAGGATGATTGATTAACTACTTATTAGTATGTCTAAAAACGTTACCAGACAAAACATACCACAAGATCCACAGAATCCAAAAGATCATTTAAATTCTGGATATGAAGATTCTCCTTCTGATTTTGGAATTCCTGCATGTGGGATAGAGGATTGTGATTTTTCTGTATTTAATTTATTTGATAAAACCATACCTTTTACTAAAAAAGTGATTGCAGCTTCTGCTGGTCCTGTTGAGTTAAATAAGCCATTTGTTATATTAGCTACCGGCGAAAGATTTGCTTTGGCTAAGAGACTTAAGCCACCTAGAGATAAAAGAACCAAGAATTTAGTTCTTCCAGCAATATCAATAAGAAGAACAAGTATCGAACAGACATCGGATGATATTACAAGAAGAGGCATTAATCAATTTACTGGTAATTTAATAATCAAAAGGCGTTTAGATTCCCAGGATACCTATTTTCAAAATTTGATTAATAAATTAGGATTACAAAATCTAGGTGCAGATTTCCCAGAAACAACAAGAAAAACTGGTGAATATAAAAATGAACTTGAAGTTAGGCAAGGAGGGCTATTAACTCCATATAACAATCAAAACATTTTTGAAGTTATTAGTATTCCTCAGCCCCAATTTTTTACTGCAACATATGAGGTAGTATTTTGGACAAGTTATACACAGCATATGAATTATTTAATTGAAACGCTGATGAGTTCTTATCTTCCGCAAGGAAAAATGTGGAAATTAGAAACTGATAAAGGATATTGGTTTATGGGTCATTTTCAAGATCAATATCAAAATGGAGAAAATATAGATGATTTTACCGAAACCGAAAGATTAATAAGATATAATTTTTCAATTAAGGTAAAAGGATATTTATTAGCTCCACAAGGAGCATCAAACATAGTCCCTGTACGAAAATGGATTTCGGCACCAAATATTTCTTTTGAATCTATAGATTTTTCTTCTGAACTATCTCCTAAGAGAACTATAGACAAATTGAAAGACATTCCAAAAGAAAAATTTGTGTTATCTGACATTGAAAGAGATCCTAAGACCGCTCAAACGCCTACTTATAATCAGAAATTACTTTATAAAAAGGAAGTAATAAATCCGATAACTGGTAAAAAACAGATTAAATACGCAAGAATTGTTGATTCCAATAGTAAAAAAGGAGAAACCGTATTTACGGCATCAGATATAAAAACACTAGAGGAGTTTTTAGCTACTTATAAAACCCCCTAAAAAATAAAATGAAATATATGTAGATTTCAGAATTTAGAAAAACTAATTACATTCTGAAGTGTTAAAGGCAGCAGCCAAATGCTCAAGTAAGAGGATAAAATGGCAGAACAAATTTTTAAATTTCCAGGTTTTTTTGATAGAGAAATAGATTTAACCGCACAAACATCATCTCCATTAGGTATTCCCGCCGGAGTTGTTGGCGCATCTGAAAAGGGTCAAGCTTTTATTCCATACACTGTGGGATCTTTTAGTGATTTCATCACTAAGTTTGGTGATTTAGATCCAAATTTAGCTGCTCCATATGCTGTAGAAAAATTTCTACAAAATAGAAATGCACTTACTTTCATAAGAGTGCTCGGTGCAGGTTCTAATACAACAACTGTTGATTTCGAAGCAACTCGTACAAAAGGAACAGTAAAAAATGCTGGTTTTAAAGTTGTCGGAACTGCTGTTGGCGGCACTGACGGTAGACAAAAAGGAGCAGTACAGTTTATAGTTGCAAAACATAAAGTATCCGGCTCCGAAGCTATCGGATTCCCTGTATTTACAGATAATCAAAGCTACCCAAATATGACTTCTGGCACGGCTGATGATGAAGTAAATGTAGTACGTGCTCAAATATTCTGTGCCTCTGATACTAGAGTAATGTTATTAAGTCACAATGAAAGCTGGGTGAGTTCTGTAGATGATTTCGCTACTGCAACCGGTTCTGTAGGAGTTAATTACGTACCTGCTAGATTTAAGTTGGTAATTTCTTCTTCTCAAGGTGCAGCCTTCGGCAATTCAGATGGATTTGCAGGATTAAGAATTTTTACAGCCAGCTTGGATCCAAGTGATCAAAACTATGTTGGAAAACTTCTAAATAAAGATCCACAAAAATTTGAAGAAGAAAGACACTATCTCTATTCTGATTTTGCTGTTGATGCAGAAATTGCTTCACTGTCAACAGGATCAGATTGTGTTGCAGTTCTTTCTGGTTCTAGTTCAACTTCCCTTGCAGGAAATTCTTTCCTAGAAACTTATGGAAGATTTGATACTAGATATACTACTCCTTCAACTCCATGGTTTATTTCTCAACCATTTGGCGGCATAGAATATGATCTTTTTAGAATTGAATCTCGTGACGATGGCGCATATGCAAACAGCAGATACAAGATCTCAATTACAAATATAGTTGCTTCAAGTAATCCAAATAATCTATATGGAACATTTACTGTAGCAGTTCGTGAATTTGGTGACAGCGATTTCCAGCCAAGAGTAATTGAACAATTTATAAATGTAACTCTTGACCCAAATTCTGATACTTATATTGCAAAAGTAATTGGCGATAGAAGTGCATACTTTAATTTTGATGTACTAGAGCCAAGTGATAGAAGAATTATCACAAGTGGCAAACATCTCAATAGATCAAATTATATTAGAATTGTAATGAATCCAGAGCTAGAAGCAGGCAATATTCCTGTAAATGCATTACCATTTGGATTCAGAGGTCCACAACTATTAAATACCAATTCAACATTAACCGACGTTACTGGATCGGTCTTTAGACTAGCTGGCTCAGGCTCTGCTGTTGGTTCTAATGGAGATCTACTTGGCTCTATAGTTCCACCTATGCCTTATAGATTTAAAGTTACAAGAGGCGAAGTAGATTCAAGTCCATCTTATGTTGGAGAACCTGGTATTCTAGAAATAGCAGATTCAAGATATTACTGGGGTGTTAAACTTGAAAGAACAACAGACGTTCTCAATTCAAATATTGATCCCCTACAAAATAACTTAATCAGATCTCTAACACAGTTTGGTGGTATCGCTAAACTTGATGCTATGGTAACTGGTTCTTATACTGATCAATTTAATAGCAATAAGTTTACTTTAGCTAAGGTTGCTCTATTCAATTCTTCTATTTCAGATGTAACAGCATCCTCAAATGTTCACATGAGAGAAGCATCTTACATAAGAGACGGAGTGCCAGATGTTACAAATTATACAATAACAGATGTTCTATCAGGTAATCCAAGAATTACATTTGCAAGCTTGCTTCAAAAGGCACCAGCATCAACTTTTAATATATTCTCAAATTATACTAAATTTACGACTATAATGCTTGGCGGATTCGATGGAACAAATATTCTAGACAAGAATGCTGCATCTCTAAATGATAGAGCTACGTCAACGGAAAACAGAGGAGCAATAAGAGGTAATTGTAATTCTTCTTTCATCTCTCCCGGTCTTGCAACTAACGTAAATGGTGTTGGCATACAAAACAATACTGTAGCTTCGTATAGGACTGCCCTAGACATAATCACAAATCCATTATTATCAAATGCTAATCTCTTGGCAATACCAGGGCAGAGAGATCCATTGGTGGTAGATTATGCTAGAAGTGTAAATCAAGATTATGGTCTTTCCATGTATCTAATGGATGTACCAAACTATAATGATCAACAACAAAGAATTTGGGACGGCGATCCTGTAAACTCAGGAACAATAATCAGCGTACCAGATACTGCGGCTATATTTGAATCAAGAAATATAGACGATACACTAGTTGCAGCATACTTCCCTGACATTGTTATTAATGACGCAAGAAACAACAGAAGAGTTACAGTCCCAGCATCTATTGCTGCCCTAGCAGCTCTTGGATACAATGATAAAGTTGCATTCCCGTGGTTTGCTCCTGCTGGTTTTAATCGAGCAGCACTAGATTTCGTATCTCTTACAAGAACAAGATTAAATCAATCTGATCGTGAACGATTATATCAAGTTAGAATCAATCCAATTGTTAAGTTCCCAAGAGAAAATTATGTAATCTTTGCTCAAAAAACACTTGATAATAATCAAACTTCTCTTGATAGTATTAACGTTCAAAGAATGGTTCTTGATGTCAAGAAACAAGTAATTGATGTTGGTAATAGATTGATCTTTGAACAATTGACACCAGCATTAAGACAACAATTTGTTAAGAATGTTACACCAATCCTAACAAATGTTCAGAGTAGAGGTGGTTTACAACAATTCAAAATTATCTGTGATAACACAAATAATACAAACTTGGATGTTGAAAACAATAGAATGAATGCAAAAATCTTACTAGTACCAGTTAAAGCAGTAGAATTTATTGCAATCGACTTTATTATCACAAGAGCGGGTGTGGAGTTCGTCTGAGAATAATAGTTAAATAATAGAATATTGGAGTAATAAATGACACAAATATCGTTTAAATCTGCTGGAGTCTCAGCGAGAACAATCAATCTAACCGGTCCTACGGCAATACAGCCCACAGGAATCCCTGCTGGCGTAATCGGACCTTCTCTAAAGGGTCCAGCATATGTGCCAGTAACAGTTGCTACAAGTCAAGACTTTAACGTAATTTTCGGAAACCCTACAGATAATTTCAATTATGGACCATTGTCCGTATCTGAATGGCTAAGAAATCAAGGTTCTGCGACCTATATTAGAGTACTAGGAATTGGAAACGGTCAAGCTAGAACCACCGATAGTCTTAACGCTGGTCGAGTTGTTAATGCAGGTTTCGTAGCTGGTGACGAACAACCAAGAGAAGACGGTAAATTATCAGAAAATTCTTTTGCTAATGCTGGTGGTGATCTTGGCAGAGCCTATTTCTTAGGTTGCTTTATGAGTCAAAGCCTAAATTCTACTGTCTTTACGGATGCAGGGCTTCCAAGTGCCGGTGTTCCAGTTGTTAGAGCAGTATTAATGGCTCCATCCGGTGTATTGCTTACTCTATCTTCTGCCAGAGATACAAACAATGCAATTACTTCTGCAACTATAGGTGCAGTAGGTAGTGCTCTTGGTGCCCCAACTGGTTCTCTTATATTGTCAGCTTCAAGACAAGAATTCGTAATGCTTCTTAATGGACACAAAGGAAACGATACGCAAAATCCAAATGTCCTAACCGCATCATTTGATATTAATGCACCAAATTATTTCGGTAATGTATTCAATACAGATCCAGATAGTTTCCAAAAAGCTGGACACTTACTCTATGCAGAATATAAACTATCTCCAAGTTTGGCAGTTCCAACCGGTTCCTCAATTGTTATCGCAGCTTCTGGCAGTACCGGAGTTGAAAATATTGCATTCCTAGTTACTGGATCTGTAGCTAGAAATTCTGGTAGCTCAACAGCACCAAATTATGAAAACTATGAAGATAGATTCAGAACAGCTAAATCTCCATGGATAGTTTCACAACAATTCGGTGGAGCAGTTCAAAATCTATTTAGAGTTCACTCACTAGATGATGGCTCATATCCAAATGCTCAAGTCAAATTCTCAGTAGAAAATATTACACCAAGTAATACCTCAGATCCTTATGGAACTTTTGATCTTGTCGTCAGAAGCTTCTCAGATAATGACAAAGCAAAAGTTGTTTTTGAGGCATTTAGAGGCGTTAGTTTGAATCCAGGTTCAGATAGATATATCGCCAAAGTTGTTGGCGATTATAAAACATATTATGATCTAGACCAAACTTTGGTTGCACAAAAACTTATTACAGTTGGCGATTATACAAATAATTCAAAATATATTCGTGTAGAAATGGCTGATAAAGTAGCTGCTGCTGAACTAGATCCCTCAGCATTGCCATTCGGTGTTCGTGGTCTACCTCATTTAGTTACCTCTGGTTCTGCTCTCTCTTCACAAGTTGATGCAAACTATTATCAAGTAGCTACGAATATATTCAATGGAACTGTTCAAGTACCAGTTCCGTTTAGACAAAATCTAAATCGTGGAACAGGTGCCGCATTAACCGCAGACCCAGGACTCTACTGGGGTGTTCAGTTTGAACAAAAAATCTCTGCAACTGAATTAAATTCATCAACTGTTCCAGATCTAACCCTAGAAAGCCTTACAAAATATTTCCCAGATTTCCAAAAAGGCTATATAAACGTAGTTGTTTCCGATAATGCTGGTGCTCCAGATGGAGCAAATGGTATTGTAGACGCAGATAGATTTAATAACAATCTATTCTCTCTAGGAAACATCAGAGTACCATATATCTCAGGTTCAACAAGCGTTGATACTGTTAATACAGTAAGCTGGTCTTATGTAAGACAAGGTGGAGTAACAACAGATACTGCAAACTTTACTCGTGCGCTAGCTGTAGACGATCTTCTAGACCCAACAGTAAGAAGATTGTCTAAATTCAATTTCTGCCTACAAGGTGGTTTTGATGGCGTAAGAATTTTTGATAAACAAACAAGACTATTAACTGACGTAGCTGTTTATCAAGAAATGCAACACTCAAATCGTGGAACAATTAATGGTGCAACAGTATCTGCTTATAATAAAGCACTAGACCTAATTTCTGACGCAACAGAAGTCGATGTTCAATTGTTAACAATTCCAGGATTACGTCATCCAATTATTACAGATAGAGCATTGCAAGTTGTAGAAAATAGATTTGATGCACTTTATATCATGGATATTCAAGAGAAAGACATAAACAATAATCTAGTATCTTCAAGTAATCAAATTGTTTCTGTTCCAAATACAGTTCTTGATTTTACAAGCCGTGGAATAAATACCTCATTTGGAGCAGCATACTTCCCAGACGTTGTTCTAAGAGATTCAGTTAATAACACAGTCCGTCAAGTACCTCCATCAGTTGCTGTTCTTGGAGCATTTGGTAAAAACGACTCTGTAGCATATCCATGGTTTGCACCAGCAGGCTTTACCAGAGGTGCCCTAGAAACGACCCTAGAAACCTCCGTACAGCTTTCTAGACTGAACCTAGATGATCTATACTCCGCAAGACTAAACCCCCTTACTTCCTTCCCAGGAAGCGGTGGAGTGGTAGTCTGGGGTCAAAAGACAATGCTTACGGCAGAATCTGCTCTTGAAAGAGTAAATGTTCGTAGACTTCTCATAGATCTCCGTCGTCAAGTAAAGAGAATTGCAAATCGTATCGTATTCGAACAAGGTCTACCAGAAACGCTCGCTCGCTTCTCACAACTTGTAACACCAATCCTTAAGAGAGTTCAAGACCAAAACGGTGTTGATCGTTATCTCGTCAAGATTGATACTAGCACTACTACGCAAGCCGATTTCGAGAACAAGACGATCCGGGGCAAGATTTATATCCAGCCAACTCGTACTCTTGAATTCTTGTCTATCGACTTCGTACTTAGTAACCCTGGTACAATCTGATAATCAAGGAAAAATAAACACACATAAGCCATCAGAAATAAATCTGGTGGCTTTTGTTTTTGCATAGAAAATACATATTTATAACAGTTAACAAGCAACTTGCTCATCTACTGCTTCCGCAGTTAACTTTTTAATAAAGTTGCGTGTAAAGGAAATATATGAAAGTTACAATTCAAGAATTAAGAAGTTTAATAGCCGAAGCAATAAAAGAATGTGGTGATATGTCACCAGAAGAATATATGGATAGACCCATGATGGATAGAGAAGATGAAATGGCTTCTCTAACAAGAAGATCTCGTATGATGCCACCCTATGATACAATAAGCGATTTAGCACCAGAAGCAGCCCTAATGTCAGGAACAGAAATCTATGATGAACCTTCAATGGATATGAAAAGCCCAAGAGATGAAAAACTAACATTACTTCTTCCACTTCAAGAAAAGAAGAAAAGAAAAAAGAAATGGATGCAATCTGCTGTTAAAAAACCAGGTGCATTGTCAAAAGAATTAGGAATTCCAGAGGAAGAAAATATTCCAATGGGTCTTTTACAAAAGAAAAAAGCAGCTCTTAGCAAAAAAGCAGAAGGAGATAAAAAACTTTCAGCACATGAAAAAAAACTTCTTCAAAGAATTAATTTTGCAATAATTGCTAAAAAACAAGCCGGGAAGAAAAAAAAGAAACCAGCTAAAAAAATAGATGAATCCTTCATCAGAAACGAAATAGTCAAAATAATAAAAGAAGAATTAAGTAAATGAAACTAATTTGAAAGTAAATTACAAAAATTTATTAAAAATATTTAGTTGAATACATACTTATTTCCAGCAATCAAAAATTTGCATAATTTAGAATAAGCAACATTAAAAGGTAATTAAAATGGCTGAAACACTATCCGTAACAGATATGCTACCCACAAAGTTTGAACCTCTCGCAAAACGTAGGTTCATACTTGCAATCGAAGGTATCGACTCCTTCCTAGTCAAAACAGGCAATAGACCAACAATGGCTACAACCGAAGTTGCTATCAACTGGGTTAATAGCACTCGATATATCGCCGGTAAAACAAAGTTCGAAACTATGCAATTCACACTCCATGACCCAATCGCTCCTTCAGGTGCTCAACAAGTCATGGAATGGATTCGCTCATGCTTCGAATCAGTCTCCGGTCGTGGCGGGTACTCAGATTTCTATAAACGTGATATCCAACTTAAAATGTTAGATCCAGTCGGGACCGTCGTACAATTATGGGATATCAAAGGCGCATTCGTTACCAATGCTACCTTCGG
>Ga0172372_10003213_pt1 | contig 24261 bp, 24 predicted proteins | sample LakKiv5m_2_FD_114544 | JGI IMG/M metagenome (GOLD analysis project Ga0172372, IMG submission 114544) | Freshwater microbial communities from Kabuno Bay, South-Kivu, Congo - kab_092012_9.5m | ecosystem: Environmental > Aquatic > Freshwater > Lake | place: Democratic Republic of the Congo...
CTAGGACTTTTCGCGCAGGAACAGGCGCGAGACGGTCTGCGCCGTGGCGGCGCGGGTCTCGGCGTCACCGGTGTGCAGCTCGGCCAGGGTGCCGTGCAGCATCTTCTGCGTCAGGCCCTTGGACAGGGCTTCGAGCACGGCTTCGACCGGCTCGCCCTTGGCCAGCAGCTTCTTCGCGCGTATCAGCTCGGCCGCGCGCCAGGCGTCGGCCTGGGCGTTGATTTGCTGGATCAGGGGTACCACGCCACCCTTGGCCGGGTCGCGCTGCTCCAGCCAATGCATGAAGCTGAGCACGCCCGCGTCGATGATGGCCTCGGCCTGCGCCACGGCAGCCTGGCGGTTTTCCTTGCCGGTCTGCACCACGCTGGCGAGATCGTCCACGGTGTAGAGGTAGACGTCGGACAGGCCCTTGACCTCAAGCTCGATGTCGCGCGGCACGGCCAGGTCGACCATGAACATGGGGCGGTGCCGGCGCTTCTTGAGCGCACGCTCCACCGCGCCCAGGCCGATGATGGGCAGGGTGCTGGCGGTGCAGCTGACCACGGCGTCGAACTCGTGCAGGCGGTCGGGGATGTCGGCCAGGCGCATGACCTGGGCGCCGAAGCGGCCGGCCAGGGTCTCGCCGCGTTCGAGTGTGCGGTTAGCGATCGCCATGCTCTTGGGCGTCTTGGCCGCGAAGTGCGTGGCGGCCAGTTCGATCATTTCCCCCGCGCCAACAAACAGCACCCTGATGTCTTTCAGGTCTTCGAACAGCTGGCTGGCCAGGCGCACGGCGGCGGCGGTCATGCTGATCGAGTGGGCGCCGATCTCGGTCGAGGTGCGCACCTGCTTGGCCACCGCGAACGAGCGCTGGAACAGCTGGTGCAGCGTGGTGCCCAGGGCGCCGGCCTCGTCGGCGGCACGTACCGCGTCTTTCATCTGACCGAGGATCTGGGCCTCGCCCAGCACCATGCTGTCCAGCCCGCTGGCCACACGGAAGGCGTGGCGTGCGGCCTCACCCTCGCGCAGGATGTAGGCGTGGTCTTTCAGCACGTGTGTGCTGACGCCGCCCGTCTGGGCCAGCCAGTCCAGCGTGGGTTCCACGGCCGCCTGTTCGCCCGCGGCGTACAGCTCGGTGCGGTTGCAGGTGGACAGCAGCGTGGCCTCGGGCTGGCGCGCCAGGCTGCTGCGGTAGCCGTGCAGCGTGGGCTGGATCTGGTCGAGCGCGAACGCGAAACGGCCCCGCAAATCAAGCGGAGCCGTGTGGTGGTTGATGCCGAGCGCCCAGACAGACATGGCGGCGATTATAAAATTTGCGGCCCTGCGACGCCGACACCCCGCTGACATGACATTCCTGGCCCTCATCGGGCACCTGCTCAATTTTGTGGCACCCGCAGTCGGGGTGGCGCTGCTGCTCTGGGGATTGCCTCGCCTGTGGCCCAAAGCACGCAAGGGGCGTTGGTCGGCGCGGACCGAATTGCTGGCCCTGTGCGGACTGGGTGCGCTGGTGCTGCTGGCGGGTCTCGTGGTCTTCGGCCGCGACGGCAAGATGCTCAGTTATGCCGCCTTGGTGTTCGCCCAGGGCACCCTGGTCTGGTGGGTGCGCGGTCGCTGATCAGTCCGGGGCGAAGCGGTCCACGCGGTCGGTGATCAGGCCGTCGATGCCCCACGAGTCCAGACGTTCGGCCATGTCGGGTTCGTTGACCGTGTAGGCCAGCGCCCGCAGCCCGGCGCCGTGCACCATGGTCATGAGTTCGGCGGTCCAGAGCACCTGGTCGCACACGATGGCCACGCAGCCCAGGGAATGGGCCTGTTCCAGCCAGCCATCCCACAAAGTTTCCAGCAGCAGCCCGCGGGGCAGTTCGGGTGCAATGGCCTGTGCGCCGGCCAGCGACGCTGGCTGGAAGGACGTCAGCAGCGGCGGCACCCGAGCTCCATGCCACAGACGGGCTGCTTCGCGGGCCACGATCCGACCGGTTTCGGCTTCCAGGCCCGGCGTCGGCTTGATCTCGATGTTCAGCAGGCCGGCGTTGGCGTGGCAGAAGTGGGCCACTGCGGCCAGTGTGGGCAGGGGTTCGCCGGCGTACAGCCGGGAATGCCAGCCGCCCGCGTCCAGCTGGCTCAGTTCGGTCCAGGGGCGGTGGCCGGCCGTGCCCTGCGCGTTGGTGGTGCGGTCGAGCGTGTCGTCGTGGAGCAGGAAGACCACCCCGTCGGCGCTGAGCTTGGCGTCGCATTCGGCCATGCGGTAGCCGTGCTGGGCGCCCAGACGGAACGCCGCCAGCGTGTTTTCCGGGGCCAGTTGACCCGCCCCCCGGTGGGCAATCCAGTGTGGATAGGGCCAGTGGGGCAGGGCAGAAGCAGCTGATTTCATGGTTTGCGGCAGGGTTTCCTGGCGAGTGTGCCAGTACCCGCCATGGGGGTGCGTGAATGGGGGCTGGGGTACCATCGCAGGCTCAGCTTTTGCTGCTGATTGCCCCTGCACATGAACGCTCCCACGCCGCTCCCGCTCCTGGAAACCGCCGCTGACGAGACCCCCCGTCTGCGCGAAATTCCCTACAACTACACCTCTTTTTCGGATCGGGAGATCGTCCTGCGGCTGCTGGGTTCCCGGGCCTGGGCGTTGCTGGACGAACTGCGCGGTGAGCGCCGCACCGGCCGCTCGGCCCGCATGCTCTATGAGGTGCTGGGCGACATCTGGGTCGTGCAGCGCAACCCGTATCTGCAGGACGACTTGCTGGACAACCCCAAACGCCGCAAGGCGCTGGTCGACGCCCTGCACCACCGCCTGGGAGAGGTGCAGAAGCGCCGCACGCCGCAGGACGACCCGGCGCGCGATGCGTCGGTGGGCCAGTTGCTGGCCGCTGCCAAGGGCGCGGTCGAGTCGTTTGCCCGCTCGTTTGAAGAGATGGCCACGCTGCGCCAGCGCACGAACAAGGTGCTGCGCAAGCTGACCGCCAAGGACAACATCAAGTTCGACGGCCTCTCGCGCGTGTCGCACGTGACCGATGCGACCGACTGGCGGGTGGAGTACCCCTTCGTGGTGCTCACGCCCGACACCGAGGCCGAGATGGCCCACCTGGTCAAGGGCTGCGTCGAGCTGGGCCTGACCATCATCCCGCGCGGGGGTGGCACCGGTTACACCGGCGGCGCGATTCCGCTCACGTGGAAGAGCGTGGTCATCAACACCGAGAAGCTCGAAGCCATGACCGAGGTCGAGCATGTCTCGATTCCGGGTCATGCGCAACCCGTGGCCACGGTGTGGACCGAGGCTGGCGTGGTGACGCAGCGCGTGGCCGACGCGGCCGAGCGCGCCGGTTATGTGTTCGCGGTCGATCCGACTTCGGCCGAGGCTTCCTGCGTGGGCGGCAACATCGCCATGAACGCCGGGGGCAAGAAGGCCGTGCTCTGGGGCACGGCCCTGGACAACCTGGTGAGCTGGCGCATGGTGACGCCGCAGGCCGAGTGGCTGGAAGTCACGCGCCTGGACCACAACCTGGGCAAGATCCACGACGCCGAGGTCGCAACCTTCGAGCTGAAGTACTTCGAGGCCGATGGCAAGACGCCGATCCGCACCGAGCAACTGGCCATCCCGGGCAGGACCTTCCGCAAGGAAGGCCTGGGCAAGGATGTGACCGACAAGTTCCTCAGCGGTCTGCCGGGCATTCAGAAGGAAGGCTGCGACGGCCTCATCACCAGCGGCCGCTGGGTGGTGCACCGCATGCCCGAGCACACGCGCACCGTGTGCCTGGAGTTCTTCGGCAACCCCAAGGACGGCGTGCCCTCGATCGTCGAGATCAAGGACTTCATGTTCGCCGAGCAAAAGCGCAGCGGCACCTTGCTGGCCGGCCTTGAGCACCTGGACGACCGCTACCTCAAGGCCGTGGGCTACGCGACCAAGAGCAAACGCGGGACCCTGCCCAAGATGGTGCTGATCGGCGACATCGTCGGTGACGATGCCGACGCCGTGGCCCGCGCGACCAGCGAGGTGATCCGCCTGGCCAACGGCCGCAGTGGCGAGGGCTTCATCGCCATCAGCTACGAAGCCCGCAAGAAATTCTGGCTCGACCGCAAACGCACGGCCGCCATCAGCAAGCACACCAACGCCTTCAAGATCAACGAAGACGTGGTGATCCCGCTGCCGCGCATGGGCGAATACACCCTGGGCATCGAGCGCATCAACATCGAGCTGTCGCTGCGCAACAAGCTCAAGCTGTGCGAGGCGCTGGAAGCGTTCTTTGCCAAAGGCAGCCTGCCGCTGGGCAAGACCGACGACGCCAACGACCTGCCCAACGCCGAGCTGCTGGAAGACCGCGTGCAGCAGGCCCTGGCCAAGGTGCGCGAGGTGCGCGCCCTGTGGGCCGGCTGGCTGCGCGACGTGGACACGCTGTTCCCGCAACTGCAGGACCACACCCTGCGCGCGAGCTGGAAGACCCAGATCCGCGCCCCGCTGCAGCAGATCTTCACGGGTGCGGCCTTCGGCCCCATCCTGGCCGAGTGCAATGCGATCCACAAGCGCGTGCTCAAGGGCCGCGTCTGGGTGGCGCTGCACATGCACGCCGGCGACGGTAACGTGCACACCAACATCCCGGTCAACAGCGACGACTACGAGATGCTGCAGACCGCGCACGAGGCGGTGGCCCGCATCATGGTGCTGGCGCGCAGCCTGGACGGCGTGATCTCGGGCGAGCACGGCATCGGCATCACCAAGCTCGAATTCCTGACCGACGACGAACTGAGCCCGTTCGCCGCCTACAAGGCCAAGGTGGACCCTGAGGGCCGCTTCAACAAGGGCAAGCTGCTGCGCGGTGCCGCGCACCAGGCCCTGGTGGCGGGGGATGCGAGCGTGCGCCAGGCCGACCTGGCCAACGCCTACACGCCCTCGTTCGGCCTGATGGGGCACGAGTCGCTGATCATGCAGCAGAGCGACATCGGCGCCATCGCCGACTCGGTCAAGGACTGCCTGCGCTGCGGCAAGTGCAAACCGGTCTGCGCCACGCACGTGCCGCGCGCCAACCTGCTCTACAGCCCGCGCAACAAGATCCTGGCCACGTCGCTGCTGATCGAGGCCTTCCTGTACGAGGAGCAGACGCGCCGCGGCATCAGCATCAAGCATTGGGAAGAGTTCGAGGACGTGGCCGATCACTGCACGGTCTGCCACAAGTGCCTGAGCCCGTGTCCGGTGAAGATCGATTTTGGTGACGTGTCGATGAACATGCGCAACCTGCTGCGCAAGATGGGTCAGAAGAGCTGGCGCCCGGGCAATGCCGCGGCCATGTTCTTCCTCAACGCCACCAACCCCGAGACCATCAAGTTCATGCGCTCGGCCATGGTGGACGTGGGCTTCAAGGCCCAGCGCCTGGCCAACAACCTGCTCAAGCCCGCGGCCAAGGCGCAGACCAGCGCCCCCCCGGCCACGCTGGGCTCCGCGCCCATCAAGGAGCAGGTGATCCACTTCATCAACAAGAAGATGCCGGGCGGCCTGCCCAAGAAGACGGCGCGCGCGCTGCTGGACATCGAGGACAAGGACTACGTCCCCATCATCCGCAACCCGCAGGCCACCACCAGCGAAACCGAGGCGGTGTTCTATTTCCCCGGTTGCGGTTCCGAGCGACTGTTCAGCCAGGTCGGTCTGGCCACCCAGGCCATGCTCTGGCATGCCGGGGTGCAGACGGTGCTGCCGCCGGGTTATCTGTGTTGCGGCTATCCGCAGCGCGGCAGCGGCCAGTTCGACAAGGCCGAGAAGATGATCACCGACAACCGGGTGCTGTTCCACCGCGTGGCCAACACGCTGAACTACCTGGACATCAAGACGGTGGTGGTGTCCTGCGGCACCTGCTACGACCAGTTGCAGGGCTATGAATTCGACAAGATCTTCCCGGGCTGCCGCATCATCGACATCCACGAGTACCTGCTGGAAAAGGGCATCACCTTGCCGGCCGGGCAGGGTGGCTACCTCTACCACGACCCCTGCCACAGTCCCATGAAGCTGCAGGACCCGATGAAGACCGTCAAGGCGCTGGTGGGCGATCAGGTGCTCAAGAGCGAGCGCTGCTGCGGCGAAAGCGGCACGCTGGGTGTGAGCCGGCCCGACATTTCCACCCAGATCCGCTTTCGCAAGGAAGAAGAGATCCGCAAGGGCGAGGCGACCCTGCGATCGGCCGGCGCGGTGGCGCCGCAGCAGAACATCAAGATGCTGACCTCCTGCCCGAGCTGCCTGCAGGGCTTGTCGCGCTACACGGACGACCTGCAGAATGGCCTGCTGGAGGCCGACTACATCGTGGTCGAGATGGCGCGCCAGATTCTGGGCGAGGACTGGCTGCCGGCCTATGTCGAGAAGGCCAACCAGGGCGGCATCGAACGCGTGCTGGTCTGAACACCCCGGAGAACCCCATGGCAGGACTGAACAAAGACACCCCGACCCCGCAGGACATCACGGTGCACAACGCTTCGCGCGTGCTGGAGGTGTCGTTTTCCGATGGCGCGAGCTTCCGCATCCCGTTCGAGCTGATGCGGGTGTACTCGCCCTCGGCCGAGGTGCAGGGCCACGGCCCGGGGCAGGAGGTGCTGCAGACCGGCAAGCGCGAGGTGGGCATCGTGGCGCTGGAGCCGGTGGGCAACTACGCGGTGCAGCCCACCTTCTCGGACGGGCACGATTCCGGCATCTACGCCTGGGATTACCTGTATTTCCTGGGATCGCAGCAGGCCGAACTCTGGAACGATTACCAGCAGCGGCTTGCAGCTGCCGGGGTCGACCGCGACGCGCCCATGCCGGAAAAGGGCGGACACGCCTGCGGCAGCCACTGATCCCGACGGAGACACCATCCATGGCCACCACCCACTTTGGCTTCGAGACCGTTGACGAGCAGGAGAAAGCGAAACACGTGCGCAGCGTGTTCGATTCGGTCGCGCCCAAATACGACGTGATGAACGACCTGATGTCGGCTGGCCTGCACCGCATCTGGAAGCGCTACACCATCACCGTGGCCAACCCGTTGCCGGGCCAGCAGGTGCTGGACATCGCGGGCGGCACCGGCGACCTGTCCCGGGCGTTTGCCCAGCGCGTCGGTCCCACCGGCCGCGTGGTGCACACCGATATCAACGAGGCCATGTTGCGCGAAGGCCGCAACCGCCTGCTCGACGAAGGCCTGGTGCTGCCGACCATGGTGTGCGACGCCGAAAAGCTGCCGTTTGTGGACAACCACTTCGACATCGTGTCGGTGGCCTTTGGTCTGCGCAACATGACCCACAAGGACCAGGCCCTGGCCGAGATGCGTCGCGTCCTCAAACCGGGGGGCAAATTGCTGGTCTTGGAGTTTTCCCGCGTCGCCAAACCGCTGGAAAAGGCGTATGACTGGTACTCGTTCAACGTGCTGCCGAAGTTGGGCCAGCTGGTTGCGGGTGATGCGCACAGCTACCGCTACCTGGCCGAATCGATCCGCATGCACCCGGGCCAGGAAGAGCTGCGCCAGCTGATGAAGTCGGTCGGCTTCGGCCACGTGGATGTTCACAACCTGAGTGCGGGCGTCGTGGCCCTGCACCTGGGGATCAAGTGTTAGTGGTTGCCTGAGGGCGGCGGATCAAGGGAGACAGAACATGGGTGCGTGGATGCTGATCTTGGGGCTGGTGTTGCTGGCGGCACTGGTGTTGCTGGTGCTGCGCCGCCCCTCGGGCGGTGTCGCGTCCCTGCGCTCGCGCCGCGACAGCAGCGCCGCGATGGCGGCGGGGCAGTCGCAGCTGGAGCCCGCTCTGCCGCGTGGGTACAGCCCCAAGAATGTGGGCAACGATGCGTCGGCTCGGCCCTGGGAGTCCAGCTACAACGAGTCGCTGACCGCGTCGCAGCTGGAGCAGGCCGCCCACTGGGGCGTTCCGGAGGGTTTTGACGTGGAAGCGTTCCTGACCACCTCCCGCAACAACTTCGTGAGCCTCCAGGACGCCTGGGACCGCGCTGACGTGTCCAGTCTGCGCGCCATGATGACCGACGACATGCTGTCCCAGATCCAGGGGCAGCTGGCCGAACGCGAGCGGCAGTCGGGTGGCCGCCCCGGCCAGACCGATGTGGTGCTTGTCGAGGCACGCCTGCTGGGCATGGAAGACCTGGGCGAAGGCCACATGGCCAGCGTCGAGTTTTCCGGCCTGATGCGCGAGGACGGCGCCGGGCCGAGTCCGTTCCGTGAGATCTGGAGCATCTCGCGCGCCAAGGGCGGTTCCGGCGGCTGGCTGGTGGCCGGCGTGCAGGCCCTGCAGTAAAGGGCGCCGCCGGGGCGCTGCGGCCTGCGAAGGCCCTTCAGGGACCCGGTCGCTTTCGGGGCGGCGTCGGGTTATCCGTCAAAATCGGGGGGCCATGAACAACACGCCCCCCCCAACCGCCGCTGGCGGCATCCCCCATCCCTTTGGCTTCCTGCAATCGATGCTGGGCAGCTTGCAGCCCCCCGCCTGGGTGGTGGACGAGTTGCAGAACCGCGTGGTGTTGTTTCTCAACCATGTGCTGATGCAGGAACCGCAGGCGCAGGAGCGCCTCAAGCGCCAGAAGGGCAAACCGGTCAAAGTGCAGTGGGGTCAGATCCACCTCACGCTGTCCGCCACGCCGGCCGGACTGCTGGAGCGGCCGGCAGCCGACGCCACCCCTGAACTGACCGTGACGCTGACGCAGACCTCACCGTTTGCGCTGGCCCAGAGCGTGATCGCCGGTGACAAGCCGGGCGTGGACATCCAGGGCGACGTGCAGCTGGCGGCCGAGGTGGCCTGGCTGGTCGACAACGTGCGCTGGGATGTGGAGGAAGACCTCTCGCGTGTGTTCGGCGACGCCGTGGCCCACACCCTGGTGCGCATGGCCGGCACGGCAGCGCAGGCGGTCAAGGCCTTTGTCGGCCGCGCCCCGGCGCCGTTCAACCGCGCCAACCCGGCGTCCACACCCGACCGCAGCGGAAGCGCGACATGAGGCGGTTCCTGCGGGGCGCCTTCATCCTCTGGGTGGTGCTGCGGCACGGGCTGGACGAGCTGGTGCTCTCCAGTTTCCAGCACCCGTTCCTGCGCCTGCTCACCCGGGTGGTGACCATCGGCCGCCGGCTGGACGCACCGCGCGGCCAGCGGTTGCGCGAGGCACTGGAGCGCCTGGGGCCCATCTTCGTCAAGTTCGGCCAGGTGCTCTCGACCCGGCGCGACCTGCTACCGCCCGACATTGCCGACGAACTGGCCCGTCTGCAGGACCGTGTGCCGCCCTTCGACAGCGCCATCGCGGTGGCCACGATCGAGCGCGCCTTCGGCAAACCGCTGGATGCGGTGTTCAGCCACTTTGACCAGAAGCCGGTGGCCAGTGCGTCCATTGCCCAGGTGCACTTTGCCACCCTGCGTGATGGCCGGCACGGCGGTCGCGAGGTGGCGGTCAAGGTGCTGCGGCCCAACATGCTGCCGGTCATTGAAAAAGACCTCAGCCTGATGCGCATGATGGCCGGTTGGGTGGAGAAGCTCTCGGCCGACGGCAAACGCCTGAAGCCGCGCGAGGTGGTCGCCGAGTTCGACAAGTACCTGCACGACGAGCTGGACCTGTTGCGCGAGGCGTCCAATGCCGCCCAGTTGCGCCGCAACATGCAGGGGCTGGACCTGGTGCTGATCCCGGAGATGCTCTGGGACTACTGCCACACCGAGGTGATGGTGATGGAGCGCATGCACGGCCTGCCCATCAACCGGGTGGACGAGCTGCGACGCAAAGGAGTTGACATCCCCAAGCTGGCGCGCGACGGTGTCACCATCTTCTTCACCCAGGTGTTCCGCGACGGCTTCTTCCACGCCGACATGCACCCGGGCAACATCCAGGTCAGCGTCGCGCCCGACACGTTTGGTCGCTACATCTCGCTCGATTTCGGCATCGTCGGCACACTCACCGAGTTCGACAAGGAATACTTGGCGCAGAACTTCACCGCCTTTTTCCGGCGCGACTACAAGCGCGTGGCCGAGCTGCACATCGAAAGCGGCTGGGTGCCGCCCGAAACCCGGGTGGACGAGCTGGAGTCGGCCATCCGCGCGGTGTGTGAACCGTATTTCGACCGGCCGCTCAAGGAAATCTCGCTGGGCATGGTGCTGATGCGCCTGTTCCAGACCTCGCGCCGCTTCCATGTGGAAATCCAGCCGCAGCTGGTGCTGCTGCAGAAGACCCTGCTCAACATCGAGGGCCTGGGTCGCGACCTGGACCCCGAGCTGGACCTGTGGAACACCGCCAAGCCGTTCCTCGAGAAGTGGATGCTGGAGCAGGTCGGGCCGCAGAAGCTGCTGCAGCAGCTCAAGGCCGAGGCGCCGCAGTACGCCAAGCTGCTGCCGGCCCTGCCGCGCCTGCTGCAGGACTACCTGCAGCACCGGCCGCACCAGCTGCGCGCCGAACTGGACCAGCTGCTGGCCGAACAGCGCCGCACCAACCGGCTGCTGCAGGGCGTCATCTACGGCGGTATTGGCTTCGCGCTGGGCCTGATCGTCACCCAGGTGCTGCTGCGCATACGGTTGTGGTGAGTCGCCCCCGGGCGGGGCTGGCGTGTCGCCTCGACAGGGTGCCCCACCTATAATGACGGGTTTTGTTCAACTTCCCGGCCGACGGTCCATGACGCATCTTTACGGCGCGTTTTGAGGTTTGCGCGCCGGGGCTTCCCACCGTTCACGCCATGCCGATCTATGCCTACAAGTGCGAGTCCTGCGGCCATGCCAAGGACGTCCTGCAAAAAATCGCCGATGCCCCGCTGACTGAATGCCCGGCCTGCGGTGCCGCCACGTTCAACAAGCAGCTGACCGCAGCCGGTTTCCAGCTCAAAGGCTCGGGCTGGTACGCCACCGACTTCAAGGGCGGCGCTGCTGCCACTGCTGCAGCGCCTGCCGCCGCGGCAGCGGGCACAGATGCCAAGCCGGCCGAGCCCGCATCTGCTGCTGCACCCGCCTCTGCCCCGGCCACGCCCTGCGGCGGTTCCTGCGCCTGTCACTGAACCGAACCGAGACACACACCCGTGGCTTCCCTGCGCAAGTGGCTGTTCTCCGGCCTGCTGGTTCTGGTGCCCCTGATCATCACCCTCTGGGTGCTGGACTGGGTGGTGACTACGCTGGACCAGACCTTGCGCATCCTGCCCACGGACTGGCACCCGGACCTGCTCTTTGGCATGCACATACCCGGTCTCGGGGTGATTTTTGCCTTGCTGGTGGTGCTGTCCATCGGGGCGCTGGCGTCCAACATCATTGGCCACCGGCTGGTCAATTGGTGGCATGCGCTGCTCCACCGCATCCCGGTGGTGCGCTCTATCTACTCGGGTGTTAAGCAGGTCTCTGACACGCTGTTTTCCGAGAAGGGAAACGCTTTCCGAAAGGCGCTGCTCGTTCAATGGCCGCACGACGGCATGTGGACCATTGCCTTCCTGACCGGGGCCCCCAACGGTGACGTGCTCAAGCAGCTGCGATCCAAGCCCGGTGCTGCTCCTGACGAGGTATTCCACAGCGTCTACGTGCCGACCACCCCCAACCCGACCGGTGGTTACTTCGTGATGGTGCGCCAGCGCGACTGTGTGGAGCTTCAGATGTCGGTCGATGAGGCGCTGACCTACATCGTCTCCATGGGTGTGATCGTGCCAGGCGGCCCGAAGAACCCTCACCTCAAGGCGGCTGCTGCGGCCGCTGCCCAATCCTGATCATTCCGGCCGCCACGGCGTGCCTCTCTTGCTGAAAGAAGAAACCAAATGGCCATGCGTTCCCACTATTGCGGTCTGGTGACCGAAGCCCTGCTGGGGCAAACCGTGCAACTCTGCGGCTGGGTCAACCGCCGCCGCGACCATGGCGGCGTGATCTTCATCGACCTGCGCGACCGCGAAGGCTATGTGCAGGTGGTCTGCGACCCCGACCGCGCCGAGATGTTCCAGACCGCTGAAGATGTGCGCAACGAATACTGCGTGCGGGTCACCGGACTGGTGCGCGCCCGCCCGGCCGGCACCACCAACGACAAGCTCAAGAGCGGCCAGATCGAAGTGCTGTGCCACGAGCTCAAGGTGCTCAACGCCTCGGTCACGCCGCCGTTCCAGCTGGACGACGACAACCTCAGCGAAACCACCCGCCTGACGCACCGCGTGCTGGACCTGCGCCGCCCGTACATGCAGAGCAACCTGATGCTCCGTTACCGCGTGGCCATGGAAGTGCGCAAGTTCCTCGATGCCAACGGCTTCATCGACATCGAGACCCCGATGCTGACCAAGAGCACGCCCGAAGGCGCGCGCGACTACCTGGTGCCCAGCCGCGTGCACGACGGCCAGTTCTTCGCGCTGCCGCAATCGCCCCAGCTGTTCAAGCAGCTGCTGATGGTGGCCGGCTACGACCGCTACTACCAGATCACCAAGTGCTTCCGGGACGAAGACCTGCGCGCCGACCGCCAGCCGGAATTCACCCAGATCGATATCGAAACCTCGTTCCTGACCGAGGAAGACATCCGCGAGATGTTCCAGGGCATGATCAAGACGGTGTTCCAGAACACCCTGGGCGTGGACCTCGGCGAGTTCCCCATCATGGCTTACAGCGAAGCCATGCACCGCTTTGGCTCCGACAAGCCCGACCTGCGGGTGAAGATGGAGTTCACCGAACTCACCGACGTGATGGCCGATGTGGATTTCAAGGTCTTCAGCGCGCCGGCGCAGATGAAGGGTGGCCGCGTGGTGGCCCTGTGCGTGCGCGGTGGCGCCGAGATGCCGCGCAGCGAGATCGACGCCTACACCGAATTCGTCAAGATCTACGGCGCCAAGGGCCTGGCCTGGATCAAGGTCAACGAACTGGCCAAGGGCCGCGACGGCCTGCAGAGCCCGATCGTGAAGAACATCCACGATACGGCACTCAATGAAATCCTCAAGCGCAGCGGTGCGCAGGACGGCGACATCCTGTTCTTCGGTGCCGACAAGGCCAAGGTCGTCAACGACGCCATCGGCGCGCTGCGCCTGAAGATCGGCCACAGCGCGCTGGGCAAGAAGAACGGCCTGTTCGAAGACCGCTGGGCCCCGATGTGGGTGGTGGACTTCCCGATGTTCGAGCACGACGAGGAAGCCGACCGCTGGACCGCCGTGCACCACCCCTTCACCGCGCCCAAGGACGGTCACGAAGACTGGATGGTCACCGCGCCCGAGAAGTGCATCGCCAAAGGCTACGACATGGTGCTCAACGGCTGGGAAATCGGTGGCGGCTCCGTCCGTATCCACCGCGCTGACGTGCAGCAGAAGGTGTTCGACGCGCTCAAGATCACGCCCGAAGAAGCCCAGCTCAAGTTCGGCTTCCTGCTGGACGCGCTGCAGTACGGTGCCCCCCCGCACGGCGGTCTGGCCTTCGGTCTGGACCGCATCATCACCCTGATGACCGGCGCCGAGTCGATCCGCGACGTGATCGCCTTCCCCAAGACCCAGCGCGCCCAGTGTCTGCTCACCCAGGCTCCGAGCCCGGTGGACGAGAAGCAGCTGCGCGAGCTGCACATCAAGCTGCGCAACCCGGACGCGGTCAAGTCGGCCTGAGCGGGGCTTCGGCTAGGATGAAAGGGCGCTGGTTTCAGCGCCCTTTTTCTTTGGGAGAAACACTTGGCTATTCCTGACTATGAAGCTGTCATGTTGCCTTTGCTGAGGCGACTTGCCGATGGGCAGGTACGTGTGTTGCGAGACGTGATCGCGGCGCTCGCAGACGAGTTCAAGCTCTCGGATGAAGAGCGTGCACAGCTGCTTCCGAGCGGGGGTACGCTGACGTTCGCCTCACGTGTGGGATGGGCCAAGACTTACATGAAGAAGGCGGGCCTGCTGGTTCAGCCCAAACGTGGGACTGTGCAGATCACGTCCGTGGGTCAGTCGGTCTTGAACAGTCAGCCTCAGGAGCTCGATTCCAAGTATCTGGAGCGCTTCGAGTCGTTCATGGCTTTTCGTAACGCAGGGCGTCCAGATCCAGATCAGCCACAGCCCCAGCAAGCGGCGTTGCCCAAGGATCAGACACCCGATGAAGTGATGGAAACGGCCAACAGCCAGTTGCGCGCTGCGCTGGCCGACGAAGTTCTGGATCGAGTCAAGGCTTGCCCGCCAGCCTTCTTTGAGCGCTTGGTTGTGCAGCTTTTGATTCGCATGGGCTACGGTGGCAGCCGAGAGGAGGCTGGACGTGCCATTGGGCGATCGGGTGATGGAGGGATCGACGGCATCATCAATGAGGACCGGCTGGGACTGGATGCGATCTATCTCCAGGCCAAGCGCTGGGACGGGTCGGTCGGCGCTGGCGAAATCCGGGATTTCAAGGGTGCCCTCGATGCCAAGGGTGCACAAAAGGGCGTGTTCATCACCACGGGGAGCTTTACGCCAGCAGCGCGAGAAGCAGCCAGCATCAGTCGTTCCTACAAGATCGTTCTGATCGACGGCGCTCGCCTGGCCGACCTGATGATCGAGCACGACCTGGGTGTGTCGGTCGCCGCCACGTACCAGCTCAAGCGCATCGATTCCGATTTCTTCGCTGACGAGTGAGCCGCCCTTACAAGATTCCGCGCTCGGTGCTGGTGGTGATCCACACTCCGGCGCTGGAGGTGTTGCTGATCGAGCGCGCACCCACGCCGGGCTTCTGGCAGTCGGTCACGGGTTCACTGGACTTTGAAGACGAACCGTTCGAAGCCGCAGCGGCGCGCGAGGTGATGGAGGAGACCGGGCTTGACGTGAATGCCCCGGGTCATGTGCTCACCGACTGGCAGCTCCAGAACACTTACGAGATCTATCCCGAGTGGCAGCACCGCTATGCGCCGGGTGTGTTCCAGAACACCGAGCGGGTGTTCGGACTGTGCATCCCGCAGGCGATCCCGGTGCAACTGAGCCCGCGCGAGCACCGTGACCAGGTCTGGCTGCCCTGGCTGGCCGCGGTGGACCGCTGTTTCTCGTTTTCCAATGCCGAGGCGATTTCGTGGCTGCCACGCCTGGGCCGTTGCGCGAGGTTGCCTGCGCGCGCCAGCACCGCGCCCGGCGCTGCTCCCCCGGGGGGCTGATCGGCCCCAGGTCGGCCGGGCAGCGGAGCGGTTGCCAGGTCGGTGGCATGATTTGCACATGACCACGATTCGCGTCGCCACCTACAACATCCACAAGGGCGTGCAGGGCCTGGGCCCGGCGCGCCGGCTGGAGATCCACAATCTGGTGCATGCGGTGGAGCAGTTCGATGCCGACATCGTCTGCCTGCAGGAGGTGCGCAGCCACCACCGCAAACTCGAACGCTATTTCACGCGCTGGCCGGACCTGGACCAGGCCGGTTACCTCTCGCCCGAGGGCTACGAGGCGGTGTACCGCACCAACGCCGTCACCCGGCACGGCGAGCATGGCAACGCGCTGCTCTCGCGCTGGCCGGTGATGGGCACCGGTCATGCCGATGTGTCGGACCACCGGTTCGAGCAGCGCGGCCTGCTGCATGCCCAGGTGCTGGTCGACGGGCAACTGGTGCACGTGGTGGTGGTGCATCTGGGGTTGATCCACGCCAGCCGCGAGCGGCAGGTGCAGCGCCTGGGGGCCTTCATCGAGCGCGAGGTGCCCGAAGGCGATCCGCTCATTGTGGCGGGTGACTTCAACGACTGGAGTGCCCAGCTGTTGCGGCCGATGGCCCGCCTGGGCCTGCACACCTTCGAGGGCATTCGCCTGCCCACCTATCCCTCGCGCCTGCCGCTGTTGCACCTGGACCGCATCTACGCCCGGGGTCTGCGGCCGGTTTCGGCGCATGTGCCACACGGGCGGGCTTGGTCGCGCATGTCCGATCACCTGCCCCTGATCGCCGAGCTGGCCTTGTGACCGACGTGACGCGCCCAGCCAACCCTCCGGCGTCGCGGCGCGGGGGCATGGCGGGTGTGCAGCCGGGGCATCAGTTGCTGCTGTTGCAGGGCGGTGCCGAGCTGTTTCCGTCCATGGTGGAGGCGATGGACGCCGCGCGCCAGCTGGTGCATCTGGAAACCTACATCTTTGAATTCGCGGGCACCGCGCTGGGTGTGGCGCAAGCGCTGGAGCGGGCTGCGCGGCGCGGGGTGCAGGTGCGGCTGGTGGTGGACGGTGTGGGCACGCCCAGCGTGCCGGCGGAATGGCAGCGCCGGTTTGACGCGGCGGGCGTGAAGTGGCGCGTCTACGCACCGCTGGGGCGCCTGGGACTGCTCATCCCCAGCCGCTGGCGCCGCCTGCACCGCAAGCTGTGCGTGGTGGACGGCGTGATCGGTTTTTGTGGTGGCATCAACATCATCGACGACCAGGACGACGTGGCCCTGGGCCGGCTGGTGGCGCCGCGGCTGGATTTTTCACTCCGTGTAGCGGGCCCACTGGTGAGCGACATGGTGGCCACCATGGAGCAGCTGTGGTGGCGCCTGCAGGCGGTGCGCAGTGCGCGCCAGCGGGAGTTCAAGGCGGCGTGGGAGGCCTTGCGCGAGGCCGACCACACGGGGGACTTCTCGCGCCTGCTGGACAAGCTGGAACTGCGCAGCGGGCTGGGCTGGCGCGCCAGCCGTGCGGGTGCCGCAGGCGGCGACGCTGACAGTGGCCACGATGAGTCGGGCATGGACCGGGTGCTGGGCGTGGACGGCGCGCGCGCGGCGCTGCTGCTGCGCGACAACGTCAGCCACCGCCACGACATCGAACGCGCTTACCTCAAGGCCATCGGCGAGGCGCGGCACGACATTGTGATCGCCAATGCCTATTTCATCCCCGGACGCAAGCTGCGCCGGGCACTGGTGCTGGCGGTGCAGCGCGGTGTGCGGGTGCGCCTGCTCTCGCAGGGGCGGTATGAAAATTTCATGCAGTACCACGCGGCGCGGCCGGTGTACCAGCGGCTGCTCGATGCCGGGGTGGAAATCCACGAGTACGCACCGAGCTCGCTGCATGCCAAGGTGGCGGTGATCGACCGGCGCTGGGCCACCGTCGGTTCCACCAACTTGGACCCGCTGTCGCTGCTGCTGGCCCGCGAGGCCAATGTGATGACCTCTGACCGGCGTTTTGCCGGCCTGCTGCACGAGCGGCTGGACGCGTTGCTGACGCGCGAGGCCCAGCCGCTGGATGCCCAGACGCTGGGGCGCCGCTCGCTCTGGCAGCGCGCGGCCGACCGGGTGGCTTTTGGTCTGATGCGGGCCTTGCTGTTCCTGACCGGTCACCGCTACTGAAGCCCTGCCGACGTCCGGAATTGATGCCCGGTGTTAGCATGACCCATGCTCATGAAAACAGATGCTGACATGACCCCTGCCACCACATCGCCTGCGGACGAGGGCGTGCCCGTGTCCGTGAAAATCCGCGAGCGCCTCAAGGCCGCACGCCAGCGTTTCCACTCCAATGACAACATCGCCGAGTTCATCGAGCCCGGCGAGCTGGAGCTGCTGCTCGACGAAGTCACCGAAAAGATGCAGGGTGTGCTCGATGCCATGGTCATCGACACCGAGAACGATCACAACACCGGCAATACCGCGCGCCGCGTGGCCAAGATGTACCTCAAGGAGGTGTTCAATGGCCGCTACGTCAACGGGCCCACCGTGACCGAGTTTCCGAACGCGGAACACCTCAATGAGTTGATGATCGTCGGCCCGATCACCGTGCGCAGCGCCTGCAGCCACCACTTCTGCCCGGTCATCGGCAAGATCTGGATCGGCGTGATGCCCAACGAGCACACCAACGTGATCGGCCTGTCCAAGTACGCACGTCTGGCCGAATGGATCATGGGGCGACCCCAGATCCAGGAAGAGGCGGTGGTGCAGCTGGCCGACCTGATCCAGGAGAAAACCCAGCCCGACGGTCTGGCGATCGTGATGGAAGCGAGTCACTATTGCATGGCCTGGCGCGGCGTCAAGGACATGGACAGCAAGATGATCAACTCGGTGATGCGCGGCGTGTTCCTCAAGGACTCGAACCTGCGCCGCGAATTCCTCTCCCTCATTCCCCGCAAAGCCTGAAGAACACACCATGCTGGTACGCCTGCTCTACGTCAGCCGCGCGGTGGACAAGGACTGCTCCAAGTCCGCCATCGAATCCATTCTGGAAGCCTCGCGCTCCCACAACCTGCACAACGGCATCACCGGCGTGCTGTGCTATGGCGGTGGGGTTTTCCTGCAAGCCATCGAAGGTGGGCGCGACGCGGTCAACAAGCTCTACAACCACATCAGCGCCGATGCGCGCCACACCGACGTGGTGCTGCTGCACTACGAGGAAATCTCCGAGCGCCGCTTTGGCGGCTGGACCATGGGGCAGGTCAACCTCTCCAAGCTCAACACCTCGATCGTGCTCAAGTACTCGGAGAGGCCGGAGTTCGACCCCTACAGCGTTTCGGGCAAGGTTTCGCTGGCCCTGCTCGAAGAGCTGATGGCCACCGCCAGCATCATCGGTCGCGCCTGAACGCATTGGCTGCGCTGCTGGGCTGCGATTTCAGCAGCGCGCCCTCCCGCCGAAAGCCCATCACCCTCGCTGTGGGGCGACTGGACCGTGGTCGGGTGGTGCTGGAGCACATCGAAACCTTCGAAACGCTGGACGCCTGGGCAGAGCGCCTGTGTGCGCCGGGGGCCTGGGTCGGCGGCTTCGACCTGCCCTTTGGGTTGCCACGGGAACTGGTCGAAGCGCTGGGCTGGCCCACCGACTGGGCGGCCTGCATGGCGCATTACGCCGCACTGACCCGGGAGCAGATCCGCAGTGCCTTTGCGGCGTTCTGTGACGGGCGTCCGGCGGGCGGCAAGTTCGCCCACCGGGGCACCGATGGGCCGGCCGGGTCCAGCCCGAGCATGAAATGGGTCAACCCGCCGGTGGCGTTCATGCTGCACGCCGGTGTGCCGCGCCTGCTGGCGGCCGGGGTGAGTCTGCCGGGCCTGCAGGCAGGCGATCCGCAGCGCGTGGCGCTGGAGGCCTACCCGGGCCTGCTCGCGCGCAGCGTGCTGGGCCACACCAGCTACAAAAGCGATGACAAGGCCAAGCAGACGCCCGAGCGGCTGATCGCTCGGCGCACCCTGATTGAAGCGCTCGAGGCTGGGCAGGCCCCGCTGTTGCAAGGCGCTGGGCTGCGCCTGAAACTCAGCCACGCCCAGCGCGACGACCTGGCCGACGACGCCAGCGGTGACCGGCTGGACGCCGTGCTCTGCCTGCTGCAGGCGGCCTGGGCGCAGAGCCGGCACGCTGCGGGTCATCCGCGTTACGGGCTGCCTGCGTGTGATCCGCTGGAGGGCTGGATCGCCGGCGCCTGATGCAGGGGCGTGGCTTGTCATCCGGGGGCTGTCCGTCGTAAGCTGCGCGCCACAAGCCGGAGGAGGCTGCATGCCGTCTGTCCAGACCGAGGTTCACCTGCGCACCGAAGCGCCCGACGATGTGGCGGCCATACGGGCTGTCACCGAAGCGGCGTTTCGCGACCATCCGCACAGCCGGCAGACCGAGGCCCAGGTGGTCGACGCCTTGCGCCGCGCCGGGGGCATGACGCTGTCGCTGGCCGCGCATCTGGGCGGGCGGCTGGTGGGGCACGCCGCGTTTTCGCCCGTCACCATCAGCGGCGGTGCGCCGGGCTGGCATTGCCTGGGGCCGTTGGCTGTGGTGCCCGAGCGGCAGGGCGGTGGCGTGGGCACGGCCCTGGTCTGGCACGGGCTGCGCACCCTGCGGCAGCTCGGCGCCGCGGGCTGCGTGGTGCTGGGGGAACCCGCCTACTACGGCCGTTTCGGATTTCGTTCCACGCCCGCCCTGCGGTTGCCGGGGGCACCGGCGGGCTGCTTTCTCGTGCGGCCGTTCGACCGCCTGATCCCCCTGGGTACGGTGCGCCTGCACGACGCCTTTGATCTCGTGGAGCCCAGCGACTGGACCTTCCCCTGACCTGGGTCAAGCCGGCCGGGGCGGCCTGCGCGATACTCCGCCGCTTCCGCCTGTTTCACCCTGCCGTTTACTGCCCGTGCCAGCCTCTCCTGCCGCCAGTGGCCACGCACCCGTGCCCGCTGCCCCCAAACCGCCCCGCCACCGACCGCACGAAGATGTGCAGGCCCTGCTGACCGGCACCCTGTTCGTGGCGCTGGGTGTGGTCCTGTTCCGCCACTGCGGTCTGCTCACCGGTGGCACCGCCGGCCTGGCGTTCCTGCTGCACTACGCCACCGGCTGGAACTTCAGCCTCGTGTTTTTCGTCATCAACCTGCCGTTCTATGGCCTGGCGCTGCGCCGCATGGGCAAGGTGTTCACCCTCAAGACCTTTGCCGCTGTGGGGCTGCTGGCTGCGTTCGCGCAATGGGTGCCGCAGTGGATCCGCATCGATCAGCTCTCGACCGGTTTTGCCGCGGTGGCCGGTGGTCTGCTCATGGGCACCGGCATGCTGATCCTGTTCCGTCATCGCGCCAGCTTGGGCGGTTTCAACGTGCTGGTGCTGTGGCTGCAGGAGCGCTTTGGCTGGCGGGCCGGGCATGTGCAGATGGCGTTTGACTGTGCCATCGTGCTGGCCGCCTTTGCGGTGGTGGGCTGGTCGCAGATCGCCTGGTCGGTGCTGGGCGCCGTGGTGCTGAACATGACCCTGGCCATCAACCACCGGCCGGGTCGGTACATGGCGGTGTAAAGATGTCCCTCCTGCGCCGCTTTGCGGCTTCCCCCCAGCGGGGGGACGCACCCTGTGGCCCGGCGGAGCCGGTTCCACGGGTGCCCTGGAAGCTCTGGCCGCTGCTTATGGTTATTGGCTGTGCGCCTGTGCTGGCGGAGTCGAAGGTCTATGAGGCGCGGGTCACCCGCGTTTTTGATGGCGACACCCTGTGGGTGCAGCCCTTGCCCGAGGGGCGCTACCGCAAGCTGCGGCTCGATGGGCTGGATGCGCCCGAGATCTGCCAGGCAGGGGGCATCGCCTCGCGCGATGCGCTGGCGGCGCGGGTGTTGCAGCAGGTGGTGACGGTGCACGAACGCAGCCGTGACGACTATGGACGCGCACTGGTGCGGCTGACCCATGCCGGCGAGGACGTGGGTGCGGCGCTGGTGCAGGCGGGCCATGCCTGGTCGTACGGCTGGCGGCGCAGCCCGGGGCCGTTTGCGGCGCAAGAGGCACTGGCGCGTTCAGCCCGCCGGGGTGTTTTTGCGGCGCCCGAGCCCGAATCGCCGCGCGACTTCCGGCGCCGACACGGGACTTGCCCGCTGCCGCCGCGACCCTGATCCGACGGGAGGACCGTCAGCCGTGTGCGTCGCCGCAGACCACGCAGCGCGGGTTGCGCGGCAGACCGATGGTGTTGAAGGCCATGTCGCGGCCGTCGATCATCAGCAGCTGGCCGGTCAGGCGTGAGTCCAGACCACTGAGAATCTTCAGCGCTTCGGCTGCCTGCATGCTGCCCACGATGCCCACCAGCGGCGCGAACACGCCCATGGTGGCGCAGCGGGTCTCTTCCACGCCGCTGTCTTCGGGGAAGACGCAGGCGTAGCAGGGGTTGCCGGGGCGCCGCGCGTCGTACACGCTGAGCTGGCCGTCCATGCGGATGGCCGCACCCGACACCAAGGGCTTGTGGTAGCGCACACAGGCACGGTTGATCAGGTGGCGGGTGGCGAAGTTGTCGGTGCAGTCGAGCACCACGTCGGCCTGGGGCACCAGCTCGGCCAGCAGGGCAGCGTCAGCGCGCTGCAGCACGGTGCTGACCTGCGGGTCCGGGTTGATGGCGGCGATCGCCTCACGCGCCGAGGCGGCCTTGGGTTGCCCCACGCGCGCCAGGCTGTGCGCGATCTGGCGCTGCAGGTTGGTGGCGTCCACCGTGTCGTGGTCCACCAGGGTGATGTGGCCCACCCCGGCGCTGCCCAGGTACAGCGCCACCGGCGAGCCCAGGCCCCCGGCACCGATCACCAGGGCGCGCGAGGCAAGCAGCCGTTCCTGCCCTTCAACCCCGAGTTCGTTGAGCAGGATGTGGCGCGAATAGCGCAGCAGCTGGGTGTCGTCCATGTCAGGGTGGGAAAACTCAGTTTTCCTTCTTTTCTTCGGTGCGCACGGTCAGCGTCTTGCTCACCTGCACCGGCAGGCCCTTGAGCTGGTTGAGGGCCTGCTGCAGCTGGAAGTCCTTGTCGCTGCCGAATTCGGGTACCAGGCGCTGGCCCGGGTTCTTCCGGGCTTCTTCCTCCAGCTTCTTGCGGGCCTGCTCGCGCTCCTGCTCACGCGCCTGTTCGGCGGCGCGCTCGGCATCGCTCATGCCGCCAGCGGCCTTCTCGTCCTTGCCATTGCCCAGGTGCTTGGTCAGATCGGCCTCGCGGGTGCGCAGGGCGGCAAACAGGTTGCCTTCAGCGGTCTCGTCCACCATCACGTCGGGCACGATGCCCTTGGCCTGGATGGTGTTGCCGCTGGGCGTGTAATAGCGCGCGGTGGTGAGCTTGATGCCGGTGTCCGGACCCAGCGGGCGAACCGTTTGCACCGAGCCTTTGCCGAAGGTCTGGCTGCCCATGATCTTGGCGCGCTTGTGATCCTGCAGGGCGCCGGCCACGATTTCGCTGGCCGAGGCCGAGCCTTCGTTGACCAGCACCACCAAGGGCAGGGTCTTGAGCGCACCGTTGGTCGCCTTGGTGAGCCGCGCAATCGGGTCGGGTCCACCGCGGCGCAGGTAGTGCTGTGGCGCGGTGGTGTAGGTGAACTTGCTGTCGGCCAGCTGGCCGTTGGTCGAGACCACGGTCACGTTTTCGGGCAGGAAGGCGGCCGACAGCGCAACGGCCGCGTCGAGCAGGCCGCCGGGATCGTTGCGCAGGTCCAGCACCAGGCCCCTGAGTTTGGGGTCCTGCTTGTACAGCTCTTCGACCTTGCGGGCGAAGTCTTCCACCGTGCGGTCCTGGAACTGCGACACGCGGACCCAGCCGTAACCCGGCTCGACCAGGCGCGTCTTGACGCTCTGGGTCTTGATCTCCTCGCGCGTGATGGTCACCGGGAAGCTGCGGTTCTCGTCCTTGCGGAAGATGGTCAGCAGCACCTTGGTGCGCGGCTCGCCGCGCATGAGCTTGACCGCCTCGTTGATCGATAGCCCCTTGACGGCGGTGTCGTCGATCTTGGTGATCAGGTCACCGGTCTTGAGGCCGGCGCGGAAAGCGGGCGAGTCTTCGATGGGCGAGACCACCTTGACCAGACCGTCTTCCATGGTGATTTCGATACCCACCCCGACAAAGCGGCCGCTGGTGCCTTCACGGAATTCCTTGAAGGACTTTTTGTCGAAGTACTGCGAGTGCGGATCGAGGCTGGCCACCATGCCGGAGATGGCTTCGGAGATCAGCTTCTTCTCGTCCACCGGCTCCACATAGTCGGTCTTGACCATGCCAAACACGGCGGCGAGTTGCTGCAGCTCCTCCAGTGGCAGGGGCGACAGCGTGCTGCGCGCCACCGCTTGGAATTGCACCGTGGTGAGTGCACCTGCCACCGCACCGATGGCCACCCAGCCGGCAATTTTCAGTTTCTGACCCATGGTGTTCCCCAAATCAAAGCGCCGGCCCGATCGAGCGGCCGTGTCGGCGTGCCGAACCAATATACCGCCTTGGAGGGCGATGCGCCGGTTCGGTTCCGTCCGGCCCGGTGCCGGCTCAGGCCTTGCCCTGGTTGGCGACGGCTGCGGCCGCCCGTGCAGCGGCTTCGGCGTCGCCCAGGTAGTAGGACCTGATTGGCTTGAGGTGGGCGTCCAGCTCGTACACCAGCGGGATGCCGTTGGGGATGTTCAGGTTCACGATGTCGGCATCCGAAATGCCGTCCAGGTACTTGACCATGGCGCGGATGCTGTTGCCGTGGGCGGCGATCACCACGCGCTGGCCGCTGGTGATGGTGGGCGCGAGCACCTCGTTCCAGAACGGCATGACGCGGGCCACGGTGTCTTTGAGGCACTCGGTCAGCGGCACCTGCCCGGGCTGCAGCTGGGCGTAGCGGCGGTCGCCGCGCTCGCTGCGCGGATCGCCCGCCTCCAGGGCCGGCGGCGGGGTGTCGTAGCTGCGGCGCCAGATCAGCACCTGGGCGTCACCGTACTGCTGGGCCATGTCGGCCTTGTTCAGGCCTTGCAGGCCGCCGTAGTGGCGCTCGTTCAGGCGCCAGTCCTTGACCACCGGCAGCCAGGCCCGGTCCATCTCGTCCAGGCAGTAGTTCAGGGTGTGGATGGCGCGCTTGAGCACCGAGGTGTAGGCGATGTCGAACTCATAGCCCTCGGCCTTGAGCAGCTTGCCGGCCGACATGGCCTGCGACACGCCCGTGGGGGTGAGCTCCACATCGGTCCAGCCGGTGAAGCGGTTTTCAAGGTTCCAGGTGGATTCGCCGTGGCGGATGAGGACGAGTTTGTACATGGGCAAGCGGTGTTGGTAGGGGCGTTTCGGATGGCGCCGCCGGGGCGCC
>Ga0172372_10003215_pt1 | contig 24242 bp, 19 predicted proteins | sample LakKiv5m_2_FD_114544 | JGI IMG/M metagenome (GOLD analysis project Ga0172372, IMG submission 114544) | Freshwater microbial communities from Kabuno Bay, South-Kivu, Congo - kab_092012_9.5m | ecosystem: Environmental > Aquatic > Freshwater > Lake | place: Democratic Republic of the Congo...
AACTATTAATAAAAAATTGATTCAATATTATTTTTAATTTAAAAATAGTAGATATAAAACATAATACAGTTAAAATTTATAGTGTTCTAAACTTATAATTACAACTTATAAAGAATAAAAAATAAAAAATAATGACTTCAACAAATAAAATTAATGTTAATAAACCAATTTTATTAATTGATTTAGGATTTGCCCTATTCTATCAATTTCACGCTACTCAAATATGGTATAAAGCATCACATCCAGAGGAAAAAGATAAATTAACAAAAGAATATTTATGGCATACAAATCAAGAATATATTGAAAAATATCAAAAACTATTCTTTAGTAATATAGACAAAATAGCTGTTAAACATTCAATTCCAAATTCAAATATTATTATTGCCGAAGATTGTCGACGTAAAAATATATGGCGTAATAAGATATATCCTGAATACAAATCTACTCGAAGTGAAAGTCATCGTAAAAGTGGATTTAATGGTGGAGAAGTATTTCAACATTTTATAGATGTTGTTATTCCGAATCATATCGAAAAACACGGTATTAAATGTTTCAAACACAAAGAAGCTGAAGCCGATGATATTATTGCTATAATTGCCTTATATATGAGTGAAAAATATCCTAATCAAAAAATTATTATTTTATCAAAGGATACTGATTATTTCCAATTACTAGATAAAAATAAAAATATTACAATGGTTAATATGAAAGGAAATATTATCACTATGAGTGAAAATCCACTTATGAGAAAAATATTAGGTGGTGATATTTCCGATAATATCCCCGCATGTAAATTTAAATATGATTTGGTCAATAAATTAATTAATAAAAAACCAAATAAAGATGTGGGAAATAATACTAAATATGTTAAAGCAACTAAACGTATTTTAGATTATTATACACAATATCCAGAACAACTTGAAAATGATGTTAATAATTATCCAGATTATATAGAAAATAATTGTTATCAACTTAATCAACAATTAATTGATTTTAGACAAATACCAAATAATATTAAAAATGATGTTATTACAATTTTCTTGGATAACATCGAAGAAGGCGAATTACCATCAAAGAAAATATCACCCAAAAAAATAAAAAAACTTATTCAACCATCAATTACTGACGTGCTGGACGTGCCGGTGCTGGGCGACCATTCCTAAGTTGCCGTTCCAGTTCTTGAACTTGTTGTGTCAATCGGATGTTCTCTTGATTCAGAGTATGAATATGTTGTGATTGTTCCCTTAGATTGCGCATACAAGTCGTTGCCTGCTGTGTCAATTCCCTAATACACTCTTCCAACGCTTGAATCATTCCCTGATTTTGAAGAAACTCGGTTGGTTCTTGGTCAACTGGTGTGTTTGGACGTGCTGGTGGTACAGTTGGTTCTTGGTCAACTGATGTGTTTGGAGGTGCTCGTGGGGAACCAATTGTCTGACGTGCTTGAAGATGTGTTGCCAACATTGCTAGATACATCTCATGACTCACACCAAGCTCTTGTGCTGTCGGAGGGTTTGATGAGTTCTCCATCGTGTAGCTTGTTGGTGTTTGTAGGTTGTTTGTTGTTATTATATATATCAATATATGTGATTTTCAATTTTTTTATTATATGTTGTGTTAAAATGGATATTTTTAATTTGATATTAAAATGTAAAAGTATTATAAAATGTCTGATTATAAATTAGCAAATCCATATGATTTAATGGGATTAAATACAAATTCATCAATTAATGAATTAAAAAAAGCGTATTATCATTTAAGTTTGCTTTGTCATCCAGATAAAGGAGGGAATAAAGAAGATATGATGATTTTACACCGTAGTTATAAATTTATTAGTGAAGAATTTTCGAAAAGAGATAATCAAAAATCTACATATCAAGAATTAGAAGATGAATTTACAAAATTTTGTAAAGAACAAGAATCCGAAAAACCCCCCTCATGGTCTCAAATTTATCATGAAACAAATGATTGGATTAATGAATTTAATAATGAATTTAACAATCAATTTAACAAAGAATATACATGGAAAAATGATTTAAATCAAGGTTATGGTGAATTAATGGAAACATCAGAATCAATAACAGATATTAACAATTATGAAGAACAAGTTGAAACATCAACAAAAATTATTCAACATAAATTCAATCGTGAAATTCAAATTTATCAAGAACCTGAATCAACATCAAATTTTTATGGAAATCAATTTCGTATGGATGTATCAAAAATTACTAATTTTACAGGTCAAATAGATGAATTAATTATGACTGATTACAAAGAAGCATTTACACCTGCTGAAGAACCAGATTGTTATTATCAAATTATTGATAGTCCCGCACCAACTATTAAAGAATCAAATAATAAATTAGATGAATTAATTAGGATGAGAAGAGAAATGGATGAAAATAATACATTATATGATTTCACACCAAATCAATATAAATCAGTTAATAAAAAATTAGTTGATATTCAAAAAAAGAATGCTCAAAAAGTGTGTGAAATTATGAAAGACGAATTTATAAAAAAAACATTTCCTAGAAAATTAGTGTAAAAAATTAATTAATAAATTAATAAATTAATGTATCAAAATATTTATATTTTATGGTTTCGATCACTTCAAGATAATCACAATTTAATTTTATAAGCGAACATGGAAGTATTGGTAATATTTTTACCATATATTGATAATCTAATGTCCTATCAAACGATTCAATCCAACATGTTAGTTCAATAAGACTATTTGGAAGTGTTGGCAATGAAGTTATTTTATTGTTATAACAAATCAAAAATTCAAGTTTATTTGGAAGTTTTGGTAATAAAGTTAATTGATTTTCACCACAATCTAGACTTTGAAGTGATTTGGGAAGTTTTGGTAATAAACTTAATTGATTATAATTACAAACAAGTTCTTTAAGTGAATTGGGAAGTTTTGTTAATACACTTAATTGATTATCATTACAATAAAGTGTTTGAAGTGAATTGGGAAGATTTGGTAATATACTTAATTTATTCTGTGAACAATAAAAATATTTAAGTGAATTGGGGATATTTGGTAATACACTTAATTGATTCTGTGAACAATCAAGTTTTTCAAGTGAATTTGGAAGTTCTGGTAAATCAAGTAGATTATTATTTGAACAATTTAGAATTAAAAGTCCATTTGGTAGTTTTGGAAAATTAATAGATTCGCTTAAATTATTCATACCATAATCAAGGATTAGAAGTCCATCGGGAAGTTTAGGTAATTTTGATAAATTATTATTAAAACATGAAAGTATTTTAAGTGATTTTGGAAGTTCAGGTAATGATGTTAAACAATTCGCAGCACAATTTAATTCTTGAAGATTAATTGGAAGTTCTGGTAATAATGTTAAATTATGACCTATACATTCAATATATACAACATAATCATAACTTTGTGATATACTCAAATTATAAATTGAATTTAATAATTTTTTTTTCCCATTTGGCTTAAATTTAATATATCCCATTTTAGTAAAATAAAATAAAAATATATTTGACAAATCAATTTTTTTTACACACAATGAATTGGGAAATCATATTGTTGTAATAAATTGTTTGTAATCAACAATTGGATTGTATGAATAATCAATTTCTTTGAGTGAAAGTGGATAATTTGGGATTTCAGTTATATTATTCCATTTACAATCAATATATTGAAGTGAATCTGGAAGTGCTGGTAATGAAGATATATGATTATTCGAAAAATGAAATAATTCAAGCTTATTTGGAAGTGTTGGTAATGAAAATAAATTATTATATGAACAACCAAGTGATAAAAGCGATTTTGGAAGTTCAGGTAATGATTTTAAATAATTATATGGACAACAAAGCATTTCTAGATTATCTGGAAGGTTAGGCAATTCAGATAAATAATTTGAATGACATACTAATTCAATAAGCTTGGTAGGTAGATGAGAAGGCAATGAAATCAACTTATTTTTTGAACAATTCATATATACAACATCATCATATCTATCAATCACATCAAATGAATCAAAAATGAAAGTTTCTCCATTCAAATCATATTTAATTTTAATAATTAGATTAGGTCTATAATCCATTGTAAATTATATTATAGTAAAAATAATAATAAGTTTTATTAAACATCAATTTTTGTAAAATAATATTTATCCAAAATTACCAATAATTATTCTTTATAAATTATCGATTGATGTACAGATTCAAGAAACTTATTAATAATTTCTGGATTATTAAAATCAATAATATCATTATATTCCGATTCTTTTTTACATTCTTTAGCATATAATTTTAATTGTTCTCTAAATCCCTGATTTGGATTTGCGACAGGTCTGATTGTTTTAATAGACATTAAAGCTTTTTCTGGACTCATTTTTTTTTCCTTAATTAAATAAGCAATTACAACTGAAACACTTCTAGAAACACCACATATACAATGAACATAAACTTTACCACCTTTTGTAATTGCGTCATTAATAAATTGATATGAATTTTCAAAATATTGACTTAAATTACATTCTTTATTGTCGATCGCTTTTAAATTCATATATGTAAAATCATCTGGATAAGTTTTTCCCATACCATCAATAACAGATAATATATGTGTTATCCCTTTATTTTTAAGATGTTCTTTATTAAATGACGTTGATATATTTCCTACAAAAATATTAGGATAAACTTCATGTAAATCTTGATTATTAGCCAACGGAAAATAATATTCAATTAAACTACGCGATTTAACATAATATGGATATGAATATGAAATATAATTTCCCATTATTAATTACTTTATTGATTATTATTATTTAAAGGGATTTTAAATTCAATTTTTTATATTGTTTAGTTAATATTGTTTTGTTAATATTGTTTAGTTAATATTGTTTAGTTAATATTGTTATGTTTTTTAGTCAATTTTTGAGTCATACATATTAAAAAATTGATTTAAATATTTGTATTTATTATTTTATTAACCAATTCCCTGTCTTCTTTGTTTTCCAGTCTTTTCAGGAAAATGTCTTCACCGGCTGAGAATTTGAAGAACGAGAGACAAACCAGTATTGACCTAAACTCCTCAAAAATTGAAGTGAGTCTCCATATTGTCGATGAGGCAATAAAACGGCTACACGAAGTGAATGAAAAGCTGAGAGACTCTCGGATCAGTCAAGAGGAGCGTGCTTCTCTTGAAAAACACAAAGTGTGGCTTCTTATTTGGACAGTCCCACTCTACCCAAACTGATTTGTGATTGGAGACCCGTATCACCGTCTAATAAATGATTTTTTTTAGATATCTGTATGGAATTGTTTTTTTTTCATTCCAGCTAAATACTTCAATAGATTTTGGTAGTTGTGTTTTTAGATAAGCTATATTATTTTGTGTACATGTAATCATATTAATATTAGTGGGTAATGATGGTAATAAAGTTAATTGATTATTATCACAAATCAAACATTCAAAACAAAATGGTAATTTGGGAATCCATGTTAATTTATTATTATTACATGATAATACACGTAATAGTTTTGGTAGTTTGGGAAGCCAAGTTAAATTATTGTATCCACATACTATATTAACAATTGAATTTGGTAAAATTGGTAATCTAGATATTTGATTATTTGAACAATTTAAAAAGGAAAGAGTAGATGGTAATTTTGGTAATTTTTTTAATTGATTATGTTGACAATATAATGTTTTTAGTTTAATTGAAAGATTCGGTAATATTTTTAATTGATTATCATTACATATAAGTGATTCTAGATAAATTGGAATGTCTGGTAATTCAGTTAATTGATTATTATAACATTCTAATATTTTTAGTCCATCTGGAAGTTTAGGTAATGAAGTTAATCTATTGCTAGAACAATAAAGTTGTTGAACTGAATTGGGAAGGGATGGTATTTCAGTTAATTGATTATGTCTACAATCAATATAAACAACATGTTTATAATTTGGAATGACAGAATTGAATGAATTAATTTGTATATTTTTATTTTTTTTACCAGTGTATTTAATTGTTATAACCATTTCATAAATATAATTTAAAATTATTAAATTATTAAATTATTAAATCAAATCAATTTTTTTCTTGATAGATGATAAACACTAAATAAAAAATATAATAATAATAATAAATGAGTTATTGTCCATATCACAAAAAAGTTATTCCACATAAGGTTAATTATCCAGTTGATGTTGAATCATCAGTACCTCCAGAATTAAGAGCTAATGACCCAAATACATCAATGCCTCCACCACCTGTTAATGGGGGATTATATGGTGGAAAACAAAGCACAAAACCATGGGCATCTATACCTGTAATTCCAACAGCTACTTATATGATTCATCATAATTTACGTTCAGCAAATCCACCACCGGGGGCAATTTTCCAATACCCCGGGGGACAAAGAACAGGTAATAATTATACACCTATGCCCGGGGTCGTATGGTATAATGATGGAAGTGTTGGTCATGATGGTTTATATAAAATGAAAGTAATTGATGATATCAATAATTAATGTTTTTTAATTAATATTTTTTAATTAATATTTTTTAATTAATGTTTTTTAATTAATATTTTTTAATTAATGTTTTTTAATTAATATTTTTATATATATTCTAAAATAATAAACTATTAATAAATATTATGTCTAAGAAAACACATAAAAAAAGAACATGTGATAATAGATTTCTAAAAAAAAGAACACATAAAAAGAGAACATATAGAAACAACCCAAATGAACAAATTGGTGGTAATAAAATTCAGTTATATCAACATTACGCATCGATTATAATAGAAACTGAAAATGTAATAGAAAATTATGAAATTAGACCATATCCAATAAACACAGCATATTTACAATATTTAGTGAATAATAATAAAATCAATATAGATAATAATGAATTTATATACGATGATTATAATTTAATAATAGATAAATATATAATAAACAATACAAATATAAAAAATTTTAAAAGAGATCATTTATTTTTTATAGAATCAAATGATTTACCAATGCCTTTAATTGATTCAAAAAAAGAGAATATTAAAATATATGCTAAAACAAAGGATAATAAACAAAAATTCATAATAAGTAATATTAATTATGTAAATAAATTAATAGATAATTATAATAAAAATCATGTTGAAAATAGTCAAAACAGACAATATATTGAGGATTTACAATATTCAGAATATAATATATTTGAACATATAAATGATACATCAGGAGAACAATATTTAATAATTGGATATCCTGATCCAAAACATATGAATCCAATTTTAAAAAATAGTGGTTTTATGAATGATTTAAATACGATATCACTAGAACATAAAACCAATTATTTAAATCATTTAAAAACAGTCTTTAATATAATGTATGCTAATAATAAAATAAATAATGATGATGATTTATATAAAATAGCGATGATTAATTCATATTTTAAAATAAATGAAACATTTCAACAAATTGAAGAAATTAATAAATATTATAATTTAAATGATAATCTAGACATTGAAACATATAAAAATAATTGTAATCAATTACTTACTGATAAAATAATGAAAAATTTTAACAAACTGAATATCAAATTGAGATATATATTTCATATTTTTAAAATCGATCCAGATAAAAATACAATTATCGAACCGATGATTTTAAGTCCTAGACAATTAGAATCAAAACATCTTCCAATTTTAAATAAAATAATGAATTTAATCAATCAATCAATTCCTTTTAAATTTAAATTAACAAATCATGAAAATGAAATTGAAAACAATTTTTATTCATATTATCAATTTGGTGAAATATTCCATATTGAAACTGAATATATCCATCCATTAATTAAAAGAGATGCTTTTAGTTATCTATATCGGAATCAAATTACTTTGGAAGAATTAATTTATTCATGTCAAAAAATAAATTTTTGGAACAATTTAACATTTGAATACACAGTTAAACCATATCAAGTTAGAGACATTCTAGAACAATCCGGAGGTTTAAATAATCAAAATAATCAAAATATAACTCTAAAAAATTCAATAATATTTAGTTGTAATATGACTTCTTCCTATATAATTGAAATTTATTACATACAAAATAATAAATTATATTATTTAGAATTAACACCAAAATTACTAAATATTAAAAATGAAATCCTTAATACTTGTTTAAATTTAAACACACCTCCAAATAAAGAAATTCTCAAAACAACAGAAATTTTTAGAGATAAATATATTATTCAACATATGAAACCAATTTATTTTATACGTAATTTTAAGGAAATTATAAACGGAGATAATCAATACAATTTATTTAATAATAAGTGGAATTTTCCAACGATTAAATATTATGGGCAAAAATCATACATATATGATAAATATTATACCTTTGAACCACTAAATATATTAAAACATGCTTATATTATATCAAATAATCATGTGTCAAATAATCATGTATCAAATAATCATGTATTAAAGATAGTGTATCGAGATCCTAATGGATATTTTGATATTGATAATGAAAAATATAAATCTGGAATTTGTGTGAATAAAATATGTCAGGAGGAAGATTTGACATTTATACAATTTTCATTAATATTGAGAAATGATAGGTATTTGGTGCCGGTTTATAGAATTAAAAATAAAAATAAAGATACTAATATTAAAAATTCGGGTGATAAATATGTGATTTGGATTTTTAAAGATTATCAAACAACCGTTAATAAAGGACAATATAAAATTGCTACTCAAAATAAACTAAGTAATATATTTAATCTTGATGATTATAGTATTCTTGAAGAAATAAAAAATATAATATTGGATTTAGAGATTGTAAAGGTGGAAGAATATGGTTTTTATGTTAATCAAAATAGTGGGTTTCATTATAATACATTACATATTCAAGTATTACCATATGACCATTATAAATCACCATTGTATGGAAGTGAATTTAGTCAGAATACAGAATCTAGATTATTAAATTTAAATAATGTTATATATAAAATGAAAATTGACAATAAATATTATTTAGAATTTAAAGATAAAATACCAATATTTTCAAATTTAACATTTGGAATAATTGGGTATTGATTTTTTAATATTTTATATTTTTTATATATGATTTTTTATATTGATATTAAATAAAATGGAATCTAAATTTATTACAAAATATGAATTTAAATTTAATAATATTGATTATGATAAGGTGATATATTTTCAATCGATAAAGGATAATATTAATGAAAATGTATTATCTGGTAGGTATTCATTAAGTTCTCAAAAAATTATAAAAAAAATGATAAATATATCAAAAGAAAATGTGTATTATAAAAAATATTTTGATACTTTTTATAATTATTTATTTGAGTATGATACGGATAAAAAAATAAATTTACATATTTTATTATTTTATAAATTAAGCGAACAATTAAATAAATTTTGGAAAAAACATAATCTTATAATATCGAATAATATTACATCATATTTATATATTGAAAACCAATTAGCTAATAATAATAAACAAACCGATTTTATGATATATAAAAATCATGATTTATTACAACAAGAAAGTAATGATTCTCTAGAAATATTAAAAAAAAATACATCATCAATAAATCAAATTTATAATACATTTGATACAAACATATCTGAAACAATGATTATACCTAATAAAAAATATGATTTTATAATGTGTCGTGATCTTGATTTTTTATGGAATTATTATCAACCAATATACAAATTAACAAAATTACCAAATTTATTATTCCAAATTAGTCAAAGTTTAAAATTATTGAAGAAACATGGTAATTTAGCGATATTTACGAGAATAACAAAAATAAATCCATGTTTAGAAAAAATAAATAATTTATTAGGGTTTTCTTTTGAACACATCGAAACATCATATCTAGAAGAAGAACAGATTATTTTAATTAAATGTATAAATTATAAAGATATTCTAGATGAAAACATAATAAATAAATTTATAGAAATAAGTTTTAAATCCCAAAAATATTATTATACAAATGACCAAATTTTAGAATTTTTAAGTTTTTTTTCATCCAATGAAAATAACTTTTTTTATAAATTAAACAATTCTAAACAAAATCACAAAAATAATAATAATAATCATAATATTAATATTCTAGACAATATCGAATTAAATATAGAACCAAATTTATTAGGTATATCATTAACAAATAACTTAAAATATTATTATGATAATCATTTTAATAAATTACATTATAATATTTATCAAGCGGTTTTACCATATAATAAAGGTAATCATAAAAATAATAAAAAATATGAATTAAATAATTTATATGTTGAACAAATGTTGATTCAATATTTAAATTTGATGATTCCTATAATGGATGCAAGAAAAATTCCATATAACAAAGCATATCTAGCACAAATTAATAAATATGATCAAAATTTATTTAATCAATTATATTCATTTACAAATCATATCAAATTTACATTAATTCCATATAAATTAAGTAAAACTAGAAGACAAGAATTTTTTTCGAAAATAATGGTTCGTAAAGGTTATCATTATTCTGAAATAAATGAATCCCAAGATCAATGGAATATTGGTTATAAAATTAAAATGGATTTATTTAAAGAATTAAAAACAGATAGAACACCGAAAGAAGTTCGTGATATTACAGAAGATTTTGCTAGAGGTGTAGCTAGAATGATTAAAAGTCATAAACATTTAAAAATTAAACATAGTGTAAGCAACGCATTTATGAAATTATGGGAAATTTTATCAAGTATTAATATTATTGATGGACGTAAAAGTAAATTTCGTGTATTTCATATTGCTGAAGCACCCGGTCAATGGATTAATACGACCAAATATTTTGTTGAAAAAAAATGTTCGCAAATAACAGATTATGATTGGAGGGCAAATACATTAAATCCAAAACATCCAACGAATATACAAATGTTTGGAAATGATATTTTTTCTGATGATTATGGATTATTAAAAAATCATCCAGATAAATGGATATGGGGAAGTGATGATACCGGAGATATTTTAAAAGTTGAAAATCATAGATGGTATAGACAATACATTAAGGAATGGAGTAATGTTGATTTGGTTACTGGGGATGCTGGACTTTATAATGATAATCCATATATAATTCAAAAATTAGAATGGGGACAAATGTGTATGGTAGCTAGTTGTTCGAGTATTGGAAGTAATTGTGTAATTAAACATTTTTTACCATATGTTAGAAGAAGTCCAGAAACATATTATGGGAGTGGGTATTTTGTTAATTTGATATTTGCTTATCAAATGATGTTCGAAGAGATTATATTGATTAAACCAATGGTAAGTAATCCAGATAGTGGTGAATTTTATTTAGTTGGTAGAAATTTTCTAGGATTAAGTGATATTGAACATAATAAATTATTAGATACTCTAGAAAAATATCAAGTAAATCAATGTATATGGAATCGTAATGATATTCCAGAGGAATTTTCTAAACAAGTTCTTGAATTTATGAATCAAATTCTTAAACTAAATATTGACCATGGAGAAATGATTAATACATTAATGACATGTATAGCATATGATGATAAAATAATTGAAAAAGGAACACAATGTAAAAAATATTTAAATAAAAATTTTATTCGTGAAATTCAAGAGAAACGATTTAATGAATGGATTCGTAATTTTGATTTTAGTTAATATAATTTTCTCTAAATATAATTTTCTCTAGAATTATTATTATTTTTAATTTTTGTTTGAATATAATTTAATTAAAATATTATTGTAAAATAAAAAATATTATATGACTAGTCGTAATAACAAAAATAAAATAAATAACATAAATAAAAGTAGGACACAGACAAATCGGACTAAAATAAATCAATTTTTTTATGATATAAATTATATTGATTTTGATAAAAAAACATTTGAACAATATTTAACGAATAATTATATTACGATTGAGAATAATGAATTAATAATTAACCATTACAATCTGATTATTGATAGAACAACATATGATAAGAAAAGTAAAAAATCACATAATAAAAGAAGTAAAAACACAAATACAAAACCAATTAATAATTTTAAATTAGCCAAAGAAACATATGAATCAATTGGAAAAATTAATCAAATGAATCCTAATTTTTTAGAAATACAATTGATTAATTTAGATAACCAAAAACCAATTAGTATTACTCAAAATATTAGTTATTTTAATTTACTATTGAATGATTTACAGAAAATTTATAATGATTATCAACAAAATAAAAGTATTAATTGGTCTTTACTCTCTGAAAATGGTGAATTATATAACCATCAATATAATATATTATATGGTTTAGGAGAAAATGAAAATATAATGATTGATGGAAATCAAATATTAATAATTGGGTATCCAGAATTACGGACAACAAAAACCAATTTATTAATACAAAATGATTTACCTCAAAATAATTTATCTCAAAATATTGGAATTACTAGAGAAAAATTAAAAGATATTTACACCAAAGAATTATTTAAAGATAATATGACAAATGAAGCTATTATTAATAAATATATAACAGATTCTAAAATTAAGGAGACGTATTTTAATCAACTTGACGAAAAAATTAATTTAGAAATTGATAAATTATGGAAAATTCCAAATATGAAAATCCATTATATTTTCCATCCAATTAAAGTTTCCTTTCAAGATAATAACAATGGGAAATTAGAGCCAATGATATTAACAATAAGGGAATTAGAAAAGAAACATCAAATAGTTTTAGATAAAATAAAAGAATTAATTGAAAATCGGATTCCAGAAATTTATAAATTTGATTCGAAATGTTATAATTTTTTAAATTATAGTAGATGTGGTGATTTATTTTGTATTAATTCTGAACTGATGTTTTCATTAGGAAAATATGAAGAATTTAACCATAATGTATCTCGTAGTATAACACTTGAGGAAATGATATACACATTAAATTTAGAAAATCCGAATTATTGGAAACATTTAGAAATTGAATATTCAATTAAAGAATATCGAATTAATCAAATAAATAAAATAAATCAGAATGGTGGTAATAATAATAATAATAAATTAAATAATTTTACACAAAGAAATTTAGATTTTAAAACTAATATGAAAAATATTAATGTGTTATCAATTAATAAATTAAAGTTAAATAATAATAAATACGAAATAATATATACAATAGATACAAATAAATACTATATATTAATTTTAGAACCATTTTTGAATTTGACAAATATAAATCCAATTCTAAATCGTGATTGTAAAATAATTTATGATAATAAAATTGATAAGATAATATATTTAAAAAAAGTTCCAAATTTAAAATTTAAAATAATTAAACATGAAATTCTAGATATAAATAAAAAATTTCAAAGATATCCATTAGTTAAAATTAATTTAAATAACACAATTTTTAAATCATATCAACAATATTTTCCAGATTATCCACAGATAATAACAAATTATATTAATAGTTATACTAACAATAATATTTATACTAACAATAATATATTACAAAAATCATCAAATAATAAAACACCTTCAAAAGAAGATAAAAATTGTTTATATCAAAGTTGTAATAATATTAAAATTTATAGAAGGATTGACATACAATCAATTAATAAATCATTATTAATTATTAAATCTCTTATTGAAACAGATTATATTAATAATGGATATAAATATGTAGTTTGGGTTATACCATCATCGAAATTAAATAATAATAGAGAAGAAAATAATAAAATAGAAGAAAAAAATATCAAAGATATAACATATATAAATGATGTGAATTCATTAGAACAAATTAAAAAATCAATTGAAGATTTTATTAAATCAGAGGAGGAAGATAAAGAACTTATAAATTATAGAATAACATTTAATTATCCAATATTTATAGGAACAAATACATTACATTTTCATGTATATCATAATTATAATTATAGCACATATAAAGATACACTTTTTAAATATAGACAATTTATTGAACTAAGTTTATCAAATTATATATATAGTTTGAGACAAGATAAAAACTATAAACCGAAACAATATGAATATATATCAGCACCAGAAATACAAAATCAATAGAATTGCGATAAAATTTTTTTCGGATAAGAATATAAAATGTTCAAAGCAAATATAATTCCATTAAATAATAAAAAGTTTCAAATAAATAATTTAGAAAATATAAATTTTAAAGAGTATTTTGATACATTTATTACAAATTTATTTGAAGAGAAAACAACAAAAACGGAATCAATTCTAGACACTATTGAAAATGAATATCGAAATAATATAATACAATCAATTCAAAATAATAAACATTATATTTTAATAAAAAAATTAATAAATGATTATCAAAAGAAATATCAACAGAAAGTAGCAGTAAAATTTTTTTTGAATTCTAGTAATTTTAATATATGGAATTATATTTATGGGGAAATATATAATTCAAATCAATTATTGATAATAACAAATTATTTTAATACTATAGTTAATTATCAGTCATTTGCGAATAATAATCATTTTAAAAATAAATATAGTGATTGTTTATTAACATTTAATCCAGAATTTGATGATGAAACACGTAATAATTTTATAAATGGGATTCAAAATGATATGAATTATATTAAAATGGTATATGGTAATTATACAAAAAATAATTTAAATGACATTAATATTAATAAAACATATGATAACATATTTATTCATTTACAGTCATATAAAAATCAATATTATCCATATTTGAATTTTCAAGGAACAATACCAGTGTTTTTATATTCGATATCTCAAGGTTTAAAAAAATTAAATTATAATGGAAATATGTTCATTGGTATTAAAATTACATTTATCACACCATTATTTGAAAAAATATTAAATTTATTTGGTGATTCATTTGAAAAATGTAATTTTGTTTTTGATGATTCATATTCAAATTTTGATATATTAATTCGATTATATAAATATAAAAAAAATATTCAAGAATCACTATTGAATAATATTGAAGCAATTTCAATTAAACACATGAATCTAAATTATTCAATTGAGGAACTTCTTTTAAATAAAGTATATAATGATATTCAAGAGACAAATAAAAAATATTTACAATTTAATCACAGTATTTTAGATAAATTTAAAAATAAAGCTTTAAATTGTAAATTTATATATGATATTAATATAGAAAATAATCCAATTTCAAATAATGGATTATATTTAATAACACAATTTAAACAACTTATTAATAATCATATGAATCAATTATATTTTACAATTATCAAATATAAAAATAATCAAAAAGAATATGTTCAAGATACTTTAAAAGTATATTTATATAATATGTTATTGTTTTTTACATCAAACAAAATACCATTCAATAAAACTTATCTTTCATATATCGATCAATATAATAAAAATCTATTTAATCAATTATATGGGTTTCATAATAATATATATGAAAATCTTTTAAAATCAAAATCTTTTACTAATGTATTATTAAAATCAATTAAACCACAGAAACACTATAGATTTAGAGAATTGGATGAAATACATTCATTAATTGACTTATCATTACAAATAAATAATAATATACTGAATAATTTAAATAATTTTGGTAAAGGGTTTAGTCGTAGTAGTAAAGTTCCAAAATTCATCAAGTCAATTACAGATAATTATGCCCGAGGAGTATCATCATATATTAACAAATATAATAAAAAATCAATTAAACATATGGTTTCAAATGCGTATTGTAAATTATGGGAGATTTTTGAATCTGTTGATGGATTAATGCCAAATCATAAAGATGTAAAAGTATTTTTAATTGCTGAAGCACCCGGACAATGGATACATACGATTACAGATTATATTAAAAAAAGGAGACCGAATGTTGAGAATTTTGATTGGAGAGCAAATTCATTAAATCCATGGAATCCAATTAATATAAAACTCTTTGGTGAAGATATTGTAAAAGATACATATGGATTAATAAAAAATTTTCCTGATAAATGGTTATGGGGAGATACTGGAACGGGTGATATTATGAATATTGATAATTTGAAATGGTATCATAAATATTGTCAAAATTGGGGTAAAATTGATTTAATTACAGGTGATGCTGGTCTTCAATCTGATGATCCAATGATTTATCAGAAATTAGAATTAGCACAAGTTTTAATGGTGGCGAGTGTTTCTTCAGTAGGTTCAAATTGTGTAATAAAACATTTTTTACCATATATTTCATATTTACCGATAACATGGGAAGCAAGTGGATTTTTTGTTAATTATATTTATTTGTATTATTTAATGTTTGAAGAAGTGATTATGATTAAACCGTTAACATCAAATCCAGTCTCTGGAGAATTTTATTTAGTTGGAAAAAAATTTATTGGAATGTCAGAAGATATTTATCAAAATTTAGTTCAATTAATTGATAAATTTGAAATAAATTTTTGTTTTTTTAAACATGATCAAATACCAAACAATGTTAAAAAACAAATATTTTATTTTATTGAACGTGTAAATCATCTCAATATTGACCATATTGAAATACAAAATACATTATTAACTTGTCTAAAAGAACATGATGAAGTTATCGAAAATCAAACACAATGTCGCAATTTCTTTGATGAAAAATATATTAATGAAATCCAAAATAACAAATTTATTGAATGGTTGAAAAAATATAATTTTTAATCCTTTTTATCATTATTATCTTTTTATTATATTATCTTTTTATTATATTATCTTTTTATCATAATAAATAATATAAAAATATGATGATTTATCAATTTATAATATTTATATTAATAGTAATAATTTTACATTTATACATAAACAACAAAACACATAATCCGATTAATGATGTTAGATGTCAATATTATCAATATTATCAAGAACCTAAATATCAATATTATCAAGAACCTAAATATCAATTAATATGTAATGTTAATAAACATCTTCAACGTAATTGTTATTGGCGAAAAACATTATCTCAATAATATAATAATACAATTAATCAAAATTATTTAATCAAAAAATGGTTAAAGAATGTAATTATATATTAGCAAAATTAGCTTATGCTTCATATGTGTTCGCAAATGGAGCAATTATTGCTGGAACAACAATATCAATTCATCAAGCACATAAAGGAAAACAAACTTATTGGCTTCCAGTTATGTTAATATTAATGATATTAATGAGATTACCAAATCAAATATGTGTTGCTTTAACAAAGGGAGGTTTTACAATTTGGTTTCATGTTATAGGTTCTCTTTTGTCAATTGCTTCATTGTCATATTTAACACATTTAATTATACAAAATCTCAAAAAAGAAAAAGAAGAAAATAATAATCATACACCATCTAGAACAAATACTTTTTAATTTATGAAATTATATTCTAGATGTAAAATTTTATGTTTTTATATTTATTAGAATTATTTATTAGAATTATTTTTTAGAATTATTTAATTAATGAGTGTTTTTAATAAGTGTTTTTAATAAATTGTATTTTTATTAATGTTATTTCATGTGAATTATCCCCACTAAATACAATTCACGAAATACCATTAAATGAAATACCATTCACAAAATACCATTAAATGAAAAACCATTAAATGAAATACCATTCACAAAATACCATTAAATGAAAAACCATTAAATGAAAAACCATTCGCAAAATACCATTCACAAAATAACATTCACAAAATAACATTCACAAAATACCATTAAATGAAATACAAATTTATATTTAGAATAATTTTTTCATGATTTTTTTGTATATGTCTAGAATAATTTTGTTATGATATTTTTTATTAAATTATATTCTAGATGTAAATTTTATGTTTTTATATTTTTTAGAATTATCATATGTCTAGAATAATGAATTATTTCGTTATGATATTTTTTATAAAAAAGTCTTTCTAGATGTAAATTTTATGTTTTTATATTTTTTAGAATTATTTAATTAATAAGTATTTTTTAATAAATTGTATTTTTATTAATGGTATTTAGTTGATGGTATTTTTATTAATAGTATTTCGTGGGGATGATATTTTTATTAATAGTATTTCGTGGGGATGATATTTTTATTAATGGTATTTAGGGGATGATATTTTTATTAATGGTATTTCGTGGGGATAATTCCATAGTTGCCTCCGGCACTGAAAATCCCACCCACCGCGACCGAAGGGAATTTAATTTATCGTAGATTGATTATAAATGAATAAATAAATTAATTAGAATTACATAATGTATAAAATATTATATAATACATAACAATGTATTGTATGTTTTAAATTATAATACTTTATATACTATTGTATTTAATAATCGTTATATAATAGTAATCAAAATATTGAATGTTTAAATGATTCATTCTAAAAATTAAATTCTCTTCGGTCGCGGTGGGTGGGATTTTCAGTGCCGAAGGCAACTATAGAATTATCCCCACGAAATACCATTAAATGAAAAACCATTAAATGAAATACCATTCACAAAATACCATTCACAAAATACCATTCACAAAATACTATTAAATGAAATACAAATTTATATTTAGAATAATTTTTTCATGATTTTTTTGTATATGTCTAGAATAATTTTGTTATGATATTTTTTATGGAAAGTCTTTCTAGATGTAAATTTTTTATGTTTTTATATTTTTTAGAATTATTATATGTCTAGAATAATTTTGTTATGATATTTTTTATGAAATCATATTTTAGATGTAATTTTTTATATTTTGTGGGAATATTTCCATAGTTTCTCATTAAAATACCATTCTAATAAAAATTATTCAATAAAAATACATCTAGAAAAGTATATGTACAAAAAATTGAAATCTAAAATTATATTTATTTATTTATTGATAATGACTGAACCAGAAGCAAAAAAAACAAATTTTACGTTAATAAATAATGATGAATTGGAACATAATTTTCGATGTCAAATATGTAAATTATATTTATTTGGTAATATAATGACTTGTTCAAATGGACATTCAACATGTGAATTATGTTATAATATGTTAATTGATATAACATGTGGTCAATGTCGTGATAACAATATTAAATTAGATAAATTAACATCTAGATATATGTCGTGTTATAGTATTGAAAAAGAATGTCCATATCAATGTCAAATAAAATTCAATAGTTTAAATTACAATATAATTGATGAATCAAATCATTTAAAAAAATGTGTTAATCGACAATTTAAATGTTTATTTTGTAATGATTTTTATTTCAAAATTTCAGAAACTAATCAAAATTATAAAACACATTTAATAAACAATCATAATGTAATTGTTATTACTACACCTTTATATATTGATTTAATATTAAATGATTCAATGTTAAATATATATAATAAAACCGCTTCATATAAATATTTTTATGAACATTCAGGAAAACAATATTTAATTTTGATTACATTCTCAAATTCAAATTTTCAAATTACTTGTTTTGAATTCTCATTAGAACAAAAATCATCATCTAGATTTAATGTAAAATTCGTAAATAAATATAATAAACATTTAACAATTGAAAATTATATTAATACCATTGGAGAAATTAATATTAACCAATTTTACAACATATTATTAAACAAAAAATATCAAAACATTTTATCATTAACATTTTTAAATAATTATTTTCAAAATATCCCAATCAATGATAATTTAGTTAAAATGTGTTTAAAAATTATTCCATCAACACCAAACCAAAATAGCATTTAACATAATCATAAATATACTCTAGAAAAAGATTAAAATTAAAATATATAGATGGATATAAAAGAAATTTCAAATCAAATATTTAATTCAAAACCAAAAGATGCTCATTCTATTAAAATCGAATTTCCAGATAATGCGGAATTAAAAGAATGTTTCGAAATATTACTTAGTATATTTACCGAAGGAATGAAAATTTTACATGGTGATGAAAATGGTAAAGTCGATCTCAATCAATTAACTGAAGATGATTTTTTTAAATTTAAACTATATTTTCATTCATTTGGATTCGAATGTATTTATAAAATTTTTGATTATCAAGAATCTATTAATGATGATATTGATTTTAATGCTATGAAATACACTAATATTCAAATTACAAAATCCACACAATTAGAAGATTTATGTTTACCACTTTTAATTGGTAAAATGGTCTATGTTATTTATTTCAGTCATCATATGCCTGAGAAAACAACAATATTAAAAAATTGATTTGAATTGATTTAATTAGTAGATAATAATTAAAATATTAAGGAAAGAATATAATTTTAAAATAAAAAATGACAACACAAAATAATAAAATTTTTTTGACAACCGCAATTAATTATACAAATGGAGATCCACATATTGGTCATTTATTTGAAGGATTAATTGGTGATTATTATAATAGATTTTTTAAATTTGTAAATCAAGAAGAGTCTTATTTTCTAACTGGAACTGATGAACACGGATTAAAAATAGCACAAAAAGCTGAATCATTAAATATAACACCAAAAGAATTATGTGATCAGAAAGTAGAATTATTTAAAGAACTTGGAAATTTATTCGAAATTTCACCAGATCATTTTATACGAACCACCGATAAAAATCATATAGAAACAGTTTCCAAAATATTCACTCAGTTATATCACCAAGATGATATTTATCTTGGAACTTATGAAGGATGGTATTCACTTAGAGAAGAAAAATATATGACTGTTCGTGAAGCTAAATTATCAAATTTTTGTGATACAGTCTCTGGACAAAAATTCGAATATATAAATGAACCTTCTTATTTCTTTCGTCTTTCCAAATACCAAAAATTAATTAGAGAATATATCAATAATCAAATTAATAATTGTAATAATCAAAATGGTGATTTGATAAATATCTTATATAAAATTGATAATGAAGAATTACAAGATATTTCAATCACTCGAACTAAATTTAAATGGGGTATTCCTGTTCCATCAGATATCGATTCTGAATCTAAACATACAATTTATGTTTGGTTTGATGCTTTAATAAATTATATCACTGGTCAAGAATTATTAATTACTGATGAAACTGAAAGAAAATCATTTCATTTTATCCATTTAATTGGACAAGATATCGTATGGTTTCATAGTGTTATATGGATTGGAATTCTTCTAGCTCTTAAACATCAATTACCCTCTAAAATTATGATACATCGATTTGTTCTTGATGAAAATGGACTTAAAATGAGTAAATCAATTGGGAATGTAATAGACCCATTATTATTTGTTAAAGAGAATCCAATTGAACCCTATGTTGTTAGAAATTATTTATTGAGTAATGCGATTTTGAATAATAATTTGAAATTTTCAAAAGATGAAATGATTGAACATCATAATAATATTTTAGCTGATCAAATCGGTAATTTAATTAATCGATTAACATCATTAATTGATAAATATTCAAATGGAATTTTAGTTGAAATTGATTATTTAGATACACTTCAAAAATATCCAGATATTAATTATAATTTGGATTTTCTAAATAATTTTTTGAAATATACCATTGATGAACAAAATTTACAAAGGGCTAATTTAGAAATAATTAATATATTTAATAATATCAATCAATGGCTTACACAAAAAGAACCTTGGAAATTAAAAGGAGATTCATTCGAAATAATTTTAACCAAAAATCAAATTGTTAGATTAGCTATTGAACAATTCTTCTTAGGATTACATTTTCTTCAATTTATTATCCCAAATAAAACATTTGAAATTCTTAAATGTTTCCCTATCAATCTTTATCCTAAATTATCATTAGTTGTAAATGAATTTAAAAATAATCAATGGCTCCTCCCTAACAATTCTAAAATTATTAAACAACCTATTGTTTTTCATAAAATTTAATTAATCATTTTTTGATACCAATTTTACTCAATTATTTCATTTAATGTTTTTTAATATTTAATGTTTTTTAATTTGTATTTTTTTAATTTTTTATTATTGTGTAAAATCAAGAGATATGATTTATTGGATTTTTGATATGGATGAAACATTATATAGAATTCCAAGTGGTTTAAAATTTAGTTATAATTTTATTAATTATGATCCTGAACTTAACACACTAATTAACAACCTACCCGGAATTAAAATATTATTCACAAACGGAACACGCGAACATACCATAAATGTTTTATCTAGAATGAAATTATTAAATGTCTTTCATTTGGTATTTGACAGAAATTGGCTTAATACATTAAAACCTGATCCCAAAGCCTTTGATAAAGTAATTAAAAATTTAGGTATTAATATGAATAATGACAGATGTTTTTTCTTTGATGATTCCATTTACAATATGATGGTTTCACATAATTTAGGATGGAATACAATTCACATCCATCCTGACTATCCAAAAGTTATTGAAAATCCATTAAATTACATTAAAATCGGATTTCCTAATCTAAAAAGTAGTTTAAAATATTATCTTCAAAAAATTAAATCGAAAAAACATCTTAGATAATTTTATTGTTTTATGTCTCATTTTAGATAACATTATATAAAAAATTAAAGATTCTACAAATATATATATATTAATATATTCCATCCCCCCTTCAAACTGTGATGAACCAAAAACTCGAGCTGATGCTTCATGATCTGGAATCACGAAACGAAAAAAATCGTCCTTCGACGACGAATCAGATCAAACGATAACGACAACTCGTTGAGATGCGTAAGAATCGTGACTCACAAGTCGTAAAAAAAATCTATCCAAAGGTACTTATTTTTAGACCGTGCCCTCCATCTTCCAAATAACTGTTTTGGAAGCGATTTTTTATTTAAATGGTAGTGTGTTAAATAAAATTGATTTTATTTGTATGTTAAATATAATATAAATAAAGAAGATAAATAATAATTATAAGATAATGGATTTTTCACAATTACAAAAAACAAGATGCGGTTCTTTAATCGATAGTCTAGAATTAATAATTAATAAAATTAAAACTGAAAAAAATAAAAACCCTATTGTAATGATGTTATTAGGTTGTTATCCAAATTATACATTACATAATAGAACACCACATCATACCCCAAAATATTTGGAACATGTATTAACAAATTATCCAGATGTATTCCCTATTGTTCTAGCAATTGATCCACAATATACACCTGAAAATATCCGTAAAGATAACACATTACAATTTTTAAAATATAATCAAGAAAATTTAATTAAACTTGTTGATTCCAGAGATAGATTTAACACATCATCTAACACAAACGTTTCAGATAAATACATTTTAACACAAAATAAAAATTTAACATATCGATTTCTTGGATGGACATTGGATGAAAACGAAATTGAACATATTTTATGGTATCTTAATTTGAAAACTATTTCCGGTATTCCAACACTGTTTTGGAATTTTACTGGTAATCCACTTGGTGATATTAAAATTATGCGAGAGGGTTTTCTTCATCATCCCGAACCAAATTGTATGGGTGATGTCGGTTTTGATTTGGAATATTTCCCCATTTTAATTAAAAACAATGATAATGGATATAAAATTATTGATAATCCTAAATCATTAAGTGATTTATATGAAACATATCAATTAACTATGACACAATATATAACTCTTGATTTAGATGAGACAGATGAAAAGAAAAATCTTAAAACTCAAATTGAATTTTATGAATCTAATTTATATTATATTTTAAATGAAATTTTATCTAAATTTAGAGGTTATTATTCTTGGGCTAATCAATTTAAAACTGAAGGCTTTATCGTCGATAAATATGATAATAATTATAATGATAAAATTAAAACAATTATGACACGTCTTAATGGTTTTGAATATCGAACAAAATTTATTTGTGATTTCGAAAAATCAAAATATAGAATTCTAGATGATTTCGTTCGTGGTGAAATATTTAATATCGGTTCAAATTGTATAAATTTCTTATCTATTTTGGATCCAAAATTGGATTATACTAATTCTTTAGCTAATTTAATTGATGGAAAAGCAAATATATTTGATGATTTTATCATACCAATTCTAACAATACTAAAAAAAAAATATCCTGAACTAATTTGAAAAATTATGTAAATTTATTTTTTCTCAATAATTTTTTATAAAACTTCATATTATTAATATCAATTTGATTTTGAATTTTACGATTATACTCTTCAATATTAAATTTTTTTGTTGGCTTGACAACTTCCTTAACAACTGGCTTGACAACTTCCTTAACAACTGGCTTGACAACTTCCTT
>Ga0172372_10003218_pt1 | contig 24220 bp, 22 predicted proteins | sample LakKiv5m_2_FD_114544 | JGI IMG/M metagenome (GOLD analysis project Ga0172372, IMG submission 114544) | Freshwater microbial communities from Kabuno Bay, South-Kivu, Congo - kab_092012_9.5m | ecosystem: Environmental > Aquatic > Freshwater > Lake | place: Democratic Republic of the Congo...
CGAAGCCATCGCATCAATATTTGGGGTTTTGATGAGGGGATTGCCCTTGCATCCAAAGTCACCGTAGCCTTGGTCGTCGCTGAGAACAATGATCACATTGGGCTGATCCTTGGCGAGTAGAGGGCAATAAAGCAAAATGAGAACTAATAAAGATCGCAAGGTCATTTTTTTGGGGAAGTGGTAAGTGCAAAAAAGATAAATTTTAACCATACAAGTGAATAGGCCGAGATGGATTTATATGACTGATACTTAAGAAAAATAGTGCAGTTAGCATTGAGAAAATCAATTTGTCATAAAAGTTGAGTTGTTTTCAATAGATAAGAATAACTCAAGCGCTTAAACTTTAAAATGAGTGAATACAAACTAGGTGGATGAATGAAAGCTAAAGGGTTGCTTAGTATAGTTGTGCTATGCCTGGGGTATTTTAGTGCGTTTGCCTCAGAACAACGACCTAATATTATTTTTATTTTGGCTGATGACCAGCGTTTCGATTTTTTGGGATGCGCCGGCCATCCGATTTTGAAAACGCCAAATATTGATGAGTTGGCAAGAAAAGGAACTCGTTTTACAAACACGTTTGTGACAACAGCTACTTGTTGGATTTCAAGAGCAACCATTTTTTCGGGTTTAACCTGGCGAGGACATCGATACCCCAATCAGAGTTTTCAGCCCTTTGTTGCAACAACTTACCCAGCGATGCTGAAAAAAGCTGGCTATAAAGTTGGCTACGTGGGAAAACATCACGTGGAGACAAGCAAAGCGGATTTAGATGTAATGTTTGATGAATTTACCAAAGTTGGACGCAACCCATATTTTAAACTTCAACCAGATGGTTCTTTAAGGCATGAAAGTGAAGTGGATGGCGACATCGCCATAGAGTTTATTTCAAAACAAAAAAAAGAACAGCCATTTTGTCTGTCGATCAGTTTTAATGCTGCTCATGCTGAGGACAATGACAAAATCAATCATTATCCTTACCCTAAAGCAGTCGCTCACTTGTATGAGGGGGTAGACATGCCGAGGCCTGACTTGGATGATCAAAAGTACTTTGATGTGAACCCGAATTTTCTGAAAGATTCGATGCACACCGATCGCTACCATTGGCGTTGGGACACGCCAGAGAAATATCAACATAACATGCGCAATTACTTGAGAATGATTTCTGGCATAGATCACGTGATCGGAAGAGTGCTTAAACAAGTTGAAACAATGGGTATGTCTAAAAATACCATCATTATTTATTCTGCCGATAATGGCTATTATGCGGGCAATCGAAAATTTGCAGGAAAATGGACTCACTATGAGGAATCGCTTAGAGTACCTCTTATCATCTACGATCCTAGAGCCGAAAAACCCTCTAAGTTGCAAAGCCAAATGGCACTCAATGTCGATATTCCAGCGACGATTTTAGATTATGCTGGAGTTGAGATCCCAAAAATATATCAAGGGGCAAGTTTAAAACCGCTTACAGAACAAGATGACGTTAAGGGTTGGCGTGAGGATACTATCATTGAGTTTGTCAGCACCCATGCGACGATCCCCAATTATGAAGGCGTGCGTGGTCAACGTTATGTTTATGCGCGTTATGTAAAAGAGGATCCTCCTTATGAATTCTTGCATGATTTGGAAAAAGACCCGACTGAGTTGATCAATTATGCTAATAATCCGGAGTACAAAGAAGTATTAGAGAAGATGCGTAAAACGATGGATGACAAAGCGGTTCACATGGGCGGAGCTTTGGCAAGGGATGAAGCGATGGGAGTAGCGACCAAACCACAAGTTAAAAAATGACCATTAAGCGCTTAGCTTTTTAATCATTTGCATTGTCGATCATGAAGGCTCTTTAACCTGTGCGGCAATTTATGGCTGAATCCAATCAAAGTTTTTTCTTAGGTGCCTATGCGACTTCTCCAAATTCTAAAGTTTGGAACGCTCAGGTTGAAGCGGAATATTATCAAGCCTTAAAAAAATCTCCCTACATTTGTGGCTTAGAGCATCCTTTTGTCGGTACGCTTCATCCAAGCGATGATGCTTGGTTTTTAGATCATATCAAGCCTGAGTGGGATTATGTCTTCACATGCATTCCCGGGCTCATGGGAAGGCTGGAGAAGAACCCTCATTTTGGTCTGGCGTCAGATCATGAGAGGGGGAGGCTTGATTCGATTGATTTTTATCGCAGTGCTTTTCACGCGGTGGAGAAGCTCAATGCTCACCTAGGTAGACAGTCGGTTCGAGCCATACAGGTGCATTCCGGACCGTCTAGGAAAAACAATATTTCCAGTAGTCAGGATTCGTTTGTAAAATCATTGCAAACCATCAGTCAGTGGGACTGGAAAGATTGTCGTATCTTAGTTGAGCATTGTGATGCGTACAAGGAAACACAGACGCCCGCCAAAGGCTTTTTACGTTTAAAGGAAGAAATTGCGGCGCTTGAGTTTCTCAATCAAACGATGAGTCAACCCGTTAAAATACTGATCAATTGGGGTAGATCAGTGCTTGAAGGGAGGTCTACGCAAACCGTTCTCGATCATTTGAACATGGTGAAAGATGCGGGGTTATTGGAGGGCATCATTTTTTCGGGTGTTACAAATGAAGACAATCCGTGGGGTATATGGAAAGATAGCCATGTTCCTCCGGCACCTTTTGCGGGGAAATCATTGCTGACTAAAAATGAGATTCAAGCTTGTTTCGAGATCGTGAACCCAAAAAGTTTAAGTATTCTAGGTTTGAAAATAACCAGTGAGCCAGAAATTTTTAATTTAGAAAGAAGCGTTCAACTCAATTTAGATAGCTTAGACCTGCTTTACTTGTGTGCCAACGGCAAGTAGCCTAGGCGAAGAAGTTAAAAAGGTGGGCCTTGTCTATAACTTCGGCAGCTGAGAAAAGCATCCGTCATTCCCGCGTACGAAGGGCGGAGCCCGAAGAGTCTGCCCCCGTGAAGCGGGGGAATCTAGGTTGGTGTAGCTTTTACGTCGTTCTGGATACCCGCCTGCGCGGGCATGACGTTTCGCTGATTGGCGACTTTAGGGACAAGGGCAAAAGGTGTGTCTAAAAAAATAAACAGGAAGGTCGTTTTAGAAGAATTCAACTTCGAGTTGGCTTGGAAGCGCAGTGAGTTCATTTTGCGGTATTTGATTTTTGCTGAGCTTTAGTTTTCTAAGTGATTTGAAGTTTTCGATATTGAGAAGTCTGTGAATGTTGGTGTTGCGGATATCGAGTGTTTCTAAGTTTAAATGCTGCAAGGATGCGAAATCGTAATAATCAGTTTGGCTTAAATCGAGTTCGCGGATGGGCAATGAACCGATAATATTGACGGTTAGATCCCAATTTCTGACATCTGAACTGGACCTGTGGTGGTAAGTGAGTTGGTTGAGATTTTTTCCTGCTAAACTCAATTTTTGAAGTTCTGGTTGGTAATTGAATTGGTCTTCTGTCCAGTTTGGATTCCATATTTTTAAGACGACATGGACGAGTTTGGCGTGTTCGCTGCGATTGTTGCGAAGTGCGGCATCGTAACTGAGCACCCTGACACAATAAAGAGGGTGGTGTCCATTGCTCATGGAATTTAGATAATCCATGAGTCCGTCCAGCGGAAGAGGTCTTTGTCCTGAATAAAGATGGGCCATTTTTGCAATGGGTGCAAAGATATCGGGTTTGTTCAAGGGGTGTTGTTGATAGGCGTCTTTTGCTTCAGGAAATTTTTGCATGATGCTATAAACATACCCGAGTTGGGTTGAGTAAAAGGGTTTGCTTGGGTTGGCATCCCTTAATAGGGTCAGTTCGTGCACAGCGCGGTTCATCGCGTGAATGGGATCTTTGTAAATTTCAATAGCGCAATAGTCGTAGACGCTTTTTGTGAGTTGGTCTTGGTTGTCCAAGACAAGGTTGTTTAGCCACTGTTTGTTCTGTAGCGCCATATCTAAAGCTTGTTGTGCGTTTGTTTTTTCTTTTTGGATGAGCTCGACTTGATGGTTTATTCTTTCATGAGCTAGTTCTAAACTTGTTAAGGTTTGATTCAGATGGGCTTGGTAAATAGCAACCGTGAGCGTTACGATGAGTGAGCTAATGAGAGATATTGAACAGATCAGGCGATGGCGTAGATAGAAAAACATCAATTCTTTAAGAAACCCAGCATTTTCGGCCTGAGTTGAAAAGCCGGTTAGGTATTGTCGCAATTCGTGTTGCAGTTGATGAACTCGTTGGTAGCGATCACAAGGGTTTAGTGACATAGATTTTCTTATGACGGCATTCAAGCTTTCTGGAATGGCTAACTCGGGAAAGCGCTGTTTTGGGAATACAATATCACCTTGTAGAGTTTTATCTAACATAGTCTTAGTATCCCCAGATAAAGGTGGGGCAGCGCATAGCATGGTATAGAGTATGGCACCCAAGGCGTAGATGTCCGTTTGATAACTTTTAGGTTGCGAACCTGAGATTTGTTCGGGCGCCATATAGCCAGGGGTGCCTTTTATTTTACCTGTCATGGTCACATCCTTGTATAATTCAAGTTGCTCGGCATCGGCATCGATAAGATCTTGGTGGTCGTCGAGGCTAACCATGCGCCCGAGTCCCCAGTCGCAGATGACCACTTCCCCGTGACGGCCAATTTGAATATTTTCAGGTTTTAAATCGAAGTGAACGATCCCTTTGCTATGAGCGTAATCGATGGCGTCGCAAATCTTCAAGAATTGTTCTAAGCGCAGTGGGCGTGAATGAAGGATGGTTTGAGTCTGCTGGGAGTTTTGCAATTGTTGAGCTAGGGTCTGGCCTGTTTTTAACTCCATGGTGAACCAAGGCGTGGCAGCGTGGGAAGTGGAGATGTCGTAAATGGAAATGATGTTGGGATGGTCGAGTTGAGCGGTGAGTTGAGCTTCGCGCAAAAAGGCCTCCCGTTTAATTTCGCAGTGGGATGACTTCAATTCAGCATAGGCAATGTGTCGATCGACAACGCTATCGTAGGCTCGATACACTCTCTTCATGCTGCCTTCTGCGATAAAGAGTTTGTCGAGATAGCGATCATTTTGATGATGCAAGTCGACGGCAGCGGTTTCATTTTCAGCTTGATCAAACAAGTTTAAAAGCTGCTCCCTAGAGAAAGAATCGATCATCTTTACGGAGTGCCTTCGAGCAATTGCTGTAAAGCTTGGATCTCTTCTCTTAGGGCAAGCTGCACGCGCTGGCGTAGTCGATAGACGGTGTTTTTTTTGAGGTTGAGGAGTTTGGCAATCTCTTCAGAACTGTGGTGATTCATACTAAGTTCGAAAACGCTCATGGCTTTGCCTCTAAAGCGTTGCGTGATTTTTTCGAGGGCTTTTTTTGTCAAATAAATTTTCCAATCTTCTTCGATAGATTGTTCGAGCGTATCATTTGATTGCATGGTGTGAAGTTGATGTTCCAGAATCGATTGCAGTCCAATGTGACGAGTTTGCTGCAAGCGCAACTCATCAATAAGGGTATGTTTGATGACACGGCTCATCCAAGTGCGAAATTTACCGAGCTCCCTGTTGTAGTTAAAATGGGGTAGGTGCTGCCATAATTTGATGAGCACTTTTTGGCGAACATCGTCGAGCAATGCCGAGGGCGTGTGCTGAAGATTTAGAATATAAGTGATGAATGGATCGTAAAATTTACAGAATTCCTCCCAAGCATCTTGATCGTTGCTATCGCGAGCGCGATCTATCAAGCTCTGTCGCGTTTGCCAATTGTTCATGTCAGGCCGAATTGAAGTTGATCAGAAGTCCAAGCTTCTTTCTGCTAAGCTTCATATAGGAGTTGATTAAAAGGACGCACCCCAAGTGTTGTTTGAGATTTGGCACAAAGGGAATCGTCCATTATTTTTTACGAGCAACGTTTAATCGGCGTCGTAAACAATGACGCGTTTCCACATGTGGGAGCAGGCGTCGATAAACTCGTTATGAATGTCATGGACTTGATAGATATTTTGGTCTTCAATCGATTCAAAAATTTGAGTCAATGAATAGTCATAGCTGTCATCGATGACGGGGCGTTTTTCAGTCGCCGCGGGAGTGCCAACATAACCTTGCTTTACGCTTGAAATGCCAGTGAGGGTTCTCACTTTTTGGTCAAAAAGTTTTTTGTCTTCTGCACTTAAACCATCTTTGAGCCAAAAATACACCGTGTGAATCAGCATGGGATCTTCCTAAATAAAATAGAAAGTGGATTATTGTTGCTTTAACGTTGTGCAACCGACATTTTTACTTGAGTTGAGTGTGATTTATAGCATTTTTTCTCAAAATTTTTGAGTGCCGTTGGCCAGATCGATTTTTTGGCTTGTGATGATCACTTGGTGAATATCATAAAGGAAAAAGGGGTTCAATACAGGCGATAGCGTTGTTGGAATTGATGGGACAATGGATTCTAAAAATACCTGGAGGCATGATGGTCTTGGAAGCCATGCCTTGGATTTCACTTGCGCTAGTGCTTTATTCACTCTGGATTTTTATTCACCATTATCAAGTTTACAATAGAAAACGCATAGAAGGGGTGGTGAAGAAAAGCACTTTGGTCTCAGAATTTAATGGTGGCATGAACAATGATTCCATGTTTCGTTATTTTGCGGATTTAGAATTTGAATTTGAAGTCGATGAACGTGTTGTTTTAGGAAAGCGCACTTCTAGTGTTCACTTCAATTCAACGGTGGATCCTTTGGCTACGGAAAAACTTCGACATTTTCCGGTTGGAAAAAAAGTGGCGGTTTATTTGAATGAAAAGGCACCTGAAAAGTCCATTGTAGAAAATCTTTTTCCATACAGCATCTACTTGGTGGGACTGATTGCGCTGGTCATTTACATGCTACATGATGCCTTGGTGTATACGATTTATCAGCGCTTACTTTAGTTTTTAAAGTAATTTTTCAGTGAGATTTAGAAACATCTTTAAATGCTCACTTGAGTTTGAAGATGGCGCATAGAATAATGAAAACAATCTAATTTAAAAGGAAAAGTGAAAATGAGTGCTCTGGATGACTTAAAAGCAATGACCACAGTGGTGGCTGACACAGGTGATGTCGACTCGATTCGAGCGTTTACTCCAACGGATGCCACGACCAATCCCAGTTTGATATACGCAGCTTCAAAAATGCCACAGTATCGTCATCTGGTTGACGATGCGATCAGCTATGGAAAAAGCAGAGGTGGTGATGCTTTGGCGCTCACGATGGACAAACTTTCAGTAAACTTTGGCTGTGAGATTTTGAAAATTGTGCCTCGATATGTGTCTACGGAAGTGGATGCAAGGCTCAGTTATGACACGCAGGGCACCATAAAAAAAGCACGTGAATTGATCGCGCTTTACAAAGAAGCCGGTGTCGATAAAGGTAGAATTCTGATTAAAATGGCTTCAACTTGGGAAGGCATCAAAGCTTCAGAGGTGCTTGAAAAAGAAGGTATTCATTGCAATTTAACGTTGCTATTTGGATTTGGCCAAGCGGTAGCCTGTGCTGAGGCTGGTTCTTACTTAATTTCCCCTTTTGTCGGTAGAATATTGGATTGGTATAAAAAAAGCGAAGGTGTGGACGGTTACCCAGATGAACAAGACCCTGGCGTTATTTCAGTGCGAAGAATTTATCAATATTACAAGAAATACGGTTACAAAACCATTGTGATGGGAGCTTCATTTAGAAATGCTGGTGAAATCAAAGCCCTAGCTGGTTGTGACGCTTTGACGATTGGGCCAAAATTTCTTGATGAATTGAAAGCAGATGGCTCAAAACTCGAGCGTAAACTCAGCCCTGAACAAGCGGCAAGTCAGTGCAAGGATGGAAAAATTCATTTGGATGAACAAACCTTCCGCTGGATGCTCAACGAAGACGCTATGGCCACCGAGAAATTATCTGAAGGCATCAGAAACTTTGCCGCAGATTTAGTGAAATTGGAAAACTATATTAAAGAAGTGCTTTAAGGTAGTTAATTGGGATGAGCCATGGCTCATCCCGATTTTTTTAGACATGATTTAACAATTAAGTGCTAAGAGCGCTTCACGTCCGGTCATGTTCAAATGAAGTCCGCGGTCTATTGCGGCTTGGCTTAAACCGACCACTTTAGCTTTCAAGCAGTCTTCATAAGTGGATACTCCACTTACTATTGCGACCGATTCTTTCAATCGGTTTGCTGTGTCTAAGCTGAAATAGCCACAGCCTAGAAAGCCCTGTTGTGCTTGAATCAATAGCAGGTGCGCAAACTCGGTTTTTAGGTCGAAGGCTTTAAACGATTGGCCTGCTATTTCCAGCTTGTCAAATTCCATACTTTATCCAGTGGATCATTTTGTGAGTCTCCAATACCACAAGGTGTCGTCATTTTTTCCGAGTTTAAGATCATCCCAGAAAAAATTTGAGGCATGACCATCGAGCCATAAAAAATTAGCACCATTTCGATGGCGTCGATATTCAAAAAAGTATCCTCCAAAATTTGTGGGTTTGTAAATATAAGTTAGTTGGTGAGTGGCATTGGTGAAACTGGTTGTTTGACTTAAACTATTTTGTGTAAAGTCTAAGCTGTCACCACTGTAGAAAGATTCTGCTGGATGATTGGCACTATGGATGTTTTGCCTGTGTAATGATTCGTCATTATAGTGAAAACGGCCAGCTTTCTTTTCTAAATATCCCATAAAACTATAGTTTTGTCCATAACCACCATATTTTTTAGGAATTCCAGTAAAATTATTAAAATTATGAGATGGACACTCAAACGTTGTCCCAATTGAAATGAAAGATGACAAATCTTTAAAGTCCAAAGATAAATAAGGGGAAATTTCATAAGCCCATTTCATGTGAACCCAAGGCTCTGGATGTCCTTGAACTGCAACCGGCATGAAGCCGGCATGCTCTTCTGTGTATAACGAAAGAGCAGTGCCAATATGCTTATTTTGGTTTAGACATTGAGTCTCTTGAGAAAAAGAGATCACTTTATTTAAACTAGGAGTAAGGAGTGATAAGAGGATGCCAATCAGTGCTACGCAAACCAAAAACTCAATGAGAGTGTAATCACAACATGCTCTTTTATTCATTTTGAAAGAATCTACTGGTTATAAATGGAGTCTATTTCATTCGTTGTCAAAACCCTGTTGTAAATTCGAATATCGTCTAAAAAGCCGCGTGCAGGATCATCATAATTTGTGCCATCTGTGCTTAGAATATCACAAAAACAGGTAGAAATGAGCAGAAGGTGAGATAGATATTTCATATTAGGTGATATTTAAATTGGCGTAAGAATTATACAAATTAAGTTTTAAAGATGACTTTCATTTCTATTGACACATTTTGTATGTTTTTTCAATTAATCGATATCGTAGATCGCTTGAATCTCAACTGGATCTAAAACTTTATTGTATATCCTTACATCATCTAAGTAAGCATTGCCATATTGATCACCCCGTCCTAAATACAAAATGCCTGTCCCTGTATTAACGCCATAATCAATTATGGTTGAACTGTGAAACTGACCATTTTTAAAAGCTGAGATTTCATTTGTGTTATCATTGTATGTGAATACCAGATGAACCCAAAGATTGTCTAATAACATCCCGTCTGGATTGAAATTTTGATTGTTATTGCGTTTATGAATGATCTCTCCAGCAGCATTATACCAAAATAAGTAACCATCGACCGTATTGGAAGCTCCTTTAACAAATATTCCTGGGTACGTGTTGATAAAGGAGATTCGTTTATACCAGCATGAAATACTCCAATTGTTGTTCAGCCTTAAATCCGAATTATCTGGAATGCTTATTTGATCGTCAAGACCATCAAAACGCATCGCCATACCGATTTTACCCGTGAAACCTATATTTCCCGTCCCCATATTTTCCAAACTGCCATGATGGTTGTGGCCGCTACTGTCATAGGCTACCGTTCCGCTCATTTCATCTAACGTCCAGTAAGCAACTAAATTATCTGAGGCAACTAAGACTTGACTGTTTTGAGAGTTTAAAACGTGCCAATTTACACCATCACTTATCACGGTTACCGAAGGTAGTAATCCACTCGACTCATACAACCCAATTGGATTAGTTCCATCGATCAAACAACTATCTCCAACAATCCACAAATGATTTAGTCGATTGGTTTTTTTTATAGTATAGATTCGATCTACGACATTGCCCGCAAAAGGCAAGGTGATTTTGATGTCTTGATCTGAAGTATCTGCCAAAATAATGCTTGTCGTATCCAGAATCGTATTTGAACTCACAGAAACCTGACTCATCGCGATGGTTCCTTGTAAATGTAGATTAGATGACGGATTATTGGTTGCAATTCCAAGCCCCGTCTGATTTAGTTTCATTTTAATTGAGCTATTGAGTTGAAAATTCAAGTCACTATCAATGCTTATTACATCACAATACATGTAGCATGGCATCAATAATAAAGTTAAACTGATGCAAATAATTTTATTTAAATCTAATAGCATTAAGTTATATTCCAAAATTTATATTAAGTATAATAAAAATTGTATTTTCATGTCAATCAATTTATCCCTTTCAAAACAGGGGTCAACGGTGTGATCCTTTTACCTAGAAAATTTATCAATAGGTGAATGTTCTTTCTTGGTTTTGTTCCTAAAAACGAGTGGTGTAACCACTTAATTGAGTTTCCTCGTGGTTGTTTTGTGCAATACCTTTTTAAACCTTCCTCTGTCTGGCGCAGTGCCATGTTGCCCTAAGATGAAAATGTGGAATTTATAGAAAGCTTATATTTAATACCTGAAGCAAGTGAGTCGGAGTTGTACGAGCAGCTCTTGGCGTTGGAGTTTCACAATTTCTACATCGAGCATATCAAAGATAAGCAACCGTTGTTGAAGATGTATTTAACGGCGAAGGATGATGACTCAAAAATCGTCACAATGCTGAAGCGTTATGGTGCCGAATTTGTGGGCTCTGAAACTTTGGTGGAGCTCGATTGGCTGAAAAGCTGGATGGACACTTTGGAGGAGTTTGAACTCACTACCGGAGTGTGGGTGAATCCCTTTCCCGATACGGAATTTAAGAAGGAAGGTGCGCTCGTTTTAAATATTGTGCCAGGCACGGCTTTTGGAACGGGCATGCATGCGACGACACAATTGGCAGCGACGCTATTGGAAAGATTGCCCGTAGCTTCTAAGAAAGTGGTGGATATTGGTTGTGGCACGGGGATTTTAGCTCTGTTGGCAAAAAAGCGTGGTGCGAGCCGCGTTGTGGCACTTGATGAAGACCCCTTGGCGATTGAAAAAACTCAACTTATTTTTAAAAGAAATGGAGAGAGTGAAGTTGAAGCCATGACTTCAGATTTATTGCACGATTGGCACGATGAAACCACGTTTGATTTAATCGTTGCGAATATCATATTTGAAGTTTTAGATGCGTTGCTCGATGACCCGAAGTTGAAACGTCTGTCTCATCGGAACACGCGTTTAGTTTTTTCAGGTGTAAGCGATGAAAAGTTGTCGCGCATGTTAAACTCTTTTGAACGTCATGGTTTAGAGGTGCTACAGCACTCGAAACTTGAACCATGGAATGGATTTATTCTTCGTTTTACCTAATTTTAAATAAAGTGCTATGATTAAATTGATTGTTTCTTCTTGCTTGAGTTTAGTGGTTTTGACGGGTTGCGAGTATGTTGGCCCATCCAAACCTACAAAACCTTATGGGACTTCAAAATATAAATATGAAAGACTGAACAAAGAGGTCAAGACCCCCGGTTTTTTGAAGAACTTTTTGGGTGAAGATAATGCCGTTGCTGCAAAAGGTGACAACACCGGAGCCGTTGAGGCTACGGCGACAACGCTGCCTAATTTTAAAGGCGATTACCTGAAAATGTTAAAGGAAAAATACCCAATGCTCGATGTCAGCAAAATTGAGGACAAAGATTTGATGCGCATGTTGGAACTTTATTCACAAGAGCTCAATAAAATTAAAGCTCGTTTGCAATAGTCGAGTTTAGTTTTTTAAAATATCCAGAATGATTTGTAGATGGTGATTCTGATGAATCGCCATAAACAACAGCCACTCGCGTGCAGAAAGTGGCCCGAGAATGGGGTGCTGTCTTTTACCAAGGTGAGCCACTATTTGCGTGAGCAAGGGCTCAAGCTCTAAAATTTGAGTTTGTAAACGCTGAAAGGTCCGCAACAATTTTTGAGGCATGTTTCCTTTTGGCCATGAAAATTCAGGTGCTTTCTCTGTAAAGCGTTCAATTTTAAAAGTGCTAAAGAGCAGGCCGGCATGATGGCTCTGTTCAGGTGAATCTTTGGCTTGGAGTGCTTCCAAAATTCTCGGCGGGGTGCTCCGTCCTGTGATGTTTAAATGCTCGAGTTGTTGATGCAAGCTCCACGCAGAAAGACAGCTTTTACGGTCGATGGGATGCGTCTGACAGATCTGTTCGCAAAGTGAGATCTGTTGTTGAATGCATTTGAAAACCGTTTCGATGGGACTGGAAAAATCGAGTTCAAACTTGGTATGAAAAGACATGACTTAGAGCAAGGATTGGCTGTTTTTACACCAGTTTTGCAGCCACTGCAAATCGTTGTCGTGATTTTTGAAGGCGAATTCGATGTAGAGCCAAGGGCGTCGTTGTTTGGCCTCATTTTTAAGTCGTTCTAAGATGGATTCTTTAGGGGCACTTGCATCAAATAATTCATTGAGAGCAAACATGGCTTTCTTTAGTTCACTCAGGAAGTGGCTCATGGGTATTTGTGGTTTTGATTCTTCGTCTTCGTGCATGGGTAAAGGTATAGAGGGCAAATTAAACGGGCAAGTTTGAATGGTGGTTTGAAATAAGGAAAGTTGAAAAATCTGCTAGCGCGGATTTGATGAGTGAGCAAAGGAGTTAATTTAAGAGCATGCATATAGCCGATATTTATAAAACTCAAAATCCCTGTTTTAGTTTTGAGTTCTTTCCACCGAAAACGGAGGAGGGCTTTAGACTATTGTTTGACGAGATGACCGAATTGGTGGCATTGAAACCGGGTTACGTGAGCGTGACTTATGGGGCTGGTGGTTCAACGCGTGGTTTGACCCATGATTTGGTGACGCGACTGCACAAGGAGGCTAACTTGACGGTGGTTTCTCATCTCACTACGGTTGGACATAATCGCGATGAAATTGCTGAGATCATTGACCGTTACAATGAAAATGGAATTCGAAACATCATGGCCCTACGTGGCGATCCTCCTATGGGCATGGATAGTGTCCCTAAAGTTGACAAAGGTTTTGATCATGCTGCGGATTTAGTCTCATTTATCAAACAACGCCATCCTCATTTTGGCATAGGTGTTGCGGGTTTTTCTGAGGGGCATCCTGGTTGTCCCAATCGCTTGCTCGAAATTGAATACTTAAAACAGAAGGTTGATGCGGGTGCCGATTATATTTGCACTCAGCTTTTCTTTGACAATAGAGATTTTTTTGATTTCTGTGAGCGCTGTGATATGGCGGGCATTAAGGTTCCTATCATTGCTGGTATGATGCCGATTACTTCTAGAAATGGCATGAAGCGTATGGCTGAATTGGCACTGGGAGCTAGGTATCCGGCTAAACTACTTAAAGCGTTGAATCGAGCTGAAGATGACGAGTCTGCCAAGCAAGTTGGCATCCACTGGGCAACTGAACAAGTGATGGATTTATTAGATCACAAGGTCAGGGGTATTCATTTTTATACGCTTAATAAATCCTTGGCGACGCGACAAATTTATAAGGCATTGGGCATTTCTAACAGCACGAAATTGGTCAAAGGCGTGTGAATTAAAGGTCGCGTAACTCGGAATCAATCATGATGGTCACCGGACCCTGATTGATGAGTTGGACGTCCATATTAGCTCCGAACACGCCCGTTTGAATGGGTCTGCCAAGCGCGGCACTGAGTTTTTGAATCATCATTTCATACACCTGTTTTGCGAGCTCTGGTTTAGCGGAACGAGTGTAAGAGGGGCGATGACCTTTTTTTGTGTCGGCAAACAAGGTGAATTGGCTAACTAAGAGAATCTCAGCTTGGAGGTCTAGCAAAGAGAGGTTCATTTTGCCTTGCTCGTCTTTAAAAACTCTAAGTTTTAAAATTTTTTGACAAAGCCAATCGAGTTGATCCATTTTTGGCGAATCTTCAACCCCGAATAAAAGCAACAAACCTTTGCCAATATAGGCTACGACTTGACCCTCAACTGAAACAGAGGCGTGCTCGACTCGTTGTAAAAGCACCCTCATTGCAAAAACCCTTTTAAATAGCGATAAACCAAGATTTGACCCGCTTTAGACCATTTTATAGTGTTGTGAATTTCAAATGATCAAATCGCTGTGAAAAAAATTCTGCTGGCTTTATTTGTTGTCGCCATTGCTGTAGGCGCTTATTTAATGGGAAACAGATATTCTTTGGAGGAGAAACCCGTTGTTTCGCCATCGAAGGTGCTTGAAGTGTCTCCAAAGCCTAGTCTAGCTCAAACTCCAAAAGTAGTGAGTGTTGAGACGCTATTTGAAAATGGCAATTTTAAACAGGCCAATGAGTTGCTTGATAAAGTTGCTGAAGCTGAGCGTGACCGTGATTGGAAATTAAAGAAAGTCAGGGCTTTAGAAGGGATTGGAGAAAGCAAGTCAGCCATTGAGTTGTTGGATGGTTTGATGAGCGACGCCAATCGAGTCGAGAAAGCGTCATTGCTTTGGCAAAAAGCTGAGCTACTGATTGATAGCGGCGAGAAGGACATGGCGGGAACGCTTTATTATCAAATTTTTGAGACCCATTTAGATAGTCCCGAAGCGGAGAAATCTGCTCAAAAGCTCAAAGACCTATGGAAAACATGGCAGACTGAACGAGACATAAGTCAAGATAATCTAATCAAATACAATCGAGTTTTATCGTGGATCATTCAACATACAATTGACGAGGGTGTGCTTGTCGATAGCTATCAAATTTTGGAGCGCATCAACGCTAAGATTTTTTATTCTCCACATAAAGTCGACGGTTTAGTAGAGTTTCACGAAATTAGTTACGGTGAAAATTTAGGTGCTATAGCTAAAAAATATGGTGTCGCGCCAGATCGTATCTCTAGAGTCAATGGCTTAAAAAGCAGCAATGCCATTCGTGCCGGACAAGAACTTCGCATTATAAAGGGTCGTGTTAGAGTGGTGGTTGATAAGCGCCGTTTCAATATGGACGTCTATTTGGATGATTTGTTTTTTAAGCGTTATGCTGTTGGTTTGGGTCGAGGAGGGAATACACCTGTGGTGGTGACTCAAGTTTCGCGCAGTATGGCAAAAAATCCAGATTATACGGTCCCTGATACGGGCGAATTGATTGATGCGGCTAACCCTAAAAACCCAATTGGAACAAGATGGATAGGTTTGGAAATGGGTCGTGGCTATGGCATTCATGGCACGCGTGAACCCGATTCTATTGGGAAAGAATCGAGCAATGGTTGTGTGCGAATGATCAACGATCAAATAGAAGAGCTTTATGACTTCGTTATGGTCGGCGACGAAGTTGAGATCCATTGAGATGCGTCTGATATAAAAGCTGAGCCAGATTATTTTGGTTTAAAAATTTGAGAAGGGTCTAGTCTAAAACCGTCGTTTCGTTATCCTAAGTGGTGTGTTGGGCGTTTAAGTTAAGTTTTGGAACAAATCTGGAAAACTAGAGATACTTTGATTGTCAGGGCTAAGAATCCCGACGATCATGACGCTTGGCAAGAGTTTGTGAGTTTTTACGAGCCCTTCATTAAAATGGTGTTATCAAGACATTGGCGCTTGCACCATGGGCATGATGATTTGGTGCAATTGATTTTGATTCGACTTTGGAAAAATCTAATTCAATTTGATGAAAAACGCGACAATGTGAAATTTCGTTCTTGGTTAGGCAGCGTGATCAGAAACGAAGCCCTTAACTATGTTAAATCCCAGAAGAAATGGGCTTCTATCAAACTTTTGGACTCGGACATTCCAATCGAGTACGAGAAAGTGGAGAGCGAAACGGAGGAGATGATAGAAAAGGAATGGCAAGCTTTCTTATGTGAAAAAATCATGGACCATATGAATGTATTGTTTACCGGTCGCGCTATGGAAGTTTTCACGATGACCATAGAAGGAGAGGATGCTGAGACGATTGCCGAAAAATTGGACCTAAAGGTGGAAACTGTTTATAAATTGAGAAGCCGAGTGAAAGCAAAGTTTAAGCGCGAGCTCAAAGAATTAAAAGATAAAATAGAACCTCATCTTTAAATGGCTGAAAACGAAAAAAAGAAATTCTCGATTGACCAACTATCGAGTCTTTATAGAGAGTTGTGTGAAGATGACGGTGCCGATGAAGAGCTGGAGTTAGATGGCGAATTAGAGCAGCGCTATGAAAAGTTAAAGCCGATAGCGGTAGGCAGTTTTAAAAAGGTTTGGAAGGTTTTTGATCGAAAAACCGAGCGTTATTTGGCCTTAGCTGAATTACTCGATCCGTTTCAAGCGGGTGCAAAGCAGCGTTTTTTACGTGAGGCCAAACTGACGGCATTGTTGGATCACCCAAATATCATTTCAGTTTACGACATAGGCGTAAATGAAGAGGGCAAACCGTTTTTTGTGATGGAACTCAAGGATGGGAACTCTTTGCATGAAGCTATTTTTAAAAAGCACGATTCAAAGGCGAGTGTCGATGCAGAGATGGGCATCCAAACATTTTTAAAAGTATGTGATGCTATAGATTACGCCCATTCGCGTGGAGTTTTGCACTTGGATTTGAAGCCGGCAAATATTCAGGTTGGTGAACATGGAGAGACGAGGGTTGGCGATTGGGGCATGGGTCAGTTATTGCACAGTGTGCCTATATCGAGTCATATTGAAACAGATCCTGATTTGATGACTCCACTCACTGTTTCTGATCATATCCGCGGCACTCCAGGCTATATGGCACCTGAACAAACCGAGCTGGGTTATCAGCCAGATTCACGCTCGGATATTTTTGCATTAGGTGTACTTTTATTTGTAATACTGACAAAACGATCGCCGATTGAAGGTGAGAACACGGAGTTGATTGAGAATACAAAACACGGTCGTTTTCATCACGTGCATAGTTTACCCTCAGGCATGAACGTTCCCTCGGGCTTGAAGGCCATCATCCGCAAAGCAATGGCACTGCAACCAAACGATCGCTATCAGAAAGTTTCATCCTTACAACAAGATTTGAGACAGTATTTAAAAGGTTACCCGACCTTAGCTGAAGGTCGTGGTTGGTACCAAGAATTGCATTATTTTTATAAACGCAATCGGGCCGTAACGTTAACAACCATGATAGCCTTATTGTTTATAGCAGCGGTGACATTGATATTTATCGTTCATTTAAAGCAATCTGAACTTGAGGCTCACCAGTCCCGTAGACAGGCAGAGTTATCTTTGGAGCTGTCGAACCAAGAGCGTAGCCGTGCAGAACAGTTGCAGATGTTGTATTTAAGGGAGAAACAGTTTGCCGAAGATGTTGTGAGTCGTACCTATCATCTCAATTTTGAAGTCTTACAAAAAAATACTCAACCCAATTTGTTTAACGATCCAATCGGCGCTCTTAAAGAGGCAGAAGACAATTTGAGCAGGCACTTGCTTGAGGAACCTAATCATTCTGGTTATAAACAGCAAATGGGCTTATTGTATTTGATTCGACAGAATTTTTCATTAGCTTTTGAAGAGCTTAGTAAATTTGGACATGGCATTGAGGATTTGGTGCAGTTGTGTGGGGTATTGAAGAATAGATACCCACAACATAAATTATTGCCATTGGAAGGTATGTTGGAGCTAGTGGAATTGATGAGCAAGCAGCAAGATCATTTTCCCTTACTCATGATGATATTAGCTTATGACGCTGTAAAAAGAGATCTGGGTGATCATGCTCAAGTGATCCATGCCTTATTGAAAATTTACAATCCTGAATGGATTTCTACATTTAATTTCAATAAGAAAGACCGAAGTTTAATTTTAAAAGGAGATGATTTAAATACTCTGAGTGTGGTATTTCAACCTTTGTTAAAAACATTGAACCTAAAGTATTTAGATTTGCGATTTACCAATTTTAGAGATTTCTCGCAATTAAAAGGTCTGAATCTTAAAACCTTAGATATAAGGAAGACGCAAGTTCGTGGTATGACACCTTTGATTGGACAAGATATTTGCGATGAAGTATTGATTGAACCTAATCAATTTTCAGCCGGAGAAATTGACCAAGTGTCTAAAGTTATAAAAGTAGAGCAACGCGAGTTGCTGTCTTATGAGCCGAGCAAATTGGTTTTCAGGGAGGATTTTGTCGATTTAAACAACAAGCAAAGTCAACATTATCTGTCCGGAAAAGATTTTGAGAATCAGGATTTGTACTGGACGATATTAGTCCAATATCCATCTACACTCACTTTTCATGCTTTAATCAAGGCAGGAGGAGCGAGGTGCAATGGCTATGAGATCAGTGTCGGAGGCGACCAAAAGGAGTTTTTTCCGAATTTAGACCAAAGTATAGAGCTCAATCATTTGGTTGAAATAGGAACTTTTTTTATTAATGATGTGGGTGTTCACGATGTGGTTTTGCGTCCATTGTTCAATCGTTTTGATGAGCCATTGCCGCAATTGGCTAAACTATGGATTGAGGAAAATGACGGGTATATTGAATTAAACCCAAAAAAAATTGGAGTATTTAATGCTATTGATGCTGAGATACAAGGTGAATCGGCACGCTTTCTAAGCCAGCCCAATAAGCGATGTATTGGAGTATGGCATGGTACGAATACCACCCTTAGTTGGCCTGTTAAAATTTTAAAAACAGGCGAGGTCGATGTTAAAGTGGCGTTAGGCATTCCTAAAGAGCATGGTGGCGGTCAAGTCAAACTCAAATTGGGGAATTCCAGTTTGACTTTTGACGTGCCGACAACTGAAGACTTTCATATATTCAAGGTGTTCAACTTGGGCAAGTTGAACATAGAGTACGTTGATAATGCCCGACTTGAATTGATTCCCTTAAAAGCGGGTGCAAAAAACGTGGTGATGGATTTAAAGTCCGTGATTTTGGAAGGTGAGGCAGAAGTGATTTATGATAAACGAACGTTAAAAATTCTCGAAGGTTATGAGATTTCAAGGCGCTAGTGTGGGCCGTCAGAATTGGCACGGCTCATCAAGATGAGGTAAAATCACAGTTGATCAAAAGTCCAAGCTTCTTTTCGCTAAGTTTCAGATAGGAGATGATCTGAGCTTCAGGGACAGCAGAAATGCTCTCCACAGCCTTATCATAAGACGCGTCAATTGTGGCGACCTACACTAGTGGCGTAATAACTTATTGCAGTAGAAATATGAATAGTATGTTTAGTTGCGGTAGGGTTAACTAAATTCAAAAGTTGATTGCTTTCAGTCTAAAAAAAAAAGTGGCCCGTAGGCCACTTTTGATCCCCCAACAAACTATGTCAATTATGCGATTAAGTCTTTGACGACGTTGCCACCACGCCCTACAGTAAAGGGGCGGTTATCTGGTGAATAGATTTCTTGAGTTAAGTTTAGGCCAGCTAGATGTGCGAGGGTAGCATTGAAATCTACCGGACTTACAGGTTTCTCAACAACGGACATGGCTTGGTCGTCAGTTTTGCCATAGATCAAACCTCCTTTGACACCTGCTCCAGCCATGAGACTAAAAAATGCTTTGCGGTGGTGGTCGCGTCCACCACGAGACGAAATTCTGGGTGTACGACCAAACTCAGTGTTCATAGTAACAATGGTATTTTTTAATAACCCACGTTGCTCTAGATCGTCTAAAAAGGTGTTTAGTGCCTTATCAAGTGCTTTGGCTTTCTTTGGATAGTTATCTTCCATCCATAAATCATTGTGGTCATCCCAACCGCCAACATTTAAACTAATGTATTGTACATTTGCTTCAAGTAAGCGTCGAGCCAACAAGAATGAATCCCCATGCGTGATGTTGTACATAGTTTTTGAGTTTTTATCCTCTTTTTCCAGATTGAAGGCATCCAAATCATGGGATTGCATCAACTTAATAGAATCATTGTAATATTGGGCATAAGCATCCACGGGTTTAGATTTATAGTCTTTATGGAAGTCCCTCCTTACATCTGCCATGAGCTTGAGCAATTCTAGATTTTCATCAGAAGTTGGGTTGTTCATGACGAGACCTCTGAGGGCATTTTTTGGGTCTGAAACTACAAATGGATCGTAAGAGCTGCCTAGAAAACCAGCGCTGAAGCCAGTTCTGATGCCCACGGAAGGAGGCAAGGCCTCGTTCTGAACGCCATTTAGTTTTTGCATCCAAGCGCCAAAATTAGGGTGTTTGATTGTGCCTAAAAGTGTGTATGACGTTTCAAAAAGATAACGACCGCGTTCGTGGTCTCCTTCTGGGCTGACCATGCTTCTAACCAAAGCAATGCGGTCCATTCTTTTTGCTGTTTCTGGGTAATAGGCGCTGATCTCCTCTCCGGTGTTTGTTTTTACAACTTTAGTGTCGCCCATGAGTTCAGGCGATTGAGGTTTTGGGTCAAATGAATCCATGTGAGTCATTCCACCAGGAAGAAATATGCGCACGACCTTTTTAGCATCTGAACTGGTGTTCATTTTGTTGGCGGCATGTATAGGCAAAGATGCCGTTAAACCTAAACTCATGCTTGCAATGCCTTGCATTACTTTACGACGAGTCATTTCGTTTGAGATGTTTTTGAGATTTGAAATCATTTTTATTATCCTATGTTATTTGATAAAGTAAAATTCTGGAGAGTTAATAAGTGCGAGTGTGTATTTTGACCATCGTTCAGGTTTATCGTCTTTTTCAAAAAAGTTAGTGGCTATGCTGACGTCTTTTTGTGTGGGTGCTCTGCCATAAATAGAATAGTAGAGGTAAGCGATGCGTTCAGTGGTTTTCTCGTGTTTCCACATTTCAGTCATCAGGTAGCTGTCTTTTTTTGCGACATTGCGGCATTCTTCGCTATTGATCATCTTCAGTATTTGTTTCATGGTCGCACCAGTGTCGACATTGGTTTCTGGAGCGGATCGATCTAATGCTCCAAATACATTCATGAAGTCGCCCGATTTGTAATTGGCGCGCATAACTGCTTTGCCATTGTCTTGTTTCATGCTGCCTTCTTTTTCTTCCATCATCATCATGCTAGTTTCGCTTTTACTTTTTGTAGCTAGGGCAACTTTTGCAGCGGCATTTGATTTTAAGAAACCATTTTGACCAATGTTGTAATATTGTTCGAGTTCTCTTAGTTTGTCTGAATAGGTGAACATGATATCAATAATACGAGGGTCTATCTCTTCAGTGTCACGGCCATGTTTTTTTACATGCGCGTTTACAATCGGCATCACATCTTTTTTGTAATTTTGAACAAGCTCATTGAGTTTATCTTCAAACTCAAAGTACTGTGGGTCGAGTTTAGAGTGGGGATCTAAATTTCCATATTGCAAGGTTAATAGTGAATCGGCGATTTGAGTAGAAGACATTCTCTTGAGCACCGCGCCCTGAACCTTGTAATCTTCATTTTCAAAATGATTTTTAGTGTCGTAAGCTAACTGATAGGCTTCTGAATTAAAAATGACACTCAAAAATGCTTTGAAATCATAGTTTAAAGAAGCGAAAACATCGCCTAGAGCAGTGAAAAGATGTGGGTTTTGTACGATAATGTTGTCTTTCCAATCATCGATGGGTTCCATGATAGCGACGCCCATGATGCGTTTCCACAAGCGATTGGTCATGATTCTGGCAAACATGGGATTGCTTTTTGAGGTCAACCATTTCGCAAAGGCTTCACGTCTGTCGGTTCCTTTTACGTTACTATCACCATAGTCGAACACGATTCTCTCATCGACGGGAGCTTTTGGTTTGGCGTTATCATAAACATAGTTATCAGGATAGGTTAATTTTTTTGAGGCATCGAATTTCACTTCTGCGCTCGAGGGCCTGAATAGAAAATTGGCGTAGCTGCTTAAGTCATTTTTAAAGCGCTTGTCTTTTTGGTAAGCTTTATGGTGAGTTCCCATAACATCTTGCTCACTATTTCCAATATTTGATCCGCAATTTACACCCCAGAGGTGAGCTGCCGATTCGTAGAATTCTTTCTGTGTCCACTTATCAAAACGGTGGTTGTGACATTGCGCGCAGCCTATGCGAGTGCCTAAAAATGCTCTGACGGTTGCGTTGAGAGTGTCCATAGGATCTGTGGCCTCATCGCGCATATAGTATCCAATAGCTTGGTTTTGTTGCACAGACCCTTTTGCTGTTAACATGTCGTAGACGATCGTGTCGTAGGGCCTGTTTTCTGTTAGAAAACGTTCGATGTAACGACTGAACTCTTTATGATTAAAATCTTCAGGGTCTCCATATGGGGTGCGCAATAGATCCATCCAAAAGTTTGAAAAATGACTCACGTAACCTGGTGAGTCCAAGAGTTTTTCGATGAGAACTTCGCGTTTATTAATATCTTTATTTTTAAGAAAACTTAACATTTGTTCGTAAGTCGGAACCTTTCCGGTGATATCTAGATAAATGCGCCTAACAAAGGTTTCGTCCTCCACGATCTTGTTGATTTTTTTAACGCCTTCACGTTCTTGCCAAGCTAAGCGATCTATTGTAACAACGTGTTTCCATAATTCCTGATCAGAAATAAAACGACTTGCAGCAAGTGAGGGTAATAGTGTAGTTACTGTCAAGCAAAATAGTAAGATTGTCTTTAGTTTCATGAGTTGATAAATTAGAGGACAACTTTATAAACAGTTGTGTTGATTAATTCTATACAGAGAACTAAAAATGGTTTAGACTTATATTTTACTTAAGGATTTGGTATGGTGTATTTTGTTTGCCTCGGTTAAATAATTTTTAAGTTGATCGCAATCCTTATCGTGAAAGTTCAACAGCTGTTCAAGGTGATTTAATTCTAAACGCATTCCCAAAACAGCATTTTTTATGGCAGATAAATTCTCCAAAACGATATCGTTCCAGAGTTCTGGATTGGAAGCCGCTAATCTCGTGATGTCTCTCAATCCAGTGCCTGCAATTTCAAAAACTTGAGGATGGTCTTTTTCTGCGTGATTCAGTGCATGAACGAGCACACTCATGAGTAAATGAGGCATGTGAGAAACCCAAGCAACACATTGGTCGTGTTCAAACGGAGTTAATATTTTTATTTTGCAATTTAAAAATTCCCAAAATACTTTGAGCGGCTCAACCCATTGTTTAGAAGTTTTATCGTGAGGTGTAATGACAACAGTTTTTTGTTCATAGAGGTCTGGCTTTACTCCATCAAGGCCCGTTTTTTCAGAACCACACATGGGATGGCAGCTCAAGTAACGATGTTGTTGTAGTATGTCGCTTAATAGAGTGGCGATAACTCCTTTCGCACTAGCCAGATCAGAAATAATGGCTGACTTATGATGGTTCAGCAAGTCTTTGGCAACTTTTTCTAGAGACTGAGAAGGGATGGCTATGAAAATAAAATCAAATTCATCTTGAAGTGATTGAACTGATTTGTTGACGAAACAGGCACCATGACGTTCAGCCCAGACTTGCGAATCTTTATTCCGTGTGATGACAGATACTTTGCATGTGGGCAAATGCTTTTTGACGGCAAGCAGCAACGATCCCCCCATCACACCAAGACCTATGATGGCAATGTGCTTGGGTATCATTTATGCGAGGCAGACGCTCACGGGTTGGCCAATCAAGACATGCGAGGTTTTTTGATTGATTTCAACATCGACATAATCGCCAATTTTGATAGACCCATCTTGTGGTAAGACCACGGTGACTCCTTGGTCGATACGACCTTGACACTGATCTTTTGAGAGGGGCGTGCTGTCTTTTTCTATAAGCACATTGAGTTTTTGGCCTATGAGTTTAGACAGGGATTCAGAAATGTGTTGTTTTTGAATTTCATTGAGTTCGACGATACGGTCAGTTTTGTCTTTTGCGCTGACATCATCAGGGTATTTTCGTTTAGCGAGCGTTCCTTCGCGTTCTGAGTATTTGAAAATAAACGCAGAATCAAAGCGAACCTGTTCCATTACATCGCGTGTATCAAGATATTGTTCGTGAGTTTCACCTGGAAAACCAACAATAATATCGGTGCTGATGTGTGCTGTGGGTAGAATACGGCGTATGCGTTCAACGACTTCCATGAAGGTCTCTTTTGTGTAACCACGGTTCATTCTTTTTAGCACATCATTATTGCCTGCTTGCAAAGGCAAATGTATCTGCTTGCATAGATTGTCGTGGCGGGCTATCACTTCTAATAATTCGGTGGGAAAG
>Ga0172372_10003219_pt1 | contig 24216 bp, 28 predicted proteins | sample LakKiv5m_2_FD_114544 | JGI IMG/M metagenome (GOLD analysis project Ga0172372, IMG submission 114544) | Freshwater microbial communities from Kabuno Bay, South-Kivu, Congo - kab_092012_9.5m | ecosystem: Environmental > Aquatic > Freshwater > Lake | place: Democratic Republic of the Congo...
AAAATATTATCTAGTTCTTGGCTTAAATAAAACCAAAACTCAAGATTTAATTTTAAAGCCTACTTTTCGGCTTATTAGTCAATAAAAGTATCTATAAAAAAATTATTTCGGAACTAGTCTAATTTAGAAAAAAATAATTTTTATGTCATTCTGAACTTGTTTCAGAATCATAATTTGGAAATTTTCCTTTTTATAAATTCCTGCCTTTATAAGAATGACATGAAGAAAATTTTTTATAAAATATTAGGGAATTGTTTTTATTTTTTTAGAAAGTTTGATTATTTAGAATTGTAAGCAAAAAAAAGAAGTTCATTTGAACTTCTTTTTCATTTTTTATAAATCATTAAGCATTTTCAATACATCATCTGGATCTTGTTGTTCTTCACTTTTTTCATCTGCTTTTGCCTTTGCCATTTTTTGCTTATTTTGCTTGATCTGAAATTCTTGCCATTCAATGAGATGTTTTTCATTGAGTGATTTAATTTCTTTTTGATATTTTATTTCGAGATCATCTAGTTTTTTTCTTTCTGTTTCTAGGATATTAAACAGTCTATCAATCTGAGAATCTGTCATAGAAGGCATAATATCAAACCAATATTGCCTTTCGTCATCATCCATAGATTCAGTATTGAGTATCAATTTTATCAGCTCGGGATATTTTACTTGCATTTCATCTGAAATATTGAAAGATTTCCCATTATTTTGTATAGTAGCCATAAATAATTATTTTTAATAAATATTTCACACACTTCTATTGTATTATAAAAAGTAAAAATTTGCAAAAAAAAAATAAAAAATATAATAAAAACAAGCTTATTTTTAATAAATTTTTATGTTTTTACTTTCTATAGGAGTGTATTCTCTCATTTTACTTGTTGTTTGGGGATTTTTTATTGTTGCTCGTCTTCATGCTTACAAATTTAGAAATTTCAGTACTCATATTCCGAGAGCGACAAATGCTTTATTTTTTATACTTCTTTTCCTTTCTCTTCTTGGGCTATTTTTTATTTTTGTTCTTGATGGGAGAGTTGGTACCGCAAGTATATCAACATCAAATTGAGGAAATGTAAGCCCAGTAGAAACTTATTATTAAACATATTTTTATGAAGAGTATTTTTACAAGGATTATTGAAAGAGAAATTCCTGCAACAATTGTGTATGAGCAAGAGGATATTATTGTTATAAAAGATATTGCACCAAAAGCGAAAACACATTTACTTATTATTCCTAAAAAAGAAATAGCAACGGTAAATGATATTCAAGAAGAAGATAGAAATCTGATAGCAGAATTATTTTTTGTTGCAAAAAAAATAGCTCATGAGCTCAATATAGAAAAATGATACCAATTAAGATTCCATGTTTGAGCACTAGGATGACAAGAAGTTATGCATCTTCATCTTCATTTACTTTCTGATATATAAAAAAATAAGAATATGAATAGAAATAAAATTATTTTTGCTGTCATCTGAGTTTTTATACTCATTGCAATTGTTTATATGGTAATATTGATAAATGGGTCTACAAAAAATTTAAAAAATCCAAACAAACCCACAACAGGAGCTTTTAGTATATGGATAGTAGAAGATGAAAAAGAAAAATTTTCTGAAATAATCAAAAATTTTAAAGAAAAAAACAAAGCCTATACAAGCACAAATCTTGTAGTGGAAAGTTTCCCAAGCTATGAAGAATATTTTTATACTCTTCAAAGTGCTATTGTTGCGGGAAAAGCTCCAGATATTTTTGTATTAAATAATAATGAAAAATCTATTTTTGAAGAGCAAATTTCAGGACTTGATCCTACTCTCATAAATGCTCAGGATTTTAGAAAAAATTTTAAACAGTTTTTTTGAGATGACTTGATAAGAACAACAAAAATACAAAATTCACAAGATAAAAAAGAGCAAGTATTAGAGTTCTTAGCTTGAGTTCCAGTTGGATATGAAACTCTCTGAATTTTTTACAATAGAAGATATATAGAATCAAAAGATGTTGCTTCTTGGGCATCAGTAAGTAGTGCAGCAAAAACTTTAAAAGAGAGAAATTTGGATATTATTCCGATTGCTCTTGGAAATGGTTCAACTGTGCCATATTCATACGATATTTTGACTCAATTTTTTATGCTTGATGGAATAAATACTCTTAATAAAGCAGATGGAAATAAGATGAAACAATGACTTTCTACTTATTTATCATACGGTGATATAGAAGGAGACAATGCCTATAATTCAAGATTGATGGAATTGGTAAATAGTTGAAAAAATGGACTTGATCTTTTTTCAAAGGATGAAGTTGCAATGCTTATTTGATATCCAAGAATGATAAAAGATATAGATGAAAGAGGCTTTAAAAAAACTTTTCTTCTCGCTTCACCCTTTCCTCATTATTTTACTTCTGATGGAAAAAGTCTTGTAAATTACAATTATTTTGTCGTAAATAAAAATACAAAAAATTATGCTCTTGCGACGACTTTTTTGTCATATCTTGCAAGTGAAGAATGACAAAATACCTATCTTAATGCTTATCCATATTATTTTCCTGCTCTTGTAAAACTCGAAGAAAAAAAACTTGATGAAAAAATAAATCCAAATTTTAATATTGTTTGAAGAGATTTTTATAATCCTGATTTTATTTTTTCTTCTTTTGATAAATGACTCAAAGTTCTTTATGATAAAGAAGTAAGTAATATTTTAGATGATACCAGCAATGCTATCAATTCTTTTGATAATTTCAAAAATGTTCTTTTGTGTAAATATAACAAGATTGTAAAATTTGAAAAACTTTCTTCTGTCTGCAAATAATTTTTATCTTTTATTTTTCTTATTTTGCATCTTTATATTCATATTCCTTTTTGCTCTGGTAAATGTAAATATTGTCGTTTTTCTTCTTTTGTTGTCCCTGATGAAATAAAAATACGATATTATGTCGAATATCTCAAAAAAACAATTAAGGCTTATAAATGAGAAAATCAAGAAATACAAACTCTCTATTTTTGATGAGGAAGTTCATCTTTTCTCGATCCAAAACACATACAAGAAATCATTTTTTCTCTTCAAGGAAAATTTATTTTTTCTCAAAATATAGAGATTACTTTGGAAGCAAATCCACGAGATATCACAAAAGAAAAAATATCCACTTGGAAAAAAATATGAATTAATCGATTTTCTCTTGGGATTCAATCGCTCAATCCTCAAACTCTCAAAGAAATAGGAAGAGAAAAAAAAGAAATTATATTTTTTGCCCTAGATAATTTTTCAAAACAATATAAAAAAAATATTTCTCTTGATTTTATCATTGGTCTGCCCTACCAAAAAAAATGACAAGTGAAAAAAGATATAAAAACTTTGCTGGAAAAATATCCATTTATAAAGCATATTTCACTCTATATGCTAGAAGATTATTATTATGGAGAGTCTTGGAAAAAAATCTCACTCAAAGAAGATGATTTTCTCTCAGAGTATAGTAAAACAAAAGATTTTTTAGAAAAAGTTGGATTTCAACAATATGAGCTTTCGAATTTTGCAAAAAAATGATATAAGTGTAAACACAATTGTGCTTATTGGAATCATAGCGATATGATAGCTTTTTGACTCGGAGCTCACGGATATGAGCAAGGGAAAAGATATGCTTATCCTGATAGTTTTGAGGACTATTATAGAGGAAAATTACAATTTGAAGAAGAGCTAGAAGAAAAAGAAAAAATACTCGAAACAATTATGTTTTCTCTTCGTACAACTGGAATAAAAAAAGAATATTTTTGCTTTCTTGATGAGGAAAAACTTATTTATTTTTTTGAAAAATGATTTTTAGAAAAGAAAAAAAATAAGATAATAATAAGTGAAAAATGAGTTTTGGTAATTGATTTTATTCTCAAAGAAATTATTAAATAAGGGATTGTAATAATCCTTGTCATTTCGACCGAAGTGGAGAAATCTTTTAAAATATTTTTTCAAGAAAGATCTCTCGATTTCATTTCACCCCACTCGAGATGACAAAACTCAAAAGAAAGTAAAAAGTTAAAATAAATAAAAATTAGAAAGTCTGAAAAATATGTCATTTCGACCGAAGTGGAGAAATCTTTTAAAATATTTTTTCAAGAAAGATCTCTCGATTTCGTTTCACTCCACTCGAGATGACAAAACTCAAAAGAAAGTAAAAAAAACAAAAAATGTCATTGCGAGTAGGAAATGAAAAAGCAATTTAAGGTTATGTTTTAGTATTTCTTCTTTTCTTGCAATGACAATACCAGAATTGATTTAATTGTAAAAAAGTTTACAATTATTTTTGTCTTAGAAAATTTAAAAATAAACTTTATGAAAAAAAATATTCTTTTTGTTTCTGCTTTGAAGCTTGAACTTGATATGATAAAAGAACAAACTTCACAATATAGTGAAAGAGATTTTTGCTTCAAATTTTTGCTGACAGGAGTAGGGAATTACAATGTAATTTATACTTTGCAAGACTATCTCACAAAAAATGAGATAGATTTTGTCGTAAATATCTGAGTTTGTTGAGTAAAAAAAGAAACAAATAAAAAACTGGTGCAAGTCTACCGTATAAAAAATCTGGCAAATGAAAAAGAAGCTTTGGTGCCAATTTATTTTCAGCTTGGGGAACTTATTTCTCTCGGAAGTAGCGAAAAAATCATTACAAAACAAGAAGATATGGGAGAAGACTTTGTTGATATGGAAAGTTTTTGAATTGATTTTGTTTGTAGTAAAAAGAAGATTCCTTTTATAATTCTCAAAATTCCATTTGATACGATTTCAGAAGCAAGTAAAAAAGTAGATATTTCTGAGATAAAAGCATTGATGCAAAGCTTTGATATAACTCAGCTTATAAGTGAACTTCAAAAGTTTTTCTCTTTTCATACGGAAGAAAAATCATTTGAAAAATACAAAAAATATTTCTTACTTACTTTTGCAGAAACAGAGATTTTAAAAAAAAATTATTACAAATTCCAAGCTTTTCATATTGATTTTGAAGCATTTTTTGAGAAAAATAAAGCGAAGACAAAAAAAGAATTTTTACAATTAATGGAAAATACAAAAGATGAATAATCAAATAGGATTTAATTTTTGAGATGATGATGACTCTCTAAAAGAGGATTTTATTGTATTTAAAGAAGTTATCATTGATAGGAAGTCAAAATATACCGTTTCCTGAGGAAAAATAAAATCTGAGGAAGATATAAAAAATTTTCTTGCCAATCTCAAAAAAGATATCTATTTCCAAAAAGCAGATCACAATTCCTTTGCTTATCGTTTTGTATGAGAAAATAATATCTTGATAGAAGGGAAAAATGATGATGGAGAAACTTGAGCAGGAATGTGTATTTTGAGGGAATTACAAAGAAAAGATATGAAAAATATCATCGTGGTAATCACAAGATACTTTTGAGGAATTTATCTTCAAAATGACAGGTATAAAAATGTGATTGAAGCAACAAAGATATTTATAAAAAAATGTGAAAGTATGGATTAAAAAGAAATAATTATTATATTACTTAATAAAGTTTTTGTCATTGCGAGGAGGCGACGACGAAGCAATCTATAACAATGCTTTCTGGATTGCTTCGTTCCTCGCAATGACAGATTATTTTTACTTTAAAACTTAATTTTTGGATTATGAATATTGATATTTTATCTATTGGATGATTTTCATTTTTTTTGCTAATATTCTTATTTTGATACATTTTTGTTGAAATTATTTTTTTGCAAATTTATTTAAAAGATATGATAATAATCTGTTTGATAGAATGATTCATTATATTTTTTGGGGAATTATCTTAAATATAGGAATGTTTTTTTTCAACTTTTTTTTAGATAAATGAAAAACTTTAGTCAATTTATTCAATAATTCGCTAAATATGGGAAAGTCTTTATCTTCTCTATTTTGAGAGGGTAACTCACTTCAATTTTTATTTTTTGATCTATTTTATTTTCTTGAATGCTTATTACTTGTAGTATCTATAATAATTCTCAAATATGTTTTATATTTAAATTTTTCTAAAGATAAAAAAATAGAAAGGAAAGTTAAAAAGTTTGGTTTTCATAAAGAAACTGATTCTAAGAAATAAATATTTTCAATTTATATAGAGCTTTCTACAATATCATTCTGAACTTGTTTCAGAAACTCACCCTTAGTCCCCCTCATTTGAGGGGAAAAATGATGAAGGAGTAGGGGGAGTTATTTTTTTCAATCCAATTTTTCAAAATATAAAAAACACTATTTTTTTGCTTTCCTATATTTATTTTTGAAAAAAATAATTTTTTAGATACATTTAAGTTATTATTAAATTTATTTTTCTTGAAAATTTCTATGCACAATAAGTTGAATGACCTCTATCAAAATCTGGAAAAAAAAGTAAATATGAGATATCTTTTCTCTCTTTCGAGGGCAAAAACAGTTATTTTTAAATCAAGAGGAACTACAAAAGATATATATAGTAATTTTTCAAAAAAAGTGAATGTTTCAAGAACAAAATATGTAAAAATATTTAAAAATACGACAAAAAATTTTGATGCACTGAGGAAAAAGTGATTAAAAAATGATATTGTCATAGGAAAAAAGAAATATGATTGGCTCAATAAATTTTTCTTTTACTATATTGAAAAATCATATAAAAATTTCTTCAAAAAACTTGATGAACTTTCTCATAATCCAAAAGCTTTATTATTTTTATCTTTGACTTGTATTATTCTCTATTTTTTTTCTTGATTTTTTTTGATAGAAAATAGAGTTTCTTCTGGTTTCCAAAAAATAATTTCACTCAAAGATGATTCTTTTAGCATTGATAATATAAAAAAAATAACAAATTCTGCTGAGTGAGATTTTAAAATTGCTTCTTTTTTCTTTTTTCCTTATCAATTTTCTCAAGAAAAAAAATTCCAAGATGCTCATCATATTATCACTTGAGCTCTCAGTATAACAAAAAGTATAAAAGATTTTTATAAGCTTTATGATGCAAGTGAAACATTTATAAAGAAAAAATGAGTAAAAGATCTGATGCTTTCACAATTACTAGAAAATATTCACCCTGCTTTTGAAAAAATTATTCAAGATGGAGAAAAAATATTGCAGGAATTTTGAGCGGTACATGATATAGGAAATCCGCAAATACAAAAGAAAATTGATGAACAAGTAAAAAATCTCAAACTTGCTTTGGTTTACCTGGAAAGTTTTGAAAAAAATTATGCAACTTTTTTGGATTTACTTGGACATACAAAAGAAAAAAAATATCTTGTTGTTTTCCAAAATTCTGATGAAATCAGACCAACAGGCGGTTTTATGGGAAGTATGGGAGTTGTTTCACTTTTTCGAGGAAAAGTAAAAAGCTTTGAAAAAAATGATGTCTATGCCTATGAATGGAATCTTAAAAGACAAAATCTAGAGAAAATTCCTGCTCCAGAAGGAATAAATAAATTGACTGATAGTTTTGGCTTGAGAGACTCAAATTATTTTATTGATGTCTGAGAAAGTGCTGAAAAAATAAAGTTTTTTATGGAAAAATCTGGATATAAAATAGATGGAATTATTTTTCTCAATCAAAATGTGATCTTAGAATTTTTGGATACAATAGGATGAGTTGATTACAAAGCAATAAAACAAAATATTACAAGTGATAATTTTTCTGAGATTATGTCTTTGCTCGTTGAATCAAAAGTGAGAAAAGAAGGAAGTCTCGGAAGCCCAAAACAAGCACTTTTTGATTTTATAGATGATTTTTCAAAAAAGATTATTCAAGAAAAAAAGTACAAAGAATATCTCGCAATTCTCTGAAAAAATATCAAAAAAAGAGAAATTATTTTTTATTCTTTTACTCAAAAAGAAAATGAATTTTTGAAATCATTGGGGCTTGATGGAAATATTATTTATCCAAAAACTCTTGATTTTTCTTATCCTGTTTTTACTTCTATTAGCTGAAATAAATCAGATAGATATATAAAAAGAATTTTTGAAAAAGATGTAAAAATAAATGCAGATTGTTCTCTCTCTACAAAAATGAAAATTACTCAAATGCACAGTTTTACAAAGGGAAACGAAGATTTTTTATATTATATTATGAATAAATTTGGTATAGAAAATCAAGATTATCTCCTCTGAATTCAAGGAAAATGAATAAATTATCAGTATATTCGTGTCATTGTTCCCAATAATGCTCTTGTGGAAAAATCAAAGGATATAGTCGTGGAAAAAGATGAGCAAAAACAATCTATTAATTTTTATCTCAAAACAGATGTCGGTCAAGAAAGTAGCTTTGATATAAATTATAGCATTCCAAATCCATCGTGTAAAAAGTATGATTTTACTTTTTTGAAACAAGCGGGGATAAAAGAGTACAATATAAAAATTACAAATAATACTTGAGGATTAGAAAAAAATGGAGTGAAAGAGGATTTTGTATATGAAGAGAAATAATTTTTATAAAGATAAGTTTAGCACTATAATTTAATAAGTATGCAGTATATAATAAAAATAATTCTCTCAGCACTTATAATTTTTTGAGTATCTGAATTAGGAAAGAAATTTACTCCTATTGCAGGAATTTTAGCATCATTACCGCTTGTATCTATACTGGCTATGATTTGGCTTTATAATGAAACCAATGATATTCAAAAAATTGTTGATTTATCTTACAGTATATTTTTAGCCGTTATACCATCTTTATTATTCTTTTTAATTCTTCCATTTCTCTTAAAAAATGGTATAAGTTTTATATTTTCAATAATTATTTCTTCTATTTGTATGTTTTTAATTTATAGTTTCTATATTTTTATACTTTCGAAATTTTGAATAAAAATATAATCTAAAAAATTACACAAATAAAAAAATAAAAACTTTTCACAATAAAAATTTTTAAAACTCTTTCTTTTGAGTACAATAAAGGCAAAATATTTTACTTTGTGTTTATTTAAAAAATTATGCTTCAAAAACTAAAAAAAATGATTGCTCTTGATAATCCTTTTCGTATTTACTATCATCAATTACAAGGAATGCTTGCGGTTATCATCAATAAAAATCCATCGAGAGATATGATCGTGATAGGAATTACAGGAACAAATGGAAAAACAACAACAACAAATATTATCGCAAATGGACTGAAAAAAGCAGGAAAAAAAGTATTTATGTTTTCTACGGTAAATATTATCATCAATGACAAGGAGTATACAAATAATTCAAAAATGACTTCACCCAATCCTTTTACACTTCAAAAACTTCTTGCTGAAGCAAAAAAGGAATGATGTGAAATAGCGATTATAGAGACAAGTTCACATTCTATTTTTATGCACAGAAATCATGGAATTGATTATGATATCGCTGTTTTAACAAATATTACTCAGGATCATCTTGATCTTCATAAAACAATGCAAAATTATGCTCAAACAAAGCTCAAACTTTTCAAAAGTCTTATAACTTCAAGAAGAAAAAAATGAGTGAAAAAAACAGCAATTATTAATCTCGAATCGGATTATAAAGATTTATTTCTCGGAGAAACTTACGATTCGCTTTACACCTACGGAAAAGATATGTCAGCCAATATACGAGTGGAAAATATCACAAATGATATAAATTCAACAAATTTTGATGTAAAAATTGCTTGAAATACTCTCAAGGTAAAAACAAGTTTGAGAGGAATTTTTAATGTTTACAATATTCTTGCAAGTATTTGAGTTTTTATTAGTTTTAATCTCAAGCCAAAAGAAATAGAAAAAATCCTTGAATCAATTTGAGGAGTTCCGTGAAGAATGGAAGAAGTAGAAAATAAAGAATGATTTAAAATTTTTATAGATTATGCTCATACAGCAGATGCTTTGACTCAAGTTCTCAATACTTTGCAAGACATAAAATGAGGAGAAAAAATCATAACCGTTTTTTGAGCGACAGGAGACAGAGATAAGACAAAAAGACCAGAAATGGGAAGAATTGTTTCTGATTTATCGGATGTCGTTATTTTGACTCAAGATGATGATTATTCAGAAAGAACAGAACAAATAATAAAAGATGTAGTAAATGGAATAGACAGAAAAGAATGAGAAAATTTTTGGATTATTCCAGACAGAAAAGAAGCAATAAGAACAGCTCTTATTTCCGCTTGAAAAAATGATATAGTGCTCATTGCTTGAAAGTGAGATGAGCATACTCTTATGACAAATTTTTGACCTATTCCTTGGCACGATAAAGAAGTTATCCTTGAAGTTTTGAAAGGAATTGATGAAAATAAAATAATGTAATTAAAAATAATCTTTAATAAGATTTTATGAAAAAAATAATTATTACAGGAGCGAGTAGTGGTCTATGACTGGAACTTTCAAAAGTTTTTTTGGAAAAATGATATGAAGTTATAGGGATTTCAAGAACAAAGCCAGAATTGGCAATAACACATATTCCTATAGATTTTACAGATAAAGAAAGTATTATCATAGCATGAAAAAAAATCAAGGAAAGGTATTCAGACTTTTCTTGTATCATTTCTTGTGCTGGAATTTGATATATAGAAAAACTTGATAATATTGATTTTGACCATACTGATGAGATGTTTCAAGTAAATATTTTATGACAAAGTTATTTACTTTCTAAGCTTTCGTTATTGATAAAAGAAAATAATGCAGACTTGGTTTTTATAGGAGCAACAGTTGGCTATAAATGAGATGAATTTCTTCCAATGTACAGTGTGACAAAATGGGGATTAAGAGGATTGATAGAAAATTGGAAACTTCAATTAAAACAAACATCTTGCCGAGTTATGGGAATTCATCTTTGATGACTTAATACAGAATCAAATATCTGAGAAAATGGGAGAGGAAAAAATATTAGTGAACTTACTTGAAAAACTTTAGAGGTAATGCTAGATACAAATACGATTTCAAACTTTATATTTTCGCTTACTCAATTACCAAAAAATATGGAAGTTTCACAAATTATAATTAATAGAAAATAATTTTTTAATAAAAAATACCTTTATGAGTTTATATCTAAAATACAGACCACAAAATTTTGATAACCTTGTTGGACAAGATTTTATCAATGAAACACTGAGAAATGCTATTCTGCAAGATAAACTTGTTGGAGCCTATCTTTTTACATGACCAAGAGGAACAGGGAAGACTAGCACGGCAAGACTTTTTGCTAAAACGATTAATTGTCTCCATCCAAAAAATGGAAATCCTTGCCTCAAGTGTGATATTTGTCAGGCTTTTGCTGAAAACAGATTGATTGATATTATTGAAATCGATGCGGCGAGTTATACGGGAGTTGATAATATTCGAGATATTATTGAAAAAGCTCAATTTACTCCAAGTCAGGCAAAATATAAAGTCTACATAATTGATGAAGTCCACATGCTTTCAAAAGGAGCTTTTAATGCTCTTCTCAAGATTTTAGAAGAACCACCAAGTCATGTAAAATTTATTCTCGCTACAACAGAAATAAATAAAGTTCCAGAAACAATTCTTTCTAGGTGCCAAAGATATGATTTTAAAAATATTGATGATACTTCTATCGAAAAAAGATTGCATTATATTGCCAAAGAAGAAAATATAAAAATAGAAAAAAAGGCACTCTATTATATCGTGAAAAATGCTCAAGGCGGAATGAGAAATGCTATCAATATTTTTGAACAACTGATTGTTTGAAACGAAGTAACATACGAAAATATAACACAAAATTTCTGAATAACTGAAGAAGAAACTCTGAAAGAATTTTTACAAAAACTTCTGAAGAAAGAACGAAGTATTATTGCTGATTTTGATAATTTGCTTTCTTCTGGAAAAAATATAAAACTTTTTCTCAAAGATTTAATTTTTTATATAAAAGATGAAATTCTTCTGCTTTTGAGAGAAAATAAAAATTATGAAAAAGAGCTTCTTATTCTCGAAATCCTTGATGAAACTTATACAAAAACAAAAAATTCTCTGGATGAAAAAATCACCTTTTTAAGCGGAATTTTGAAAATTATTTCATCAGAAAAAAATATCGAAGAAGAAATTGAATTACCAAAAAAAGAAGAAAAACAAGTGGAAGTTTTCCAAAAAAAAGAAAAAGTAGAAGAAATTATTACCAACGATATGATTGAGGATATTTTTGGAAATCCATGAGATGAAGTTTTTGTAAAAGAAGAGAAAAAAGAAGAAGAAAATCATCAGGAAGATGAAGACCTAAAAAAGAAAATTTTGAAAGAACTAAAGAATTTATGAGTAAAAGGAGTCGTTATATTAGGAATCGAATGAGCAACTCTCAAAAAAGAATGAGATAAAATTATCTTCATCTTTACGAAAAAAATGGCTTTTAATAGTGTAAATAATGGTACAAATTTATCTCTTATCCAAGAAGCCGTAGAAAAATTATGACAACAATGAAAAATTGAGCTAAAGCTCTTACATTAGAAGGAAAAATAGCCGTTTGAATGAGAATTTTCGCTTCGATTTTAGGAATTCTTGCTTTCCAAATTATTGTTTTTTCCTTTCTTCCTTGGTTTGGAAAAAATATAGAATTTATTTGAACCGCTCGATTTATCTGAATTGCTCCTGCTCTTATTGCTTATGTTTTTTCTTCTGTTGCCGACCAAGTAGAAAATTTTGAAAAAGAAAAATAAAATAAAATGAATAGAATTTGAATTTTTTATTACTTTAAAATTATAGATTGCTTCGTTCCTCGCAATGACAAAAGAAAAATATTTAATAAAATAATATAAAAAAATATGGAACTAAAAAAATATATTCGTGATATTGAAAATTTTCCAAAGCAATGAATAATTTTTAAAGATATTACTCCGCTTCTTGCTTCTCCAGAGGCTTTTTCTTTTGTAATAGAAAATATGGCAAAAAATTTGCTGGATGTTGATGTCATTGTAGGACTTGATGCGAGAGGATTTATATTTGCAAGTGCTCTTTCTTATGCTCTTGAAAAGCCATTGATTCTTGTGAGAAAAACAAGCAAACTTCCCCACAAAACTATCACAGAAAAATATAATCTCGAATATGGTGAAGCAAGTTTTGATATACATATTGATAGTATTATTCCATGACAAAAAGTTACCATCGTAGATGATGTGCTTGCGACTTGAGGAACAGTCTGATCCGCAATAAAACTCGTGGAAAAACTCGGAGGAAAAATTCATTCGCTCAATTTTTTGCTAGAACTTTCTTTTTTAGAAGGAAGAAAAAATATTTCTTCGCATGTAATTCATTCGCTTATAAACTATTAAAATATGTTTGCTCTTGTCGCTCCATTTTTATGAACTTTTGATGATTATGGCTTAATTTATGCCATTCCTGATTTTTTGGCAGAAGAAAATATTCAAGCAGGAAATATCGTAGAAATTCCGCTGAGAGAAAAAAAAGTTTTAGCCGTTGTTTTAAATATTTCAAAAGATGAAAATATCAATTTTGAAAAAGAAAAAATCAAGGATATTCTCAAGAAAAAATGAGATATTATTCTTTATCCCTACCAAAGAGAACTTTTAAAATGGATTTCCAGCTATTATATCACTCCTATTCACAATAGTGCTTCTCTTTTTTTTCCAAAAAATTTAAAAGAAAAAATCCAAAAAGAAAAATTAAAGCCAAGAGAAGAAAGCTATAATTATCAATTTGAAAATATAAAAAAACTGAGTGAAACTCAACAAGAAGCCTATGAAAAAATACTTACAAGCAAGAAAAAAGAAATTCTCTTTTGGGGACTTACTGGCTCTGGAAAGACAGAAATATATATTTCGCTTACAGAGCATTTTCTCACTCTTTGAAAACAAGTACTTATTTTAGTTCCAGAAATTATACTTTGAAACCAAGTAGGGCAAAGATTTCAAGAGGTTTTTTGAAAGGATGTGATTATTATTAATTCGCTTATTACAGATGCGACAAAAACAAAGTACTGGCAGGATATTTATGCTGGAAATGCAAAAATTATTGTATGAACTCGTTCCGCACTTTTTTATCCTTATAAAAATCTTGGTTTAATTATTCAAGATGAAGAACACGATTCAAGCTATGATTCTGATAATTCTCCTCGCTACAAAGGAAGTGAAGTCGTGCAAAAAATTTCAAAACTCACAGGAATAAAAGTCATATATGCAAGTGGAACTCCCAGCATAGATAAGATGTATAAAGCAAAAAAATGAGACGATGATATAGAACTTATAAGTTTATTGGAAAAGTATAAATAAGGGATAAATTTTTTCATTCTGAATTTATTTCAGAATCATAAATTGTATTTTTCCTTTTTAATGATCCTGAAACAAGTTCAGAATGAAAAAGAAGAAAAATACTCAAAAAACTTGACTATTTAATAAAAAATCTTAAAATAATAAAACTTTATCTATAATTTACAAAAGTATGAGTCTAAATACAAGAAATACTGCATCTTCTCAATGAGAAGGAAAATTTGATACAATTGAAGAAATTTTCTCCTATTTATATTCAAAAACGAATGATAGTTGATTATCTTATCAAAGTTGGGAAAGACCAATAGGAACTAATTTAGGAGTTTTTGAGGATAAATTAGCCTCTATTTTTATACCTGCTCCATGAGAAAATAACAATACATTAAGTTTTGAATATACTTGAAATTTATCGGATTTAAAAAAACTTCTAAAATGACCCAATGTAGAATTAATTAAACAAGATGATATATTAAAAAAAGTTGCTGACAGCATGATTGATTTAAATATTACTTGAAAAAAGAGAAAAATTCTTATAGTTCAAGGGAATTTACATAATAATCTTTATAATGTTTTTGTTGTTACTCCAAATTGAAAAGAACTATCTATTCCTTGAGTAACTCCAGCTTGAGTGCAAAAATCAGTACAAGATATAATTTCTTAAGTTAAAAACTAGATTTTTCATTTTTAAAAAACTCCCAAGGCTTCAATTTTCTGAGTCTTGGGAGTTTTTTTATGAGAATTAAAAATTTACAAGAAAATATCTCAACAAATAAATCCTTTGTCATCATTTATTCGCCAAGTTATATCTTTTGTTTTATTTTTTACAAGATTTATTAAAGAATCAGAAAATTAAAAATTTTTTATCATATTTAGAGGAGAGAAAAATTAATTCTTAATATCTATAATGATCTGATTTATACGGTCATTCTACAGGAACTCCGATATAATCTGCTTGTTCCGGAGTCAGTTTTGTGAGTTTTACTCCAAGCATTTCCAAGTGGAGTCTTGCCACTTCTTCATCTAATTTTTTTGAAAGAGTATAGACTCAAATTTCATGTTTATTCGTAAATAAATCTATTTGAGCAAGAACTTGATTGGTAAAACTATTACTCATTACAAAGCTTGAATGTCCTGTCGCACATCAGAGATTTACCAGTCTTCCTTCCGCAAGAATATATATTTCTTTTCCATCTTCAAAAACATATTTATCTACTTGAGGTTTTATATTTATCTTTTTTATTCAAGGAAATTTATCGAGTTTGTTCATCTGTATTTCATTATCAAAATGCCCAATATTAGAAACTATTGCTTGATTTCTCATTTCCTTCATATGGTCAAGGGTAATAATATCTTTATTTCCCGTTGTTGTGACAAAAATAAGAGCTTCTGATAAAGCATCTTCTATCGGTTTTACTTCGTATCATTCCATTGCTGCTTGGAGAGCACAAATCGGATCAATTTCAGTAATAATTACTTTTGCTCAAAAATTTCTCAGAGCTTGAGCACATCATTTTCCTACATCGCCATATCCGCAGACAACCGCTGTTTTTCCAGCAATCATTACATCAGTCGCTCTTTTTAGTCCATCAATAAGCGATTCTCTACATCCATAGAGATTATCAAATTTTGATTTTGTAACACTATCATTTACATTTATTGCAGGAAAAAGAAGTTTTCCATTTTTATGAATTTGATACAATCTATGGACTCCTGTCGTTGTTTCTTCAGAAACTCATTTTATTTGTTTTGAAAGTTTTGTCCAAAATTGAGAATCTTTTTTATAATCTTCTCTCAGCACATTCATCATAATATTTTCTTCTTCATTTTCATAAGTTTTTTCTAAAAGTGATGGATTTGCTTCCACTTCAACTCATCTATGAACAAGCATGGTTGCATCGCCCCCATCATCGAGTATCATATTTGCTCATCCTTCAAAATTAAAAGTTTGTCTGAGAGTCCACCAATATTCTGTCAAAGTTTCTCATTTCCATGCAAAAACTGGAACTCCTGCTTCTACTATTGCCGATGCTGCTTGATCTTGAGTAGAAAATATATTACAGCTTGACCATCTTACTTTCGCTCCTAGTTCAACCAAAGTTTCTATCAAAACGGCTGTTTGAATTGTCATATGCAAAGATCCAACAATTTTTGCTCCAGTAAGCGGTTTGGTTTTTCCGTATTTTTCTCTTGCTGACATAAGCCCTGGCATCTCGTGCTCTGCTATTTCAATTTCTTTTCTTCCGAGTGAAGCAAGAGACATATCGCGAACTTTGTAAAAATTTTCTTTAAAATCCATAAGTGTAAATAATTAAATAATATTTTTAATTGTAAGGAATAAATAAATATTTTTATTCCAATTTTTGTTTAGTCTTTCATTTTTTATAAGCTTATCCTTTCTCAAAACTCACTTTCAAATCTTTCTTCAAAATCTTTTTTTTCTATAAAATGATTTTGTCATCCAAAAAATCAAACAGAAAGAGAAGCAAGAAGTGAACCCATTTTTCCTGCCGTTTCCCAAGAATATCCAAGATTTAATCCTGCAAGAAGTCATCCTCTATAGGCATCACCTGCACCAGTCGGATCAAGAAAATTTTTATTTTCAATCGCTGAAATAAATATTTCTCATTCTTTATCAATAATAACTGATCCTTTTGCTCAAAGAGTTATAATGACTTTTTCAAATTTTTCTATTACTTCTTCTTTTTTTTGTCAGATTTTCTCAAGAAATAAGTCAAATTCATAATCATTTACAATGAAATAATTCGCATATTTCATCGCATTTTCTAAATCAGATTTATTCATAGAAAAAATTGCTTGTCCTGGATCAAAAAATGTTTTTACTCCAAGGGTATTGAGTTCTTGTACATATTGAATCATTGCTTCTTTTTTATTGGGAGCGACGATGGCATATTCTAGTTTTTCTTGTATATTGAGAATACTTATTTTATCTGCATCCATCATAGCTCACGGATAAAAAGCATTTATCATACTTCCATCTGTATCATTGGTAATATACCCGCTTGCAGAAAGAAATTCAGAACTGGTATAAATATATTTTAAATTTATATGCTGAGTATGAAAATCACTAAAAATATAATCTTTTCAAATGGATGATAATAAAAGAGGATTTTCTCCGAGTAAAGCGAAATTGTAAGCTATATTTAATCCTGTTCCACCTCTTTCTTTTTTCATTGTATCTATCAAAAAAGAAACACTGAGTTTATGAATATTTTCCATTTTTATATGGTTTTTAAATTTGTCATTAAAATCCATTATATAATCGTATGCCGTTGAACCACTCACCAAAATTTTTCCCATAATTTTTTTATTTTAAATAAAATCAGCATTATTTTATAAAAAAAGTATAATATGCAAACATTTAGTGTATATTTCTTTTTCTTAGTCGAAATGAAAAAATTTAAATAACCGCAGAAAAACTAAGTTTTTGTCATTTCTGCTTTCGCAAGAATCTATTAAAATAGACAAAAAAATTTTTTTAAATGAATACTTTTATTTTTTTTGGCTCTTTTAATTTTATTTATCAAAAAAATTAAAATTTTTCCGTAAATATTTGTTCTTGTTTTATTCCAAGTTCTTGGAGTTTTTGCTCTACACTTTCTATCATATCAGGATTTCCACAAATATAAAATTCTTCAAAATTTGCTATATTTTCTTTTGTAAGAAAATTTGTAATTCTTCAATACTGATAGCTTTCTGTTTCTTCACGACTAAGATAAATTTCATAATCAAAATTTGAATTTTCCTTTTTCAAAAGCTCTAATTTCTCCTCAAGAAAAATATCTTTTTTTTCTCTAAGTCAAAAAATTAGCTTCATTTCACAAGAAAAATTCTCTTTCAAACTTCAAAGTATTTGAAAATAAAGAGGAACAAAACCAGTTCCTGTACATAAAAAAAGTTTATTTTTTTCAGTTTTATGAAGTATAAAATGTCAAGCTGGACCTACTGCTTTATATGTTGTTCCGATTTTTGTATCACATATTTCTTTACTTCCACCTCTTCATTCTTCTAATCTCTTTATTATAAAAAAATAGTTTTCCCCATCAGAATCAAGTATAGAATAAGCTCTTCCTCAACTTTTTGGAAGTAAAAAAGTCATAAATTGACCACAAAGAGGAATTTTTTTATTATTTTCTCTTTTAAAATTAAGAAGAAATATATCTTCTGTAAGTTTTTCTTTTTGTATAAGAATAAAATTTTCAAGCATCAAAAAAACTTCAAAAATTATTTTTTTGATTATATAAAGTATAGAAATAATTGCAAAAAATTTATCATTTTATCATTTTATTATTTCTAACAAGGCTCTTTTATTTACTTTGGAAATCAATCATTTTAATATTTCATTTTTCAGTAAATTACTATTTTTTGTTCTTTGAAAAATATATTCTAATATTTCATATATGCTCATATTTTCATCAAAATTTCTGATTTTTAATTTATCAATACTTATTTCTATTGTTTTTCTAAAAATATTCTCAATAGTGATTTTTAGTTTTCATCTATTTCCTCTTATAAAAAGAATAACTTCTTTTTTTGTTTCATTATGATAAGTGATAAAAATATTTTCTCTTTTTTTATTATTTATATAATCAATAAAATCTTTTTTATTAAAACTAGTTGCTTTATAAGGAATAGAAGAATTATCTGTCAGTATTGAAAATTTAGGAGGAGAATAACTTTCAAAAATAGCTTCATAATTACTTCCTATATCAAAAGTTTTTCATGACTCTAATTTTTCAAAATGAAATTTCTCTCATTTGTTTACATCAGATATATAATAATCTCAATTTAATTCAAATATTATTACAGAGTGAGGTGAATAAGGTTCAAAATTTATTATCTGACTATTTATTCACAGAGAATCAAATATTTCTTTATATATTATAGTCCAATTATGACAATTTCATCAAGATATATTATTTCTTGGATTTAATATATTTTCTTTCTTATCTATAAGTAATTGATTAAATTGTTCACTGAGACTTAAATTACAAAAGTTTTTTAAATCCATTATAGGTGGAGAAACATAAAGTTTTTTCTTTTTTAGTCTATAATTTATAAAGTTAAAAATTCTTCTAACATGTTCTATATTTTTAATCGTAAAATTTCTATTTTTTAACCTTCGTAAGTATTCTTCAATTCTTTCATAAAAGTCTTCTTGTGTCAATAAATAACAAGTTTCTTGAGTAGGAATTTGTATTTGTTTTAATTCTAATAGGGGGCTTGTTTTAGTGTCTATTCAATCTCACGAATTTTCTTCTTCTATTTTCATAAAAATAAATTATTTTATTTTTTATTAATTATAATTATATTATAATCTAGTAAAATAATCAAAAAAACTTCTTATGAAAAAAATATATCTTATTGATGGAAATTCTTTTATTTATCGTATGTTTTTTGCTCTCCCAGAGTTTAGTACTTCTGCTTGAAAGATAGTAAATGCTACTTATTGAATAGCAAAATTTTTTGTAGGTCAGCTTATAAAAGAAAATCCTGATTATCTTATTTTTATACGAGATGCAAAAGGTAAAAATTTTCGTCATGACTTATTTGCTGATTATAAAGCAACAAGAGATAGAATGCCTGATAATTTGAGAGAACAATTACAAGATATACATACTCTTGTAGAAACTATGGGCTTAAAAGTAATAGAAGAACCTTGATATGAAGCCGATGATATTATTGGAAGTATGGCAAAAAAATATAGTGATGATTATGAGATTTATATTTTGACAGGAGATAAAGATCTCTATGCATTGGTAAACGAAAAAGTAAAAATTTATGATACTCTTAAAAAGAAGATTTTTTGACTCAAAGAAACAAAAGAAAAATTTGAAATAGATGCTTGTTTTGTAAGTGATTATCTCGCAATAGTTTGAGATAGTTCTGATAATATTCCTTGAATTTCTTGAATTTGACCAAAAAAAGCAGTTGTGCTTATCAATGATTTTTGAAATCTTGAAAATATATATGAAGTAATAAAAAAATTAGAATCTTGAGAAACAATAGAAATGAATGATGAGGCAAAAAAAGTTTTGTCTGGAAAAACTTTTGAAAAAATAAAAGAGGGAAGAGAAGTAGCTTTTTTATCAAAAAAACTTGCAACTCTTGATACAAATGTAAATATGTCTCATTTTCATCTGGATGATTTTGTTTTTCATAGGGATAAAATTTTTTCACCAGAAGTAAAAAAATTATTCAAGGAATTTGAGTTTTATAGTCTTATAGAATGAGAAAAAAATGAAGATATACAAAGATGGGAAAATCTCTGACTCACAGTAAAAATAGTAGGAGATGATGAATGACTTAAAAATTTGGAAGGAAAAATAAAAAATTACGAAGAAATTATTTTGGATACAGAGACAACAAGCCTCAATACGATGGAAGCAGAACTGGTTTGAATTTCTATTTTTTTGGATGAAAAAAATATTTTTTACATCAATTTTCTTCATCATGGACAAAAAATCTCAAAACTCGCAGGAAAAGAATTTTTAAAAAAACTGCTTGAATCTGACAAAAAAATTATTGGACACAATCTCAAATATGATTTAGAAATCATAGAAAATTTTTTGTCTTCTATCTCGGAAAAAGAAGTAAAAGAGAAAAAAACTCAAACAAGTTTATTTTAAAAAAGTAAAAAATAAAAAGACAAGTATTTTATATTGTAAGAAGGCTTTGACAATGGAAAAATAAAAATATAATTTACTTGTGTTTTAAATTTCTTAGTATGAAATTTTCTACAAATTTTATTGGAAGAAAAAGAAAAAAATCTTAAAAAAAATTTTAATTTTTAATTTTAGCTTTATGAAAAAAATATTTATTTATCTATTTCTTAGTTTATGTACATTTTTTTATTTTGTCAGTTCTTATTATTGAGAGCCGATTCCTGGTGCAGAAATTTATGTAGAACTTGAACCAGATGATGAGCCTATTGCTAATACTACTGATGATAATGATATATTTTTTTCATCTATAATCACTCCGAGTGATTTAACTACATCAGGGGCTTTAAATAACATTTCTCCAATTACTTTTTGAAGTAAAACATGAAAAAATCCTCTTATTGTTGCTTGAAATCCAAATCTGGACTGGCTAAAAAATGCAAATTTTTTAACAACAAAAGCGATTCTTTCTTCCCCAAATTCTCCATCAGATTTTAGGCTTAAAGAGACAATTACTCGTAAAGAAGTAATGAAAATTATTGCAAAGCTCGCTGGAGCAAATGTTGTGGAAAAATGTGAAGGAAAATTTAGTGATGTAGCAAATGATTGGGGCTGTAAATATATTGAGTGGGCTTTATCCGCAGGATTTGTTTCTGCAAATAAAACTTTTCGTCCAAATGAAAATATCACTATAGCAGAAGCACTAAAACTTATTTTTAAAGCAAGAGGAATTACAAAAACAGTAAATACTAAAAATTGGCAATCTGACTATTATCGTTCTGCTATTATTCTTGGTTTGGTTAAACTTGAAAACGATACTCTTACATACGGGACTATTAAAAAACCTAAAATATCATGACATGATTTAGTTACTATTCCTCTTAATTCAAATGCTTTAAGATGATGGGTATTTCTTACAAGTGCAAATACTTATACTGATTTTATTCAGCCAAAATGAGAAATAATCAGTGATGAAGCAAAAATAAAATAATTTTAAAATATGGAAAATAATGCTGTATTGAAAAATTTTAGAGACCAAATAACTCAAGTTGATAAAGAAATACTTTTTCTCTTTGCGAAAAGATTTGAGATTTCTGGAGCGATCGGAAAAATAAAAAAAGAAAATAATCTTCCGATTTTGGACCAAAATCGTTTTGATGAATTACTTGGGGAATTAAAAAAAGAAGGAAAAAGTTATAAGTTGGATGAAAATTTTGTAGAAGATATTTGGAATAGGATTCATAGAGAATCACTCTTAAAACAAGGTAAAATTTAATTTATACTTTGATATATGCTAACTTGATTTATAATACTCATTGTAATAATTATTATTGTTGTTTATAGTAATATTCGTTAAAATAGGCTTAAATTTAATTTATTTTTTAAAATTTTATTTATGAATACTGGAATTATTATTGTGATTGTAATTGCAATTATAGCAATTTTGTTTGTTTCAATATATAACGGCATAGTAAAGTTAAAAAATGTGAGAGAACAATCTTTTGCTGATATTGATGTTCAACTTAAGCAAAGATTTGATCTTATTCCAAATCTTGTGAATACGGTAAAATGATATGCAGAACATGAATCTGGAACTTTGGAAAAAGTAACAGAAGCTAGAACATCTTTCCTCAGTGCTGGAAACGATGTTAATAAGAAAATTGAAGCCGATAATATGCTTGCTTGAGCATTGAAATCACTTTTTGCCGTTTCTGAAAGTTATCCAGATCTCAAAGCAAATACAAATTTCTTGGAGCTTCAAAGAGAACTCTCTGATATAGAAAACAAGATTGCAGCATCAAGAAGATTTTTCAACAATGCTACACAAGAATATAACTCATATATTGAAGTTTTTCCAAATAGTATCGTTGCAAATACATTTAATTTCAAAAAAGAAATGATGTACGAAATAACAAATGAGATAGAAAAAGAAAATGTGAAGGTAGAATTTTAAAAAATTAAAAAAATATATATGCAGGTATATGGACTTCAAACTTCAATTTGGAAAAACAGATTGAGACTCATTTATTTGATGGCATTAATTCCACTTTTTGTTCTTGTTGTTATAGCTTTGTATGCTTTTTTTCTCAATAAAAATTTTTGACCATGATTTATCAATACTTTTTCTACTACTTCTTTGTATCTTTTTCCGCTCGTATTTTTATGGACAGTGATAGCTGTTTATTTTGAAAAAAATATAATTTTTTCTTTTACTTGAGCGAAAGAAATAACGAGAATAGAAAATTCAGAAATTTATAATATCGTAGAAAATCTCTGTATTAGTCGAGGAATTTCTACTCCAAAAATAGGAATTATGGATGATCCGAGTATGAATGCTTTTGCAACAGGATGGAGTCCGAAAAAATCTTGGATAGTTTTTTCAAAAGGAATTCTTGATAGATTAGAAAAAGATGAAATAGAAGCTGTTGCTGGACATGAGCTTACCCATATTCTCAACGGAGATGTAAAAAATATGGTAATTATCAATGTATTTATTGGAGCCATAGGAACAATTTGATATTTTCTCATGAGAACAAATGTAGGTTCTAACGATTCATCGAAAAAATGATGAAATCCACTTGTTCTTTTATGAATACTTCTTTATCTTTTATCTATTATTTTGCTTCCACTTATAAATCTTGCAATATCAAGAAAAAAAGAATTACTTGCTGATGCAGGAAGTGTAGAAATTACAAAAAATTCTCTTGCTATGATTTGAGCCTTGGAAAAAATATCGCAAGATTCTGTGATAGAAAAAATCACAAAACAATCGAACAGTATTGCTTCTATGTTTATTTTTAGCCCAAAACAAACTCCAAAATATTTTGTATCTATTCGTAATCTTTTCAGTACTCATCCTTCAATAGAAGAAAGAATAGAATTATTAAAAAAGTATTAAGGAAACTCTAAAAAAATTATAACTTTGACTAAAAAGGAAAAAATACTTTCTATAACTTTCCTTAAAACAAGAGCTTTCTCGCCCCTACTTGAAATGATAAAAAGTATAAAATTTATTTTTTCAAAATTTTCTTAAAAATAAAAATAAAAAAAGAGCAATATTAAAAAAATTGCTTTGTTTAAAGTATAAATATAATTCAATATATTATTTTCTAATATAAAAAATATGTTTTTCCCAAAAAATTATAATTTTGGTCAAATGTTCCAAGAAATGAGTGGAAGCATCTTAGAAATATCTGAACTTTTTGCGAGTCTTACAAAAGAATTTAAAGATATAGAATGATATTCAAAAAAAGCACCTGAATTCAATACCCAAATGCAATTTTTAATAAATTAGAAGAGATATATAAGTATATATTTTTGTAATTATAAAGAAAAAAATTAATATTCAAAACATAGTGTAATAAATTATGAGAAATG